>Ga0255338_1003574_pt1 | contig 18274 bp, 18 predicted proteins | sample MeOH1_35cm_T4_19_FD_203715 | JGI IMG/M metagenome (GOLD analysis project Ga0255338, IMG submission 203715) | Sandy soil microbial communities from University of British Columbia, Vancouver, Canada - MeOH1_35cm_T4_195 | ecosystem: Engineered > Artificial ecosystem > Sand microcosm > Unclassified ...
TCTGCACCAGGCTGTCGGCCAGCAGCCGCGCATCGTCGTCCGCCATGCCAACGGCCTGCAGGCAGGCCATGGCCCAGTCGGCCAGCGGCTGGGCCTGGATCACGGCGCTCATGGCAGGGCCTCCAGCATGGCGCGCACGCCACGCGCGCGCAGCGCGTCCAGGGCGCTCAGCACCGGCTGCACCAGTGCCGGCTGGCCGGCCAGGTCGCCGAACACCGGCGCATGGGCCAGCACCTCCGCGGGCGCGAGCCGGGTCAGCGTCGCGGCCAGCGGGTCGTCGACGGCATGAGGCTCGCCGCGCTCGTTGACGCCACGCAGGTAGAGCAGCCAGGCCGCCAGGCCCAGGGCCAGGCGCTCGATCGAAGCGCCGGCGGCCAGCCGGTCGCGCACGGTGCCCAGCCAGCGCTGCGGGATCTTCTGCGAGCCGTCCATCGCGATCTGCTGGGTGCGGTGCGCCAGCGCCGGATTGGCGAAGCGCTGCAGCAGCTGGGCCTGGTAAGCGGCGCTGTCCAGCGCAGGCAGGGTGGGCGCGATCTCGTCGCGCATCAGTGTCTGCAGATGGCGGCGCAGCGGCGCCTGGGCCAGCGCTGCATCGACCGTGGCCCAGCCCGCCAGCAGGCCCAGATAGGCGATCGCCGAATGCGTGCCGTTGACCATGCGCAGCTTGAGCTGTTCCCAGGGCTCGGCGTCGGCGACGAAGCGCGCGCCATAAAGGCTCCAGTCGGGCCGGTCGGTGGCGAAGTCGTCCTCGACGGCCCAGTCGAAGAAGGGCTCGGCCAGCACCGGCCACTGGTCGCGGCAGCCCAGCGCGGCCGACACGGCGTCGCGGTCGGACTCGGTGGTGCGCGGCACGATGCGGTCCACCATCGAGCAGGGGAAGCGGCACTGCGTGGCGATCCAGTCGGCCAGCGCCGGGTCGAAGGCGCTGGCCAGGTCCAGCAGGGCGCGGCGCAAGAGTTTTCCGTTGGCCGGCAGATTGTCCAGCGACAGCAGGGTCAGACCTTGTCCACCTTGCGCGCGGCGCAGGGCCAGGCCGTGCAGCAGATAGCCGGGCGCCGAGCGCGGCGCCGCGGGATGGGCCAGGTCGTGGACGATGTCCGGATGATCCAGGCGCAAGGTGCCGCTGGCCGGGTCGTGGCAATAGCCCTTCTCGGTGACGGTGAGGCTGACGATGCGCGTGTCGGGCGCGGCGATGCGCGCCAGCACCGCCGCCGGATCTTCCGGCGCGACCAGCAGCGCGGTGACGCAGCCGATCAGCTGCAGGCGCTGGCCGGCGGCGTCGCGCAGCGCCAAGGTGTAGAGGCCCTGCTGCGGTGCCAGTGCGTCGCGGGTCTCGGGGCTGCGCAGCGAGACGCCGGCAATGCCCCAGCGCAGATCGCCGGCCGCGATCGCCGCCTCGGTGGCGGGCGCCAGATGGCCGCGCATGAAGGCGCCGATGCCCAGGTGGACGATGCCGGTGCGCAGTGCGGCGCGCTCGTAGCCGGGACGAGCGATCCCGGCCGGTAGCCGGGCGAGCATGTCGGGGTGCAGGCGCATCGGGCTCACCAGTGCCACAGGGTGCCGTCGTGCTGCTGGCGGTTCACCGGCAGGTAGGCGCGCTGATACGGATATTTCGCGGCCAGCGCCTCGTCGATCTCGACGCCGTGGCCCGGCGCCTCGCCGGGGTGCATGAAGCCGTCCTCGAAGCGGTAGCTGTGCGGGAAGACCGCGTCGGTCTCGTCGGTATGGCGCATGTATTCCTGGATGCCGAAGTTGGGCACCCACAGATCGAAGTGCAGGGCCGCGCCCATGCAGGCCGGCGACAGGTCGGTGGCGCCATGGCTGCCGGTGCGCACCTGGTAGAGCGCGGCCAGGTCGGCGATGCGGCGCAGGTGGGTGATGCCGCCGGCATGCACGACGGTCGTGCGGATGTAGTCGATCAGCTGGTTCTGGATCAGGTCCTTGCAGTCCCAGATCGTGTTGAAGATCTCACCGACCGCCAGCGGCGTGGTCGTGTGCTGGCGGATCAGGCGGAAGGACTCCTGGTTCTCGGCCGGCGTGGTGTCTTCCAGCCAGAACAGGCGGTAGGGCTCCAGATCCTTGCCGAGCCGGCCGGCCTCGATCGGCGTGAGCCGGTGGTGGGCGTCGTGCAGCAGGTGGATGTCGGGGCCGACCGCGGCGCGCACCTTGTCGAACAGCTGGGGCGTGTGGCGCAGGTATTTCTCGGTGGACCAGTCGTGCTCGCTGGGCAGGTCGGCATCGGCCGGCTCGTAGAACATGGTGCCGCGGCCGACGCCGTAGACCTTCTCCAGCCCCGGTACGCCGGACTGCGCGCGGATCGCCTTGTAGCCCATGTCCTTGTAGCGCAGCACCTCGTCGACGGTCTGCTCGATGTCGCGGCCGTTGGCATGGCCGTAGACCATCACGCCGCTGCGGCTCCTGCCGCCCAGCAGCTGGTAGAGCGGCATGTTCGCGGCCTTGGCCTTGATGTCCCACAGCGCGGTATCGACCGCGGCGATCGCGCTCATGGTCACCGGGCCGCGCCGCCAGTAGGCGCCGCGGTAGAGGTACTGCCAGATATCCTCGATCTGCTGCGGGTCGCGGCCGATCAGGCAGGGGATCACATGGTCCGTCAGGTAGCTGGCGACGGCCAGCTCGCGGCCGTTCAGGGTCGCGTCGCCGATGCCCGTCAGGCCCTCGTCGGTCTCGATCTTCAGGGTCACGAAATTGCGGCCGGGGCAGCAGACGATGACGCGGGCGTTGGTGATTTTCATGGTCGGGCTTGCCTCTCTTACATGACGGCGCCCAGGGCCCAGGGCACGAACTCGTTCTGCCCATAGCCGTGGATCTCGCTCTTGCTCGGGCGGCCCGAGGCGGTGTCCAGCATCAGCGTAAAAATCTCGGCGCCCAGCGTGGCGATGTCGGCCGTACCGTCGACCACGCCGCCGCAGTTGATGTCGATGTCATCCCGCTGTCGCTCCCACAGCGCGGTGTTGGTCGACAGCTTCAGCGAGGGGGAGGGCGCGCAGCCATAGGCGGAACCGCGGCCGGTCGTGAAGCAGATCAGGTTGGCGCCGCCGGCCACCTGCCCGGTGGCCGAGACCGGGTCGTAGCCGGGCGTGTCCATGTAGACGAAGCCGCGCGCCTTGACCGGCTGCGCGTACTCGTAGACGTCGACCAGCGGCGTGGTGCCGCTCTTGGCAATCGCGCCCAGCGATTTCTCCAGGATGGTCGTCAGCCCGCCGGCCTTGTTGCCGGCCGAGGGGTTGTTGTCCATCTGCGCATGGTGGCGGGCGCAATAGTCCTCCCACCAGGCCAGGCGCGCGCGCAGCTTGGCGGCGACCGGCTCGCTGACGGCGCGGCGCAGCAGCAGGTGCTCGCCGCCGTAGATCTCGGGCGTCTCCGACAGGATGGCCGTGCCGCCATGCGCGACCAAGAGGTCCACCGCGGCGCCCAGCGCGGGGTTGGCGCTGATGCCCGAGTAGCCGTCCGAGCCGCCGCACTGCAGGCCGACGATCAGGTGTTTCGCCGGCACCGGCTGGCGCTGCCCCGCGTTGGCCGCCGGCAGCAGCGCGCGCACCGCCTCGACGCCATGCGCGACGCTGCGCGCGGTGCCGCCGCTGCCCTGGATGTTGAAGGCCACGAGCCGCGGCCCCTCGGCCAGCTGCTCCTGGTCCAGCAGGCCCTGGATCTGGTTGGTCTCGCAGCCCAGGCCCACGACCAGCACCGCGGCGAAATTGGCATGGCGCGCATAGCCGCCCAGGGTGCGGCGCAGCACCTGCAGCGCCTCGCCCTCGCTGTCGGTCGCGCAGCCCATGCCATGGGTCAGCGCGACCACGCCGTCGACGTTAGGGAAGTCGGCCAGCGCCTCGGGATGGATGTCGCGGCGGAAGCGGTCGGCGATCGCGCGGGCCACGGTGGCCGAGCAGTTCACCGAGGTCAGGATGCCGATGTAGTTGCGCGTCGCCACACCGCCGTCGGCGCGCACGATGCCCATGAACGTCGCCGGTTGCGCGGCCGGCTGGACGGGCCGCGCATCGGCGCCGACCTCGGCATCGCGCGCGAACTCGGCGAAGGCCAGGTTGTGGCTGTGCACATGCTGGCCCGCCGCGATGTCCTGGGTGGCGATGCCGATCACCTGGTTGTAGCGCCGCACCGGGCTGCCCTTGGGCAGGGCACGCAGCGCGATCTTGTGGCCCGGGGGGATCAGGCCCTGCACGGCCAGGCCGAAGTCCTCCAGGCGCTCGCCGCTGACGAGCTGGCGGCGCGCGATCAGCACGTCGTCGGCGGGGTGGATGCGCAGCGCGGGCCTGATCGTCATCGCCGTGCTCCTCAGCCGTCGATCAGGGCGGGATCCCAGGCATGCACCTGTTGCTGCTGCTCGCCCAGGCCGGCGATGCCCAGTCGCATCCGGTCGCCGGCGCGCAGGTAGATGGGCTCGGGCTTGACGCCCATGCCGACGCCGGGCGGCGTGCCGGTCGTGATCAGGTCGCCGGGGTAGAGCGTCATGAAGCGGCTGATGTAGCTGACCAGCTGGGCGACGCCGAATACCATGGTCTTGGTGCTGCCGTTCTGGAAGCGCCGGCCGTTGACCTCCAGCCACATGGCGAGCGCCTGCGGGTCCGCCACCTCGTCGGCCGTCACCAGCCAGGGCCCGACCGGGCCGAAGGTGTCGCAGCCCTTGCCCTTGTCCCAGGTGCCGCCGCGCTCCAGCTGGTATTCGCGCTCGGAGACGTCGTTGACGACGCAGTAGCCGGCCACATGGGCCAGCGCCTCGGCCTCGGCCACATAGCGCGCCTTGCGGCCGATCACCACGCCCAGCTCCACCTCCCAGTCGGTCTTCACCGAGCCCTGCGGCAGCACCACCGGGTCGTTGCAGCCGATCATCGTGCTGGTGTGTTTGGTGAAGAGCACCGGCTCGGCCGGGATCGGCATGCCGGACTCGGCCGCGTGGTCGGCGTAGTTCAGGCCGACGCAGATGAACTTGCCGCAGCCGCTCCAGGGCAGGCCGATGCGCTGGCCTTCGGGCAGCAGCGGCAGACTCGCCGGATCGAGATCGCGCAGCTTGTTCAGCGCCGCGGCTTCCAGTGTGGCGGCCGTGATGTCGCTCAGATGCGCCGACAGGTCGCGGGCGCGGCCCTGCGCATCGAGCATCGCGGGTTTTTCCTGGCCCTTGGGGCCGACGCGTAGCAGTTTCATGGGGGTGTGAACCTCAGTTGGACCAGCCGCCGTCAATGACTTGGGCTGTTCCCGTTGTGAATGCGGATTCGTCGCTGGCGAGATAGACGGCCAGCGACGCAATTTCCTCGGCGCGGCCGACGCGGCCCATCGGCTGGCGCGCGACGAAGCCGGCCTCGACCTGGGCCAGGGTCTGGCCCGAAGCCGCCGCCTGGGCCGCGATGCGATCGCGCAGCGAGGGCGATTCGACGGTGCCGGGGCAGATCGCGTTGCAGCGCAGGCCGCGCGCCACATAGTCGGCCGCGACCGCCTTGGTCATGCCGATCACCGCGGCCTTGGTCGTGCCGTAGACAAAACGATTGGGCGCGCCCTTGATGCTGGAGGCGACCGAGGCGACGTTGATGATGGAGCCGCCTCCGTCCCCCCTATCGAACTTCGCCAGCATGGCCGGCACGAAGGCGCGCATCATCCGGTACATGGATCTGACGTTGAGGTCCATCGAGAAATCGAAGGCCGCCTCGTCGCAGTCCAGCAGGCTGCCGGCATGTACATAGCCGGCGCCGTTGTAGAGCACGTCCAGCCCGCCCAGCTCGGCGGCCAGCGCCTGGATCGCCGCCGGGTCGCGCACGTCCAGGCGTACGGTGGCGCAGCCGGTCTCGTCGGCCAGGTCGGCCAGCAGCTCGGCATTGATGTCGGTGGCGATCACGTTGGCGCCCTCGCGGGCGAAGGCCAGGGCCACGGCCCGGCCTATGCCCTGGCCGGCGGCGGTCAAGAGGGCGGTCTTGCCCTTCAGTCGATCGGTCATGCGTTTGATCCTTGCTTATTTGAGGAGACCCATCTGCTGCGGCAGCCAGAGGGTGATCTGCGGCACATAGGTGATGACGATCAGCGCCAGCATCAGCGGCACCAGCCAGGGCAGGATGGCCATGGTCGTGCGCTCGACCGAGAGCTTGGAGATGCGCGCCAGCACGAACAGCACCATGCCCAGCGGCGGGTGCAGCAGGCCGATCATCAGGTTCAGGGTCATGATCAGGCCGAACTGCACCGGGTCTATGCCCAGCTTGAGCACGATGGGCAAGAGGATGGGCACCAGGATCGTGATCGCCGCGATCGTGTCGATGAAGCAGCCGACGAAGAGGATCAAGAGATTGGCCAGCAGCAGGAACACCCATTTGTTCTGCGTCACGGCCAGGATGCCGTCGGCCAGGGCCTGGGCGGCCTGCGTGGTGGTCAGCAGCCAGGCGAAGATCGAGGCGGCGGTGACGATGAAGAGCACCGAGGCGGTGGTCTCGATGGTCTCGAAGGTGGCCTTGGCCAGGGTCTTCAGCGTCATCGAGCGGTAGCGCACCAGGCCCAGGAACAGCGCCCAGATCACTGCGGCGACGGCGGCCTCGGTGGGTGTGAACCAGCCCATGGTCATGCCGCCGATCAGGATCACCGGCGCCATCAGGGCCATCACGGCCGAGAAGTTGTAGCGCCAGTCCAGGAACAGCAGCATCGCGAAGGCGGCGCCGGTGGCCAGGTTCACCGAGGCGCCGGCCTTGACCGCCAGCCACACGGCCATCGGGAAGGCCAGCACGACGACGATCTCCAGGCTGGCCGAGGCGAGGCGCTTCCACTCGAAGGGCGTGTCGGCGCCCCAGCGGTTGCGGCGCGCGAAATAGGCCACCGTGATCATCATCAGCACGGTCATGAAGATGCCGGGCAGGATGCCCGCGACGAACAGCGCGCCGATCGAGACATTGGCCATCATCCCGTAGATCACGAAGGGCAGCGACGGGGGAATGATGGGCCCCAGCGTCGCCGAGGCCGCGGTCACGCCGACCGAGAACTCGGTGCTGTAGCCATGCTCCTTCATCGCCTTGATCTCGATCGAGCCCAGGCCTGCGGCATCGGCGATCGCGGTGCCGGACATGCCGGAGAAGATCACCGAGCCGATGATGTTGACCTGGCCCAGGCCGCCGCGCATCCAGCCCACCAGGGCGACCGCGAAGTTGTAGATGCGGCTGGTGATGCCGGCGATGTTCATCAGATTGCCGGCCAGGATGAAGAAGGGCACGGCCAGCAGCGGGAAGGACTCGATGCCGGCGATCATGCGCTGGGCCAGCACGATGTCGGGCACCGAGCCCGAGACCAGGATGTAGATCAGCGAGCCGCCGGCCATGGCCACCGCCACCGGCAGGCCGCACAGCATCAGCGCGAGAAAGGATCCGATCAGTATCAGCATGACGGGGTGCTCCTCGGTCAATCAATCCGCGGTGCCGTCGAAGGCACCGGGGTTCTGCAGCGCGGAGAAGCCGCGGCGCCAGTTCTCGATCGCGACCTGCAGCGCGCGCAGCGCCATCAGCGCGAAGCCGGCGAAGCAGAGCCAGTAGACATGGCTCTTGTTCCAGCTGATGGTCGTCATCGGTTCGTTGTCGACCATCAGCGCATAGCGCGCCACCAGCCAGGCCGCATAGCCGTAGAAGGCCAGGGCCGCCAGGTCTACCGCCGTGGAGAGGGCGCGCCCGGCGCCGCCGGGCAGGTAGCGGTACAGCAGGTTGACCTGGATGTGCCGCACGCGGCGCACGCACATCGAGGCGCCGATGAAGACCACCGGCATCAGGCAGTAGACCGCCAGCTCCTCGGTCCAGGCGAAGGAGTCGTTCAGCACATAGCGGGTGAAGAACTGCAGGAACACCAGCAGGGCCATCAGCCAGAAGAAGGCCAGGCAGATCCAGTCCTCGACGGCATAGGCCGAGAGATCGACCGCATGCTCGTCAGCCTCGGCAAAGCTGGCGACCAGCTCCTCGGCCGAAGACTGGTGCGGGGCATCGGCGGCCGCGGGCGGCGCGCCGGACGGCAGGGGCAGCGAGTTCTGTAGCGACATGGCGTGAGGGCTCCGGGAACGGGCGGGCAGGGCTGCGCCCGGCGCCGCCGCGGGCGCCGGGAGTTGAGGCTGGCTTACTTGACCGCCTGGATGCGGTCCCAGTCGGACTTCTGGTAGCCGAACTGTTCGAAGGGCACGGTCTTCAGCACCGTGTCGCGGAAGTCGGCGGTGTTGACCTCGGCGACCGCAAGCCCCTTGCTGCGGAACACGGCGGCCAGCTCCTTCTCGCGTGCCGCCACCTCCAGCGAGGCCTTGGCGGCGGCTTCCTGGGCGACCTCGTGGAACATCTTCTTGTCGGCGTCGTTGAGCTTCTTCCACAGGCCACCGGCGATCACGGTGTTCAGGTGGTCGACGATGTGGCCGGTCAGCACGATGTTCTTCTGCACCTCGAAGAATTTCTTGGCCTCGATCGTGGTCAGCGGGTTCTCCTGGGCTTCCACCGTGCCGTTCTGCAGCGCCAGATAGACCTCGGCGAAGGCGATCGGCGTGGTGTTGGCACCGCAGGCGCGCGGCATCGCCAGGTAGGCCGCGACGTCGGGCACGCGGATCTTCAGGCCCTTCATGTCCGCGCATTTGGCGATGGGCTTGTTGCTGGTGGTCTGGCGCGTGCCGTAATACGTGGTGGCCAGGATGGTGTTGCCGCTCTTCTGCTCGTAGCCGGCGGTCAGCTCCTTGTAGACATCGCTCCTGGTGTAGGCCAGCAGGTGCTCGGGGTCGCGGAAGGTGTAGGGGTAGTAGGTGACGCCGATGCGCGGGAAGGCCTTGGCCGCGAAGCTGGAGCCCGAGATGATCAGGTCCACCGTGCCCAAGGTCAGGCCCTGGTTGATGTCGTTTTCCTTGCCCAACTGGGAGGCCGGGTAGACGTCGATCTGGTAGCGACCGCCGCTGCGCTTCTTGATCTCGTCGGCGGCCCAGACCGACCATTTGTGGAAGGGCTCGCTGGTCTCGTAGACATGGGCCCATTTGAGCTTGGTCTGGGCCAGCGCGGGGGCGCTGGCGAGCAGGCCGGCGCCGAGCGCCAGGGCGAGCGGGACGAAGGAAAGGGTCTTGAAGGTACGCTGCATCGGTTTGTCTCCTGATGTCAATCTGGTCTTGTCTGTACCAGCGACCAGATGCGGGGGCCGCCTTCCCGTGCTTCTTCTTGGCGTCGGCTAGCCGGGCACCAACTGCACCTTGGTGCTGCGGCCGCGGTCCAGGGCCAGCTCGAAGGCCTCCTGTGCGCGGCTCAGCGGCAGCTGGGCGCTGATCAGCGGCCGCACATCGGCGCGCCGCGTGCGGATGGCCTGCACGGCCCAGTCGAATTCGAGGTCGGCGCGGAAGGCGCCCAGATAGTCCAGCTCGCGCGCCATCACCCGGTTGGCCGGGAAGGGCAGCTCGTCGGGCAGGGTGCCGACCTGCACGATGCGGCCGCCGCGGCGCGTCATGGCGAGGCAGGCGGCCAGCGCGGCCGGATGGCCGGCGGCCTCGATCGCGACGTCGATACGGTCCTGCCAGGCCTCCAGCTCGGCCGGCTCGCGCAGCAGCTGGTCGGCGCCGACGCTCGCGGCCATCTGCAGCGCGCGTGCGCTGGGGTCGCTGACGACGACGCGCGCCGCGCCGGCCAGGCGCGCCGCGATCACGGCCATGCAGCCTATCGTGCCGGCGCCGGTGACCAGCACGGTCTGACCCAGCACCGCGCCGGCGCGGCGCAGCGCATGCAGGCCCACCGACAGCGGCTCGGCGCAGGCGATCTCGCCCAGGCTGACGTCGGGCTCGTCGACCGGGGTCAGCTGGCGCGCGCCGATCACGAAGCGCTCGCGGAACAGGCCCGGCAGGTGCGGATAAATCGCGGCGCTGCCCAGGAAGACCATGGCCTCGCAGAGATTGCTGCGGCCCTCGCGGCAGGCCCGGCAGCGGCCACAGGGATGGGCCGGGTTGATCGCAACCTTCTGGCCCGGGCGCAGGCCCAGGCTCGCTGCCCCGGGGCCCAGCGCCTCGACCACGCCGGAGGCCTCGTGCCCCGGCACGAAGGGCGCGCGCAGCGCGAAGGCGCCGGCCCGGCCATGCTGGTAGTAATGCAGGTCCGAGCCGCAGATGCCGCCGGCGCCCAGGCGCAGCAAGACCTGACCCTCCTGCGGCGCGGCGGGCTCCAGCGCGTCGACGCTGAGCCGCAGCGGGCCGTGCAGCGTACAAGCAAGATCGCTCATGCCGGGCTCCGGGCCAGGCGCTCGGCCTCGGCGGCCGGCCAGTTGTCGGCGAAGCGGTCGTGTGAGCGCTGCAGGTGGCCGCGCATCGCGGCGCGCGCGGCGTCGGGCTCGTGCCGCGCGATCGCCTGCAGCACCAGGCGGTGCTCGGCCACCGCGGCATGCCAGGTCGGCTCGCGCTCGAAATGGCTGCCCAGCGCGGTGAACAGCGGGCCGTTGCGCTCGTCGAACAGCTCGGTGACGACGGCCAGCAGCGCGCTGTTCTCGCTGGCCTGGGCGACGCGCAGGTGGAAGTTACGGTCGCCGCGGATCGGCAGCACCTTGCGGGCGATGTCGGCTTCCATCTCGCGCAGCGTCTCCTCCAGGTCCGGCAGCAGGCTGGCGTCGCTGCTGGCGGCGGCCACGGCGGCCAGCTCGCTCTCGATCAGCTGGCGCGCGCGGATGATCTCCAGCGGGCCATGGGCGGTCTCGGCCCCCTCGACGCGCCGCGCTGCGTCGCGCGCGGTGACGTAGATGCCCGAGCCCATGCGCACCTCGACCAGGCCCTCGACCTCCAGCGCGATCAGCGCCTCGCGCACCGAGGGCCGCGAGACACCCAGCTGCAGCGCCAGGTCGCGCTCGGGCGGCAGGCGCGAGCCGACCGGGAACTCGCCGCCCTGGATCAGGCCGCGCAGCTGGTCGGCAATCTGGCGGTACAGGCGCCGCGGCTCGATGGTTTGGATGGGCATGATGTGGGTAGGCGAAGACGACGACGCTCAGACCTCGACCAGGGCCTTGACCACGCCCGCGGCCGGGTCCAGCAGGCCGGCGAAATCCTCGGGCAGGCGCTCCAGCGCCAGGCGGTGGCTGGCCAGGGCCGCGCTGGGCAGCAGGCCCGCGGCCATGGCCCGGTGGACGCGCTCGAAGTCCTGCGGGGCGGCGTTGCGGCTGGCCAGCAGGGTGGTCTCGCGCTTGTGGAATTCGGGGTCGCTGAAGCGGATCTCGCTGGCGACGATGGAGACCAGCACATAACGCCCGCCATGGGCGACGAAGCCGAAGCCGCGCTCCATCGCCGCGGGGTTGCCGGTGGCGTCGAACACCAGATCGAAGCCCTCGCCGCGATTCAGCGCGGCCAGCTGCGTCGCATCCTCGGGGCCGACCTGCACGGTCTGGGCGAAGCCCAGCTGCTCGCGGCAGAAGGCCAGGCGGTCGGCGCGCATGTCCAGCAGGGTCACGGCGGCGCCGTCCAGGCGCGCGAACAAGGCCACCGCAATGCCGATCGGCCCGGCGCCGCTGACCAGCACGCGCTCGCCGGGCTGCGGCGCGCCGCGGCGCACCGCATGGGCGCCGATCGCCAGGAATTCCAGCATCGCCGCCTGGTCCAGGCTCAGGCCCTCGGCCGGGCGCACGAAGCGCGCCGGCACGCTGATGTACTCGGCCAGCGCGCCGTCGGCATGCACGCCCAGGACCTTGATGTGGACACAGCAGTTGGGCTTGTCCTGGCGGCAGGCGATGCAGTCGCCGCAGGCCAGATAGGGCATCACATAGACCGCCGCGCCGCCGCGCAGGCCGCTGTCGGCCGGCGCCTCGACCACCTCGCCGGAGAACTCGTGGCCCATGACCCGCGGGTACTGCAGATAGGGCTGGCGGCCGGCATAGATATGCAGGTCGGTGCCGCAGACCCCGACCCGGCGCACGCGGATCATCACCTCGTCGGCGGCGCGCGCCGGCATGGGGCGCTGCTGCAGCGAAAGTTGACCCGGCTGATCGCAAACGACGGTTTTCATCGTGCCTTATCGGTGCTGTCGGTGGATGGATCGGTTAACTGGTCTGACCAATTGGCCGGATGGTAGGCGCAAGCCCGGCGGCCAGAATCCAGGGAAACCCGCGGATGGCGGTCCTTGGAGGCGCTGCCGGGCGACCGCCGGTCGCGAGCATCGACACCTCGGCGGCCCCGGCTTGCAGTTCGTCGCGCCCGTCTGGATCGGGCGGGTCGGGCTTCCGATACTGGCTTCATCGACACAGCCATCGGGCCGTGCGCAACCCCCGAAACCAGGAGCCCCTCATGAACATCACGCTGATCCAGGCCGCCGCCGCCGTCGTCTTTGCCGTCGCCACCCCGCTGCTGGCCCAGGCCGCGCCGCAGAAGGTGGAGCAACTGCCCCGCGTCGTCATCACCGGCAAGTCGCAGCCCGCGGCCCAGCAGGTCGTGCAGCTGCCGCGCGTCGTGATCGAAGGCCGCAGCCTGAACGCGCTGACGGCGACGACGCAGCTGGCCCAGGCCAAGACCCTGGCGCGCGGCATCTGAGGGTGGTGATGTCGGTGTCCGACGCGCTTTCCCCTTTTTTGCCGCCTCGCCATCCCGTGGCATCGAGCCGAGTCAGGGCCGCAGCCGCCATGCTGCTGCCCTGACTCGGCTTGGCCGCGGGGCCGCCCTCCGTCAGGCCTCGCCGAGATAGCCCGTCAGCCCCTCGACCAGGGCGTCGAAGGTGACGCGGCAGCGCGGGCTGTGGCGCAGGTCCTCGTGCATGGTCACCCAGGTCTCCAGCGGCAGGCTGAACTGGCGGGCCAGCAGGTGCTGCAGGGCCGGATCGCGCCGTGCCAGCGCGACCTGGCAAATGCCGATGCCGGCGCCGGCGCGCAGCAGGGCCAGCTGGGCCAGATCGCTGTCGCTGCGCAGCGCGAAAGCCTCGCGCTCCAGCAGGCCGGGCAGGGCCTTGCCGGCGCTGCGTATGAAGGGCGTGGGCCGGTCGAAACCGATCAGCGCATGGTCGGCCAGGTCGGCCAGGCGGGTGGGGACGGGCCGGCCAGCCAGGTAGTCGCGGTGGGCGTGCAGGCCCAGCTCGATGGCGCCGATGCGGCGTGCCAGCAGCTGCGTCTGCTGCGGCGCGGTCATGCGCACCGCGATATCGGCCTCGCGCTGCAGCAGATCCTGCAGCTGGTTGCTCAGCACCAACTCGATCCGCAGCGCCGGGTGGGCGGCGCCGAGCCGGGCCAGGATGGGGGGCAGCACCTCGACGCCGACGATCTCGCTGGCCGTCACCCGCACCGTGCCCTGCACCCCCTGGCCCTGGCCGCTGGCGGCCCGCTCCAGCGCCGCGGCGGTGCTGTCCATGGCCTCGGCATAGCCCCGCAGGGCCAGAGCCGCCTCGGTGGGCAGCAGGCCGGTCTGGGAGCGGGTGAAGAGCGTCTGGCCCAGGGCCTGCTCCAGCGCCGCCACATGGCGGCCCACGGTGGGCTGGGTGACGCCCAGGGCGCGCGCCGCGCCGGACAGCGAGCCCTGCTGCAAAACGCCCAGGAAGCTGCGGTAAAGCTCCCAGCCAACGCGCTGGGCTTGGGTTTTTGCCATACATAAATGTATAGCTGCTCGGTCTTCATCGGTAATTCCATTTGGAGTGACCGCTGCCCAGAATGGCGCCCATCGACAACAAGCCTCACGGAGGAAGAACGCAATGACGGCAGACAGCAAGCGAACGGTTCTGGTGCTTGGCGCGAGTGGCGGCATCGGCGGCGAGCTGGCGCGCCAGCTGCGCGATGCCGGTTGGCAGGTGCGTGCCCTGCAGCGCGGCCTGGCCGCGGCCGGCGAGCAGCGCGAGGGCATCAGCTGGCTGCGCGGCGACGCGCTGAACGCCGACGAGGTGCGGCGGGCGGCCGCCGGCTGTGCCGTCATCGTCCATGCGGTCAACCCGCCCGGTTACCGGCGCTGGAGCGAGCTGGTGCTCCCCATGCTGGAGAGCAGCATCGCGGCCGCCTGCGAGCAGGGCGCCACCCTGGTGCTGCCGGGCACGGTCTACAACTACGGGCCCGATGTCTTCCCGCTGATCGACGAGGACGCGCCGCAGCGTCCGCTGACCCGCAAGGGCGCGATCCGGGTCGAGATGGAGCGCCGGCTGCGGGGGGCCAGCGAGCGCGGCGCTCGCGTGCTGATCCTGCGCGCCGGCGACTTCTTCGGTCCGCGTGCCGCCAACAACTGGTTCTCCCAGGGCCTGGTCCGGCCCGGCCGGCCCGTCGCCAGCATCAGCGCGCCGGGGGCGGCCGGCATCGGCCACCAATGGGCCTATCTGCCCGATGTCGCCCAGGCCATGGTCGAGCTGCTGGCGCGGCGCGAGGCCCTGCCGGCCTTCGCCCGCTTCCACATGGCCGGCCACTGGGATGCCGATGGCCGGCAGATGGCCCAAGCCATCCAGCGGGTGGTGGTCCGCCATGGCGGCGCGCTGCCGGCTGTCAAGGCCATGCCCTGGTGGCTGCTGAACCTGGCCTCGCCCTTCGTGACCACGCTGCGGGAGATGCGCGAGATGCGCTACCTGTGGCAGCAGCCGGTGCGGCTGGACGGACGGCGCCTGCAGGCCCTGCTGGGCCGAGAGCCCCACACGCCGCTGGAGGTCGCGGTGGAGTCCACCCTGCGCGGCCTGGGCTGCCTGCCGGCGATGGCGAGCGCCGCCACGCCATCGCCCCTTATGCGGCCTTGAGCAGGTCCGGCGCCAGCATGGCCGCGGCGATCCAGCTGCGGCTCACGAGGGCGCTCCCGGCAGGTAGACACGCAGGCGGTGCCCGTCGGGATCGAGGGCCGTGAAGGTGTGGCCGAAGTCCATCGCTGTGATGGGCTGGGCGACGGGCACGCCCAGAGCCTGCCAGGCCTGCAGCCGGGCCTGCAGCGCGGCCAGGTCGGGCACCGGGAACACCAGCTCGGCGCCGCCGCCGGTGAGGCTGGCGGCCGGCGCCACGGCCTGGACGGACCACAGGCCCAGCTTCAGGCCGCTGTCCAGCACGAACAGCGCGAAGCCGGGCGAGGCCTCGACCGGCGGTCGGCCCAGCAGGGCCGTGTAGAAAGCGGCGCTCTCGACCGGGTTCTTGACGTAGAGAAGGATGAAATCGGGGTGGGACATGAGAGCTCCTCGAGGTGCTTGTTCATCGCGGTGGCAGGTCTTGCCGCAATGGAAGTCATCCTAGGAGGTGCTCCTGTCAGCGTTGGTCAGCAGGCTTGTGCGCGCCTGGGCGCAGGCCGCCGAGGAGGGTGCTGTCCAGCATCCGCATCATCGGCTCGGGTGCGAATGCCTCGCCGGGGCCGAAGACCAGGCGCCGGCCCCGGTGATCCGGATGAAGGAAGACGAGGGCATGACGAAGGGTTCCATCGGGATGGCGCGTCGACAGGGCTTAGACCATGCCGCCGTTGGCACGCAGGGTCTGGCCATTGATCCAGGCGCCGTCGGGGCCGGCGAGGAAGGCCACGATGCTGGCGATGTCGGCCGGCTCGCCCAGGCGCTCCAGCGGTGCCAGCTTGGCCAGGCGCTCGATCTGCTCGGGCGTCTTGCCGTCCAGGAAAAGGGCGGTGGCGGTGGGGCCGGGGGCCACTGCATTGACGGTGATGCGCCTGCCGCGCAGTTCCTTGGCCAGGATCAGGGTCATGGTCTCGATCGCAGCCTTGCTGGCGGCATAGACCGAGTAGCCGGGCAGGGCCGTGCCGACCAGGCTGCTGGAGAAATTGACGATGCGGCCACCCGGGGCCAGGCGGCGGGCCGCCTCGCGCATCGCGTTGAAGCTGCCCTTGAGATTGATCCCGATGAGCTTGTCGAACTCGGCGTCCTCGGTGTCGGCCAGCTGTGGCAGCTCGGGCGGCATCACGCCGGCGTTGTTGACCAGCACATCGACGCGCCCGAACTCGCGCAGCGCGGCGTCGAAGAGTTCGCGCACCGCGGCCGGGTCGGCCACATCGGCCTGCACGGCCAGCGCGCGGCCGCCGCTGGCGCGGATCGCGTCGACGACATGCGCGGCCGCGTCGGCGCGGCCGGCGTAGTTGACGATTACCGCATGGCCATCGCGAGCCAAGCGCTGGGCGATAGCGGCGCCGATGCCGCGCGAAGCGCCAGTAACGATGGCGACGGGTTCCGGGTCTTGCTGGGTTTGCTGTGCTTGGATTGGATTCATGCTGAGACTCCTTGTGGCTTGAGAGGCCTGGTCTGCGTGCTTTGCTGAGCCAGTGGAGTCATTGTTTTGTGTTAATTGCTGTTGATAAAGATGGTTAAATTGCCTTAACTATCCAATCAATCAAAACAATAAGGGACTCATGGACCGCTTTGATGCAATGAGGGTCTTGGTGCGCATCGTCGAGCTGCGCAGCTTCACCCGGGCCGCCGAAGACCTGCAACTGCCACGCGCCACAGTCACCCATGTGGTGCAGCAGCTGGAGAAGCGCCTGGGCGTGCGCCTCTTGCATCGCACCACCCGTCAGGTCAGCCCGACGTTGGACGGCGAGGCCTATTACCAGCGTTGCCAGCGCCTGCTGGCCGATCTGGAGGAGACCGAGGCGGTGTTCAACCAGGCCGCGCTGAAGCCCAGGGGCAGGCTGCGCGTGGACCTGCAGGGCACCCTGGCCACGCATTTCCTGCTGCCGCACCTGGGCGAGTTCTTCGCGCGCTATCCGGAGGTGGAGCTGGAGATCGGCCTGGGCGACCGCCTGGTGGACCTGGTTCGCGAGGGCATCGACTGCGTGCTGCGCGCCGGCGAACCGCGCGATTCCAGCATGGTGGGACGGCGTGTGGCCCAACTGCCGCAGGTGACCTGTGCCAGCACCGCCTATCTGGAGCGCCACGGCGAGCCGCGCACCTTGGAGGAGTTCCGCGACGGCGGCCACCGTGCAGTCAACTACATGGGCAGCGGCGGCCGTATCCTGCCCTTCGACTTCATCGACGCGCAGGGTCAGGCGCTGAGCCTGGCGCTGCCGGGGCCGGTGACGGTCAGCAGCGCCGAGGCCTATGCGCAATGCTGCGAGGCCGGCCTGGGCCTGGCGCAGATGCCGCGCTACCACGTCGAACGCCAACTTGCCGAGGGCCGGCTGCGCGAGGTGCTGGCGGATTTCCGACCGGCGCCGATGTCGGTGTCCCTGCTCTACCCGCAGCAGCGCCAGCTCTCGCAGCGCGTGCGGGTCTTTGTCGATTGGGTGGCGGCGCGCATGCAGCAACAGCCGCAGTGCGCCGCTTGAGCATCAGGCCCGCAGCCGGTGCCCCGGCGGCAGCGGCAGGCCGGCCAGATGATCCAGCACGTTGGCCGCGGTCAGCAGCGCCACCTGGCGCGCCGCGCCGCGCGTGACGCCGGCGGTGTGCGGGCTCAGGATCGCCTGGGGCAGGGCCAGCAGCGGGTGACCGGCCGGCAGCGGCTCCTGCGCGAAGCAGTCCAGGCCGGCGCCGGCCAGCCGGCCGCTCCGCAGGGCCTGGATCAGGGCCGGCTCATCGATCAAGGCGCCGCGCGCGGTGTTGACCAGCAGGGCGCCGGGCTTCAGCAGGGCCAGCTCGCGCGCACCGATCAGGCCGCGGGTCTCGTTGTTCAGGGGGCAGTGCAGGCTCAGGAGGTCCAGGCGCGGCAGCAGGCGCTCCAGCGTCGGCTCGACCTCGAAATCGTCATCCGCCTCGCCCGCGCGCCGCAGCACGATGACCCGTGCGCCCAGGGCGCGCGCCAGCTGTGCCGTCGCGCGGCCGATCGCGCCGTAGCCGACGATGCCGACCACGCTGCCGCGGAAATCGCGGCCCTGGTGTCCGGCCCCGGCCCAGCCGCCGGCGCGCACCTGGCGGTCCTGCGCCGGCAGCTCGCGGGTCAGCGCCAGCATCAGGGCCAGCGCATGCTCGGCCACCGCGCCGGCATTGGCGCCGGCCGCGACGGCCACCGCGATCCCTAAGCGCGCCGCGGCCGCCAGGTCCACGCTGTCGACCCCCGCGCCGTTCTTGGCGACGATCTTCAGGCGCGGCCGCGCCGCCTCCAGGACCCGGGCTGTCAGGGGCGCCGAGCCGCGCAGCACGATGGCGTCGACCGGCGCCTCGGCGAGGCGCGCCAGCAGCGCGTCCTCGCTGGGTTTCATGTCGGGCAGATAGCTCAGGCGCCCGCCGGCCGCGGCGATGCGCGCCGCGGCTTCCCCGGACCATTGCGGCGCCGTGACCAGGACCTCGAAACCACTCATGTCAGTCAATGCGGATGTTGCCGGCCTTGATCAGCTTGCCGTACTTGCCCAGCTCGGCTTGCGAGAAGCTGGCCAGCTCCTGCGGCGTGCCCGGGGTGCTGCGCACGGCCAGCGCGGCGAGCTTGTCGCTCACCTCGG
>Ga0255338_1003575_pt1 | contig 18263 bp, 18 predicted proteins | sample MeOH1_35cm_T4_19_FD_203715 | JGI IMG/M metagenome (GOLD analysis project Ga0255338, IMG submission 203715) | Sandy soil microbial communities from University of British Columbia, Vancouver, Canada - MeOH1_35cm_T4_195 | ecosystem: Engineered > Artificial ecosystem > Sand microcosm > Unclassified ...
CGAGCACGATCTGACCGTGGTGCTGATCGAACACGACATGGGCATGGTTATGAGCATTTCCGACCACATCGTGGTGCTGGACCACGGCGTCGTCATCGCCGAAGGTGGCCCTGAGGCGATTCGCAACGATCCGAAAGTGATTGCAGCCTACCTGGGTGCCGATGAAGAGGAGGTGGCGCTATGAGCAAACCTATCCTCGAACTCAAAGACCTGGACGTATTTTACGGCCCGATCCAGGCCCTGAAAAAAGTCTCGATGCACATCAATGAAGGGGAAACCGTCAGCCTCATCGGCTCCAACGGCGCGGGCAAGTCGACCCTGCTGATGTCGATCTTCGGCCAGCCGCGCGCGGCAGACGGGCAGATCCTCTATCAGGGCGTGGACATCACCCATAAGTCGTCGCACTACATTGCGTCCAACGGCATTGCGCAATCACCGGAAGGCCGGCGCGTGTTCCCCGACATGACCGTCGAGGAAAACCTGCAGATGGGCACCATCCCGATTGGTGACAAGTACGCCAAGGAAGACATGCAACGCATGTTCGAGCTGTTTCCGCGTCTCGAAGAGCGGCGGACCCAGCGGGCCATGACCATGTCCGGCGGCGAACAGCAAATGCTCGCCATCGCCCGTGCGCTGATGAGCCGACCCAAGCTGCTATTGCTCGACGAGCCGAGCCTGGGTCTGGCGCCGATCGTGGTGAAACAGATCTTTGCCACCCTGCGGGAACTGGCCAAGACCGGCATGACCATCTTCCTGGTCGAGCAGAACGCCAACCACGCGCTCAAGCTGTCGGACCGGGCGTATGTCATGGTCAACGGCGAGATCCGTCTGACGGGCACCGGCAAGGAGTTGCTGGTGAACGAAGAGGTGCGTAACGCTTATCTCGGCGGGCATTGAATCCTGTTGAAATACCCAAAGCCCCGACGAGCAATCGTCGGGGCTTTTTTACGCCTCCAATACGCCGCAAATCCCTTGTGGGAGCGGGCGTGCTCGTGAAGGCGATGTTTCAGTCACGTTGATGCCAGATGTGCCACCGCTTTCGCGAGCACGCCCGCTCCCGCAAGGTTGTCGGGGAATTGTGGAAAACAAATTTGCCAAGCTCTCAAAGCGCGACATAAAGCCGCTGCAAATAGTTGTTTTGTCACGGTTTTGACTTGTCCCCGTTTGCTGTGGAGCTGGCTGTGAATAACATGGGAGTAGCTGGCTGAAGGCCTTTAGAAACGTGGCTTGCAGCGATGTGGTTGTTTTTTGATCAGGCCCTTTTGCCGAACCTGCGGTCTACTTTGTCAACCTTTTTATCAGTGCCGAAAATGGTCTGAAAGGGTTGAGGGCAGCCTGTGGATAAGTCTGTGGTTAAACTCTGGAAAGACTCGGCTGAGGGCCGTAGTTACTGGCTCGGCGCCATCGCCGGTTGACCGGGTCAATCGTGCAAAATGCCATGGGCTACACAGTGAGCGCTCCAGGGTCAAGCAAAAAACTTTGTGATCTGCCCGCAAAGCCTTGTGCACAGCGGCTTTCAGCTTTTTCACTTGCCCCCGGAAACTGTGGACCGGCCTGTGGATAACGTGCGCGTATATGGCTGCAGGCCGCGGGGGATATGGTGTCGCCGGCATTGATCGTTTTTCGTACAGCTTTTGTGGTGGTTGCCGCTGTCGGCAAGGCCGGGCATGCTGCCAGCTGATTTTCTATTCCAATGGCTGCCCGTCGGCCGAAGCAAGGAGAACACGATGTCCAACACCCTGTTTATTACCGGCGCGACGTCCGGTTTTGGTGAAGCCTGTGCCCGTCGTTTTGCCGAGGCTGGCTGGAAACTGGTGCTGACAGGTCGTCGTGAAGAACGCCTCAATGCCCTATGCGCCGAGTTGTCGAAGCAGACCGAGGTCCATGGCCTGGTGCTCGACGTGCGTGATCGCAAAGCCATGGAGGAGGCGATTGCCAATCTGCCGCCGTCCTTCGCCAAGCTGCGCGGGCTGATCAACAACGCCGGCCTCGCGCTCGGCGTGGACCCTGCGCCGATGTGCAACCTTGATGATTGGGACACCATGGTCGACACCAACATCAAGGGCCTGATGTACAGCACTCGTCTGCTGCTGCCGCGCCTGATCGCCCATGGTCGTGGCGCCAGCATCGTCAACCTCGGTTCCATCGCCGGCAACTACCCGTATCCGGGCAGTCACGTGTATGGCGCGAGCAAGGCGTTCGTCAAACAGTTCTCCCTGAACCTGCGCTGTGACCTGCAGGGCACAGGCGTGCGTGTCAGCAACATTGAGCCGGGCCTGTGCGAGAGCGAATTCTCGCTGGTGCGCTTTGCCGGTGATCAGGAGCGGTACAACGCGACCTACGCCGGTGCCGAGCCGATCCAGCCGCAAGACATCGCCGACACCATTTTCTGGGTGCTCAATGCGCCGGCCCACATCAACATCAACAGCCTCGAGCTGATGCCGGTGAGCCAGACGTGGAGCGGGTTTGCGATTGAGCGTAATGGTGGCAAGGCGTAAGACCGCGTTATCGTTCTTCGCGAGCAAGCCCGCTCCCACATTTGAATTGTGTCGGTCACAAGATATCGAATGTGGGAGCGGGCTTGCTCGCGAAAGCGGTGGGACAGTCAGCCGAGATAATCAGCCAGTCCGCGATAGCAGGTCGCCAAGTGATAAGGCGTGGTCGAAGGCATGTCCTGACGGCTCACTTCACCGTTCTCATCGCGGCATTCATACCAGCCCCCCGCATGCAGCGAGCGCTGTTGCAGCGCCTGCAATTGGCGCAATACCGATGCCCCGCTGTCCGGGCGCAAGGTCAGCGCACGCAAGTATTCAGCCTGAGCCCAGATGCGTTGGGTGCCATCCTTCGATTGCCCGTCCAGCGTGAGCATTGCCCGCACCGCCCCACTCGATTGATCGACACCCAGCTGCTCGGTGTACGCAAAGGCGCGTTCCAGGGATGCGTGCAGTCTGGAGCCACGCAACAAAGGTGAAGATTCCAGCAGGAAATACCACTCGAACTGATGCCCCGGTTCAAACCAGTTATCCACAGCGCCGAGCGGTTTTTCCATCAGCACACCGTGGTGCGGATCGATAAAGCGCTTCTGCATGGCTGTGCATAACTCAACGAGCGCGCGCTGCACGGCGAGGTCTTCGCGCACCGACAGCGTGGCGAGGAATGCTTCGGCCAGGTGCATCAGCGGGTTTTGCAGCGGCCCGGTATTCAGCGACGACCAGTCACGTTCAAGGCACGCTTCGTACAGGCCGTCGCCCGTGGCAAAACGCTGCGCAACCACTTCCAGCACGGCGTTGAGCACCGATTCCACCAACGGCTCGCGAACCTTGTCCCAGTAATGGGCGCAGGCGAAGAGAATGAAGGCGTGGGTGTAGAGATCCTTGCGCTGATCCAGCGGCGCGCCCTGCGGGTCAATGCTGTAGAACCAGCCACCGTGTTCGGCGTCATGGAAATGTTGCTGCAACGAGCGGAACAACGCCGCGGCACGCTCTTCGGCGCCCGGCACCTGGCCGATCAGGCTGGAGAACAGATACAGCTGTCGCGCGCAGGCCATGGCCCGGTAGCGTTGAGGTGGCAAAGGTTGATGCCCGGCGTCCAGAGCCTCGTAGGGCAGTGCCAGCTCGGCATTCCAGCCGGGGCCTTGCCAGAGGGGCACGATCACGTCCTGGAAATGCGCTTGCACAGTGGCAAACAGAGCGGTCAATTCAGGCTGGAGAGCGGAGCGGGAAACAGGCGGCATTGGCTGGCGTCGTCACGGCAGGGTTGATTGCGCGACATGTTATCAGGCCTGAGAGATGTGGTGTCTGTCAGTCCGCCTTCGCGAGCAAGCCCGCTCCCACACTGGAACGGAGTACACCGAACCAATCTGGGAGCGAGCTTGCTCGCGAAGAGGCCATCACCGGCACTACAAAATCAACCCGCCAACAACCAAACCCCTGCCGCCGCCGAAGCCGCGCCCGCCAGACGAACCAGCGGCGCCGCCACCTGCGGCAACGCTCTAACCACCGCATAACCGGCCGCGTGCAAGGCCGCCGTCGCCGCCACAAATCCTGCGGCATACGCCCATGGACTCGACATGTCCGGCAATTCCAGCCCATGCGCCACACCATGGAACAGTGCAAACAATGCCGTCGCACCCACCGCCAAACCCAACGGCGGACGCACTGCCAATGCCACCGCCAGACCCAGCGCCAGCACCGATGCGGCAATCCCGCTTTCCAGTGCCGGCAGGTTCAGCCCCTCAAACCCAAGCAGTCCGCCGATCAGCATGGTGCCGACAAACGTGAACGGCAGCGCCCAACGCGCAGCGCCTTTCTGCTGTGCCGCCCACAATCCGACCGCAACCATCGCCAGCAAGTGGTCGAGGCCGCCGATCGGGTGGCTGATGCCGGCGATCAATCCATTGTCGCCGTGGCCGGGATGGGCAAAGGCGATGGCTGGGGTCAGCAGCAGGGCCATGGCGCCGAGAATGCGTTTAAGTGACATGGATAAGCTTCCTTGTTGATAAGTGGGGGGGGCGTGATCAGGCTGCGGTCAGCAGGCCCTGGCGTTCGATGAACGCGATGATGTCTTCCAGGCCCAGTCCGGTTTTCTGGTTGCTGAAGACAAACGGTTTGCCGTTGCGCATGCGTTTGGTATCGCTGTCCATCATCTCCAGCGAAGCACCCACCAAGGGGGCGAGGTCGATCTTGTTGATCACCAGCAGATCGGATTTGCAGATCCCCGGCCCGCCCTTGCGCGGCAGCTTGTCGCCGGCCGAGACGTCGATCACATAGATGGTCAGGTCAGACAGTTCCGGGCTGAACGTGGCCGACAGATTGTCGCCACCGGACTCCACCAGGATCAGGTCCAGCCCCGGAAAGCGGCGGTTCAGTTGATCCACGGCTTCGAGGTTGATCGAGGCGTCTTCGCGGATCGCCGTATGTGGGCAGCCGCCGGTTTCCACGCCGATGATCCGCTCCGGCGCCAAGGCTTCGTTGCGCACCAGAAAATCAGCGTCTTCGCGGGTGTAGATGTCATTGGTCACGACGGCCAGGTTGTAGCGATCGCGCAACGCCAGACACAGGGCCAGCGTCAATGCGGTTTTTCCGGAACCGACCGGGCCGCCGATGCCGACGCGCAGGGGTTGTGTGTTCATGTGGTTCTCCAAAATAAAAGGCCCTAGGAACGGAACAGACGGCTGTACTGGCGCTCATGGGCCATGCACGCCAGGGACAGGCCGAAAGCGGCGCTGCCATAGTGTTCGGGGTTGATGCGGGTGGCGTTCTGTTGGGCTTCCTGCAATAGCGGCAGCAATTCGCTGGTCAGGCGTTGCGCGGCTTGCTGGCCCAGCGGCAAGGTTTTCATCAGCACCGCCAGCTGGTTTTCCAGCCAGCTCCACAGCCAGGCCGCCAATGCGTCCTGCGGGCTGATACGCCAGGCGCGCGCAGCCAGCGCCCAGCCGAGGGCCAGGTGCGGTTCGGGACGCTGATCGAGAAAGGCGCGGGCCGGCGCATCGAGTTCCGGCAAACCGTTGAGCAGTTGCTGCAAGGAATAACCCATCTGCCGGCTTTCCTGATGCAACTCGCGGGTTTCCCGGCTGGCGCGGTGTTCTTCGCAGCGTTGCAGCAATTCGCCCCAGTTTTCCTCGGCGGCTGCTGTGCAATGGGCGAGCAACAGAGGCGCCTCGAAGCGCGCCAGGTTCAGCAACAACTGATCGCTGATCCAGCGCCGGGCACTGTCGGCGTCGTTCACCCGACCGTTATCCACCGCCATTTCCAGGCCTTGGGAATAGCTGTAGCCGCCAATCGGCAGTTGCGGACTGGCCAGGCGCAGCAGCGCCCAGGCCGGGTTCATGGACGTACGCCGAACTGGTGCAGTTTCGGCGGGTAGTTGAAGTCCTCGTCGCCATGCCGCGAATGGTGATGCCCACCGCCATAGGCGCCGTGCTCCGGCTGGAACGGCGCCTCGATGTTTTCGACCTTGGCATCAAGTTGTTCGAGCATCGCCTTGAGCACGTAATCATCGAGCAGGCGCAACCAGCCATCGCCGACTTGCAGGGCGACGTGGCGATTGCCCAGGTGATAAGCCGCGCGGGTCAGCTCGAAAGCGTTGGCGCAGGTGACATGCAGCAATTGTTCGGGGCGGGCACAGACGCGGACGATGCGACCGTCTTCAGCCTTTAGGCATTCGCCGTCATACAGCGGCGGCTGACCGCGCTCCAAAAACAACCCGACGTCTTCACCTTCGGCACTGAAACAGCGCAAGCGGCTTTTGCTCCGGGCTTCGAAGGTCAGGTGCAGTTCAGCGGCCCAGACGGGTTGAGGGTCGATTCTGCGATGAATCACCAGCATCGGAAAGCTTCCAGCAATGAACAATAGTCAGGCTAGAGCAAGGGGCTTGCCAATCGGGGGATGTGTAGGAAATGCCTGTCGGAGCGACGGTCGCGTTTCAAATTGTTGCGGTAATTTGGTGCGCGGCATTGTGGGGCGCACCAAATGATGGCGTGAGGTGTGCTCCAGATTAGTCGCGAGTTGCACAACTTTGCAGGACCCGGCTTGCTGGTGATAGCGCCCTCTCAGTCGACCCAAATGTTGCCTGGCCCGCCGCTATCGCCAGCAAGCCGGCTCCTACAGGAGATAGGTGTATTTGCCGCGCACAAAAAAGATCGCAGCCTGCGGCAGCTCCTACAGAGAATTGCGATCCGTGTAAGAGCTGCCGCAGGCTGCGATCTTTTCAGGCGTTATTCGGTGCTACCGAGGCCTTGCCAGTGTTTCAGACCGATAAAGATAAACCGCAACTGTTGGGTAATCTTCGCCTGTGGCGTCAAATGCTCGGGCAATGCTTCTGCCGGCGGATCAATAATGTCCGGCAAGGTCGCGAACACACTTTTAACAATCAGGTCTGCCATGACGCTCAGGCCGGCGATGTCGAGATGTTGCAGCTTGGGCATCAGCGACAAGTCGGCCGCCAGGTCCGAGCTGATGTCTTCGCGCAACCGTCCAATGGCCAGACGCACCGGCAGCGAACCGCCGTACTGCTCGCGGGCGAGAAACAGGAATTGCGAACGATTGGCCGCCACCACGTCGAGAAAGATCCGCACGGAGGCATCGATGATGCCGCCCATCACGAATTCGTTGTGGCGCACCAGGCGAATGGTTTCGCGGAAGGTCTGACCGACTTCGCTCACCAGCACCAGGCCCAGTTCATCCATATCGGCAAAATGCCGGTAAAAACCGGTGGGGACGATGCCGGCGGTTTTCGCCACTTCGCGCAGGCTCAGGCTGCCGAATCCTCGGCCGCATTCCATCAAATGGCGGGCAGCGTCCATCAGGGCGTTACGGGTTTGTTGTTTCTGTTCGGCGCGGGGCAGCATCGCAAGGGTGTTTTTCTGGACAGGACAGCGGCGCACTCTAGCAAATCGGCTTTGCTGGCGTCGAACGACTATCGGGGGGCAACTAAAAGCGGGCAGGCGGGGAAGGGGGGTTCTATAAAATCAAAAGCCCAATCCGGGGATTGGGCTTTTTTTCAGGGCCGCCATGGGCTTAGCTCAAAGCGCTGTTGCGTTCGATCACGCGGTCACCACCACCTTCAGCGAGGGTTTGACCTTGTGGAGTGCGATCGGAACCGTCAGCAGCGAGGGTTTGACCTTGTGGAGTGCGATCGGAACCGTCAGCAGCCAGGGTTTGGCCTTGTGGAGTGCGATCGGAACCGTCAGCTGCCAGGGTTTGACCTTGTGGGGTGCGGTCCGAGCCATCTTGAGTGATCAGGCCTTTTTCTTTCAGGCGATCGTTACCACCTTCGGCAACAGTCTGGCTGAACACCGAGTGGCTCGATTTGACTTGTGGGGTTGCCTGATCTGCAGCTGGCAGAGCGAAAGCGGTGCTGGCCAGCAGTGAGAGGGAAAGGCTAAGCAGTAATTGGCGTTTCATGATCGGGTGCTCCGTAGGAAGGCAATAAAGTGGGTACGAGGGCAATGCTACTCTCGATAAGTCGATATAAAAGTTCATAAACGCAATGGTAATAATCAACGGAATTGATTGTTCCGTGCGAAGGCTCTAGAACGGGCCTTTCCGGCGGTTGTTTTTGCACAGAAGTGGGTATTTTCGACTCACTTGCGCCACGCAAAAGTGCGGGGCGGTAACGCCGGATTGCGAGAGCAGGGTGTCCCCGACCGATTATTTGAGCGTTAAGCGCATTTTTCGGTTAAACCTGCGCGCCGTTTCCCAGTCCTAGCTTCATGGCAGGCCGGTTCGGGCCTAACGTTTCACACGTGCGTCGCAGTCAGGGCGCTCAGTCGTATTCAGGAGCCCTGTGCAATGACGCGCACCCCCAAGATTTTTGCCTGGACCTTTGCCAGCCTCGTTGTTCTGCTGGCGATACTGGTTCTGATCATCGCGTTCTTCGATTGGAACCGGATCAAACCGACCATCAACAACAAAGTTTCCGAAGAACTGCATCGACCGTTCGCCATCAATGGCAACCTCACGGTGGTCTGGCGGCGCGAGCTCGACGAGGGCGGCTGGCGGGCGTGGGTGCCGTGGCCGCATGTGGTGGCGCAGGACCTGAGCCTGGGCAACCCGGACTGGTCGAAGCAGCCGCAGATGGTCACGCTCAAACGCGTCGAGCTGCGCCTGTCGCCGCTGGCCTTGCTGGCTCAACGGGTAACGATCCCGCGCATTGACTTGACCGAACCGAACGCAGACCTCCAGCGTCTGGCCGATGGCCGTGCAAACTGGACGTTCAAGTTCGACCCCAAAGACCCGAACGCCGAGCCTTCCAGCTGGGTGCTCGACATCGGCGCCATTGGCTTCGACAAGGGCCACGTCACCCTTGACGACCAGAGCCTGAAAACGCAGCTCGACCTGATCATCGACCCGTTGGGCAAACCGATTCCGTTCAGCGAAATCGTCGGCGAAAAAGTGGCGAAAACCGCACAAGAGAAAGGCGCTGCACCCCAGGACTACGCGTTTGCGTTGAAGGTCAAAGGCCAATACCACGGGCAGAAACTCGCGGGTGACGGCAAGGTCGGCGGTTTGCTGGCCCTGCAGGATTCGGCCCGACCGTTCCCGCTCCAGGCTCAGGTAAAAATCGCCGATACCAGTGTCGAACTCGCGGGCACGCTGACCGATCCACTCAACCTTGGCGCGTTGGACCTGCGCCTGAAACTGGCCGGCAGCAGCCTGGGCAACCTCTATCCGCTGACCGGCGTGACCCTGCCGGATACACCGCCCTACGCCACCGACGGCCACTTGATCGCCAAACTGCACGAGGCGGGCGGGGCGGTGTTCCGTTATGAAGAGTTCAACGGCAAGATCGGCGAGAGCGACATTCATGGCAGCCTGGCCTACGTCGCCAGCGAGCCACGGCCGAAACTCAGCGGTTCACTGCTCTCCAATCAGCTGTTGTTTGCCGACCTTGCGCCCTTGATCGGCGCTGACTCCAACGCCAAACAAAAGGCCCGTGGCGGCGAAAGCAAGCAGCCGGCGGACAAGGCGCTGCCGGTCGAAGAGTTCAAGACCGAGCGCTGGCGTGACATGGACGCCGATGTCGAATTCACCGGCAAACGCATCGTCCACAGTGCAAAACTGCCGTTCAACGACCTTTATACCCACTTGGTATTGACCGACGGCGTGCTCAGCCTCGAGCCCCTGCGATTCGGTGTGGCCGGCGGTAAGCTGGATGCGCAGATTCGCTTGAACGGTCGCACCGAACCGTTGGACGGCAGTGCGAAACTCACCGCGCGCGGGTTCAAGCTCAAGGAGTTGTTCCCGACCTTTGAACCGATGAAAACCAGTTTCGGCGAACTCAATGGCGACGCCGACATCAGCGGTCGTGGCAACTCGGTAGCGAAACTGCTGGGCACTGCCAATGGCCACCTGAAGATGCTGATCAACGATGGCGCAATCAGCCGTGAGTTGATGGAGCTGGCCGGACTCAATGTCGGCAACTATGTGGTCGGCAAGATCTTTGGTGACAAGGAAGTGAAGATCAATTGCGCGGCAGCCGACTTCGACATCAAGACCGGCCTGGCCACCACGCGGCTGTTCGTCTTCGATACGGAGAACGCGATCATCTATATCGATGGCACGGCGAACATGGCGACTGAGCAACTGGACCTTACGATTACCCCGGAATCCAAGGGCTGGCGTTTGATTTCGCTGCGTTCGCCACTGTATGTGCGGGGCAAGTTCATCAAGCCGGATGCCGGCGTCAAGGCGGTGCCGTTGATATTGCGCGGTGCGGGGATGGTGGCGTTGGGTGTGATCGCGGCGCCGGCGGCGGGATTGCTGGCGCTGGTGGCGCCGAGTGGTGGCGAGCCGAATCAGTGTGCGCCGTTGTTGCAGCAGATGAAGGCGGGCAAGGCGCCGGTGACCGTTAAGCCCACCAAATAATCGGGTGTCTGTGAGGGCCCCTCCGCGAGCAAGCCCGCTCCCACATTCGGCCGTATTCCCTCTGGAGGAACTCGGTCGAATGTGATAGCGGGCTTGCTCGCGATGACGATGTGTCAGGCGTTACAGATCCTTCAGAATGTCCGCCATATCATCCGCATGCTCTTCTTCCTGAGCCAGGATGTCTTCGAAGATGCGCCGGGTGGTCGGGTCTTTCTCGCCGATGTACTGAATGATCTCGCGATAGCTGTCGATGGCGATGCGCTCGGCGACCAGGTCTTCGTAGACCATCTCTTTAAGTGAGTTGCCGGCCACGTACTGCGCGTGGGAGTTTTTCGACAAAAGGTCTGGATTGAATTCAGGCTCGCCGCCCAGTTGCACGATGCGCTCGGCCAATCGGTCGGCGTGCGCGGCTTCCTGGTTCGCGTGCTCAAGGAACTCCTCGGCGGCGACGTGGGCTTTCAGGCCGTTGGCCATGAAATAGTGACGCTTGTAGCGCAACACGCAGACCAGTTCGGTGGCCAGCGATTCGTTGAGCAGACGCAGCACTTCGTCGAGGTCGGCGCTGTAGCTTTCGGTCACTGCGCCATTCTCGACGTTCTGGCGGGCACGTGCGCGAAGGGTCGTTACATCAGACAAATGCATGTCACTCATCTCGTTCTCCTTGGAGGCTAATCCGGGGATTGCGTCACTTTCTGGGGAAGTGATCACTCCTTAGGTGTGAGTGATGAATTTCGCGAAAAGTTTGATGTAATTTTCCATCGAAAAAGATCGCAGGCTACGCCAGCTCCTACAGGGGGAGGTGTTCTCCTGTAGGAGCTGGCGCAGCCTGCGATCTTGGCAATAGGCCAGACAATCGTGCTTCTTCTTGCAACCACGAAAAAAAGGCTCGGACCGGCGGATGGCGCTCGCGCCCCGGAACGCAAAGCGCGCTATAGCCGGCGCCTTCCACCTGAATGTCACTCCGGTAAGCCACCAGCAAACCGCTGGCCACACTTTCCGACACCAGAATGTTGCTCGCCAGCACCAGGCCTTGCCCGGCGATGGCGGCTTGCAGGGCGTAATGTTCTTCATCGTATTCCCGGACGGCCGGTTGCCCCGCCAGCCAGGTTTCGCCGGACTGCGCGCACCACGCTTCCCAGCCATGGGCGTACAGCTTCGAGTTATGCCAGCGCACGCTGATCAGCGTCGGCGTGCGCTTGGCCGCGAGCGCAACCTGTTCGGGTGAGCCATAAACGCCGAACGATTCATCGAACAGGCACTGGCCATAAAGGTTTGGGTAGTCATCGAGGCTGTAGCGCACCACCAGATCGACGCTGGCGTCCTGATGCAAATCGATCACTTCGCAATGGGTGTCCAGGCGCAGGCTGATGTTCGGATGCCGGGCGTAAAAGCGCCCGAGTCGTGGCACCAGCCACAGCGCGGCAAACGCGGCGGTGGTGGAGATCGTCAGGCTCGTGCCGCTGCGTTGCGGGCGCAAGGTGTCGACGCTCTGGGCCACTTCCAGAAAAGCACCGTGCAGGCTGTGGAACAGACGCTCACCGCACTCGGTCAGGCGAACCTGCCGTGGCAGGCGCTGAAACAGCGGCACACCGAGCCAGCTCTCCAGCGAACGAATCTGATGGGAAACCGCCGTTGGCGTGACGGACAGTTCTTCGGCGGCGGCCTTGAAGCTCAACAGGCGCGAGGCCGATTCAAAGGCGCGCAGGGCGGTCAGCGGCAGCGAGGCGAACATTGAAGACTCCATGGATGAAATTAACTCATCCAGACTGATTTTTACTCATTTGAGGCGAGACGGTGGCGAGCTCAATCTGTACGCCACACGCCGTTTGAGTTTAGTCCTCAGGAGATTCAGATGAACAGAGTTCTTGCCATTCACGCCAGCCCACGGGGCGAACGTTCCCACTCCCGTCGCTTGGCCGAAGTGTTTCTCAGCGCCTGGCAGGCGCGCCATCCGCAATCGCAACTGACCCGACGCGAAGTCGGTCGGGCGCTGATTCCACCGGTCAACGAGGCGTTTGTGGCTGCCGCGTTCTACCCCGAACCCGATGCACGGCCGCTGTCGATGCAGGCCGATCTCGCGTTCAGCGATCAACTGGTGGGTGAATTGCTGGGCCACGATTTGCTGGTGATCTCCACGCCCATGCACAACTTCAGCGTGCCCAGCGGCCTCAAGGCGTGGATCGATCAGATCGTGCGGCTCGGCCTGACTTTCAATCACACGCTGGACAATGGCGTCGCCCAATACGAGCCGCTGGTACGGGGCAAGAAAGCGCTGATCGTCACCAGCCGTGGCGGATTCGGCTTCGGTCCCGGAGGGGAACTCGAAGCGCTGAACCATGCCGATACGTTGCTGCGCACGGCACTGGGTTTCATCGGCATTACCGACGTCACCGTGGTCGCCGCCGAAGGCGAAGAGTCCGCCGAGCGCACCTTTGAAATCTCCGTCGCCGAGGCCGAACAGCGTTTGCTGACGCTGGCCAGGGAGTTCTAGATGGCCTGGGTGTTTTTGCTGATCGCCGCCGGGTTCGAAGTCACGTTCGCCATGGGCATGAAGTATGCCGCAGGTTTCACCCGGCTCTGGCCGTCGCTGATCACGGTTGTTGCGGCGGTGGGCGGGATCTACTTCCTGACCCTGGCCATGCGCGAATTGCCGGTGAGCATCGCCTACCCGATCTGGACCGCCATCGGTTCGCTGGGCACAGTGTTTCTCGGGTTTGCGTTGCTCGGCGAAAGCCTGACGGCGGTCAAACTGCTGTCGGTCGGGCTGATCGTGGCCGGTGTGGCGGGGCTGAAGTAGAACGGATGTCATAGACTGGTCGTCGAGTTGTCATTTTTGATGACGATGCTTGGCTGATGTCTTGCATTCAGCCTTGCGTCACCTCACCGATCACAAGGATGTCCGCCCATGTCGCAAGGTTCTGCCACGCGTTATCCGTTGGTGCTGGTCCCGGGAATGCTCGGGTTTATCCGTCTGGTGCTGTATCCGTACTGGTACGGGATTGTCGCGGCGTTGCGCCAAGGGGGGGCGACGGTGATTGCGGTGCAGGTTTCGCCGCTGCACTCGACCGAGGTGCGCGGCGAACAATTGCTGGCGCGGATCGACGAGATCCTGCGGGAAACCGGTGCCGAGAAGGTCAACCTGATTGGCCATAGCCAGGGCTCGCTGACCGCCCGTTACGCCGCCGCGAAACGCCCGGATCTCGTGGCGTCCGTCACGTCGGTGGCGGGGCCCAATCACGGCTCGGAACTGGCGGATTACCTGCACAAGCATTACCCGGCGGACAGCGTTAAGGGACGGCTGCTCGCCTTTTTTCTCTGGGTCATCGGCGCGTTGATGAGCCTGCTGGAAACCGGCTATCGCGGGCCGAAGCTGCCGGTGGATATTCACGCCTCCCATGAATCGCTGACGACGGCCGGGGTGACGCTGTTCAATCAGCGTTATCCACAGGGCTTGCCGCAAACCTGGGGTGGGCACGGGCCGGAAGAGGTCAACGGCGTGCGCTATTACTCGTGGTCCGGCACCTTGCAGCCGGGCAAGACCGATCGCGGGCGCAATCTGTTCGACGGGACCAACCGCAGTTGTCGGTTGTTTGCCAAAACCTTCGTGCGCGAAGTCGGGCATTGCGACGGGATGGTCGGGCGTTACAGCTCGCATCTGGGGACGGTGATTGGCGATGATTATCCGTTGGATCACTTCGACATCGTCAATCAGTCGCTGGGGTTGGTGGGGAAGGGGGCCGAGCCGATTCGGTTGTTTGTCGAGCATGCGGCGCGGTTGAAAGCGGCAGGGGTTTAGGCGTCAGTCCGCGTTATCGTTCTTCGCCAGCAAGCCGTCTCCTACAGGTCTGGGCGTCGTGACCATTACCTGCGCCCGACACCAGACTTGTAGGAGCCGGCTTGCTGGCGATGGCGTCTATTCAGGCGGCGCCAACCTTGCGGCCCAACACCGTGGTCCAACGCTCCGAAAGAATCACCCCACCCAACGTCAACACCCCGCCCACCAGGTGATACATCGCCAACTGCTCATGCAGCACCAACGCTGCGATCAGCGCCGTCAGCAACGGCAGCAGATTGAAAAACTGCGTGGTCCGACTCGGCCCCAGGCGCACCACGGCCTGCATCCACGCCAGCGGCGCAACCATGGAAGCGAGCAGGCAGGCGTACAGCACCAGCGGAATGTTCTGCAGCGTCGGGCCTATTTTCGGCGACACGGCGAACAGCGGAAACAGCACCACCACCGCCACCCACACCTGCAGGTACAACAACACCAGCGGCGGCAAACGCAGCTGCCACTTTTTCAGCAGCGTGCTGTAGATCGCGTAGGCCAGCGTGGCGATCAGCATCATCGCATCGCCCAGATTCACCCCGTGTTCCAGCAAAGCCCCGAGGCTGCCGGACGACACCACCACCAACACCCCTGCAAACGACAGCACGGCACCGGCCAGGGCTCCCGCCGTCAGGCGCTGGCCGAGGCTGACGATCGCCATGGCCAGCGACATCAACGGCATCAGCGACAGAATGATCCCCATGTTGGTGGCGGATGTCAGCGACGCCGCGAAATACGCCAGGCTCTGATAAACCGCCATTCCGAGCACACCGAGGGTGAAAATCTTCCCCAGGTTCGGGCGGATCTTCGACCAATGGGCGATGACGGGTTTGAGCATGAAGGGCGTGAATAACAAGCCGGCCAGCAGCCAGCGGTAAAAACCGATCTCGGCGGGGAAGATCGCTCCGGCCGACATTTTGGTGATCACGGTGTTGCCGGCCCAAATGAAAATGGCCAGCAGGGGAAAAGCGTATTGCATCGGAAAAAACCAGAAACGTTAATGAGGGGTGATTATCGCCTGTCTGGATGAAAGCCTATACTTCGATCCAGACAACCCGCCCCGGATGACGGACAGCATGACCAGTAAACACATCGACCTGCTGGACTTCAGCGAATTGCCTTCGCCGGTCTACTTCCGTTATGCCGACTTCGATACCCACGAATATGCCTCGGCCCACCGTCACCCCTGGGGCACGCTGGAGTATTCGGCCAACGGTGTCCTGCACATGGAAATCGGCAGCAGCCGGTTCATGTCGCCACCGCAATATGCCGTGTGGGTGCCGCCGCAGATCGAGCACAGTTTTTACAGCAATCAACCGATCAACTACCGCGCGGTCTGCCTCGCGCCGTCGCTCTGCCAGGAACTGCCACCGCAGGCCTGCACGTTGGCAATCAGCGACATTCTCAAAGCGATCCTCAAGGACTTCGCCGCCCGTGATGTGAAAATTCCCGAACAGGCTGCGGACAAGCGCCTGGCCGAGGTGCTGGTGGATCAGTTGCAACAGGCGCCCGTTCACCAGTGCTACTTGCCCTACGCCAGCAGCCCCGGGCTGCTCGGAATACTGGAAGACTTGCAGGCCGAGCCCGGGGATAACCGGCCGCTGTCGGCGTGGGCTACGCAGATCCACGTCAGCGAGCGCACGCTGGCGCGGCAGTTTGTGCGCGAATTGGGTATGAGTTTCGGCGAGTGGCGGCAGCGCTTGCGCTTTCTGGCTGCGATCGAGGCACTCGACAGTCACCGCAGCATTCAGGAGATCGCTTTCGACATGGGTTACAGCACCGGTTCGGCGTTCATCGCGATGTTTCAACGTCAGGCCGGGTGCACGCCGGAACAGTATCGACGCAGCCATCTCGAGAACAGGAAGGTGTAACAGGCTTTGTCTACACTCCAGAGCGAGGCCGTGCCCCTCGGTGCGGCAACAAGGAGAAAACTCCATGAAGATGTTGCGTGTCCCTTTGTTGATGATCGGTTTGCTGCTCTGTTCCCAAGGTTTCGCCGCCACAGCCCAACAGAACAAGATGACCACCTGCAATGCCGACGCTACCGCGAAGAGCCTCAAGGGCGATGAGCGCAAAGCCTTCATGAGCACCTGCCTTAAAGCCGCGCCAGCCGCCAACGACGCGAAAGCCTTGACCCCTCAGCAAGAGAAGATGAAAACCTGTAATGCCGATGCGGCGACCAAAGCCCTCAAGGGTGATGAGCGCAAGGCGTTCATGAGTGATTGCCTGAAGAAGAAATAAACATTGGGGATAGGTGGCGGCTGTCAGGGCCTCTTCGCGAGCAAGCCCGCTCCCACATTTGTCCAGCGTGCACAGTTCCATTGTGGGAGCGGGCTTGCTCGCGATGAGGTCGGCAAGGGCACTGCAAAAAAACGCCCGAGCCCCCGACCAAGGTCGCCCCACACAATCCCTAGTGCTGACACCCGAACGCTGGCAGACTGCCAATCCTTTTACGCCGCTCGTTTTGAGGCTGTATGCCAACGTTTTCTCAACGCCAAGTTTTGCTGCTGATCAGTTGGGTCATCATCTTTGGTGGTTTGCTGCTGGTGATTCCGCTGCGCTTGCTGCCGAGCCTGCTCGCCGGTTTGCTGGTGTTCGAACTGGTCAACATGCTTACCCCGCAATTGCAGCGGCTGATCGAAGGTCGGCGTGCGCGCTGGCTGGCGGTGGCGTTGCTGGGGACGCTGGTGGTGAGTGTGCTGGCGCTGGTCTTTGCCGGGGCCATCAGCTTCCTGCTGCATGAAGCGGAAAACCCCGGGGCTTCCCTCGATAAATTCATGGGCGTGGTCGGCCGTGCGCGCGGGCAACTGCCGCCGTTCATCGACGCCTACCTGCCCGCCAGCGCCGCCGAGTTCCGCGTGGCCATCGGCGAGTGGGTGAGCAAACACCTCAGCGACTTGCAGCTGGTCGGCAAAGACGCGGCGCACATGTTCGTGACGCTGCTGATCGGTATGGTGCTGGGGGCGATCATTGCCCTGCAACGTGTGCCGGACGTGACCAAGCGCAAGCCGCTGGCCGCCGCACTGTTCGATCGTTTGCACCTGCTGGTGCAGGCCTTCCGCAACATCGTGTTCGCCCAGATCAAGATTTCCCTGCTCAACACCTTCTTCACCGGGATTTTCCTGGCGGTGGTCCTGCCGATGTTCGGCATCAAGCTGCCGCTGACCAAGACCCTGATTGTGCTGACCTTCCTGCTCGGCCTGCTGCCGGTGATCGGCAACCTGATGTCGAATACGCTGATCACCATCGTCGGTTTGTCGCTGTCGATCTGGGTCGCGGTGGCGGCCCTGGGTTATCTGATCGTTATCCACAAGCTCGAATACTTCCTCAACGCGCGCATTGTCGGCGGGCAGATCAGTGCCAAGTCGTGGGAGTTGCTGCTGGCAATGCTGGTGTTCGAGGCCGCGTTCGGCCTGCCGGGAGTGGTGGCGGGGCCGATTTATTACGCGTATCTGAAGAGTGAGTTGAAGCAGGTGGGGATGGTTTGATCCAGGGAATGTGTCGCCTGTTCTGACGCCATCGCTGGCAAGCCAGCGCCTACAAGAGCAACGCATACCCTGTAGGAGCTGGCTTGCCAGCGATGGACGCGACCCGGTTCTGGATCAGTCCATCGGGCCGTAACGCTTGGCCGCTTCGATCGCCAGGCCGCTGCCGATGCTGCCGAAGATGTTCCCTTCCACATGCCGCGCATTCGGCAACATCGCCGACACGCTGTTGCGCAACGCCGGAATCCCGCTCGAGCCGCCAGTGAAGAACACCGTATCCACCTGATCGACCCGCACGTTGGCGTCGTTCAGCAGTTGGGTCACGCTGTTGCGCACGCGCTCCAGCAGGTTGTCGATGGCCGATTCGAACAGCGCCCGGCTCAGCTCCACGCTCAGGCCCGGCTCGATGCGGTCCAGCGGCACATGACGGCTGTCGGCGTGGGTCAGCTGGATCTTGGTTTCTTCCACTTCCATCGCCAGCCAGTGCCCGGCGCGTTGCTCGATCAGCTTGAACAGACGGTCGATACCGCCGGTGTCTTCGATGTCGTAGCGCATGCTGCCCAGGGCCAGGGTCGACTTCTGCGA
>Ga0255338_1003576_pt1 | contig 18260 bp, 13 predicted proteins | sample MeOH1_35cm_T4_19_FD_203715 | JGI IMG/M metagenome (GOLD analysis project Ga0255338, IMG submission 203715) | Sandy soil microbial communities from University of British Columbia, Vancouver, Canada - MeOH1_35cm_T4_195 | ecosystem: Engineered > Artificial ecosystem > Sand microcosm > Unclassified ...
CGTGCCGCGCAGGTCTTCGTAATCGAAGTGCTCCACCACGTTCATCTGCGAGGTGTTCACGGTCACCGTGACCTGGTCGGGCTTGGGATCGAGATCGGCGAGCATGTGGCGCGTATCGTCGGATAGCCACTTGGCGGCAGCGCCATCGGTCTCCGGCGCGAAGGAGATCGAACCACCCACCTGGATGATCATCTCGGGCACGGCCTTGCGCACGCCGGCGACCAGCTCGTTGAATTTGGACAGCCGCTTGGAGCCGCGTCCGTCGAGTTCGCGCACATGCAGGTGCAGCACCGTGGCGCCCGCGTTGTAGCAGTCCACCGCCTTCTGGATCTGCGCCTCCATCGTCACCGGGATGTCCTCGGGAAAGTCAGAAGGGACATAGGACGGCGCGTAGGGTGCGGCCGTGATGATGAGCGGCTGCTGGTTTTCGGGGAACAGGTGTCCGTCGAGAAAGTTCATGGCATGTCTCCTGGGTGGGAAAGGAAGAAAGGCGATAGGGTTGGCGGGATTGGGGTCAGAACACCTTGTCGCCGACGATGCCGGCGCGCTCCATCTTGCGATGGCAGGGCGGGTAGTCCATCACGGCGTAGTGCTGCGTCGAGCGGTTGTCCCAGATGGCGATGCTGTTCGGCTTCCAGCGCCAGCGCACTTGGGATGGGTGCGCACCACGGGATGCTCGGCATCCGGGTACTGGGCCTTGAGTGCCAGGCGTTTCTCGATCGGCATGGCCGCACCGAATGTGGCTTCGATGCTGTGCCGCGCACGCAGGCCAGCGATCTGGATCTTGACCTGCTCGGGCAGCTTGTCGTATGCCAGCGCCATATTGGCCCACATGGTGTCTCCGCCCACCGGCGGGCATTCCACGCAGCGCAGCACGCAGCCCATTGGCGGCGACTCGCGCCACGTGGCGTCGCAGTGCCAGCCGTTCTCGTAGCGGTCGTTGGGGGCGTCCGGCGACTTGTAGATGCGCACCAGGCCCGGGTGATCCGGGTCGCTGCCGGCCACGGGGTGGTCCTCGAGTTCGCCGAAGCGGCGCGCGAAGCCCACATGCCCGGCGCGCGTGATGTCCTGGTCGCGCAGGAACAGCACCTTGTGCCTGAGCAGCGCGGCCCTGATCTCGGCGAACAGGCCATCGTCATGCACGGCGTCTGCCAGGTTCACGTTCACTAGCTCGGCACCTATGGCGCATGTCAACGGTTCGATATGCATGGCTTGTCTCCTTGTTTTTTTTGTTCAGATCACCAGGACGAACGATCCCGTGGTCTTGCGGGACTCGAGGTCGCGGTGAGCATGGCCGCTACATGCGGCGCATAGCACTGGTCGGGCCGCTCTTGCGTTGAGAGCTGCCGCTGATGCTTGCCTGGTCAGTGGTACGACGTGGACTCGGCGCTGCTCGAGAGACGCCCGGCCTCAAGCCGCTCGATCAACTGCGTGGCCATCGGCCAGGGGCCATAGCCAGATGCCGGGTTCAGATGACCGACCTCGCCCAGGTCCACCGTGTCACTGCCCCAGGCCTGCGCGAGTTCGATCACCCTCGGCAGTTCGCCCAGCGGATCGTTCTGGCTGGTTGCAACCAGGCTTGGAAACGGGAGCCGCTGGCGTGGGACCGGGAGCCAGCCACTGGCGTGGATCGCGGACAGTGTCGGGTAGCCTTCCGGCATGGGGCGCTCAAAGTCGGGCGGACACGCCAGCAATGCGCCCTTGATGCGTGCCGCGTGTGCGGTTGCCAGGGCCCAGTGGGCAAGCATGATGCAGCCCCCGCTGTGGGCGACCAGCAGTACAGGACCGCCGATGTCTGCCACCGCCTGCTCAATTGCCGCGACACGGCGATAGCAGTCCAGGTTCTCACGCCCCATTGGCGGCACTGTGCGGGCATTGGGCAGTCGCTCGGCCAGCAATGTCTGCCAATGCCCGGCAACCTGGTCACGCAGGCCGGGGACGATAAGCACAGTGGATGTTGTCATGATCGAATTCGATTTGAGGTGATGCTGCGACCCGGGTCTGTCAACAGCTCGCTTTTGCGCATGAGGTCCGGCGTAAAGAATGAAGCCACGCTGCGCTCCGTTGACCTCGCCCCGCCGGGCGTCGGGGATCGGATCCACTTCAGAAGACTATCGCTGCACGATCGAAGGTGATGTATTATTTGGGACATTCGATGTCTAAATTGGGACATTCCCATGCCCGGTTACATGCCCTTGATCCGAAGCGCCAGTCTTACCGGTTACACGGAACTGGCGCGCCACCTTGGACTCAACCCTGAGGCGATGCTGCGCAAGGTGGGGTTGAGTCCCCGGAGCCTTCTCGATCCCGATATGCCGGTCAGTACCATGGCGGTACGCCAGCTGCTTGAGGACAGTGCTTTGATGGCAGGCGTGGAAGACTTCGGCTTGCAACTGGCCATGGACCGGCGGCTGGCCAATCTGGGCCCGATCAGTTTCGTGATGCGCGAAGCGCCGAATGCCCGGCAGGCACTGGACAACCTGTGTCGCTATATGCGCCTGATCAATGCGTCGCTGTTGACTCGCATCGAAGACTTCGGCGACGCCGTCTTGATTCGCGAAGAGATCCTGGCCACCGGCAAGCACCCGGTGCGGCAGTCCATTGAAATGGCCGTGGGCGTGCTATACCGCACGATCCAGGAACTATTGGGGCCAGCCTGGCGGCCCCGAAGCGTCTGTTTCGAGCATCGTCAACCGCACGGTGCCACGTGTCACAAAGCGCTGTTCGGCTCGGCGGTTGAGTTCAATGCAAGTTTCAATGGCATCGTCTGTGCCGCAAAGGACCTCGCCGCGCCCATGCCGGCCAATGACTACCGCATGACGCCATATGTCCGTCGCTTTCTCGATCAGGCCCTGTCTGGATCCGATGAAAGTGCGACGCACACCGTACGGCAGGTCGTGGTCGCCATGCTGCCCGGGGGCAGGTGTACATCGGACCAGGTGGCAAAGCACCTTGGCGTGGATCGCCGGACTTTGCATCGCCATCTCGCCGCGGAAGGCACGGGCTTTTTGTCGCTGCTCCAGTCGGTCCGGTCTGAACTCGCCGCCCGCCAGATCCTCGACAGCGATCGATCCCTCGCCGAACTCGCCGATCTGCTCGGCTTCTCAAGTCCCAGCGCTTTCGCTTTCTGGTTCAGAAAACACTTTGGCATGACGGTTTCGAGCTGGAAGCAAACTTCACAGGCTGCCGCAAATGCACCGCCGCAACGTGGCTGATCTTCGCCTCCCTCACTGCCACCTCCGCACCGAGGTAATTTACGGCGCGGAGAGTTGATGAGAAATAGCGCCGATCCGCCCTGGATGGCCACTCGCTACGCATCACCGGCGGCATCGTTGCCGGATACAATTCGGCAGCGCCTGACCCTTCCAATACCGACCTGACCCCAATCCATGCCTAACCCCACCCGGGCCTTCCTCCTCGGCCCGCTACTGAAAGGCGTTTCGCGTTCTTTCTACCTGACGCTGCGCGTGCTGCCTGCCGGGATGCGCGATCCCGTTGGCCTGGCGTATCTGCTGGCCCGCGCCGCGGACACGATCGCCGACACTTCGCTCATTCCGCCGCGGCAACGGCTGGATCTGCTCCTGTCGCTGCGCGATCAGGTCAACGGCGCCGCGGACGACGGGACGTTCCTGCGACGCATGGCGGTGGAAGTCGCGGGGCAGCAGACGCAGTCCGACGAGAAGGTCCTGCTCGAGTCGCTGGGGCCCGCGCTGTCGATATTGTCCCAGTTGAGCGAGTCCGACCGGGAGGCGGTGCGCGAGATCGTGACGACCCTGACGACGGGCATGGAGTTTGATCTCCGTACCTTCCCCGACGAATGCTCCGGGCAGATCTTTGCGCTTCGCGAACCGGAAGAGCTTGACCGGTACACCTACCTGGTTGCGGGATGCGTGGGGGAATTCTGGACCAAGATGACCTATGCGCACATGCCGGGAACACTCAAGGGTAGCCCGGAGACCATGCTGCACCGTGGCGTGCGCTTCGGAAAGGCACTGCAGTTGACGAACGTCCTGCGTGACTGCGGCAAGGACCTGCGCATTGGCCGCTGCTATCTGCCAGCCACGATGCTGGACCGGTTTGGATTGACGCCGCAGGATCTCTTGCTGCCGGCCAACGCCGTGCGCGCCCAACCGCTCCTGTTCGAACTGATCCGCGAAACGCTGGATCACTTCCGGGAGGCGGTTGAATACACGCTCGCCATCCCGGCGTTCTCCATCCGGTTGCGGCTGGCGTGCCTGTGGCCTGTCCTCATCGGCCTGGAAACCCTGCTGCTGCTCGTCAATAACGACGATTGGCTCGACCCCGCAAAAGTCTCCAAGGTTCGGCGCAACAAGGTGTACCAGATCGTGGCGGCATCGGTGCCGCTGGTGGTCTCCGACAAACTGCTGCGTAGCTGGGTTGACGGGCTGACCGGGAAGATCGAAGCCCGCCTGGGTAGCTGACGGGACGCCGCCTCACCGGGCGACGTCCTCGCTGCCTGACGCGCTCAGGCTGCCGTCCGCGGCGGTTGCGGCCAGGGCCGCTGCGCGGGACGCATCTCCTCCCAGGCCCTGGCCATCTGCAGGACGCCCAGATCGTCGAAACGCCGTCCGGCAATCTGCAGGCCGATGGGCATGCCGTCCGCCGCGTACCCGCAATTGACGGATGCCGCGGGCTGCTCGGAGAAGTTGTAGACGATCGTGAAGCTTGCCTGGTGAATCGGCTCGACGCCCTCGTATTCCACATGCGTCTGTTCCGCGCCAAACGCAGGCTGCGGGAAAACGGGCGAGAGCACATAGTCGAAGTCGCGCGTGGCGGCCACGGTCGCCGCGCGCAGCGCCAGGCCTTGGGCGTGCGCCTTGTATAGCTGCTCGGCGCTGACCTCCTGGCTCTTTTGCACCGCCCACTGGATAGCAGGCGACGCCTTTGCGCGCCGCGCTTCGGGCAGCGCGGAAAGGTCCATGCGTGTGCGCATGGCCCAGAAGCGGCTGATACCTTCGAGCATGCCCGGCTCGATCCATGGCCGGATCGGTTCGACGACCGCGCCGGCCGCTTCGAATGCCCTGGCCGCCCTCTCCACCGCTTCGCGCACATCCGGATCGAGCGCGATGCCGCAGTCAAGCTCAAGCCACAAGCCGATGCGCAGGCCCTTGAGGCTGCGATCCAGCCGGTTCCACTCAATTGCCTGGTAGGGCAAGCTCATATGGTCGCGCGCATCGGGCTGCGACAGCACACGCATCATCAGCGCGGCATCCGCCACGGTGCGCGTCATCGGACCAGCGACGCGCGCCGCATAAGGCGGGTCGATCGGAATGCGGCCAAGGCTCGGCTTGAGCCCGAAGATGCCGCAGAAACCGGCCGGCCCGCGCACCGAGCCACCGATGTCCGTGCCGACATGCAGGGGACCATAGCCGGCCGCCGCTGCCGCGCCCGCGCCCGAACTGGAGCCGCCCGTATTCCGGCTGAGGTCCCATGGATTGCGCGTCAGCGGGTGAAAGCTGGACATGGCCGCGCCAAGCATGCCGAGGTCCGGCATCGTGGTCTTGCAGAGGAACACAGCGCCGGCTTCACGCAAGCGCGCCGCCGGGGGCGCATCCTTCGCGGCCGGGACCAGCTCGGTCGCGGCGCAGCCCAGCGGGACGGGCACCCCTTGGGTGGCGATGTTCTCCTTGATCGTCACCGGCACGCCGTCCAGCGCCCCTTGCGGCGCGCCGCGCTGCCAGCGCGCCTCGGACTCGCGTGCCATCGCCAGCGCGCGCTGCGTGTCGAGGGCATAGGCTGCGTGGATATGCGGCTCCCATGCTTCCATTTGCGACAGCACGGCCCGGGTCACCTCCACTGGCGATAGCGCCTTGCGGGCATAGAGGTCGAGCAGCGCCGTGGCGCTCAGTGCATTAAGGGCAGTTGTCTCATTTGTCTCGTTTGTCTCGTTTATTGTCATTGGGCCATCCATGGGTGAAGGTGCGTCAGTGAATCAGTGCATCAGCCAGCACCGGATTCGCAACCCCGGCACGGGAAACGAAGAATCTATGCGGCCCGCTTGGGCTTGACCCTGGCCGCGCCTTCATGGCCGGCGTCCCTCGCACGGTGCTCGAGCGTGTCCGTCAGCTTGTCGATGCAGCGATTGAACGTCTTGAGCTCCGCCTCGGTCAGCGTGGCCAGCAATGCCTTCTCCAGCGTATTGCCGCGCTCGTAGGTTCGCTTCACCATGCTCTCGCCCTCGGTGCTCAGGAACAGATTGATCTGCCGGGCATCGAGTTCGCCGATCTGCCGGCTCAGCAGCCCTTGCCGCACCAGCGCGCTGACCAGCTTCGACACCTGTGTCTTTTCGAGCAAGGAGAGTTCGATAAGCCGGCTCAGGGTCAGCCCCGGCTCCAGCGCAACCAGGCGAAGCACGCGCAGGTCCCGCACCGTGACGCCGAACTCGTTTTCGTAGAACTGCGAACCCGCCGCCTTGCTCAGCTCGCTCAGCCGATCGAGCCGGAACGACAGATATTCGAGGATGGGGTGGTCGGAGGATGGCATGGCAGGCTTCGGAGAATTGGTCGAACTCGACAACAGATTCTCATTGCAATAGTTTCTTCGTGCAACTAAGCACAAATACCTAGGCCTTTGCCTTGAAGCGACAAGGGGTCGCCTTTTACCTTTTACCTTTCGCCTTTCACCTCTCGCTTTTCGACGCGAAGCACCAAAGCAAAAGGCCTGCACGAATGCAGGCCTTTTGCTTTCTATCTTGGTGCCCAGGAGAGGACTCGAACCTCCACAGTGTTGCCACCGCTAGGACCTGAACCTAGTGCGTCTACCAATTTCGCCACCTGGGCTAGGTGAGGAGGCGCATTTTACCTAACGGATCGGAATTTGCAAGTGCTCCGCATAGCGAACCGGAAGAAAAATATCGCCTTGTCCCGAAGCGCATCGTGCAACTGCCGCCATCAACGGGACGATCGACAAAATCCCTCCCGGCCATGGGCCGGAAGGGAGCGGTCAGGGAGAGCGCAGCAGGTACAACCCGCCCCGACCGGGAGGCTGCGGAACTTCCTCAGGCCTTGGCAGCCGCCAGCGCCGCGTTCAGCGTCTTGCTCGGGCGCATCACGGCATCCAGCTTCGCGAAGTCGGGCTTGTAGTAACCGCCGATGTCCGCTTCCTTGCCTTGCACGGCCGACAGTTCCGCCACGATGGCCTGCTCGTTGTCGGTCAGTTGCTTGGCCAGCGGCGCGAACTGCGCGGCCAGGGCTGCATCTTCGGTTTGCGCCGCGAGTTGCTGGGCCCAGTACATGGCCAGGTAGAACTGGCTGCCGCGGTTGTCCAGTTGCCCGGTCTTGGGCGACGGGTTCTTGTTGTTCTCCAGCAGCTGGCCGGTGGCGGCATCCAGCGTCTTGGCCAGGATCTTGGCCTTGGCGTTGCCGGTCTTGATGCCCAGGTCTTCCAGCGACACGGCCAGCGCCAGGAATTCACCCAGCGAGTCCCAGCGCAGGTGGTTTTCTTCCACCAGTTGCTTGACGTGCTTGGGCGCAGAGCCGCCCGCACCGGTTTCGTACATGCCGCCACCGGCCATCAGCGGGACGATGGAGAGCATCTTGGCGCTGGTGCCCAGTTCCATGATGGGGAACAGGTCGGTCAGGTAGTCGCGCAGGATGTTGCCGGTGACCGAGATGGTGTCCAGGCCGCGGATGACGCGTTCCAGCGTGTAGCGCATGGCGCGCACCTGCGACATGATCTGGATGTCCAGGCCGGTGGTGTCGTGGTCCTTCAGGTAGGTCTCGACCTTCTTGATCATCTCGGCTTCGTGCGGACGGTACGGGTCCAGCCAGAAGATCGCCGGCATGCCGGAGTTGCGGGCGCGGGTAACAGCCAGCTTGACCCAGTCGCGGATCGGCGCGTCCTTGACCTGGCACATGCGCCAGATGTCACCCTCTTCCACGTTCTGCACCAGCAGCACTTCGCCGGTGGCGATGTCCACGATGCGGGCTTCGCCGGCTTCGGGCACTTCGAAGGTCTTGTCGTGCGAGCCGTATTCCTCGGCCTGCTGGGCCATCAGGCCGACGTTGGGCACGGTGCCCATGGTGACCGGGTCGAAGTTGCCGTTGGTCTTGCAGAAATTGATGATTTCCTGGTAGATGCGGGCGAACGTGCTTTCCGGGATCACGGCCTTGGTGTCCTTCGGGCGGCCGTCGGCGCCCCACATCTTGCCGCCGATGCGGATCATGGCCGGCATCGAGGCGTCCACGATCACGTCATTGGGGGCGTGCAGGTTGGAGATGCCCTTGGCCGAATCCACCATCGCCAGTTCCGGGCGATGCTCGTGGCAGGCATGCATGTCGCGGATGATTTCCTCGCGCTTGGAGCTGGGCAGGCTTTCCAGCTTGTCGTACAGGTTGACCAGGCCGTTGTTGACGTTCACGCCCAGTTCGTCGAACAGCGCGCCGTGCTTGGCAAAGGCTTCCTTGTAGAAGATCTTCACGGCGTGGCCGAACACGATGGGGTGCGAGACCTTCATCATCGTGGCCTTCACGTGCAGCGACAGCATGACGCCGGTCTTGCGCGCGTCTTCCATCTGCTCTTCGTAGAAGTCGCACAGCGCCTTCTTGCTCATGAACATGCTGTCGATGATCTCGCCGTCCAGCAACGAAACCTTGGGCTTCAGCACGATGGTCTTGCCGCTCTTGGTGACCAGCTCCATCTTCACGTCGCGGGCGCGGTCCAGGGTCATGGACTTTTCACCGTGGTAGAAGTCGCCGTGCTTCATGTGCGCCACGTGGGTACGCGAAGCCATGCTCCACTCGCCCATGCTGTGCGGGTTCTTGCGGGCGTAGTTCTTCACGGCGGCCGGTGCGCGGCGATCCGAGTTGCCTTCGCGCAGCACGGGGTTCACGGCGCTGCCCAGGCACTTTGAGTAGCGCTGGCGGATGGCCTTCTCGGCATCGGTCTTCGGGTCTTCCGGGAAGTCAGGCACGTTGTAGCCCTTGGCCTGGAGTTCCTTGATGGCGCCGACCAGCTGGTGCACCGAAGCACTGATGTTGGGCAGCTTGATGATGTTGGTGTCCGGCAGCAGGGTCAGGCGGCCCAGTTCGGCCAGGTTGTCCGGGACGCGCTGCGCTTCGGTCAGGAATTCCGGGAATTCGCCCAGGATACGGCCCGCCACCGAAATATCGCTGGTGGTGACGTCGATCCCGGCCGGCGCGGTAAAGGTGCGGATGATCGGCAGGAAGGCGCTGGTCGCCAGCAGCGGCGCCTCGTCGGTCAGCGTGTAGATGATGGTGGGTTGCTGGGTACTCATTGCTTCTCTCAGGGTCAAGAAATGGGTTGGAGAACGCCACCGGCTGGGTCGCAGCCCGGCAGTAACGTCGAATTTTGCCTGATTTTGCTTCGGGGGGCTCAAACACGAGATGGCTTTTTGCATTATGAAATGCACAAAGCACGCTTTGCCTGCCCGGCTGGTATCCCGGTACGGCCTCTTCTGGCTGCCTGCGCCCAGCGCGCAGCGTCTGTGGCAGCCTCGTGCGCGGGGCGCTACGGCGCCGCCAAGCGCCTTGCCATCGGCCTTCGGCCGGCCAGCAGTCTCGCCGATTTGGTGTGCCGCTCTGGCCACTTTCCCGCATCGCGCCAACCGCCGATACGTACGCATCGACCGGTGCTCGAGTGCTGCGCGCACCTTGCCGGCGCTGTCGCCACAGTTGACGCCGGCGCAAGTCCCGGAAACCCCTCTCGCTAGTAAAAACCCGATTTTCGGGCGTCTAACGCGCACGTCGCGCGATTAGCGCGCAAATTGCGCGAATTGAGCTTGTCCGGAGCATGAAGATCGCTTAATTTTCAGGCACCAAATACAGGAGACAACATGGCTACCACCATCGACCGTGACACACACGGCGCACGCCAGACGAAGAAGGCGACCGCGAGCGGCTGGATCGGATCGGCGCTCGAATACTATGACTTCTTCATCTATGCGACGGCCGCGTCCCTGATCTTCCCGCAGATCTTCTTCCCCTCGGGCAACCCCAAGATCGCGATCGTCGCCTCGCTGGCGACTTACGGCGTCGGCTACATCGCACGGCCAATCGGCGCATTCTTCCTGGGCCACTGGGGCGACACCCACGGACGCAAGACCGTGCTGGTCCTGTGCATGTTCCTGATGGGTTTCTCGACGATGGCGGTCGGCCTGCTGCCGACGTATCAGCAGGTCGGCATGCTTGCCCCGGTGCTGCTGGTCGTCCTTCGCCTCATCCAGGGTTTCGCGGTGGCCGGAGAGATTTCCGGCGCCAGTTCGATGATTCTCGAGCACGCCCCGTTCGGCCGGCGCGGCTACTACGCCAGTTTCACGCTCCAGGGCGTGCAGGCCGGCCAGATCCTCGCCGCCGCGGTATTCCTGCCGCTGGCCTACTACATGCCCGCCGATGCCTTCAACGCATGGGGCTGGCGCATTCCCTTCCTGCTGAGCGCCTTCGTGCTTGTCGCCGGCTTTATCATCCGCCGCGAAGTCAATGAAACACCGGCATTTGCCCAGGAAGCGAAGGGCAGCGCCGTGCCTCGCTCACCGATCATCGAAGCCTTCAAATACAGCTGGAAGGACATGATCCGGGTGGTATGCGTAGCCCTGATGAACGTCATCCCGGTGGTCGCCACGGTGTTCGGCGCGGCTTACGCGGTGCAACCGGCCTATGGCATTGGCTTTGAAAAGAGCCTTTATCTGTGGATTCCGGTCGCGGGCAATATCCTCGCCGTGCTGGTCATTCCGATTGTCGGCAACCTGTCCGACAAGATCGGCCGCCGGCCGCCCATCATCGTCGGAGCGCTGGGCTCGGGGCTGCTCTCGTTCGCCTACCTTTACGCCATCAGCATCCATAACGTGCCGCTCGCGATCGTCTCGTCGCTGCTGATGTGGGGCGTGGTCTACCAAGGCTACAACGCGGTGTTCCCGAGCTTCTACCCGGAGCTGTTCCCGACGCGCTCCCGCGTTTCGGCCATGGCCATTGCCCAGAACATCGGCACCGCCGTCACCGCCCTGCTTCCGGCGCTGTTCGCCATGGCAGCGCCTCCGGGCTCGGCCAACATCCCGCTCACCGTCGGCGCGATCACCCTGACCGTCACGATCATCGCCGCGATCGCCGCATGGAGCGCACGAGAGACCCATCGCATCCGCATGAGCGATCTCGGGGAGCCCGGCGCGGCCCCCATGGACAAGCAGGACTATGACCGCTTGCGGGAAGAGGCCATGGGCGAAGCGAAAGCGATCAAGGCACTCGCCTGAGGCCGCCTGCGGCCCATCAAGACAAATCAAAAGATATCAATAAATAGCAAAAGCCAACCGGAGAAATATCAATATGAAAAAAGCCGCCGCCCTGCTTATCCTGGGGAGTGCAGCATGGCCAGCATTCGCGCAGCAATCCGGCGTCACCCTGTATGGCCTGATCGACACCACGATTCGTTTCTCCACCCACGAGAATGCTGCCGGCAACAGCAAATGGCAAATGACAGACGGCGAACTGACCGGCAGCCGCTGGGGCCTGCGCGGCACCGAAGACCTGGGCAACAACCTGAAGGCCTTCTTCATCCTGGAGTCGGGCTTCAGCCCCGATACCGGCACCAGCCAGCAAGGCGGCCGCCTCTTCGGACGCACGGCGGTGGTCGGCCTGGACGGCGATCTGGGCAAGCTCGCCCTCGGCCGGCAGTACACCCTTGCGCACGAGATCCTGTCCTCCTACGAGGCCATGGCTTTCGCCAACAACTCCATCGTCGGGTACCAGGGAGGCAACTACACCGGCCTGCGCTACGACAACACCATCAAGTACATCAAATCCTTCGGCGGCCTGCAGGTGGCCGGCGCCTACACCTTTGGCGAGGTCGCCGGCAGTACCTCCGCCAGCAACGCCACTGCCGGCTCGCTGGTCTACAGTTCCGGGCCCATTGAGGTTGGCGCCGTCTACCAGGTCACGCACGACGTCTCCTCCGCCTTCTTTGGCGCCGTGCCCGCTTCGCAGGCCAGCAAGCAGACCGTCTGGGGCCTGGGCGGCACCTGGAAGGCCGCGCGCGCGCAGTATTACCTGGGCTATACCAACAACCGCCTCGATGTCGCCGACTATCGCAACAACGTCGGCTATGTGGGCACCCGCGTCAACCTCACCGAAGCCCTGAGCCTGATCGGAACCTTCCAGTACGACTGGCTCAAGCACGCCGGCGAAAGCGGCAAGCGCCTGACCACCGCGGCCATGCTGGACTACAACTTCAGCAAGCGGACCGACGTCTATATGGCGGTCGATTACACCCACCTGAGCGGCGCATGGATCCCGCTGAACAGTTCCCCCACCTTCATCAACAGCGGCAATACGTTCGGCAACAGCACACGGCTGGGCGTCATGGCCGGGATACGCCACAAGTTCTGAGCGCTGCCAGCGTCCCCTCCAGTTGCACGAACAAAAGCCAAAACGCCGCCCGCATGTTGTGGTTGCCCTCCCCGGCGCTGCGGCATGAAGGCGGCGTTGCGCGCGCCAGCCTTAACTGACGCCTTTCGGAAGCCACATAATGCTCGACATCCTGGCCATCATCGCCCCGATCTACATCGCCATCCTGATCGGGTACTCGATGACCCGCGCGGGGATCTTCGCCAAGGCCGACATGCGCGTCTTCGGCAGGTTCGTGATCAATCTGGCGTTGCCGGCGCTGTTGTTCCGGACGTTGTCGCAACGGCAGCTCGGGGAGATCCTGAATGTCAGCTACCTGCTCGCCTATTTCCTCGGATCGTGGGCAATGGTTGGCCTGGGCTATCTCTGGTGCCGGCGGGCTGCCGGGCTGAATCCAGCCACCAGCGCTTTCTACGCGATGGGCATGTCGTGCTCGAACAGCGGTTATGTCGGCTATCCCATCCTGCTGCTCACCCTTGCCCCTGTGGCCGGCGTATCGCTTGCGCTCAACATGACGGTGGAGAACCTGCTGCTCATCCCCTTCCTGCTCTGCATGGCCGAGAGCAGGCAAGGCGGCGCCGGGCAATGGCGTGCATTGGGAAAATCGCTGATGCGGATGGCCTATAACCCGCTGATTATCGGCTTGCTCGCGGGGCTCGCCGTGTCGATACTCGGATTGAAACTGCCCGGGCCGGTGGTACGTACGGTCGATATGCTGGCGACCGCCTGCAGTGCCCTTTCCCTCTTTGTCATTGGCGGCACGCTGGTCGGGCTTCCCATGCGTGGACACGGCTCGCGGATTGCGCCGATCGTTGCTGGCAAGCTGGTGCTGCATCCGTTGCTGGTTTTCGTGGCGATCACGACAGTGCCGATGCTCGGGCTTGGGGAGATCGAGCCCTCGCTGCGGATGGCGGCTGTGCTGATGGCGGCCATGCCAATGATGGGAATCTATGCGACGTTGGGGCAGGTCTATGGGCAGGAAGATTTCAGCGCGGTGACATTGCTGGTGACTACGGTTGTATCGTTCTTTACGCTGAGCGGGTTGCTTTTGGCATTAGGAAGATATTGGAGTCTGGCGTGACGGCCGGACGGATGTGGACAACCTGATTGCCCGCGAGGTCGTCCGCCGGGGAGCAGCGGAGCCGGAATCAGGCAGACAGATCTAAAAGGACATAAGAAAAAGGCGGATAAAGCCCTCCCGCTTCGCCTGCCACGTACGGCCGAGGTGGCCGTCACCGGGAATGCCAGGACCGATTCGACATTCCCGGAAGGGCATAACATTAGCTCAACTCCGTCATACATATCGGCATAGGACGTTCCGGCATATCGCTTACTACACTACCGGGATCTCAACAGCACGAGCGAGACAGGAGTGTCATGAGCGATTTTGATTTGGTGGTACGAGGCAATGTTGTGGAAGCGCACGGCGTGGTCGAAGACGGCTGGGTGGCGGTGCGCGAGGGCAGGATTGCAGCACGCGGCACCGGCGCGGCGCCGGCCGCGCGTGATACGGTGGATGCGCGCGGTCAATGGGTCATGCCTGGGGTGATTGATGGACAGGTCCACTCCGGCAGCCAACGCAACCAGGAAGGTCTGGGCTGGGCATCTCGCGCGGCCGCCGCTGGCGGCGTGACGGTGATGGTGGATATGCCCTACGACGACCCTGAGCCGGTGGCGCAGCGCGCCCAACTGGATGCCAAGATCGCACAAGCCGAGCGCGACTGCCATGTGGACGTGGCCCTGTTTGGCACATTGAATGCTACCCACGGCCTGCAGGCCGCCGCCGGCCTGATCGAGGGCGGCGTCTGCGCCTTCAAGTTCTCGACCTTCGAAGCCACGCCGGGACGCTTCCCCCGCGTCGCGGAAGACGATCTCCATGAGGCCTTCCGGCTAATTGCCCCAACGGGCCTGGCCTGCGGCGTCCACAATCAGATGCAGGAGCTGACGCGCAAGAATATCGCCCGCATGACCGAAGCGGGCGATACCGGCTGGGATGCCTTCCTGCGCGCCCACACGCCTTTGATCGAGAACCTGGCAACCGGCATCATCTACGAGATTGGCGCGCAAACCGGCGCGCGCGCGCACGCCGTCCATGTCTCCACGTCGCGCGGCTTCGAACTGTGCAATATGTATCGCCGCGCGGGACACCGCGCCAGCATCGAAACGTGCGTGCAGTACCTCATGCTGAACCACGAGGAACATACGCGCCGCTTCGGCGCCAAGACCAAGCACTATCCGCCGATTCGGCCTAAGGCCGAGGTGGACTTGTTGTGGACGCACATGGCGCGTGACGAGTGCACCTTCGTCTCTTCGGACCACGTCAGCTGGGGCCTGGAACGCAAGCAGGACCCCAATGTGTTCAGGAACGCGTCCGGTGGGCCGGGGCTGGAAACGTTGCTGCCCGCCTTCTGGACTGGCTGCGAAGAACACGGCATCGCGCCGGCCATGGTGGTCAGGCAGCTCTGCCGGAACCCCGCGCGCCATTTCCTGCTGGACGACCGGAAAGGCTCGCTGGCGGTCGGCCACGATGCCGACATCGTGATCCTTGCCCCTGAGCGCCATGCCTTCGATCCCTCCGGCAGCTTGTCGGCAGTGCAATGGAGTGCTTTCGAAGGCCGGGAGTTCAGCGTGCGCGTGGCCGGCACCTGGTGCCGCGGCCAACAGGTCTACGACGGCAAGCGCATCGTCAACAACAAGGGCGATGGCCGTTTCCTGCGTCCCCGCGTGGCTTGAGGCCGCACAGTCTGTCACTACTTACATTGGAATCCATGTCAAATACCCTCCCTCCCCTGAATGCCGAGCGCCTGTGGGCGCGGGTCGAAACGCTGTCGCGCATGACGCAGCCCGAGATTGCCTGGACTCGGCGGGCCTTTTCGCCGATGTTCGCGCAGGCACGCGCCTGGCTGCGCCAGGAGTTCGAATCCGCTGGCCTGGCGGTGCATCAGGACGCCGGCGGCAACCTCGTGGGCCGGCGCGCCGGGCGCGATCCGGACCGCAAGCCGATTGTCACGGGCTCGCACTGCGACACGGTGGTCGGCGGCGGGCGCTTCGACGGCATCATCGGTGTGCTGGCTGGCATCGAGGTTGCGCATGCGATGCACGAGCATGGCGTCACGCTGGCGCACCCGTTCGAGGTGATCGACTTCCTGTCGGAAGAACCCAGCGATTACGGCATCTCCTGCGTGGGCAGCCGGGCGCTGTCGGGCCAGCTCCATGCGGATATGCTGTCGGCCAGCAATGCGAAGGGGGAAACGCTCGCCGAAGGCATACGCCGCATCGGAGGCGATCCGGCGGCGCTGGGCGCGCCCCTGCGCGGCGCCGGCAGCACCGCGGCGTTCGTGGAACTGCACATCGAGCAAGGCCCTGTGCTGGAAACCCGCAAGCTGCCGATTGGCGTGGTGACCAATATCGTGGGCATTCGCCGCGCGCTGATCACCGTGAAAGGCCAGCCTGACCATGCAGGCACCACGCCGATGGACATCCGGCGCGATGCATTGGTGGGTGCCGCGCGCATCATCGATGCCACCTATCGCCACGCCAGTGCGCTCAGTGGAAATCCGCACTATGTAGTTGCCACCATCGGCCGCATCGCCATGACACCGAATGTGCCCAACGCGGTGCCGGGCCAAGTGGAACTGATGCTGGAGCTTCGCAGCGACAGCGAGCAGGTGCTGAGCAGCTTCCCCGAGGCGCTCATGGCTGCCGTGGCGCCCGATATCGCCGCGCTGCGGCTGGGCGTGGACATGTCGCCAGTCAGCCGGGCGCAGCCCACGGATTGCTCGCCGCTGGTCATGGATGCGGTGGAAGCTGCCGCCAGCCGGCTCGGCTATGCCTCGATGCGCTTGCCAAGCGGCGCGGGCCACGACGCGGTGTACATGGCGCCCACAGGCCCCATCGGGATGATCTTCATTCCTTGCCTGAATGGCCGCAGCCATTGCCCGGAAGAATGGATCGACCCCTCGCAGTTGCTGGATGGCACACGCGTGCTGTATCAGTCCGTGCTGGAACTGGACACGGTACTCACTCGCGCCTGACACCGGGCCCGATGCGTGCCGGCATCCTGTAGATGCCGGCACGCAAGCATCGCTTCCAGCGAGCTGGAAGACCGCTAGAACTTGTGCCTTGCGCCGACGGCGAGGCTGGTTCCGCCTGCCTGGTCCGTGATCTTGTCGTACATGGCCACCGCGTACAGGTCGGTCCGCTTGGACAACAGGTAGTCGTAGCCGAGCGACACCGTGTCACGCCTGACCGTGGACTGCCATCCGTCGCTGCCCAGGCTGGCACGATAGTCTCCGCCGGCCTTGACCGTTGTCCTGGCCCAGGACAACATGGCGGTTCCCTGCATGAGCGGCGCGCTCGCGCCAAGCTGCAGCGTGCTGGACTGAAGCTTGAAATGCGCGCTGTCAAAGCCATCGGGCAGTTCGTTGGACGAATGCTGATAGGTCGCGAACAACCTGGCCAGGCGCAGGTCGTAGGCACCGCCGACGAACCACGTCCCCTGCTCCCTGGCCGGCGTCAGCTTGTAGGTTGCGCCGGTCTGGCTGTTATAGGGCGTAAAGGCAAAGACGCCGGAATCGCCTGCCGCGTTGTCAACGGGATTGTTGACCTTGACGCGCTGATAGTAGGCGCCGAATGCCGCTGGACCACTGTTGTACATGGCATTGACGACAATATTGTTCTTGCCTGCGTTGCCAGTCCGTTCGCCGAACTGATAGAACGCACTCGCCACCAGGCCGCCGAGATTGGGTGTCACATACATGATCTCGTTGCTCCAGCCGGTATCGCCAGCTTCGGTGGCCGCCCATTTCTGTCCCCGCATGTAGCCGGTCGATGCCTGTGTCTGCACCAGCAGTGGCGCGAAGGCAAACGAACCCCCAAACGGATTGAGCGAAACGGATGGAATGAAGTTGGGTGCAAGGTCGCGGCCCAGCGACACGCGCCCGAAAGCGCCCGTCAGCCCGACGTTCGCGTCCCGCGAGAACAGCGTGTCGGCATCGTAGCGCCCCGCTCCGCCGTTGTCGGGCCGGAAGAAACCCGTCAGGTTGAATTGCGCCTTCAGGCCGCCGCCCAGATCCTCGACGCCCCGGAAGCCCCACCAGGAAGTCGTCATCCCGCTACTGTTGACCACACCTGTCCTGCCGGCTTCCCCGCTGCGCTTGAGCGATCCGGCGTAGGTATCGACGACGCCGGCGATCTGGACACTCGAATCGGCATAGGCGCAGCTTGCCGCCGATAGCGCAAGCAGGCCAAATATTCCGCGCAGGCGTCGTGACGAGCGCGCAGGGGCGCCCCTCCGGTCTCTCATCCGGATCTTCATGGTTTCCTCTCCTTCTTCTTGTGGTGTGGTCTTCGTGGACTGGCTGTCTGGCGGGCCGCCGGAACCGGCATGGCCCGCCCCGCGTATCAGTCCTCGCGCGCCTTGGGCAACAGGGAAATGGCGACAAGGGCGACAACGGCGGCGCCCATGACGTACAGCGCCGGCGCGAATGCCACGCCGGTCGTGTAGGTGATCCAGGTCAGGATCGCGGGAGCAAAGCCGCCCAGCAGGGTGACGGCCGTGTTATAGGACAGCGACATGCCGGAGGAGCGCACCGCGGTCGGGAATATCTCGGACAGGGCTGCCGGCGCCACGCCGACGAATAGCGAGATCAGCGCGCAGAACGCCGATTGCACGATCACCAGTGTCAGTGTCGTATGTGAGGCCTGCAGCCACATCATCAGCGGATAGACGCAGACGAGCAGCGCGGTCGCACCGATTCGAAGGATGCGGTGCCGGCCGAAGCGGTCGGACAGTGTTCCGGCGAATACGCAGCCCGCGGTCAGGAAGATGTTGCCGATGAAGGCCGCCAGGAAGGCCTGCGATCCGGTGAAGCCCATCGACTTCTG
>Ga0255338_1003577_pt1 | contig 18252 bp, 15 predicted proteins | sample MeOH1_35cm_T4_19_FD_203715 | JGI IMG/M metagenome (GOLD analysis project Ga0255338, IMG submission 203715) | Sandy soil microbial communities from University of British Columbia, Vancouver, Canada - MeOH1_35cm_T4_195 | ecosystem: Engineered > Artificial ecosystem > Sand microcosm > Unclassified ...
CGGCAACGGCGTTGCGGTCCAGCAGTTCGCTGGCGCATTTTTCCAGCCTGAAGTCGTGTTTGCCCGCCCCAACGGACAGCTCCACAACTTTGACGCTGGACGACCCGATATCCACGCCGACCGTAGTCCGGCGCAGAAGACCCGACAAGATGCCCCGTCGCAAGGTGACCCCCTGACATTTGAACTCGCCCGTGGCTTGACTGCTCTAATGGGCGAGCCAGTTAGTTTCTTTGGATGAAACGTTTGCTCTTTTATATTCGTGGATTCTCACAAAAACAAGAGACGCTGGCAATGTGCCGGTTTGACCACGCTTTCTTTTTCAGACTGGCCACGCGAAAGCGTTGCCAAAATCCGACGGTCCGCCACAAGGCTGTTGCATAGCGTGACGCCGCAGCGTTGCCCACCTCCCGATCCGTCCCCGACCCGCCGACACCGCCCGGCACCCGCCAGCCCGCCCTGCGCCTGAGACCTGTGCGCCATGACAATCTGATCTTGGCGGCATTACATCTTGTAACAGGTCCATAGCGCCTTTTGCGGCACCGCGCGCCGGGGGCGCCCCGTCGCCAACGATATAATCCGGGCACTCTGATTAGGTAAACCCTTATGGCCACAGCACAACAGAAGCCGTCCCTTCCCGTCCGCCGCCCGCTATGGGCGCGGATCATGTTCTGGGTGATCGGACTGCTTGTCGCGGGGCTCGTTGCCGTGGCGTTGCTGGTGGGCTATGCGCTGGTCGTGGCGGCGCCCAACCTGCCGTCGCTCGACACCATCACCGACTACCGCCCCAAGATCCCGCTGCGGATCTACACGGCCGACAACGTCCTGATCGGCGAGTTCGGCGAGGAGCGCCGCAACTTCGTGCCGATCAGCGAGATCCCCGACGTCATGAAGAAAGCCGTGCTCGCGATCGAGGACGACCGCTTCTACGAGCACGGCGGCGTGGACTTCGTGGGGGTGCTGCGTGCCGGGCTGGCCAACCTGCGCGGCGGGCTGTCGCAGGGCGCATCCACCATCACGATGCAGGTGGCGCGCAACTTCTTCCTGTCGAGCGAGAAGACCTACACGCGCAAGATCTACGAGATGCTGCTCGCGTACAAGATCGAGGCCAACCTGAACAAGGACCAGATCCTCGAGCTGTACATGAACCAGATCTATCTGGGCCAGCGCGCCTATGGCTTTGCCAGCGCGGCGCGCGTGTACTTCGGCAAGTCGATCAAGGACGTGACACCGGCCGAGGCCGCCATGCTGGCCGGGCTGCCCAAGGCGCCCTCGGCCTACAACCCGGTGGTGAACCCGCGCCGCGCCAAGGTGCGCCAGGAGTACATCCTCCAGCGCATGCGCGACCTGCGCTACATCACGCCCGAACAGTACGACCAGGCCGTGCGCGAGGAACTGAAGGTGCGCGGCGAGGGCAACGAGTTCTCCACCCACGCCGAGTACGTGGCGGAAATCGTGCGCCAGCTGATGTATGCGCAGTATCGCGAGGAAACCTACACGCGCGGCCTCACGGTCTACACCACGCTGAACAAGGCCGACCAGGACGCCGCGTACGACGCCGTGCGCAGCGGCATCATGACCTACGAGCGCAAGCACGGCTACCGCGGCCCCGAGGCGTTCGTCGACCTGCCGTCGAATCCGTCGGAGCGCGAGCAGGCCATCGACGACGCGCTCGTGGAGCACCCGGGCAGCGATGACCTGCGCTCCGCCGTGGTCACCAGCGTGACGCCGAAGCAGGTGCGCGCCACGCTGCTTTCTGGCGAAGTGGCCACCATCGAGGGCGCGGCACTGCGCTTCATCGCGCCGTCGCTGGCGGCCAATGCGCAGCCGAAGGCCAGGATCCGTCCGGGCGCGATCATCCGCGTGACCCAGGACCCGAAGGACAGTTCGTGGTCCGTGACACAACTGCCCGAGGTGGCCGCCGCCTTTATCTCGCTGAGTCCTGAAGATGGCGAGATCCGCGCGATGGTGGGCGGCTTCGACTTCAACCGCAGCAAGTTCAACCATGTGACGCAGGCGTGGCGCCAGCCGGGCTCGAGCTTCAAGCCGTTCATCTACACGGCCGCGCTGGAGAAGGGCTTTTCGCCCGCCACGGTGATCAACGATGCGCCGCTGACCATCGGCCCCGATACCGGCGGCCAGGTCTGGGAGCCGAAGAACTACGACGGCAAGTTCGAGGGCCCGATGACCATGCGCCGTGCGCTGGCCAAGTCCAAGAACCTCGTATCCGTACGAATCCTGCGCGCCATCGGCACGCAGTACGCGCAGGACTACATCACGCGGTTCGGCTTCGAGGCCGACAAGCACCCCGCCTACCTGCCGATGGCGCTGGGCTCGGGCGCGGTGACCCCGCTGCAGATGGCCGGCGCCTACTCGGTATTCGCCAACGGCGGCTATCGCGTCAATCCGTACCTGATCCAGCGCGTGATGGACTCGCGCGGCAATGTGATCTCCGAGACGCGCCCCCAACGCGCCGGCGAGGACGCCGTGCGCGTGCTGGATGCGCGCACCGCGTTCATTGCCGACAGCATGCTGCGTGAAGTGGTGCGCAGCGGCACGGCCAATCCCGCCAAGCAGCGGCTGGGCCGCAACGACATGGCCGGCAAGACCGGCACCACCAACGATGCCGTGGACGCCTGGTTCGCCGGCTACACGCCGAAGCTGGTGGCCATCGCCTGGATGGGCTATGACCAGCCCAAGAGCCTGGGCGTGCGCGAGACCGGCGGCGGCCTGGCGCTGCCGATCTGGGTCGGCTACATGAGCAAGGCGCTCAAGGGCGTGCCGGAGAGCCCCGATCGCCAGCCGCCCGAAGGCGTGGTGATGGTGGCCGGCGACTGGACGCTGGAGGAGAACGCGGCCGGCGCCGGTGTGGCGTCGGTGGGGCTGGGCGATCCGTGGCCCGGCAAGCCCGAGGAAAGTGCGCGCCCGGTCCAGGATACCGAGGCCGAGAAGCGCAAGATCCTGGAGATGTTCGGCGGCGCGTAAGCGCCCCGCCAGGAGCTTCCCGCCCCCACGAAAAACCGGCCGCAAGGGCCGGTTTTTCGTGGGGTGGCGGTGGCTCAGCCCAGCTTCAGCGTGGCGCCGGCCTGCTGGCTCATGTAGCCCGAGAGCGCCGTGTACAGCTCGGCGCCGCTGCGCGTATCGATCCATTTGCCGCCGTCGTGGCGGAAATGAAAACCACCGGCCCTGGCCGCCACCCAGAGCTCCTGCATCGGCGCCTGGCTGTTGACGATGATCTTCGAGCCATCCTCGAACTCCAGCTCCATCACATTGCCGGTGCGGTTGATCTCGACATCGGCGTCGGCGGCATCGGCGGCCGCCTCGATGTCGGCTTCCAGTCGGTCAAGGGCCTGTCCGGCCAGTACCAGGAACTCGCTTTCGGTGAGGGGGGGCATGCTACACTCCAAGGCCGCCGGCAGCCCGCCTGGACAGACGTTCAGGGTGGGGGTCCGGCATCCGAAAAAATGGAAAATTGTCGGGACTTGCCGCGGATTCCAGGCAGCCATCGCAGGCAGCCATCGCGAACCCGGGCCATTTCGCCAGCCATCCAGAAAGTCACCCCAGCCATCCAAGGCATTCAGACAATGAAGGACTCCCCGAAGCTGCGTCGTGGTGCGATTGTATCGGCGTTTGCCGCCGGACTCGTGATGACCCTGACCGGTTGCGGCATTCGCGGGCCGCTGGTCATGCCCACGGTGCCGCCAGCACCGACCCCGCCCACCGTGCCGGACCCCGGCCTGGGCCAGCCGGGCGCCGTCACGCCGGCCCGCCCGATGAACGAACCGGCCACCGCCGTGCCCGTGCCCGCCGAGCCCGCCCGGGGCACTTCGGCACCCTCCGCCCCCTCCGCACGTTGAACATGACTGATTTCTTTTCCCGCCGCGATGGCGCCCTGGCCGTGGAGCAAGTGCCGCTGGCCCGCATTGCCGCCGAGTTCGGCACGCCCACCTTTGTTTATTCGCGCGCCGCGCTGACCACGGCGTACAACGCCTACGCCGCCGCCTGCAAGGGCCGCAACGCGCAGGTGCAGTTTGCCGTGAAGGCCAATTCCAACCTGGCCGTGCTGCAGGTGTTCGCGCGGCTGGGCGCGGGCTTCGACATCGTGTCCGGTGGTGAACTGCTGCGCGTGCTGGCAGCCGGCGGCGATCCGCGCAAGGTGGTGTTCTCGGGCGTGGCCAAGAGCGAGGCCGACATGGAACTGGCGCTCACGCACGACGTGCGCGGCTTCAATGTGGAATCGATCCCCGAACTGGACCGCCTGAATGCCGTGGCGGGCCACCTGGGCAAGCGCGCGCGCGTATCGCTGCGGATCAATCCGGATGTGGACGCCAAGACACATCCGTACATTTCCACGGGTCTCAAGGGCAATAAGTTCGGCGTGGCGTTCGAGGACGTGCTGCCGACCTACCGCGCGGCCGCCGCGCTGCCGCACCTCGAGGTGGTTGGCATCGATTGCCACATCGGCTCGCAGATTACCGAAGTGGCGCCGTACCTCGAGGCGCTGGACAAGGTGCTGGACGTGGTGGAGGCACTCGAGCGCGAGGGCATCCGCCTGGACCACATCGACGTGGGCGGCGGCCTGGGCATTACCTATGCCGACGAGACACCGCCCGATATCACCGGCTTTGCCACCACGCTGCTCGATCGCGTGGCCGCGCGTGGCCACGGGCACCGCGAAGTCCTGTTCGAGCCGGGCCGCTCGCTGGTGGGCAACGCCGGCGTGCTGCTGACGCGGGTGGAATTCCTGAAGCCCGGCGCGGCCAAGAACTTCTGCATCGTCGATGCCGCGATGAACGACCTGGCGCGCCCGGCCATGTACGAGGCCTACCATCGGATCGAGCCCGTGGCGCCGCGCGCCGGTGCGCCGGTAACGTATGACGTGGTTGGTCCCGTCTGCGAGTCGGGCGACTGGCTCGGCCGCGACCGCGCGCTGGCCGTGCAGCCGGGCGACCTGCTGGCGGTGATGTCGGCGGGGGCCTATGGCTTTGTCATGAGCTCCAACTACAACACGCGCGGCCGGGCGGCCGAAGTGATGGTCGATGGCGACGCCGTGCACCTGGTGCGCGAGCGCGAGTTGCCAGCCGATCTGTTCAAGAGCGAGCGCCTTCTCAAGGCCTGACCGGTCTTGCTTCCCTCGCCCGCTTGCGGGAGAGGGAAGCAAACATTCCCTACGCGCCCCGCTTCCGCGCCCACCACCACGCGCGCAATCCCAACAGCACGAACACCGCCGCCGCGTAGATCGACACCTCGCTGAAGTCGTTCTTGCCTGCCTTGTGCCACCAGAAATGCAGGATGCCGAGCACGGCGATGGCGTATACCGCCTTGTGCAGCGCCTGCCAGCGCTTGCCGCCAAGACGCCGGATCATGCCATTCGTGGAAGTGGCCGCCAGCGGGACCATCAGCATGAACGCGGCAAACCCAACCGTGATGAATGGACGTTTTGCGATGTCCTTGATCATGTACGCCACGTCGAATCCGCGATCCACGCCGAGCCACAGCAGGAAGTGCTGCACCCCGTAGAAGAACGCGAACAGCCCCAGCGTGCGCCGCAGCTTGATCAACCAGTTCCAGCCCGTGAGCCGGCGCAGCGGCGTGATGGTCAGCGTGGCGCACAGCATGACCAGCGTCCACGTACCCGTGGAGCGCGTGACGAATTCCAGCGGATTGGCGCCGAACTGCGCCGTGGCGCCGAGGTAGAGCAGCCTCAGGAACGGCAGCAGCGCCAGCACCCACACCAGCCCCTTGAGGGCGCGCAGGCGCGATGGCGAGAGCACCGCGGCCCCGCCAATGCGGGGGGCCGGGGCAGGAATCGGGCGGGCGGTTGCCTGGTTCGCGGTCATGTCCGGCTCCGCCATCAAAAGAACTTCTTCAGGTCCATGCCCTGGTACAGCGACGCGACCTGCTGGCCATAGCCGTTGAACGGCAGCGTCTTGCGCTTGGGCGCGAACAGCGCGGAGAACCCGCCGCCGCCCTTGTCCTCGCCGATACGGCGCTCGGTGGCCTGGCTCCAGCGCGGGTGATCGACGTCCGGGTTCACATTCGAATAAAAGCCATATTCGCCCGGCGCCGCGACGTTCCAGCTCGTGGGCGGCTGCTTGTCGACGAAGCGGATCCTGACGATGGACTTGGCGCTCTTGAAGCCATACTTCCAAGGCACCACCATGCGCACGGGCGCGCCGTTCTGGTTCGGCAGCACCTCGCCGTACAGGCCGAACGTGAGCAGCGCCAGCGGATGCATGGCCTCGTCCATGCGCAGGCCCTCGCTATACGGCCAGTCGAGCACCGAACTGCTGATGCCTGGCATCTGCTTCTTGTCGGCCAGCGTGATGAACTGGATGTATTTCGCCCCAGGCTGCGGCTCCACACGGCGGATCAGTTCCGCCAGCGGATAGCCGATCCACGGGATCACCATCGACCAGCCCTCCACGCAGCGCAGCCGGTAGACGCGTTCCTCCATCGGCGCCAGCTTCAGCAGCTCGTCGATGTCATAAACCTTGGGCTGCTTGACCAGCCCCTCCACCGCCACCTGCCACGGGCGCGGACGCAGCGTGCCGGCGTGGCGTGCGGGGTCGGACTTGTCCGTTCCGAACTCGTAGAAGTTGTTATACCCGGTCACGTCCTCATAGGGCGTGCGCTTCTCGGTGACGACGAAAGCGTTGTTCGGCGTGGCCGCCAGCCGCTGGCCCTTGCCCTGGGCGAATGCCTGCCGCGCGAACCACGGTGCGAGCATGCTGCCGGCCCCGCCGGCGGCCGCCATGGCCAACAGGCGGCGGCGCGATTCGAAGACATGCCGTGGCGTGATTTCAGACGTGGCGATATCGTCACCACGAAGCCATTTGGGGGAAGGGATCAGCATGATGGGAGCGTTCCAGGTGGCCGCATGCACAAGTTGGACATGAGGCTTGGTCAGATGGTGCGCGGAAACCTGACAACTATTTCCTGCCGATTGCCATCCGACCCGGCCCCGGGCCATGGCCCGGGGCCGCAGCGCCGCCAGCGATCAGGGCTTGGCCACGTGCCAGACATTGTTGAAGTTGTCGCCACTGCGGTCACCCGCCTTGGCATCCTTGGCAAAGCGGTACAGCGGCATGCCCTTGTAGGCCCACTGGCGGGTGCCGTCGTCGCGCGTGATGATCGTGTAGCTACCCGACGGCTGGGTGCCGGGCTCTGCCAGCAGCGGCGGCCAGTTGGTGGCGCACATGCCGTTGCAGATGCTCTTGCCGCCGTTGGCCGGATCGCGGTCGAACGTGTACAGCGTCAGGCCTTGCGGATCGGTGAGCGCACCATTCGTCACCTTGACGGTGGGCGGCATATTGCCGCCACCCATGCCCATGCTGGAACATGCGGCCAGCAGGACAACGGATGCGGATGCCATGGCCAGCACGGCAGGACGCAGCAGCGATGCAGCGGTGTGACGGTGAGAAGTCATCATTGGGTCTCCTTTTTCCTCAGGGCGGCGCCGCCAGTCGACGCCGTACTCCGTCAGTAAACACCCGATGTGATCCGTTTATTCCCGTCAGGGCAAAAAAATGTGGCGCGGACGCCGGAAAAGAGCCCAATAATCCACGTTTGGTGGGTCGCGCAATGAAAAAGGCCCGCCACGAATGGCGGGCCTTTCTGCAACATCAGTGGATGTCGGTGTCAGAGTTCGCCGTAGCTGTGCAACCCCGACAGGAACATGTTGACGCCCAGGAACGCAAAGGTGGTAACCAGCAGCCCCATCAGCGCCCACCATGCGGCCACCGTGCCGCGCAGCCCTTTCATCAGCCGCATATGCAGCCACGCGGCGTAGTTGAGCCAGACGATCAGCGCCCAGGTTTCCTTGGGGTCCCAGCTCCAGTAGCCGCCCCATGCCTCGGCCGCCCACAGTGCGCCCAGGATCGTGGCGATGGTGAAGAACGCGAAGCCCACTGCGATCGCCTTGTACATCACATCGTCGAGCAGTTCCAGCGACGGCAGGCGCTCGGCCAGGATGCCGTTTTGCTTGAGCAGGTAAGCCACCGACACCATCGCGGCCAGCGCAAACGTGCCGTAGCCGATGAAATTGGCCGGCACGTGGATCTTCATCCACCAGCTTTGCAGTGCGGGCACCAGCGGCTGGATCTCCTGCGCGTTGCGGGTGACCGTGTACCAGAGCAGGAAGCCCACGGCCGCGGACACCACCAGCATCACGAACGGTCCCATCGCGCGCGTGCCGTAGCGGCGCTCGTAGTAAAGGTAGAACAGCGACGTGATCAGCGTGAAGAGGACGAAGACCTCGTAAAGATTCGAGATGGGGATGTGGCCAATGTCGGCGCCGATCAGGTACGACTCGTACCAGCGCACCAGCAGGCCCGTGAAGCCCAGCACCACGGCCGCCCAGCAGAGCTTGCTGCCAAGGCTGAAGCCGGTGGCCGACTTCGCCGCGAATCCGATCCAGTAGAACAGCGTGGACAGGAACACCAGCGCGCTCATCCACAGGATGGCCGACTGGCTGGACAGGAAGTATTTGAGGAAGAACGCCTGCTCCGCGCGCGCCAGGTCGCCCTGGTAGAGCTGGATGGCAAACAGCGACAGCACGGCCATGCCTGCCATCAGCGGCCGCACGGGCTTCCAGTGCCAGCCGAGCAGCGCGAACGTGGGCACGGCCGCCACCAGCACCGCCTTGTCATAGACGTTCATCCACTGGCCGTAGCGCATCAGGGCAAAACCGGCGCCCACCGCCAGCAGCAGCGCGAAGGCCCAGTCCAGCCAGCCCAGGCGGCGCAGGAACGATGGCTCCAGGTAGGCCTCGCCCACATCACTGGCGATGGCGTCGGCCGGGGCGGCGCGTGGCGCGGTCAGGCCCGGATTGGCGTGGTTGACATTGGACGACATGGCATTCCTGTGATCAGTGCGTCATTGGCGATGGTTCGGCCCCGGCCGCGCGTCCGATATCGTCGCGCAACGCCGTGAATTCCTTCTCGAAATCCATCGTGCGGCGCTGCGTGGACATCGCCATCAGCACATGGCTGCCGCCCGGACGCCCCGCATTGTCGGCCCCCTCCGGACCGTTGTCCTTGACCCAGATCCAGACCCGGCGCTCACGGATGTAGAACATCGCAAATACGCCAAGAACCAGCAGCAGACAGCCAAGATACACGATGTTCTTGCCCGGCGCACGGGTCATCTGGAACACGCTGGCCTTGATCTGCTGGAAGTCGTCGAGCTGCAGGAAAACGGGCGCGCCATAGAAGAAACTATCTGACAACGCATTGATAGCCTGCTGCAGGAATACGCCGCTTTTCGCGTCGTTGGGAACGGCCGGCTGGCCGTCGCGCGCGCGCGCCAGTTGCCACAACTCCCACATCGAGCCATTGAGGATCCTGAGCAGCACATCCGCCGCCTTCTGTTGATCGGCGGCCGGCACGGACTTCTCCAGGAATGCGGCGATGGCCGTGAAGCCGCCCGGCGGCGCATCGGGCGCGGTGCGCGTGGCGCCGGCGAACAGGTCCATCGCGCGCAGCGAACTTTCCGCGAGTTGCTTGCGCAGCGTGTCCTTGTCGGCGCCGGGCATCGATATCTCGGCAAACCGGCGCGCGGCCTCGCCGCGCAGCCCACTGTCCTGCAGTGCCGCGCGCAGCCGCATCCAGTCAGCCACGCTGTTCTGGTCGTCCGCCGGAATGCGCAGGTAGCGGAACGGCTCGTTGGGCGATTCGCGCATGCCGGCCAGGAACACCGCGCGGCCTTCCAGTTGCACCGGCACCATGTAGTTGTTGAATTCGTGCGCCTGCCCGGTGCGGTCGCGGAGCTTGTACTGGACCGACGGCCCCACGTTGCGCAGCGTCTTGTCCTTGTCGGTGCTGGCGGCCGCGCCCAGGTGCTGCTCCAGCGTCTGGTTCAGCGACTTGCGTGCCACGCCGCGCGCATCGGGCTTGCCCGAGGCATCGGTGACGTTCTCGATGTTCATCAGTCGGAAATCGCTGAATTCCACGGTCAGCGCCTCCTGGTCGGCGGCCGTGCCCGTAGCGGACAGCGCGGTGTTGCCGCCCACCGTGCCGGCCAGCGCGAACGTGCCGCGCGCGGCGCCGGACATCGGATATCCCACGAATTTCAGCCGCGAGCCGCCGTCTTCGAAGCTGGACTGGTAGATCGCCACGCCATGGACGATCAGCGGCTCGTTGACCTTGATGGTGGCTTCGGTCTGCTTGCCCGTGGCGCGATCCGTCACCACCACGTCCGAGGCGAACAGCTTGGGCATGCCCGTGGTGTAGTAATCCACCGTGAATTTCTTCAGCGTGATGCTGAACGGCAGGTCCTGGACCAGCGCCCCATCGGCAATGTTCAGGATGGCCGTGGAGACCGTCGCGCCTTCGGGCACGAACGCGTTGCCGCGGAAGCCAGGGTTGCTCGCCGAGAGCCGGTGCCTGGCGGGGATGTCGCTGATGATGGCGTTGCCGGCGATCGGGGTCTTGCCGCCGAACCACATCTGCGCGCGGATCAGCATGTCGCCGTCGAGCAGCCCGCCGACGCAGATCACCACGATGGCCGTGTGCGCGAGGATGTAGCCGAGCTTGTTGGCGGCGCCGGCCTTGGCGGCCAGCAGCGTGGCGCCCTCGTGCGCCACGGGCTTCACGCGGTAGCCACGGTTGCGCAGCAGCGCGGTCAGGCGGCCCACGGCCTCGTCGCGGCCGCGCGGCGCGGCGTATTCGGCGCGGTGATGGAACGCGCGCAGGCTGCGCTCGCGCACGTGATCTTTCCACGAGCGCATGTCCGCGATCATCCGGGGCCCGTTGCGCGCGATGCAAAGTGACGTTGAAGCCACCAGAAACGTCAGGATCAGCAGGAACCACCACGAGCTGTAGACCTTTTGCAGCGACAGCGCGTGGAACAGGTCTGCCCAGAAGGGGCCAAACTGGTTCACATAGTTCGGATACGGCTCGTTCTGCTTGAGCACGGTGCCGATGATGCTGGCAATGGCGATCACCGTCAGCAGCGTGATGGCAAAACGCATCGAGGACAGCAGTTCCACGCCGTCGCGCAGCACGCGGTGGGGGGTCTTCAGGTGCAGCCCTGAAGTGGATGGGGTCGACATGTGCGGTTAACGATTTCCGGGTAATGCTACGGCTTGCGGCGGACGGCGCTGAAAATGAAAAAGGGTGGTCCCGCTCGACTGGCAGGCCACCCTCTTCGATTGCTGCCCGGACGGACGGTTCACCCCTCGGGTGCCGCGCCGCGCGGGCCGGTACGACTTAACGGACGCCGGCGACGTAATCCGCCACGGCCTTGATCTCGGCGTCCGACATCCTGGCTGTGATCGTGCTCATGACCGAATTGTTCTTGCGGGTGCCCTGGCGGAATGCCACCAGTTGCGCTTCGGTGTACTCGGAATACTGGCCGCCGATGCGCGGGTACTGGGCCGGAATGCCGGCGCCGGCGGGACCATGGCAGGCCGCGCAGGCGGGCACGCCCTTGGCCGCGACGCCGCCACGATATATCTTCTGGCCAGCCTCGATCGTATCCTTGTTCTTGGCCGTCGCGGGCTTCAGTTGCTGCTTGGCCAGGTACGCGCCGACATCCTTCATTTCCTGATCGGTCAGGGCCGACGCATAGGGCGTCATGATGGCGTTATTGCGCGACTTGTCCTTGAAATCAGTCAGTTGCTTGTGGACGTATTCGGCCTGCTGGCCGGCCAGCTTGGGGTTGGCGGCCGCGCCGCTGTTGCCGGCGGCGCCGTGGCAGGAAAGACATGCGGGGACATTGCGATCGGGCGCGCCCTGGCTATACAGCGTTTCGCCCTTGGCGGGATCCGCCTTGGCGGCGGCCTGCTCTGCGGCAGATGCCAGCCCTGTCATCGCGGCGGCCGGAACAGCCAGCGCCATGACTCCGAGAAGTTTCGCAATGCGGTTCATTCGCACACCTTGTCTGAATTGTTATGAACACCGTAATGCATGCCGATCTGCCCTTGCCGGCGGTGAGGACGCGCCTTGTTGCAAGGGCTCAAGCATCGTGCAGCCGCCATGATGGAACGGGATGCACGAAGGCGCCCCGAATCGGACGGAGGCCGCCTTGCATTACAACCCGCAAGGATGCCACACGTCACCCATTCAGGAGACCGTAAACCGGGTTATTGTACAATAAATCGCTTTCCGGATTGACTTGGCTCAGGTCTTGGCCCTGCCCATGTGGCACCGGCGCACCAGCCGTTCCGGCTCCCCCCATTCCGGCGGCGTGAGCAGCAAGCCCGCGTGCCCACCGCGCGCGCGCTCACCCGCCCCAACGTGCCTCAACGCACCATCCGCATGTCGCTCCTACACCAGGCTCGTTTCTTCATTACCGTCAACCACCTCCGCGACCTGCCTGCCACGGCCGTGCCCGAGGTGGCGTTTGCCGGCCGCTCCAACGCCGGCAAGTCCACCGCCATCAACATCCTGTGCAACCAGAAGCGGCTGGCGTTCTCGTCACGCACGCCCGGGCGCACGCAGCACATCAACTACTTCTCGGTGGCGCCGGTGAAGGCGCCGGACCCGCAGGCCTTCCTGGTCGACCTGCCCGGCTATGGCTACGCCGAGGTGTCCGGCTCGGCCAAGTTCCACTGGCAGGGCCTGCTCTCGGACTATGTGCAGACCCGCCAGCAACTGGCCGGCCTGGTGCTGATGATGGACGCGCGGCGGCCGTTCACGGACCTCGATTGCCAGATGGTGGAGTGGTTCCTGCCCACGAGGCGCCCGATCCACGTGCTGCTGACCAAGGCTGACAAGCTGACGAACAGCGAGAACGCCAACGCGCTGCGCGAGGCGCGCCGGATGCTGGCAGGCTACGCGGACCAGATGGAAAACCCGCCGCCGATGACGGCACAGTTGTTCTCGAGCCTCAAGCGCCGCGGCATCGAGGAAGCGCAGCGCGTGGTGGCGGGCTGGCTTGCCCTGCCCGAAGCGCAGCCGCCGACGGCACCCGACGCCCCCGCGGCCTGACCGCTGCCCAGCATCGAACCGGCAAAAAAAACCCCGTTGCAAGCAACGGGGACGAACTTTCCCACCGGTTCAGGGCGGGTACCCGCTCAGGGAGGAGTAGCGGGGGACACCCGCGCTGCGCGAAGCAACACAGGGTGTCCGCGAGTATGATGGCGGGCACGCACAAAAGTTTAGTTTTTCTTTCGGCGCGCTGTCGATCTGGTTGGCCGCGGGGTTTCGCGGTGACGTGCGCCGCGCATTCGTCCACGACTCTGCCTGCTATCCACCATGTCCACGTTTCCCGAGTACCGCCCCCGCCGCATGCGCCGTGACGACTTTTCGCGCCGCATGATGCGTGAGAATCGTCTGTCGCCCGACAACCTGATCTATCCGGTATTCATCCTGGAAGGCCAGAACCAGCGCCAGCCCGTGGCTTCCATGCCCGGTGTGGAGCGTGTGTCCGTGGACCAGTTGCTGCCCGTCGCTGAAGACTGCGTGAAGCTGGGCATTCCCGTGATCGCGCTGTTCCCCGTGATCGACCCGTCGATCAAGACACCTGACGGGATCGAGGCGACACGCGCCGAGGGCCTGATCCCGCGCGCGGTGCGCACGCTGAAGGACCGCTTTCCGGACCTGGGCGTGCTGACCGATGTGGCGCTCGATCCGTACACGAGCCATGGCCAGGACGGCGTGCTCGACGACAACGGCTATGTGATCAACGACATCACGGTCGAGATCCTGGTCAAGCAGGCGCTGGTGCAGGCCGAGGCGGGCGTGGATATCGTGGCGCCATCGGACATGATGGACGGCCGCATCGGCGCCGTGCGCGTGGCGCTGGAAAATGCCGGCCACATCCACACGCGCATCATGGCGTACTCGGCCAAGTACGCGTCGGCGTTCTATGGGCCGTTCCGCGATGCGGTGGGTTCGGCGGCCAATCTGGGCAAGGGCAACAAGATGACCTACCAGATGGACCCGGCAAACACCGACGAGGCGCTCCGCGAGGTGGCCCAGGACATCATGGAAGGCGCCGACATGGTCATGGTGAAGCCGGGCATGCCATACCTGGACATCGTGCGCCGCGTGAAGGACGAGTTCCGCTTCCCGACCTACGTGTACCAGGTGAGCGGCGAGTACGCGATGCTCAAGGCCGCCGCCCAGAACGGCTGGCTGGACCACGACAAGGTCGTGATGGAATCGCTGCTGGCATTCCGTCGCGCCGGCGCCGATGGCATCCTGACCTACTTCGCCCGCGACGCCGCGCGCCTGATGGCCGGCTGATCCCCGCGCATGCAACTGCTCGGTTTCTCGGCCAGCCAGGTCCACTCGCTGGCCACGCTGGACGCGGCGCACGAGTTCCTTGCCGGAAACGCCGCCGCCCGTTTTGTCTGGGCTGACTTTGTCTTCGACGAAGTCAGCCCGGCGCCCGCCGCGTGGCGGGACAGCCTGGTGAGGCTGACGGGCTCGCCGATCCACGATTTGCACCTCGTGGACGCCACCAACTCCGCGCATCCGTCGTACTTCGATACGACCAATGCGTACGACATGGTGATCTTCCGCAAGCTGACGTTCGAGACCAGCCGGCTGTTTGCCGAGGCGGATGCGGCGCAGGCGGGCGCGCCCGCTGTCCCTGCGGCGCCTGCCACGGCGAATCCTGTGCCGCAGAAGCCCGCCCGCAAATACCCGCCGGGCTTCCTGCCGGCGCTGGCGCGCATCGATACGCAGCCTGTGACGTTCTTCGTCTTCGACAATGTGCTGGTGACCGTGCGCCCGGGCGGCCCATCGCGGACGATCGATCAGGTGCGCCAGCGGCTGCTCGATCTGTGCGGCGCGCCGCGCCCGACGGCGTCGCGCGCCAATGGCTCGACACCGCTCGTGCATGGGATGCGCCCGCCCACGCGGCCGGAAGACCTGATGCTGCGTCTGCTCAACGCGATGATCGACCGCTACCTGAACCTGCGTGCACCGCTGACGCGCCAGCTCGATCGATGGCAACGTGCATTACTAAGCACTCGCAAGAGTTTCTCAAGCTGGGAGGGTCTGCTGGACGCACGCATCCAGCTGCGCCGGCTGGAGCACCTGAGCGAAGAGCAGCGCGACGCCTTGCAGGAGTTCCGCGACAGCCTGCTTGACAACCGCTATAGCACCGACGGCACCGACGGCGGCGACGGCCCGACTGACGCGAGCCGCGATGAGGTCTTGCTGGTCCGCATCCACGATCTGATGGAGCACATCCTGCGTGTACTGGCCCATGCGCGCCGGCTCGAGGACTCGATCGAGTCTGCGGTGCAGATCCACTTCTCCGCCGTGGCGCACCGGACCAACCGCACCATGCGCACGCTGACCGTCATCACCGCGCTGTTCATGCCGCTGACGCTGATCACCGGCGTCTTCGGCATGAACTTCGACCGCATGCCATGGCTGCGCGAGCCCAACGGCTTCTGGTGGTCGATCGGGCTGATGGGCGGCGTGGTGGCGGTAATCGGCACGATCTGGGCGCTAGGCCGCTGGCGGGACCATTAGCGGCGCGCCCTGGGTCATCAGGTGCGGGCCTGGGGGCCGAGCGCACGCTCCAGGCTGTCCAGGAAGCGCGCGGCGGACTGATAGCCGATGACGCGCACCGGCCGTTCGCGCCCATCGGGGCCGAACAGGATGATGCCAGGCGGCCCAAACAGCCCAAAGCGCTTGAGCAACGCCCGATCATCGGCATTGTTGGCAGTCACGTCGGCCTGCAGCAGCACCACATCGGCCAGGCGCGTACGCACCTTGGCATCGGGGAATGTCAGCTTTTCCATCTCCTTGCAGCTGACGCACCAATCCGCATAGAAATCGAGCAGCACGGGCCGCCCGGAAGCAGCCGCCTGCGCGACGCGCGCGTCGAGTTCGGCCACCGAACGCACGCGCTCGAAGCGCACGGGATCCTGGCGTACCTGCGACGCCGCGCCTGCGGACGTCAGGCCAATGTGCGACAGCGGCTGCAGCGGATCGCGCCCGCCCGACGCCAGCCCCACGAGTTGAATGGCACCCGCCAGCGCCGCCAGCAGGCCGAGGCCCTTGCCCAGGCGCGTCAGGCCGCGCGGGTCGGGGCCGAGCGCGTCGAAGGCGCCCAGGTAGACGGCCGCCACGATCAGCAATGCGGCCCACGCGATCATCACGATCCACACGGGCACCACCGGCGTCACCATCCAGATCGCCACGCCGAGTAGCAGAAATCCGAAAAAGCGCTTGGTGGCCTCCATCCATTTGCCTGCACGGGGCAGCAGGTTGCCGGCGCCGAGGCCCACGAGCACGAGCGGCACACCCATGCCGATCGCCATCGCAAATAGCGCCATACCGCCGGTGAGCGCATCGCCGGTCCTGGCGATATAGGCCAGCGCCCCGGCCAGCGGCGCCGTCACGCAGGGCCCGACGATCAGCGCCGAGATCGCGCCCATGGCCGCCGCGCCGACGATCTGGCCGCTCTGGCGCTCGTTGGATGACGCGGTCAGCCGGGTCTGCCAGTGCTGCGGCAACTGCAGCTCATAGAGGCCAAACATCGACAGCGCGAGCGCCACCATGAGCGCGGCAAAGGCACCCAGTACCCACGGGTTCTGCAGGGTGGCCGAAAGCCCCTCGCCGGCCAGCCCCGCGGCCACGCCGACGGCGGTGTACACGACGGCCATGCCCAGCACATAGGCGAGCGAGACCAGCAGCGCCCGGCTGCGCGTCACATGCTCGCCGACGACGATCGACGACAGGATCGGCACCATCGGCAACACACAGGGCGTGAAGGTCAGCAGCAGGCCGAGCCCGAGGAACAGCGCGGCAATGACGCCGAGATTGCGGCTGGCCAGGGCACCGGCGATGCGGTCGTTGTCATCGCGCAGGGCGATGACACCACGTTCTGCGGGCAAGGCAGGCGCTTCGGCGGTCTTGTCCGGCACGGCAGGCGCCTGGGCAGCGGGCGTTGCCGGGGTCGATTGGGCCGATTGCGCGCTGGCGCCACGATCCCCGAAGAGCTTGCCGAGCACCGAGCCGCCAACCTTGTACACGCTCTCCATTGGCGGGTAGCAGAGCCCCTTGTCCGCACAGCCCTGCGACGTCACCACGAGCGACCAGCGGCCGTCCGCCGGCGCCTGCTCGACGGGTACCCGGACCACCACGCTGCCGCGATAGGTCTCCATGTCCTTGCCGAAAGTCTCGTCGAAATGGACCAGGCCCTTCGGCAGTTGCGGCGGACCAAGCTTGACGGACGCCGGCTGCGCGGCGAAGGCGAAGCGCTCACGGTACATGTAGTAGCCGTCGGCCACGTCGAAGCGGACTTCGATCGTCTTTGGATCCACCTGTTTCGCAGCAAACCGGAACGCCTGTTCCGGCGGCAGGAAATCGGCCTCGGTGGCGCCGTGGGCGATGCCCCACAGCATCAGGCAGGCGAAAAGCGCCAGTAGGGTTGCGACGATATGCCACACCCCTTTTTGCCGCCCCGCGCCAGTTTTCCACCCCATGCCGATGCCTGTACCCGTCGATCCCATGTCGTTATTCCGATTCTTCAACGTTTATTGCTGACTAGTGGCGTGCGCCAAGGGGTTACCGCTGGCTTCATCGCGTACCCATGCCAGATAGGGCGCATACCCGGCCTGGAGCGGCCAGGCGACGAGCTCCGGCACGTCATACGGGTGCTCGGCGCGGATCACCGCCTCCAGCCCCGCATACTGCCCGCGCGTGGTCTTGATCAGCAGCGGCCATTCCTGCGCCCGCTCCAGCTTACCCTGCCACCAGTACTCCGACTGGCACGGCGCCAGCCGGTTCACGCACGCGGCCACGCGGGCCTCGAGCACGGCCCGCGCCACGCGCGCGGCGGAAGCCTCGTCAGGCAGGTTCGTCATCGCCACGAGTACCGATTCTGCCGCCTCGCCGGCTGGCTGGATATGAGCAGATTCTGAAAGTGTCATGTCGTCCTCGGTGTCGGCTGCCGCTACCGCCCTTGCCGGCGCGCCAAAACAAAAGAGCCAGGCAAAAGCCTGGCTCGATTGTAAAGCGGTGCTCGGCTACCCGTCAGCGAGGACGGGCGCGGCCATCACTTATTCCGCGGCTTCTTCGGCCGGGGCTTCGGTGATTTCCGGACGATCCACCAGTTCGACCAGCGCCATCGGCGCGTTGTCGCCCTGACGGAAGCCGAACTTCAGGATACGGGTGTAGCCGCCCGGACGGGCGTTGTAACGCGGGCCCAGTTCGGTGAACAGCTTGGTAACCATGTCGCGGTCGCGCAGACGGGCGAAAGCCAGGCGGCGGTTGGCAACGGTGTCCTTCTTGGCCAGCGTGATGAGCGGCTCGACAACCTTGCGCAGTTCCTTGGCCTTGGGCA
>Ga0255338_1003578_pt1 | contig 18252 bp, 20 predicted proteins | sample MeOH1_35cm_T4_19_FD_203715 | JGI IMG/M metagenome (GOLD analysis project Ga0255338, IMG submission 203715) | Sandy soil microbial communities from University of British Columbia, Vancouver, Canada - MeOH1_35cm_T4_195 | ecosystem: Engineered > Artificial ecosystem > Sand microcosm > Unclassified ...
GAAGTCACGCTCGATGTCGTAAGGGAGCTTGGCGACCATGTGGCGGGTGATAGCGAGCGCACCGACCGGTCCCATGCCGAGCGTGTAGCCGTCCGGCGGCGACTTGGCGACCAGATCGAGCCCGATGGTGAGCGCGCCGCCGGGACGGTTCTCGACGATGACTTGCTGACCGAGCTCTTCGCCCAGCACTGCACCGACGAGCCGCGCCGCGTTATCGGTGGCGCTGCCGGGCGCCTGCGGCACGATCAGCCGGATCGGCCGGTCGGGATACTCGGCGAAGGCCGCGGTCAAAGTCGCGGCAAACATCAACGTGATGAGGCCCAGCAGACGCATGTCACTTCCCCCGGCGTGGCTGTGGCATAGCGTGGCCTACTTCTGGCAGCTTGGGCAATAGAACGTCGAGCGCCCCGATTGCACGATGCGCTTTACCGTGCCTTTGCAACCACCGGGGCAGGGCTGACCTTCACGGTCATAGACCAGGAAATTGTGCTGGAAGTCGCCGAGCGAGCCGTCGGCGCGGCGATGGTCGCGCAGCGATGAGCCGCCGGCCTTGATCGCGTCTTGCAGCACCGCCTTTATCGACACGACCAGCGCTTCGGCGCGTACATTCGGCTTGCCGTTGCGATCGGCGATGGTGGAGGCGCGTCTTTTGGGAGAAAGCTGCGCGCGGAACAGCGCCTCGCAGACATAAATGTTGCCGAGACCTGCGACCACGCGCTGGTCGAGCAGTGCTGCTTTGAGGGATGTTTTCTTGCCGGCGCAGGCTTCGGCGAGCATGGCGGCATCGAATTCATTGCCGAGCGGCTCAGGACCGATGCTGCGCAGCAAGGGCTCCTGATCGATCTTCGCGCGTGCGACGATCTTCATCGAGCCAAACCGGCGCGGATCGTTGAAGGTCACGATCTCGCCGTTCGACATGTGAAACACGACATGGTCGTGCGCCGTGCTCTTGGAGCGTTCGTGATAATAGACGCCCGGGCGCGACTCGTGGCCGACGCGAAACGAGCCCGACATGCCGAGATGCATGATGAGCACGTCGCCCGACGAGAGGTCGGCGGTGAGGTATTTTGCTCGTCGGCCGAGACCTTGGACCGTCTCGCCTTCCAGCCGTTTTTCGAAGTCCTTGGCGATCGGCCAGCGGAGGCCACGGTGGCGCACCTCGACTTTCTTGAAGCGCGCACCTTCCATGGCGGGCGCCAAGCCCCGGCGGACGGTCTCGACTTCGGGAAGTTCAGGCACGGTAACCCTCGGTAAGGGATGCAGCATTCACACATAGCGTCCCCGGCCCGCAAGCGCTATGGTCCTGCCCGCAAAGGACTATTGGCGATGGCGCGCGAACACACCCATTTCGGCTATGAGGACATCCCGCTCGAGGAAAAGCAGGGGCGGGTGGATCATGTCTTCCACTCGGTGGCCCGCCGCTACGACCTGATGAACGACCTGATGTCGGGCGGCCTGCACCGGCCCTGGAAGGACGCGCTGGTCACGGCCGTGAACCCGCCGAAAAGCGGCCGCGACTTCCGGCTGCTCGATCTCGCCGGTGGTACGGGCGATGTCGCCTTCCGGGTGGTGGATGCGGGCGGCGCGGGCACGCGGGTTACGGTGTGCGACATCAACGCGGAAATGTTGGCGGTCGGCCGCGAGCGCGCCGAGCAGCGCGGCTATGACCAGGCCGTCACCTTCGAGCAGGGCAATGCCGAGGAACTGCCTTACGCCGACAAGAGCTTTGACTGTGTCACCATCGCCTTCGGCATCCGCAACGTGCCGCGTATTGAGCGGGCGCTGTCGGAGGCTTATCGCGTGCTCAAGATCGGTGGACGCTTTCTGTGCCTGGAATTCTCGTCTGTCGACGTGCCCGGGCTCGACGCGCTCTACGAGCTCTACTCGTTTAAGGTGATCCCGCGCGTCGGCCAGGCTGTCACCGGCGACCGCGAGGCCTATCAGTATCTGGTCGAATCCATCCGCAAATTCCCCAAGCCGAAACGTTTCGTGTCGATGATCGAGGCCGCCGGCTTCCGCCGTGTGTCCTTCACGCAAATGACCGGCGGCGTGGTCGCGCTGCATTCGGGCTGGAAATTGTGATCTCCGCTTTCTCCCACCTGCTTCGCCTGTCGCGCGCCGGCTATGTGTTCGCGCGCGAAGGCGTGTTCGCGCTTGTCGATACGCGGCCTTTGCCGGTGCCGGCGCGCACGGCGATCGCGCTAGCGCGGCTGATCGAACGGCCGTCCGCCAAGGACGGCGGCAGCCGGCTCGCCGCCGCGCTCGGACGGCTGGGACCGACTTACGTCAAGCTCGGGCAATTCCTCGCCACGCGACCGGACGTCGTCGGCACAGCGATCGCGCGCGATCTCGAAAGCCTGCAAGACAAGATGCCGGCTTTCCCGCAAGGTGAGGCGGAAGCCGTGGTCGCCGCCGCGCTGGAAAAGTCGCTGTCGGCCGCTTATGCGAGCTTCGGCCCGTCGATGGCCGCCGCGTCGATCGCGCAGGTGCATCGCGCCGAAATCGAGAAGGACGGGGCGCGCACGCCTGTGGCGGTGAAGATCCTGCGGCCCGGCATCGAACGGCGCTTCAAAGTCGATCTCGACGCTTTCTTCTTCGCCGCGCGCCGTGCCGAAGCGATGTCGCCGGAAGCACAACGTCTGCGTCTCGTCGAAGTGGTGTCGACGCTCGCACGTTCCGTCGCGCTCGAGATGGACTTCCGGCTGGAAGCTGCGGCGCTCTCCGAGATGGCCGAGAACACGCGCGAGGATGCCGACTTCCGCGTGCCGTCCGTCGATTGGGATCGCACCGCGCGCGAAGTGCTGACGATGGAATGGATCGGCGGCACCAAGCTCAACGACCGAGCGGCATTGGAGGCCAAGGGCTTCGACCTGCCGGCGCTCGGCCGCAACGTGATCCAAAGCTTCCTGCGCCACGCGCTGCGCGACGGCTTCTTCCACGCCGACATGCACCCCGGCAATCTGTTCGTCGACGACAACGGCCACCTGGTGGCGGTCGACTTCGGCATCATGGGGCGGCTTGGCCAAAAGGAGCGGCGTTTCCTGGCCGAGATTCTGTTCGGTTTCATCACGCGCGACTACACCCGTGTCGCGCAAGTGCATTTCGATGCCGGCTATGTGCCGCGGCACCATTCGGTGGACGCCTTCGCCCAGGCGATCCGGGCCATCGGCGAGCCGATCCATAACCGCACCGCCGAAGACATCTCGATGGCCAAGCTGCTGACGCTGCTGTTCGAGGTCACCGGCATTTTCGACATGCGGACGCGGCCCGAGCTGATCCTGTTGCAGAAGACCATGGTGGTGGTGGAAGGCGTCGCGCGCTCGCTCGATCCCAAGCTCGACATGTGGACGACCGCCGACCCGGTGGTGCGCGAATGGATCGCGCGCAATCTCGGTCCTGTCGGCAAGATCGAAGGTGCGGTCCAGGGCGCTGGTGAGCTCGGCCGCTTCGTCGCGCAAGTGCCGTCGCTGCTCACGCGCGCCGGCACACTGCTCGATCAGATCGACGACATCACCCGCAACGGCCTGGTTCTGTCGCCGGAGACGGTCGAGGCGATCGGCAAAGCCGAGCAGCGCCGCAACCGCTGGACCGCGGCGGCGCTCTGGATCATTGCGCTGATGCTGTTCTGGATTGCGTGGATGCTAGTCTGAGGCGAAAGGCGTCAGGCTTTCCCGACCAACTCTTCCAACTTATCGATGCTCTGCGTCCAGCCCGCTTCCATGCCGGCCAGCATCTGCGGCGCGTAAGGCACGAGGCCGACGGCGTGCGACGTCAGTGTTAGCGTAGTCTTGTCATCGCTTTCGGTGAGAATGACCGTTGTCTCGCCTGTGAGCAGATGGTTGCCGTTCTTGTCGGTAGCGATATTACTGTAGACGAGCCGCTCGGGCGGCACGACCTCGAGAAACGTGCCCTTCATCGGATAGGCGTCGCCGCAGCCGTGCATGACGATGCGAAAGGTGCCGCCGACCCGCAGGTCGAATTCAGGCACCGTACTGGTAAAGCCGCGCGGACCGAACCATTGCGCCATCATCCGCGGGTCGGTCCAGGCCTTCCAGATCAGCGCGCGCGGTGCGACGAAAATGCGTGTGATGACCACTGTGCCTTCGCCGAACGTCGTCGCGGCGTTCATGATGCTGTCTCCAGAAAGAGTGAGAGACGATCGAAGCTGCTTCCCCAGCCTTCGCCATGGCCGTCGCATTCGCCGGCCGACTGGAACGGCGCCTGATGCAGCGTCAGCAGGGTCCTCGGGCCCTGGTCGGCGAGCGTGATCGTGACGATATTTTCGACGCCGCGCTCGCCTTCCTCTTCCCAGACAAACGAGAAAACCAGGCGCTCCGGCGGGACGACTTCGTGAAACACACCGTGGTGCCAGAGCTCCTTGCCGGTTTCGACGGAGCGCAGGCAATTGCGCCACTGTCCGCCCGGCCGCGCGTCCCAGGTTATCCGCGTGGCAGGATGATGTTTCGGTCCCCACCACTGCATCACGTGTTTCGGGTCCAGCCACATCTTGAAGACGAGATCGCGCGGCGCGTTAAGAACGCGCGTGACGGTAAGCTCGCGCGCCGCAGGCGCCGTCATTAAAGTCGAGGCCACCGGACTTCTCCACCTTGTGCCGATTCCCTTTAGCGCTCAGCGAGCACCTTGAGTTTGCCGAGGCCCTCCTCGAATGGATCGCCGACCATCTTCTCGCAGTTGAAGAAGATACTCACGACCTTACCGAGGAAAGGCTGCGGACCGTGCATCGCCCACGTCACGAGCGTCCCGCCGCCTTGCGGCACCAGCGTGAATTCGACGATGTTGTGCGCCTCGAAAGGTTTCATCATGTCAAGCGCCAGCGTGAGTCTCGACGGCGGCATCGAGTCCGTAATGGCGATGCGTCCTTTGCCGACCTCCCAATTACCGTCCCATTCGTAGGTCGCTCCCTTCCCATTCTTCGGACCGCTCAATGCCCGCTTCATGTGCGGATCCTTCTCGAACGGCGACCAGGAGGATTGCGCGCCGAGATCGTTGATCAGCGGGAAGATCTTATCGGCCGGCGCCTTGATGACGGCGGAGCGCGCGACACGGAACGTGTCGGGCTTGGTCGCGGCGTAAATCGCCACCGCGGCAATCGCGACCACGAGGCAGGCGGCGATAACGGCCAGGGCTTTCAGCATAATTTCATCTCCCAATCGAGCCGAACTGGCTCAGAGTGACACGATCGCCTTGAAGCCGCCGTAGATCATGCGTTTGCCGTCGAACGGCATATCGCCCTGCATATCGGCTTTGAGGCGCTCGTCGCTCATTACTTTCTTCAGGATGCTATCGCGCTGCTTGCGCGATCGGTACGTGATCCACGAGAACATGACTGTCTCGCCTTTCTTGAGCTTCACGCTGCGTGGAAACGAGGTCCATTTGCCGACTTTCACATCGTCGGCGACGCATTCGTGGAACTCGAGCGCGCCGTGTTCCTTCCAGATCTTACCGGCCTTGCGCGCCATTTTGCGATAGGCCGCGATCTTCTTCTTCGGTACCGGCACGACGAATCCGTCCACGTAGGTCATGTGTCTCTCCCTTATTCGCCTTTGAAGGCCTTGTTGATCGTTGCCACATCGAACTTCTTCATCTTCATGAAGGCGCTCATGACGCGCGCGGCAGCGGCGCGATCCGGACCGGCCAGGATGTCACCCATAAAATCGGGGAATATCTGCCAGGACAGGCCGAACTTGTCTTTGACCCAACCGCACGGTCCTTCTTCGCCGCCGTCCGCCGTCAGCGCGCTCCAGTAATAGTCGATCTCGTCCTGCGTCTTGCATGGGACCTGGAACGACACCGCTTCGTCGAACTTGAATTGCGGCCCGCCGTTGAGACCGAGGAACGGCATGCCCTCGAGCTCGAATTCAACGGTTAATACCGAGTTTGCCGGCTTGCCGTGAACGTCTTGGCCGGCGTTCGGGTAATAGCTGATGCGGCCGAGTTTCGAATTCTTGAACACCGAGCAGTAAAAGCGGGCGGCTTCTTCGGCCTGTGTGTCGAACCAGAGGCAGGGCGTGATCGTATGTTTGGCCAGAGCCATCACATTCTCCTTGAGCTTGATTGATAGGCGTCAGCGCGGATAGTCGAGCTTTGGATACCAATGCGGATCGCGCCCCTCGGGCGTCGTGTCGAGCACGGTCCAAAGCGGCATCAGGTCGGGCGCGCCACGCGGGTCCTGACCGGGATCGGCCGTCGAGAAATCCATCTCGCCGCTCCAGAAGTGGCGAATGGTGCCGTCGCGGCGGGTGAACACGTGCAGGCCGGCGTCGTCCCCGCCGTTCGGCGCGACGGCGTGGTAGTCGCGGCTGAATTCGGCGGTCGGGTCGGAGTAGAGTTTGAGGTTACGCCAGTTGCGTTCATTCTTGAACGCGACCAGTCGCTCGATCGGCGAGCGCGCGGTGATAGCGAGAGCCGCGCACTGCATGATGTCCTGTGCTTCGCCATCCCAGGCACTGAGCAAGGACGTGCACATCGGACACGGCCGCTCGCGCTGCGGGCTATACATGTACGTGTAGACGATGAGCGTCTGCTTGTCGCCGAACAGGTCGGCGAAGCTCACGGGGCCTTCCTCGCCGACGAAGCTGTAGCTCTTCACTTTGCCGCCGGGCGGCAGCGTCCGACGGAGTTCGGCAACAGCTTCGATGTGTCGCCGCAGCTCGATCTCTTCCGCGAGCAGTGCCGTGCGGGCGCTACGGTACGCCGAGCTTTCATTGGGGAAGCGAACCTTGCAGTTCTCAGCCAGCTCTTTCGCCGACGTGAGTGTCCCAGGTTTATCGAGCATTGTTTCCTCCTTCGACCTTATCAGCCGCCGGTGGTGCTTACTCCGCGACGGTGATCATCCAGCCGACGCCGAACTTGTCGGCAACCATGCCAAAGCTGGACGAGAAGAAGGTCTTGATCAGCGGCTGCTGCACGACGCCGCCTTCGCTCAGGGCCGTGAACTTCTGCTGGGCCTCCGCATCGTTCTTGACAGTGAGCGCGAGCGATATGCCTTTGAATTCCGGCTTGCCGCTCGCCATGCCGTCGGACGCCATGATGGTGGCGTCGCCGACCTTGAAGCTTGAGTGCATGATCTTGTTGCCGTCGGGCATCGGACCGGCGCAGCCCTCGCCAGGCTTGTCAGCCGGCGGGCCATCCTTGAAGCGCATCATCATCTCGACCTGCGCGCCGAGCGCCTTCTTGTAGAAGTCGAGGGCTTCTTCGCAGCGACCATCGAAGAACAGATAAGGCTGAATTTGCATGGGATCTCCCTTTCGTTCGCGGGCCTTTTGGCCCGTAGTTTTCGTGTGGAAGCCCGGCCGGCGCGCCGGAACTCTCCTTGACAATTACGTTGATATCAACATATTTGTCTCATGTCAAAGCCTGATCCCGTTTCTTTTGCGAGCACCATTTTGGTGCGCGATACGTGCCTGTGCCTGCATGCGCAGCGCGCGGCACGGGCTTTGGCGCGCTATTTCGACGACGTCTTGCGGCCGGTCGGGATCACCAGCGGCCAGTTCTCGCTGCTGATGTCGCTGAACCGGCCGGAGCCGCCGAGCATCAGCAGCGTGGCGCAGCTTTTGGCGATGGACCGCACGACACTCACGGCCAACCTGAAGCCGCTTGAACGTCGCGGGCTCATTAAGATTGCAGTCGACAAGGAGGATCGGCGCAGTCGCCGGCTCGCGCTGACCGCCGACGGCCGCAATGTGCTCGCCAAGGCCTTCCCGTTGTGGAAGGACACGCATGCGGCGATCGAAAAGAAGATCGCTGAAAGCGGCCCGGAACTGGTCCGTACCGCATTGCGCACGCTCTCCTAAAATCAGCGCCGCTGCGCCACGCGCGGCGACGGATGCGCGATCATTCTTTGCGGCCACGCTTCCTGCTCCCGTTCGCCGGTTGTTTTGTCGCGTGCTTTGTTTGGGCGTCTTGCCGGCCGGCTTCTTGGGCCTGCAGCACGTGCAGATAAGCGTCCAACCGGTCGAGGCGTTCCTCCCAGAGGCGGCGATACTCCTCGAGCCAGGCATCCGCCTCCTGCAACGCTTTCGCCTCGATGCGGCACGGCCGCGTCTGTGCATCGCGGCCGCGCGTGATGAGGCCGGCGCGTTCCAGCACCTTGAGATGTTTGGACACAGCGGGGAGGCTAATCTCGAACGGCTCGGCAAGTTTCGACACCGAAGTTTCTCCGACCGCCAACCGCGCCAGGATGGCGCGGCGGGTCGGATCGGCGAGGGCGGCGAAGGTGGCGCTGAGACGGTCGGTCGTCATCGTTATTAGCCAATCAGTTAAATAACCTTCGGGTTAAATACTGATCTGGTGACTGCCGGTCAAGCGAGCGTCCTTGATTGCACTGATTGCATCGCTATCAATCGGGCGCTAACATGAGGCGTTCAGAGGGTTTTCCGATGGCCTCGCTGACCGTCCGCCAACTCGACGAGAAGCTCAAGAAGCTCCTGCGCTTGCGTGCAGTCCGCCATGGCCGCTCCATGGAGGACGAGGTCCGCACGATCTTGCGCGAGGCGGCCGACGAGACCGGCCGAGAGGCCCTCGACCTCATCAACCCGCCGAATCCCGCGCCGACCAAGTCGGCACGACCGGCCGTCGAGGCTGGTACCAAGCGCGTGCTGCTGATCATCGGCGGCGGCATTGCCGCCTACAAGTCGCTCGATCTCATCCGCCGGTTGAGGGAGCGACGCATCGCCGTGCGCTGCGTTCTCACCAAGGCGGCCGCAGAATTCGTCACGCCGCTGTCGGTGGGCGCGCTTGTGGGGGAGCGCGCGTTTACGGATCTGTTCGATCAGGCGTCCGAATTCGACATCGGCCATATTCGGCTTGCGCGCGACACTGACTTGATCGTGGTGGCGCCTGCGACCGCCGACCTGATGGCCAAGATTGCAGGCGGTCATGCCGACGATCTCGCCACCGCCGTACTGCTCGCGACCGGCGCCAAGGTTCTGCTCGCGCCGGCAATGAATCCGTTTATGTGGGCGAACAAAGCCACGCAGCGCAATATTGCGCAGCTCAAGGCCGATGGTTTTGTATTCATCGGGCCGAATGAAGGCGAGATGGCCGAGTCCGGCGAGCGCGGGCTTGGCCGCATGGCGGAGCCGTTGGAGATCGCCGCCGCGGTTGACGAACTACTTCTGCGCTCGGCGGCGCGGCCGCTCAAAGGCGTGCGCGTGCTCATCACCTCCGGTCCGACGCACGAGCCGATCGATCCGGTGCGCTACATTGCTAATCGTTCGTCGGGCAAACAAGGTCACGCAATCGCGGCAGCAGCCGCGCACGCCGGTGCCGACGTGATACTGGTGAGCGGGCCGGTGAATGTGCCGGATCCGAGTGGGGTCACCATGATCAAAGTCGAAAGCGCGCGCGACATGCTGGCCGCGGTCGAGCGTGCCTTGCCGGTCGATGTCGCGATCTTCGCCGCTGCCGTGGCCGACTGGCGCGTCGCTAATGCAGGCGAGCAAAAGATCAAGAAAAAGCCTGGAAAATCCACGCCAGAACTGACGCTGGTCGAGAACCCGGACATCCTGTCGACCATCGCGCATCGCGCGCGCGGGCGCCCGCCACTCGTCATCGGGTTTGCCGCCGAGACGGAAAACGTCGTCGCCAATGCCAAGGATAAGCTGGCGCGCAAAGGCTGCGACTGGATTCTCGCCAACGATGTGTCGCCTGGGACCGGCATCATGGGTGGCGACCGCAACACCATCCAGCTTGTAAGTGCGTCGGGCGTCGAAGCCTGGCCGCCGCAATCGAAGGAAGACGTGGCGGCAATGCTGATCGAGCGCATCGCCGCCGCACGAAAGGGAGTGACAGAGTGAGCACGTCCGACGTCCGCGTCATGCGGCTGCCTCATGGCTACGATCTACCGCTGCCGTCCTATCAAAGCGCGCTTGCGGCCGGCGCCGATCTCATCGCGGCCGTTCCTGCCGACGCGCCGCTGACGATCGCACCTGGCACACGCGCTCTGGTACCGACGGGTCTTGCAATCGCGTTGGCTGCCGGCACCGAAGCGCAGGTGCGACCGCGCTCGGGTCTCGCCGCGAAGCATGGGCTGACCGTGCTCAATGCGCCGGGAACCATCGATGCCGACTATCGCGGCGAAGTACAGGTGTTGCTGATCAATCTCGGAAGCGAACCGGTCGCAATTACGCGCGGCATGCGCATTGCCCAGCTCGTGATTGCGCCTGTCATGCAGGCAGCAATGCAGGAGGTTCTTTCACTGGACGAAACGCAGCGCGGGGCAGGAGGTTTCGGTTCTACCGGAGGTTGATCAAATATTTTATGTTTAAAGCTAGACGGCGGACTAACTGTAATCTATTACCTCTGGCATCGTTGCAGTTGCGACTGGTGCCGTCCTATGCCGCTGGTTTCTCGCAAGGGCATTCTTGCGATAGCTGCCGTTATCGATGTTGCGATAAACGCCCGTAGCCGCCCGGTGTCGGCCAAGGCGCTCGCCGCGCGTCATAAGCTCCCACCTCGTCATCTCGAGCCGGTGCTGCAGGCGCTCGTCCGCGACGGCATCCTCAAAGGTATCCGCGGGCCGCATGGCGGCTACGAGATCGCACGCGAGCAAAGCCGGATCACGGTCGAGGACATTCTGCGGGCGGCGAGCCGCGCGGAAGAGGCCGAGGATCCGCCGCTGCCTCCATCGTCCGTTGTGACTGAAGTGGTGCGGCCGGCGCTGGCGGAAGCCGAGCGCATTTTCTCGGCTGCACTCGGTAAGATCAGTGTCGAGGACATGGCCAAGCAGGCCGCGCCGTTGAAATAACGCGCCGCGCGGTCGCTTCTTCTCACGTTCACGATCTGGACTCTTTCGGCACGAGTCCCCGCGGCGCTAAAGTCCTGTGATTCGCGAATGGTGTGGCGGACACCGCTCGCAATTCCTGGGGCAGGTCTGAATGCCGGAGACAATCCGGACGGCGAACGAGAGACTGCGTTCTCGTCCGTGGCGAGGCGGATTCCTCGCCGCCTTCGCGACCGTAAATCTTTGCGGCACGTTCCTGACGCCGGCGCAGGCCGGCGTGGGGCCGGCGCTTGCCGTGATCGAGCCGTTGCATTCGCTCATTGGCGCCTTCGGCCGCCAGGAGATGGCGACGCTGACGCTTACCGTCGGCTTGGGCTGTTTTGCGGTGCTTTCCACCATCGCGCTGATGCGCTCTCGCCGCCGCGTCGGCGTGCTTGAGAACGTGTCGCGCGATGAAGCGATGGCGCTCCATGCCGAGATCGACCGGCTCAAGGCGATGCTGCTGGCCGAACCACAGGTGATGGTGGCCTGGGCGGCCGGAAACGACGTGCCCGACATCCTTGGCGAGACCGCCATTGTCGCGCCCGGCGGGGTGTCCGAACGCGTGCTCGCCTTCGGCACGTGGCTGGAACCAGCGGCCGCGCAGCAAATGGAGTACGCGGTCGAGCGATTACGCGGTGAGGGTCACGGCTTCATCATGAATCTCACGACTCGCGCCGGCCGCCCGATCGAGGCGGAAGGCCGCGCGGTCGGCGGTAGCGCGATCCTGCGTCTGCGTGATGTCAGCGGCTTCGAGCGCGATCTGATCGAGCTCGCGGCACGCCATGAAAGGTTGTCGAGCGACGTCGAGACGATGAAGGGATTGCTCGATTCGCTTCCCGCTCCGGTGTGGGCGCGCGACGCGCATGGCCATCTGATCTTCGTGAACGCCGCTTACGCCCGCGCGGTGGAAGCCGCGGATTCGATGGACGCCGTCGCGCGCGGAATGGAATTGCTCGACCGCAACACGCGCAGCGAGGTGACGCGCGCACGCACGCACAATGAACCCTATGCCGGGCGCGTGCCGGCGATCGCCGCCGGCGAGCGCCGCATCTTCGATGTCGTCGATGCGCCGGCCGGCAAAGGCAGCGCCGGCATGGCGCTCGACCGCACCGAGGCCGAGGCGATGCGAGGCGAACTCGCACGTATGGTGGACGCACACCGCCGAGTTCTCGATCAACTCGCCACAGGCGTCGCGATCTTCAACGTCGACCGCAAACTGATCTTCTATAACTCGGCGTTCCGGTCGCTGTTCGAACTCAATGCTGCCTTCCTCGACCAGAACCCGACCGACTCGGCGGTGCTCGATACCTTGCGCGCCGCGCGCAAGCTGCCCGAGCAGCAGGACTTCCGGCAGTGGAAGCAGCAGCTCTATGAGGCCTATCGCGCGGTCGAGCCGCAGGAGCACATGTGGCATCTGCCCGACAACCGCACCTTGCGTGTCGTCACCACGCCCAACCCGGAAGGCGGCGTGACATATCTCTACGACGACGTGACCGAGCGGCTCGATATGCATCGCCGCTACGACGCGCTCATCAAGGTGCAGAGCGAGACGCTCGATCATCTGGCCGAGGCGGTCGCCGTGTTTGGCAGCGATGGCCGCGTGCGCCTGCACAACCCGGCTTTCCAGCGCATGTGGAAGCTCGCGCCGGAGGCGCTCGACCAGCACCCGCATATCGAGAGCGTGACCGCCTGGTGTCAGGCTCAGCACGACGACAACACGGTCTGGCGTAATCTGCGCGGCGCTATTACCGCCATTGAGGGCCGCGAGCCAATCGCCGCCCGCATCGAGCGACGCGATGGAATGATGATCGACGTCACCACGATGCCGCTGCCGGACGGCGCAACGTTGGTGACGTTCCAGGACGTCACCGACACGGTCAACGTCGAGCGCGCGCTACGCGAACGCAACGAAGCGCTGGTCGCCGCCGACAGCATCAAGATCGATTTCGTGCACCACGTTTCGTACGAGCTGCGATCGCCGCTGACCAACATCATCGGCTTTGCGCATATTCTGAGCGACTCTGCCTTTGGCCCGCTCACTGAGAAGCAGCGCGAATATCTCGGCTACATCACTTCGTCGACCAACGCGCTGCTGGCGATCATCAACAACATCCTCGATCTGGCTACCATCGACGCCGGCGCCATGACGCTTAATCTCGGCGAGGTCGATATCCGCGCCAGCATGGCCGCCGCCGCCGAAGGCGTGCAGGATCGGCTGGTCAAGAGCAATATCAAACTCGATATCCGCGCCGCGTCCAACATTGGTACCTTTACCGCCGACGAGCGGCGATTGCGGCAGATCCTCTTCAATCTCCTGTCCAACGCCGTCGGCTTCTCGCCGGCGGGCGAAACCATCACGCTCACCGCAGAGCGCCATCCGGACAATGTGGTATTCTCGGTCGCCGACCGTGGCCCCGGCATTCCACCGGAGGACAAGGAGAAGGTGTTCAAGTGGTTTGAGACCGATCCGCGCGGCTCGGAGCATCGCGGGCCGGGGCTCGGCCTGTCGCTGGTGCGCTCCTTCGTCGAGCTGCACGGTGGCACGGTGACGATCGACTCAGTGCCTGGTCAGGGCACCACGGTCACTTGCGTTTTCCCGGCACCGCAGGCGGTCAAGCAATCCGCGGCTTAAAAGAAAGACCCCCGCGGCGAACCGCGGAGGTCGTGAGACGCATTTCAGGCGACGGGATCAGCGATAGACACGGCGCCGTTCACGAGGCCCTTCGCGATAACTCACGCGGCGCGGACCGTCACCGACATACTGACCGTTCACGCAACGGCCATGGTTGAGATCGAACAGCGCGTGGAAGCCGCGGCACGGCTGGATCAATCCGTCGACTAGCGCGACGGTACCGATGGCCGCAACGCCGCCCACAGCAGCGGCGCCGACCGCGCTGGTTGGCAGCATCGCGCCGGCCGCGCCCCAACTCGTGTACCAGCCGTGATAGGCGCCGAGCGCCACAGCGGTGCCGGCAGCCGTGCCGGCGACCCATGGTGCTGCCGCACGGGCGTCGGCATAGGCGTAGTCATTGTACTCATAAGGTTGCGCCAAAGCCGGCGTGGCAAATGCCGCCACGGCGGCGATGGGAAGTGCATAAAGTGCTTTACGCATATGTGAGGCTCCTTGATTTCCAAAGATGTGACGGTGGTGAGAACGCTGCGCGGCGGAAGGCGTTCCTGAAGCCACGACACAAAGGCGCATAGTTCAATGTTGAGACGGGGCCGTTGCTGTAACCGTGGCGAGCCTGTGGCATCACGCCTCAAACATCGGCGTTGGCGCGTAAAAAGCGTGGCGTGAAGGTGGCGTCGGTCTCGCACTCAATGCGGCGGACCCGCTGCTGATGCGGTATTCGGCGCTGCGTCAGCAACCTGCGCGGTGCTCCACCCTATTGTCTGCAATCGCGCGGACGGGCACTCTATTGGGCAATAGCTCATAAAGAAGGCCTTCCATGGAAACGCTCAGAACATTCCCGCTTAATGCGTGGTACGCCGCCGCGTGGATTCACGAGGTCGGCAAGCGCGAGCCGTTAGCCCGCACCGTCTGCAACAAGAAGATGGTGCTGTGGCGCAAGTCCGACGGCACCGTCGCCGCGCTCGAAGATGTCTGTTGGCATCGTCTCGCGCCGCTGTCGCTCGGCTGGCTGGAAAAGGATAGTGTGGTGTGCCGCTATCACGGTCTGGCCTTCGACGGCCAAGGCCGGTGCACGCACATGCCGTCGCAGGACAAGCTCAATCCGAATGCCAAAGTGCACGCTTATCCGGTCGTCGAGCGCTACCGTTATGTCTGGGTCTGGCCCGGCGACCCGGCGCTCGCCGATCCCGCGCTGCTTCCTGACCTTCACTGGAACGACGATCCGACATGGGAAGGCGATGGCAAGACCATGTTCGCAAAATGCAACTACCGCCTGTTCGTCGACAACCTGATGGACCTCACGCACGAGTCCTTCGTGCATGCGACCAGCATCGGCAACAAGCACGTCGCCGAGCAACCGATGACGACCACGCACAGCGGACGCACAGTGACGTCCACGCGCTGGATGCTGGACGTCGATGCGCCGCCGTTCTGGCGCGCGCAGCTCAACAAGCCCGGCAACGTCGACCGCTGGCAGATCATCCGTTTCGAGGCGCCGTGCACCGTCGTGCTCGACGTCGGGGTCGCACTCGCCGGCACCGGCGCGCCGCAGGGTGACCGTTCCAAGGGAGTCAACGGCCGCGTGCTCAACACCATCACGCCGGAAACTGAGACTACCTGCATGTACTTCTGGACGCTGCTGCGCAATTACAATCTTCGCGACCAAACACACACCAATCAGTTGCGCGAAGCCAATGCCGGGATTTTCATCGAGGATCAGGTTGTGGTCGAGGCGCAGCAGCGCGCTATCCTAGAAAATCCCGACATGCCGCTGCGCAATCTGAACATCGACGCTGGCTCGATGCGGGCGCGAAAGATCATCGACGAGATGATCGCGGGCGAGACACGGACGGCTGCGGCGTAAGAGGGCGCCGGCCCACTGCAATTGCACGGACCGGCCATTCGCAATCCGTGCTTGATCGGCGCGGCGGGACAGGCGAAATAGCGCAATCGCATCCTGCTGCGTTTCGAACAGAAGAAGACAATGGCAAAACACAAAATCCTCATTGCCGGTGCCGGTCTCGGCGGCCTAGCCGCGGCTTCGTTCCTGATGAAGGAGGGCCACGACGTCGAGGTGTACGAGCAGGCGTCCCAGCTCGAGGAGGTCGGGGCGGGCATCCAGATCAGCGCCAATGCCATGCACGCGCTGCGCTCGCTCGGGTTGGAAGAGGCCATCACCAAGGTCGGCGTGCGGCCCGGCGCCTACGTGTTCCGTCTGCACGACACCGGCGAGGAAATCCAACGCTTCGCCCTGTCCGACGAACACGAGCGCTTGCACGGCGCACCTTATACACAGCTCCATCGCGCCGACCTTCACGGCATCCTCGCGGACCGGACGCGCGCGTTTAGACCGGACGTGGTGCGTCTCAACAAGCGCGCGACCGGCTTTACGGAAACCGCCGATGGCGTGACGCTAACCTTCGCCGATGGCACCTCGGCAAAGGGCGATCTGCTGATCGGTGCCGACGGACTGAAGTCGGTGGTCCGCAAGCAGATCGTCGGCGAAGTGCCGGCGACCTATACCGGTGACGCAGCGTGGCGCATCATCGTCCCGATTGAACGGTTACCGAAAAATTTCCTTGAACCGGTGATGTCGGTCTTCATGGGCCCGGGCGGCCACGTCGTCTGCTATTATTTACGCGGCGGCGCGCTGTTGAACTTTGTCGGTATCGTCGAGACCGATGAAGTGTCGGACGAGTCGTGGACGCTCAAGATGCCGTGGGAGCAGCTCAAGGCCGATTTCGCCGGCTGGCATCCCATCATCCAGACCGTCATCGACAACGCCGACAAGGACAAGTGCTATCGCTGGTCGCTGCACAACCGGCTGCCGATCTCGAACTGGAGCACCGCGCGGGCGACCTTGCTCGGCGATTCCGCGCACGCGACCTTGCCCTATCTGGCGCAGGGTGCCGTGATGGCGATCGAAGACGGCGCCGTGCTGGCGCGCGCGCTCAATATGGAAAGCGATATCCCGGCCGCTTTGCAGCTCTATCAGCGTAACCGCATCGACCGCACGTCGCGCATCGTGCTGCAATCGACCGATAACCGCCGCCTGTTCCATCTGCACTCGGAAGCGGAGATTCGCGCCGAGTTCGCCAAGCGCGACGAGGGCAAGGAGCGCAACAAGTGGCTCTATTCGTATAATCCGCTAACGGTGGAACTGAAGTAGCCTCGGATCGGCTGGCCCACGGTGGCCGCTGCCGTCTATAAGGGTTGGCCCTTAGGCGGATGATTCGATGCCCTCAACAAGCGGCAGCTACAGTTTTACGGTCGAGGTCGCGGACGAGGCGGCGACGCAGCGGCTCATGGCCGACGTCGCCTGCGCGATCGAGCCGGGCGATCTCATCACGCTGTCGGGCGACCTGGGCGCGGGCAAGACGACATTCGCGCGCGCGCTCATCCGGCACCTTGCCGGCAACCCGACCATCGAGGTGCCGAGCCCAACCTTCACCTTGATGCAGGCCTATGAGCTGCCGCGCTTCAACCTGATCCACGCCGATCTCTACCGGCTGTCGGGACCGGACGAACTGGCGGAACTCGGCTTCGAGGAGTTCGGCGACAGCGCCGTGACCTTGCTGGAATGGCCCGACCGCGCCGGAGGTCAGCTTGCCGCCGACCGCTTCGACATCGCCTTTACACTCGATCCCGACAAGCCTCGCAGCTTCCGGCACGTGCGCATCACCGGCTTCGGCGCCTGCGCCGCGCGCGCCGAACGCATCGACACCATCCGGCGCTTCCTCATCGGCAATGGCTTTGCCGCCGCCACGCGCCAGCGTATCCAGGGTGACGCCTCGACGCGTTCCTATGAACGGCTGGTGCGCGACGGCGCCAGCTACATCCTGATGAATTCGCCTAAGCGGCCGGACGGCCCGCCGGTGCGCGACGGCAAGCCCTACAGCCAGGTCGCGCATCTCGCCGAGAGTGTGACGCCCTTCATTGCCATCGCGCGCGGGCTCTACGAGCGCGGTTTCTCGGCGCCGAAGATATTCGCGGCCGATGGCGCTGATGGGCTGATCGTGTTGGAGGATCTCGGCAACGAGCTGGTGGTGGATGGGGAGCCGCCGGTTCCGATCGAGGCGCGCTATGCGGTGGCGACCGACGTGCTGGCGGCGCTGCACGCGGTGAAGCTGTCCGACACGCTGCCGGTGTCACCGGGTGTGACCTACACCATCCCGCGCTACGACATCGACGCGATGCTGATCGAGGTCGAGCTTTTGCTCGACTGGTACATGCCGAAGCTCGAGACCAAAGCCTCGCCCGGCCAGCGCGCGGAATATGGGCGGCTGTGGCGCGCAGCGCTCCAACCCGTGCTCGCCGTTGCGCCAACCTGGGTGCTGCGCGACTATCATTCACCCAATTTGCTGTGGTTGCCGGAACGCGAGAGCATCAAGCGCATCGGCCTCCTCGACTTTCAGGACGCGGTGATGGGACCGCCCGCTTACGACGTCGCGTCGTTGCTGCAAGATGCGCGCGTCGACGTGCCGGAGAAGATGGAGTTGACGCTGCTCACGCGCTATCTGCGGGCGCGGCACGCGGCCGATGCGACTTTCGACGCCGCCCAGTTTGCACAGCTCTACGCGACCATGGCTGTGCAGCGCGCCTCCAAGATCCTCGGCATCTTCGCGCGCCTGGAAAAGCGCGACCACAAGCCGCAATATTTACGTCATCTGCCGCGCGTATGGGGCTACCTGCAGCGTTCGCTGGCGCATCCCGCGCTGGCGCCGCTCAAGAGCTGGTACCGCACCAACGTGCCCGCGCTGAAATCACTTTGAGTCGCATGACCAACATTCCGCAATCCGCCATGGTGCTCGCTGCCGGTCTCGGTGTGCGCATG
>Ga0255338_1003579_pt1 | contig 18251 bp, 16 predicted proteins | sample MeOH1_35cm_T4_19_FD_203715 | JGI IMG/M metagenome (GOLD analysis project Ga0255338, IMG submission 203715) | Sandy soil microbial communities from University of British Columbia, Vancouver, Canada - MeOH1_35cm_T4_195 | ecosystem: Engineered > Artificial ecosystem > Sand microcosm > Unclassified ...
GGTACGTATAACTCTGCACGTACTCTCGGTGCTGAGTCCGTTTTTACGACGGAAAACACTGTCCCAATTTATCAGACTGAGTGTCGTCAAAGTGGTCTTTACGGTCAAGTTCGTCCATCCGCAACAGGCACATGCCCTGCTGGCATGGTTTCTTCTGGCACTTGGACATGCTCTGGTTCTTGCCCAGCTGGTCAATCGCTTGTGAATGGTGTTTGTACGGCAGGTACTTATTCCTGTCCGGCTGGCTACATCATTTCCGCTGACCAGCAGACCTGTACAAAAATTCAATGTCCCGCCGGAGATATCGCCTCTAAAGGTGTCTATTACGGCCAAACTGTCACTAGTCCAGCTTGCATAAATGGCTGCGCTACCACGTATTCTGGTCAACAGCCTTGGGATTCCGCCTCTGGCTGGATATACATCGGTCAATACAAAAATACTGGCCAGACCTGCGCAGAAGCTACTGAGCCTCCTAGTTCCGACGTACCAACACCAACAGCCCCGGAATCGACTGATCCGCCCACGACTGCCGAATATGACTGCGTTTCTAAGGGCATGTCCTACGGCTCTGTTAATGGCGTTATTGTCTGTGTGCCTTCTGGAACTCCCAATACGCCTCCTATGGTTGAGCCGCCCCAAACAACCACTAAAGAAAACCCGGATGGTACCACCACCGAAACTCAAACACAGGATTCCCAAAACGGCACTAACATCACCCGCAATACGACTGTGATTGTCCGCGATGCCCAGGGCAATATCGTCAGTGAGGAAACATCTTCCGTAACGGCTACACAAGCTGCCTTTTGTGAAGAAAACCCGAATTCTTCCGTCTGTGCTGAATCGAAGACCAGCGGCGGCGGAAACTGTGACACACCACCATCCAGTGAAGGTGACGCTATCCAAGCCGCCATACTGAAACAGACATGGGAAACCCGCTGTGAATCCAAGAAGACCAACTCGGCGCTAGGCGAGGGCAGTGCACTGGCAGCAAGTCTTGCAATGGTTGGCGAAACTGCCATGACCGGCGAGCCGACAGACCTTTCAACCTTCACAGAAACTGTCGATGTAAGTGGTCAGATCAGTCAGGAGAAATTCCTTACCGGTGGCTGCATTCCAGACAAGGTAATTACCGGCCTTCCCATGGGTGGAACGGTAACCATCCCATTTTCAGCAATTTGCCCGTACATCGAATATTTCGGCATGGCCATGATCGCCTTGGCAATGCTGGGCGCGGCACGAATCACGGGGATTTTCTAAATGCCATTACTCATTTCTGCACTGATTGGCGGCCTGATTCAGGCCCTCGGTACGATCGTAGGAAGACTGCTGATTTCCCTCGGTGTCGGCTTTGTCGCCTATACCGGCATTAGCGCCGGTATCGACTATCTTAAGGCGCAAGTCGTCAGCCATTTGGGCGGCTTGCCTGCTGACATCGTTTCCATTCTCAGTCTTGGCCAGCTCGATACCGCTGTATCCATCACATTCTCTGCAATCGCCGTCCGTTTATTGATTCAGGGCATTTCTGGCGGCACCTTCAAAAAGATGGTCTGGAAATGATCACGTTAACAACAGGCCAGCCCGGTGCTGGCAAAACGCTTTATACACTGGCCTTTGTCAATGCGCTTGGCATCAAGGAAAATCGACAGGTTTACTACAGTGGCATTGCTGACCTCAAAATCCCCGGCTGGATAGAGCTGGATAATGCCGAGCAATGGTTCACGCTGCCCGCTGGCTCGATTATTCTGATAGATGAATGCCAACGCCTGTTCAGACCTCGCGGAAACGGTTCTACGGTACCGGAGTACGTTTCCAAGCTCGAAACGCACCGTCATGATGGCTTTGATCTGTTCTTTATCACACAGCATCCGATGCTGGTTGATACCAACGTCCGCCGTCTTGTCGGTCGCCACTTCCACGTCCAGCGTACCTTCGGTATGCAACGAGCCACGGTGCACGAATTTCCAGATCTGCGCCAAGAACCGGACAAAAGCAGGGAAGGGAGCATCCGGCACGATTTCAGTTATCCAAAAGAGGTCTTCACCTGGTACAAGTCGGCGGAAGTCCACACCGTTAAACGTCGGCTTCCGATGCGGCTCTATATCCTTTTCATGCTGCCTATTCTGATTCTTGCACTGGCCTACGGTGCTTATAACTGGCTGACTGGTAGAGTCGCCCCGAAAACAGGTGCGGACGGCGCGCTTGTCGCGACGGCTGCACCTGTTCCCGGTGCGCCATCTCCAGCACGTACTCTTATGCTCACCACGCCTCAGTATCTTGAGCAATACACGCCGCGGATCCATGGTTTGCCGCACTCGGCACCGATTTTTGACAAGGTGATGGAAGTTAAAACGGCTCCCCAGCCGAAAGCCTGCCTTGCTAGTACCACGAAGTGCACCTGTTACAGCGATCAGGCTACAGTGCTGGTTATGGATGAACAACTGTGCCGCCAGATCGTCCAGCGCGGCTATTTTGATGTAACTAAGGCTCCCACCAACGAACGCCAGCCCGAAGCGCCAAAAGCGGTTAACAATCCGCCGGCTGAAAGCCAAACCCCTGTCTAAATCACCCGCTGGGGCGATTTGAGGCCCGAGAGGGCTGTAGCGAAGCGGAACTCCAGCTTTTCACGAAACAGCCCGGCGCCGGGCTGTTATCGGTCGTAATCTCACCCTCCAAAAAACTTTACGTGCCAGTTACACGTAAAGTTTGGGTCAAATTTGACCAAAAAGACCAAATCAACAGACGGAGTTTTTGACCTTCGCCGATGGTACGGCATTCGTCTGCTGTCAGTTCTGTCGGTATCCTGTCGCAAAAAAGCTACATAAAATTTGCTTCACAAAAAAGTATTTTCAGGGTGTTTTCATGCCGGAATGGTCGGGGATGTTATGCAATCTTTACTGGTTCTTGCGTTACCACAGAAAATTCAGCGAAGCGAATCGCCGCGCAATTTATCGCAAGATCGCAAGCGAAAAAAAACGCCTGACAGAATCAGGCGTCGATGCAGAACTGGTGCGGCTTCTATGCCGTTACTTGGCTAATACCCGTAACCGACATGCAGAAGTTCGATATTTGCGATACGAGAGACAAGGCCGTCTGTTTGATCTGCCTTTTGGCAACTGATAACATTTTACATAATATACATTATGCGAATGACCCGCAATTATCGATGTGTTGCGTTTTAGGATTTTAGAGGCTATTTTTAAGCAACACCTATCTCTATACTTAGCAACTTGTCTTGTTGCATGATGATGCACCAAATGGCCTACAAGCAATTTCGTTCTATAGAGCTTCCAAAGGCTTTATCTCATCCAGTTCTTGTCGACGCCAATGGCTTACCCAGATATTGGGCTGCCATATGGAGCGCTCTGACATCGCACGAACTTGAATTATCAACAGAGGTAAAGAAACTCCGATACATAGAATCGTTCTATGCTTTCGCTGATGAACTTCATGGGTGTGGCTATCTAGATAGCGCACTTGGTCGGCTCGATCTTCCAGCCATCGGCGACATCATGGAAGCCTACTTTATTAGCTTGAGAAATCGCTCTGACATATCGAGTGCCACTGAAGCCAATTGGCAAACCTGTTTAGGCTTCGCTAAAGACATCGTTGGTCGTCTCGCAAAGACCGGCATCCATACCACTAGCCTGGCCAAAACCGAAGCTCGGTTGCATCAACTAGACACCTTGTATGGCCAACTCCGAATACAAAAGACGCGGCGACCCGATATTCTGCGTAGCCTTCCTGCTGAGGTTGTTTCCGCAATTTACGATCTGCTGAATCCAGAGGCTTCAAACAATCCCTTTAAACGCACCCACACGCGCTGGAATGCATTCCTGGCTTTCATTTGTATGCTGCATCTTGGGCTGCGCCGGGGCGAGGTTTTATTGTTACCCGTGGATTGTGTGAAATCCGCCTTTGACGAGCGCCTAGCTAGAACACGGTATTGGCTGAACGTGAAACTGACAGATGACGATGAAAGACATGACCCGCGATATAACAAGCCCGGGATCAAAACCGCAGACTCCATCAGGCAAGTTCCTGTGAGCGAAGCTACTGCCACACTGATACAAACCTATATTGAAAACTACCGGGGAAAGCCCTCGCATCCTTTCTTGTTCAACTCCTTATGGAATACACCTTTGTCCCAGGAATCCATAACGGATTATTTCCAGAAAATCTCGAAAGCAATTCCAACAGAAGTCATTAAGGTGTTGAATTTCAGAACGGGAAAGCATTCCGTAACGCCACATGATTTCCGCCATACATGTGCAGTTGTCCGACTCAATCAATTCCTCCAAAATGGAGATGAGATGGATGTGGCACTTCAGAAGATGCGAATTTTCTTTGGTTGGGCAAGAAATTCAGAAATGCCTAGAAAATATGCCCGTGCAGTGTTTGAGGATCGCTTAGCAACGGTCTGGTCCAATGTTATGGATGACAGGGTCGCTATTTTAAGGAGTATTCCAATCGGAGGTGTAATTGGAGGCTAATCAAAATCATCAACAAGTCTCAAGCCCCCCTTCTCTTCTTTTGCAGATACTGCAACAACTACCGGATCTTCCTTCCAATATCAGGTATTACGATGACTTTGATGACAAGCTTCGTACACTGAAAGATATAAAGCACGCTACCAAATGTGAGATCTATGTAAATGGAACTAGAGTTTATTTATATTTTGATAGATTCAGTGATGAGCTAAGCACACTGGCTAAGCATTTATTGCTGTATTTAGTATCGGAGGATTTTCAACCAGGTTCTGTTTATAACTACATTCAGTCACTTTATCGAGTGACTACTCAAGAGTTAGTGCAAGTTATTGAAGCTGGTCCATTAGGGATAAAGAAACTCTGGCAGCTTTTATTAGCAAAAGAAGATTGGACGATAGGAACATATCGAGCCCTAAAATCACTTCTGAACTTTCTTTCCATTAATCACTTATGCGGGTGGTCGCCGGCCTATAGTGAATTCCTGTCCAAAGCCCTGCCCCTTCCCGGAGTCGATAAATATGCCTCCATTCGTTCAGGTGATGTATTTCTATCAATGGACGAAGAGTCCCGGATCGTACAGTATTTGGACTCGCTAGCAGCATTGCTTAAGCAAAATCCACCTGCTGTAGATTTCGAAAATCTGACTCAAGGCGCCATGCTCCTTTGTTCGTATCAATTCGGCATGCGCCCCATTCAAATCGCCTCACTCACACTAAGGGATGTCAAAATCTGGGCTGATCAGAATGATGATGAGCTGTCTGTTCATCTAACCTTCCGAACAGTCAAACAGCATACTCAGTCCAGCTCACGCCCTTTGCTGCGCAAGGTGAAACGAGAGTGGGCGTCGATATTCTGTGAGCTGCATAATAGGCAGCTCAGCTTCAATTTATCGGCAGAAGAAAGAATACTTCCTGTTAAAACAGCACAGCAAGTATCCACAGCTATCAGCAAGTTGTCATCCTCACTAATCGGTCGGGATACTTCTGCCAATATTCTTCGGCACACTGCAGCTCAGCGGCTTGTAGACGCGGGGGCCAGTCAAGAGGAACTAGCCGAATTCATGGGCCATACAGACATCACGACAGGGCTCGTTTATTTCCGCACATCTCCCAGTCAGGCTGAGCGTATCAATCAGGCATTAGGAATATCATCGATTTATCAACGAGTGGCCAAGATTGCCCACGACAGATTTATCAGCCCGCAAGAGCTAGCCGAACTCAAAGGGGATCAACAAATCGCCGGAGTTCCGCATGGAATTCCAATTGCAGGCATCGGAGGATGTTCCGGCGGACAGCCATCTTGTCCATTTAATCCGGTCACATCATGCTACGGCTGCCACAAATTCATGCCTTTACGCGATGCCAAAATTCATAGACGCGTGTTAGAGGACTTACGCGAGATCGTAGTATTTTTTAACGAAGCATCGAAGGGCGATCTCGCCTCACCTACCTATTTGCAATTGCAGCGGACAATTTCCGGTGTTCAGCAAGTTATCGCCGAAATCGAAAGCGCGTGATATGCATGACGCTTTCGAAGCCTATATACGTCACGGCAAAGCTCTCGCAGAGACCAAAGCATTGATATGGGACTTTCCCGTAGATAGTGAAGGTTATTCCAATTCGGGCTGGAATCTGACCTTGCTCTCGGGTGGAACTCCTCCACCAATACATTACCTCCGTGATCTTGGTGCTGATAACAAAACATTGGAGTACCTAAATACAAGCTGCACCGAAATGGGAATGGTGCCTAGAAACAAGCAGCCTTTGGATCTGGATTGGCAAAATTTAATTAAGGCCGCTACCTGCGAGCAACTTTTATTCAAACGCAGCTCGACCATGCATGTAATCAATGGAATCATTCGACCGCTTAAGGTTCTTGCCACTTGTTGCCTTGAAGAAAACATCAAACCATGGGAACTCAATGCAGACGTAATAAATAAGGCGGTAACTATTACGCGAGAAAACCAGAAGTCAGGCCAGCTCTCGGATACTATTCTCGGTGTAGTAAAAAACATTATAGATACTAATCATCTAGCAATAGCCTCACCCCTCTACCCTGCTCTTTCAGTCAAAAGACAGAACTTGAGCTCCCGAGATAGACGTTCCAAATTGGTCAAATCGAGTGAAGAGGTGCTGGCTGGCCTAGAGAAGCGTAAAACTCAGGAAAAGCTGCCTGAGCGCCGTGCCTTCTGGGAATTGATCAGGATAGTCTTCACTGAATGCCCTCAGTCTTATGTAGATGCACTTCGTTTTGCTGCCATCCAGGTAATGGTAATAACCGGGCTACGCATCGGTGAAGCGGTAAGACTGCCAGCGGATTGGAAGCGTACCAGAGAATATTATGACATCTCTGGCAAGCCAGCCGGCGAGCTTGGGGGCTATTCACAGGCGCTTATGCTCAGGCATTTCGCCGAGAAGCAACAGGCTGGGGATGGTGTGGCCTTTTATGAGAACGCCCAATTTGTGCCTGACATTTTTGAGGAGATCCTCACTGAGACCCTAAACAACGCAGCTCGTATTACGCAACCATTACGAGAAACACTCAAGTTGCAATGCGAGACCAGACGACTGCTTCCTTGGTATCAATTGTCTGACCTTGTACCAGTTTCCGAATTGTACACACGGCTCACTGGGAATCCCTTCTGGCTCCAGCTTTCTGAGGCAGAGACCAATTCTTATATCGAACGCTACCGTAAAGCTTACGATCCGCAGATCTTGGAGCACCTCTCCGATTACCAAGCGACAGCCTATCAAACAGGAGATATGCGTCGGTTGGATATGGCAATGTATATATTCTTCCATCGACTCGTCCACAGTTCTTCAAAGAATAAATTGCTGAATTTTCGAACAGCGAACGGGAGTATTTATCCACCAGGCCGCTTCAAGTGGAATGAGGTATATCTAAATATTCAGGAGTTGGAATCTCACTTGACAGAAAACCTTCCGACCAAGGTTTCTGATTTGACTCCAACAAAGTTGGCAGATGGCACAACACTGCAACCTTGGGAGTACTTGTTTCTAATACCAAAGCGAGCGTTGGCCGAAGAGCGTAATGCCGGCATCACTGATATTACCCGTTACTACTCGGTGGGAATCCCTGATCAAACACTGATAAACCTAGTACTAGGTGAGGAAAAGGATAATCGTATATCAATATTCGAGCGTTACGGAGAGACCTCTGAAGACAAGTCATTAACGCTCACATCCCATTCATTGAGGCACCTGCAAAATACCGAGCTGTTCCGGATGGGGGTGGCAGACACCATCATTACCAAGCGGTTTAATAGACGGAGTGTTGCCCAGAGTTATGTTTATGATCATCGCAGCCTGGCTGAAACATTGGACCAAATTGAGTTGACGAATGAGCTCGAAGCCTTCTTAGGTGAGAAAGCCACAACAGTGGCGAAGCTGATACAGACGGGAAAGGCATCTGGTCCAATCGTCGCTTCATTCAAGCGCATTCAGCAAGAACAAGGCGATGATGCCGCCTTCGAATTCTTACGTGTCGAAGCTGATGGCTTTCACGCAACTCCGTATGGACATTGCATTAACAGCTTTACAGTTGACCCTTGCCCGAAAAATCTCGAATGTTTTGCCGGTTGCCGTCATCTCACAGCAACTAATTTGCAAGAGAACCGCAAGAATCTCGAGACACTAGAAAAGAAATTTGAAGGAGCATTAAGTGAAATTCAGTCGCGGCCTGTGGGAACGGTTGGGCGACAGAATCAAATGCAGCATGCCATCATTCGCCTAGAGAGCATCCGTAAGTTATTAAACGCAAAGCCCGGAGAGCAGGTATTCCCTGAAGGGCGAGATTTTTCCAGACAAGATGAACACAGGAGTGTAATTGATGGATGATGCCTTTATAACCTTGCCCTCCCCTATCGATGATGAGATGGAGCAAATACTTAGAGAGATGTTGGATCATGACGAAGAAATCACCGCTCGAGCGGTGATTCGTCGCCACTCAAAGTTAAAAGCAGCCTCTTCAATAACGCGTAACCGTGATAGAACTGCCTTACTAACTCTCTACCAAGAAAAACAGGCGGAACTGAGAAGCTGGCAGAAGCGTGTCAGCAAAAAATCGAAAGAAAATGTAGCTCTAGACTTAGCGGAACGAGATGTACGAATTGCTGAGCTTGAGAGACAGGTTGAAATCCTAACTACCTCGCATGTGGCTATGATTCGTGCCGTGGGTGAGCTTGGAGGCTTCTCCAAATGGGCGAAATTTTTTCAGGATCGCCAAGCAATACTTGAGGCTTTGCATGAGCTTGGAGCAATGCCAAAAAATATAACTAGATAGAGATAAAGGTTGTCCGAAAAAGCTCACCTCTCACAAAGCTTCCGCTGAATTTTGATCAGAATACTCTACCCAATGGTTGATTGAATGGAAACGATAAACTCGTGAAGGGAATATTCAATTCCTAAAAACCTCACCTTTCGATTTAATGTCGCCAACCAACAAAATCCTTTGTTACATCGTGTATTGATATTGCTCTATATCTAACAGCGCAGGCACCACAAAGCGCTTTCAGTTCAAACTGAAATACGTCTCCAGGTGGTCCAACAAGCTCATATAGCCTACCACTGGCTGTACGGCCTACCTTTGATCCAGTATGCCATTCGGCAATAGGCGTTGATATTCTTCCTCGCCCATCAATAAAGCCAATGAAATGGTAGGTAACACCTTCTAGAGATTGAATCTCTTGAATCGCCCAGTTTTCTAATTTCGCGTCTGGAACTGTATCTACGCTGGCTGCAGGAGATAGAAGTACGATCATAAAATGTCGGTAATCAGGCGCTACAGAACACATTGAATGGCACTTGATATGTGTCATTCAGAAATCTTTCGGTAACGGCAAGAAGGGTCAACTGGCTATTTGAAGCCGCGGCTGCAGACAAACCAGGCTGGACAACCCAAACTTTCAATCTCACATCGCATCTCCGACTCATATCTCGAATTCGAGTCAGGATCGATGAATCTCCTCGTTCGAATCTAGTTGGACGGCTATTGGAAACCCTTTGATCATCTCTTCTTAGTAGATGAGTAAATAACTCTGTACGTCGGTCATGGTTAATTAGCCAGCAGACACTTCGTTGAGCCTGTCCGCAAACTACATAGAGATCATCAACCCTTGCACCGGGCTCGCCTCCAGCATACTTACAGTGGTAGAGCTCAACTTCGATAATTGTTCGGCCATCCTCTTGGCCTGTGCGAATTGCAACAACATCTGCCGCTTCACCTGAACCGTCATCATCAAAAATAATTTCATATGAACTATTGGATTCAAGCTGCCGAATAAGCTGATACTGCACAGTCCCAGAAAGCTTTGCCTCTTTTTGAGACTCCTTAGTAATGTCAACTCCGGTCCAGTCGACAGCAGTAAGTCGATCAATTGGATATGGCGAAATATCACTGGAAGGTAGTTCAGTGTAGGCACACCCCTCAAGGCAAGAGCCATCCGCATACCAAACTGAAGGGGCAAACTCAGTGAAAAATTCAGCGACCTCCCTAATAGATTGTCCTATTCGAATATTTAGGTCTGGCCCGAATATCTGAACAAATTTGAAATCAAAGCCATGAGCTGTATTGAAAAGGTCTAATCTAAACCGACACTCCCAATCATCGCTGAACACCTTCAAGATGACTGGATCAGAGTCTGCTCTCGGCATTGCCCATATATCTACAAAGGTTATTCCAATTTCAGTAACAGAAGAAGCTTGAAAGAAAACTCCATGCTCAGGGCGTAAATAGAGTTCATTAGGCCATTCAACAGTCATGATTGGTTTATTTGGAACAATTCCTATTGATTGGGGTTTCAAGGTACCCGCAAGTATTTGTTCTGGATCTAATAGCTCATCGGCAAGTTTTCGACCAATTGCTTTAGCCCATTCATTAAAGCTATCTACTCTCAGTCTCAAGTTTGACCAAACGCGTCCTCTCTTAGCCGCCCCAACCGAAGCTTTACTTCCATTTTCAAATCCCTGACCTGCGAGCACCGCCTTCGAGGCTCCTTGCCGGGCTGCCTGACCAATCCGAGACTCCACATCCGAGCCCATTCGTGCGGTGAATCTGACTTGCCGCCCAAGAAATTCATTTAAGCCGACGTTATTTAGAATGAGTCTGTTGATGCCATGAAAACATCGGAAAATGTTTGGGGCTACGAACAATTCAACGTCATCACCGCATAATGCTTTTGCTAAATCTTTATAAACGCCATTGATACCGGAACCGTGTAAATATAAAAGCTCGAGATCTGAATCCCAAATAGCGACGAATAACTCCCAACCCATATCCTTGATAGATTGCACATCACTCCAACGAACTTCCTGTTCAGTTGCAGCAAGAATAACGAGAGTTTTTTCTTGCGCATTCAGTGAATGGTAAAGCCGATCTCTTGAGGATAAACCCCGGAACCCCTGTTTAAATTTTTGAGGTGTCCAAGTAGTGCAATTGGTTTTATATACAACCATGCTGGCAGCAGGCCGAAGATCCTTCAATGGCACCTCATCCAAGAACAGTCCAAAACCTTTAAAAAACTCCTGTGAAGTGACCTCTTGGTTAATCACTGCTTCACTGATTTCAGGGAGTAAAGCGTTCCAATCAGGATCTTGAGAATACAAATTGCGTAGCTGTTCTGGAACATCGATGTGTGCGATGTTTGCAATGAATACAGGATCTCCTAAATCTGTCCGTGAGCGCGTGAAGCGGCCGGCAAGTTGTAGAGTTATAGCAAGGCTTTTCCTGATGTCATGAAATGCAGCAATTTTTAGCTCAGGTAAATCGAACCCTTCTCCTAGCATGTCGACGCAAATTACTACTCGGGCTGTCCCTGAGAATAGCTTGCGTTTAGCCTCCTCTCTCTCCTTGACTTTTATCCCTGAATGAATGATTACCGCTTCATAGCGCCCGAGTGAGGCATAGACGGCATGAATTGTCTGCGCCCTGGAGGTCGAATCCACTCGAGCCATCACGATGTGTTTACCAGTTGCATCAGCATCAAGCTCATCTAATGCAGCGAGAGCAATCTCCTTATCTCCTCTGGCTAAATTGTATTGATTAACAGGTCTGAACTTGATTGGGCGGAAATAACCTTCTTGCTGCGCCTTTCTAAGTGGGTATACATAGATGAGATTCCCATCGATTTTCTGTCCATCTTCACGGAATGGCGTAGCCGTGAACTGAAGCACGAGTTGTGATTCAAAGCGCTGACGAAATTCCTTCCAGGTTGGAGCCTCTGCATGGTGTGCTTCATCGATGAATAGATGGCTGCAAAGCTCAGCCATTCTCGTTTGGAAACCAGGGTTGCAGCCGGAAATTAGATGACTGGTTGAAACAATCACGTTGCATCGGGAGAAAAATGCATCTAATTCTTCAATGTCCCTCGGCTTTGCTTGAAGGATGCCAACTATAGGACGATGAGCCTGTGGGCTAAGAATGTCGCTACCGGGAAGTTTCAATACACCCAGTGATACAAATTTCTCCGCAATTTGTATACGTAAAGCATCAGTGGGAACGATAACGAGAACCCGCGGGCATCGGTTTGAAATCAATGCCCCAAGCATCGTTTCCGTTTTTCCCGTACCAGTGGGCATGACTATGGTTGCATTGTCTCGACTTACAGACCAATGAGCATGTATGGCATGCAAGGCACCAATCTGCGGGGTTCGAAACCCGATAACGTTTGTACTTGGGTTTTCCTCTATAAATCTGAAAGCTCCGACCCAACTATTCAACACATCATGAGATGTGATACTGGGCAGTGATTGATGAGATACCCAATGCCCTAGATTTAGATCTAAAGAAGTGCTTTGTATGGAGATGTGTTTACATACAATAACAGGCTCATCCGGAGTGAAAGTAGCCTTAGGGATTTTGCTAAATACATACGCGATTAATTTTTGTTGCCCATTCTGTAGTAAATACCCTGAATCCCCTTCTCTCCTATAAGCGACCAACTGACCATCGATTTGCGAAGCGGGTAGTATTAGATGCCTGACTAGACCGATACGATTTTTCTCGTTAATAGCCCATAGGGCTGGCAAGTCAATCAGCATTTAATTCCCCTTAGAAATTAGTATTAATTTTTTGAATCTAATAGTTTCAGTGCATTTTCTCGTCACTTACCCACTTGCAGGCATACTGGGATATACATGAGCTATGGCAGTGCCATAACAATAATCGGGATCAAACACTAACCTTCACCGATAACTCCCCAGCATCTCGTAATAAGCCCCTCTTCCCGATTTGTAGGCTTTTTCCGTTTTCGCACTCAAAGTGACCACGATAAAGTGCCCACCTTCTTCGCTGTAGGTGACCTGCTCCCATTTGCCCTTTGCTTTCGGTACCAAGACAAGGCTACGCATCTTGTTACCACTGGCCGATTGAATCGGATTCACTTCCGTGATTGCAACGCCAGGATAAACCTCGGCGAAGTCTGCTTTCTCCATTGCAATGAAGTGTGTCAGCAACGGGTTGTCCGAGATCAACGGCTTCGATAAAGCTCGGGCATAAATAATGTGCTCAGCAGTATCGATGTTATAACCATCTGGCACAAAGACAGTTGCATCGATATCGTTGTTCTGGCCACGATCCAGATGCCAGCCTTTCAACGGTTGCAGAACGGGCAGAGTGTGGTGACAAGTTTTGCCATCGCAATTGAATGGAACCTGTCGCAGTTCAGGATATGCAAGGCAAGGTAGACAAAGCACGGCCAAGGTCATTATTTTTCGTATTGTTGATGCACGTGAAGTCCACATGGTTTTTTATTCCGCTTATTATCGAAGTGCGTTACGCGCTATGACATGCACTAAATTCGGTAGTTGTCTCGTCAAACTTACCCTGCTGTTTACTTCACTTGAGTACTGCTGCAGCTTCCCCTCATCAAAGAAAGCTCCAATATTGGGTACGGCTCCCGCACCAAGATTAGCGCCAGCTGTAATGGTTAGCTTTGATATATGCGCATACTCATGATAAAAATTATATGCCTGCTGTAGCACTCTGTAGGCATCAAGGTTCACACCTAATGTAACTCGATGCCGGCCCAAATCCCGTACAGCATCATTGGTTGAGTATCTGTCAGCCTCAAATCTTTCAAGCACATCCACTTCATTCGTAGAACAAAGCAGTGCCATTGCAATTGCTTCTAAAACCTGACGAAACTGACATCCAGCTGCCACAGTATGGCCAGACATGAACAGCTTGAACGAAGACAGGTTAAGGTTAATTGCCGTAAAAAGTATCGTTGCCACATACAAAGCTCGGCCATCAGGTAACACATTGTGAAAATTAGTCCATTGTTGTAGAGCTTCGGCTGTATGCGCGGCAAACTCGTCTGAGTGCACTCGGAAATGCCTGAAAAATTCCAACCTAGCTTCTGCATCTGGTGACTCCAAATCTTGCTTTACCATTGGCAAGAGCTCATTACCCTGTCTAATAGACATACGCTTCTCCGATTTCCAAACATGCATCTTAGATATCTTCTGGCTTAACAATGCCCGGCATCAGTAACTGATGAATTAGGACAAATGCAGTAGAAGATAAGTGAGCCATTGATTCAAAAATTTTGTAGGTTAACTCCTACTTTATTCAACTTATGGTATTATCTAGTGGCGATAATCGCAATATGTTGTATTACAGTTTCTTTAAAGGAGATTTGTATGAGCGACAAAAGCAAGCCGGATCATGGCAAACCGCCGCATCCTGAACATCCTCCCCATCCACAACACCCCGATGTCCCGCCAGGCCCACCCTCGCATACACCTGGAGGTCCGCATGAACCTCCCCGTCCCCCGCATTCTCGGCCGGTGGCTTAATATTGAAACCGTGGTTTGAAGAGTTACCCGACCGATTTCAAGTTGAGCTTGATGCCTTAAAAAGGTCGGGATATACCTATTCAATCAATGAGTCAAAAAGGGTTCAAGGCATACTTGAGCTTACTGTCGCATACCTCTTAGATGGTAATGCGCATGAGTTAACAGTCCATTATCCTGACTGTTACCCTTACCTTCCAATGACCATCACCAGTCGCACGCTTCCTCCTGGCCGACATATCTGCGCCAATTCGGGCGTCCTATGCCTAATGGAGAATCCGCAGTCCTCATGGGGTGTCAATGACACATTGACAGGGATACTGGATGATCAAGTCAAAAAAATTATTCATGCCCATCGTCATCCTGAATCGGCTTTAGAAGCAGCTGACGGTCATCAACGGTCGGGACAGTATCCTTATGCGCCTGAATCTGTGTTACTGACTTCTGACTGGTCAATCCCGAAAGAGCATGATCGTGGTGAATTATTGATTGGCCTCGAGCAAAAATGGTCACAAGAAACTCCCATCAGAGGAGCAGTGCTCGAGGTGCGTGATAGTAAGGGAAATGTGTTGGCCAAATTGGATCAACGCATAGCGGCAAGGTACTCTATTAAGATTAAAGGACGTTGGATTCGTACATCGGAACCTCCACAGGCGACACCAAATGGTAAAGGTCCATTACCCGAGGCAGTACAAATGGCACCGTCGTTAAATCGGTTCAAGCCGGACGGCGGTGTGGATGTAATTGGGATATTGTTTCCAGAGGAGTCAAGTCGTGATGTTGTGGTGGAGAACTGGCTGTTCTTAATTCGGTATGAAGTAAAAGGAAAGAAAAAAGACCTCGTCTACACGCTGTCTAGAACCGATTGCCTAGACAAAGAGAATATGCTGGCCCGCGTGGCTTCTCTTCACCCATTAGCGGACAAAAAAGTGATGTTAGTCGGTGCGGGTGCGATTGGTTCCACAATCGCCTGGCAATTGGCGCGAGCAGGAATTGGAACCTTAAAAATAATAGATCAAGACTTTGTTCAAGTTGGAAATATGCCTCGCTGGCAACTGGGTTTGCCTTTCGTCGGACGCTCGAAGGCGTTGGCTCTTCAAGAGTATTTGTCTACGGCTTATCCCTATACACAAGTTGAAGCCTTTGCTTATCAAATCGGCTCTCCCCGTACCGATACGAGTTCCCTAGGAGATATACAAGTATTGGAACTGGCGTTGCAAGAAGTTGATTTAGTGGTCGATGCAACCGCAGAACTAGGAGTCAGCAATCTTCTTTCGGATCTTTGCCGGAAAAAAGGAATTGCATTTGTGTGGGCAGAAGGACGACCAGGCAGCCGCGGAGGTGTGGTTGGGAGAGTAGTACCTGATCATTCCGAAGGGTGCTGGATGTGTTATCGCCATCATCAATACGGAGGTTCAATCGATCTTCCTGTGCAAGAGGAAACTCCTGATATTCAACCCAAAGGTTGTTTCCACCCTACCTTCACGGGTACCGGGTTCGATATGGATGAGGTATCGATTGCAGCTACACGGCTGGTCGCGAGCACCCTCTGCCATGAAACTAGAAATGCTTATCCTAAGCTAGATTGGAATGTTGGCATTGTTAATCTGTGGGATCACGAAGGAAATCCCACGCCTCCCACTTGGAAAACGTATCCCTTGTCTATTCATCCGAACTGCCCGAAACATGGCTAAGCTGTGGCTTCCCAATGAATTATTCGAAACAATGAAGAGCCATGCATCAGCCAAGTTTCCTTTTGAAACAGGTGGAATATTATTGGGTTATACAGCGGATAATCAGGACGTGGTGGCGACTCATTTGATTGGGCCAGGACCCAATGCAAGGCATGAGAAATATAGGTTTGAACCGGATGGGGATTTTCAACAAAAAGAAATAGAGAAAGTTTTTCGCGAAACTGGGGGAAGAATTACCTATCTCGGTGACTGGCATACACACCCTTTAGGGGTCGCAGTACTTAGTTCTACCGATAAACGCACGTTAGAGAAAATTGCCAGATCACCTGAAACGCAGAACTGCCATCCATTGATGGCAGTTCTTGCTGGAATACCTGCAAGATGGGAATTGAATGTCTTCCGCTTTCTCTTTGCGCATCGGAAATGGTTTAGAGCACACTACAATCTCGAATCATTAACTACTAAATTTTACGCCCCCTAAATAGTGAATCGGACTAAAAACAAAATATACAATTGATCAAAGCCAAACGCGTTAAAGCATGCTCACTTAGGTCATCTCTTAGAAACTTGGAAGCTTCATGCGATTTGCAAATGTTCTAATCGATCCAGGCCGGATTTATATCCTTAGAAATCCGCTTCATCAGGACGCACTTGTAAAAATCGGCCGTACAAGGGACATAGCTGAAAAGAGAGCAATCCAGTTGTCGTCACCCTCCGGAGTTCCATATAAGTTTGAAGTGCTCTATGAAGAGGAAGTCGCAGATTGCTCGCTCGCCGAAAAGTTAATTCACAGAGAACTAGAACAATATAGGGTTCAACGACGCCGCGAATTCTTTCAGCTTCCTCTTAAGCTAGCGGTGCGTACTGTCTTTCAAATATGTTTGAAGGTTAATCAATCCCTGATTAAAGAACGTAGCCGTTTAGCAATATGGCTTAACGACGCCGATATGGAATACGCTCACAAATTGAAGAATTTCCTTCTCCCAATTCGTGGTGGCCATTCAGCTGTTTACGTAATTCTTAAGAATGAAAAGGCTGAGTGTCATTTACAGCTCGGCGAAAACTATTTGATTCATTGCACCCCTGATGTGCTTACAAAGCTACGGCAGGAACCATGGATCCAAGAGGTATTTCTGCATGTGCCATTGGAATAATTATTATCCTCCACGCCTAAGCCAGGACTTCACTAACGGAGCCCTGAATTGCCCCGTCAGTACTAGATACTTCGTCTTAATCGTATAAAAGAGAAAAATGCTCCCTCAGCACGTATCACCTGTTGCCAGACTAGCACTTAGAGCCGCAACGAAATTTAAAGAAGACTACATTGAACTAAGCAAAGATATCTTTCGTAGCGATGAAGCAAGAAATGGCCTTCATCACGCGGCCGAATTTGGCCGTTATAGAGAGCAACTCCTGAAGTCATTCCTCGGAGCGTTTCTACCTAATCGTTTAGCTATTGGTGATGGTTTCGTTACGCCCCCAATGGGAAAGTTAAGTTCTCAGTGCGATGTAATCATATATGAACGTGACGCCAGTCCTCATCTTGTTGCCGAAGGCGGACGAGCACTTTTCCCTATTGAAGTCTGCGTCGCAGTAGGTGAAGTGAAGTCAAAACTTTCTTTTGGTGAGCTTCAACTCGCTCTAGAAAAATTAAGAAAAACAAAAAAGATGCGTGCAGAGATGAAGGTCGTGACCTTTCCAATTGCACCGGTTGAAGTCGTTATATCAGCAAGCGCTGAATTAAAAGAATGTGTCGAGTTCAATTTAGGCTTATGGAATCATCTCGAGGCTGCTGCAAGCATGTACCAACCAGCAGAACGCGAAGATCAAAACTTAGTTACTTTCATTGTTTGCGAAGAGATAGAGTGGCCTGCAGAAAAAGATTTATCTCATTCGTTTAACTCTTTGTACACAAGCGCTAATGATCTTCACCTAAGGCACAATTTCATCTTAAGTCTTAAACAAGGATTACTTTCATATTTTTATGGTGTGCATGAAGGTGAAGAAATTCGAAGAATTCCTTATCCTTATCCCGTTCAGAGTAGACACCGAGTTATAGGAATAGAGGACAATATTCCCATTGCTTGTGGTTGGAGATGGCTGCCGGCAGGGGATAAAAATCATCACATCATGACATTTGCGGCTGAGCTAATTCACGCTGTAGGTCAGGTGCCAGTTTATCAATTCGATCCGCAGGCTCATTCTCTCGAGCCACAGGGATATGCTTTCGAATATTTCCCTTTTAGTTGAATTTGACG
>Ga0255338_1003580_pt1 | contig 18239 bp, 18 predicted proteins | sample MeOH1_35cm_T4_19_FD_203715 | JGI IMG/M metagenome (GOLD analysis project Ga0255338, IMG submission 203715) | Sandy soil microbial communities from University of British Columbia, Vancouver, Canada - MeOH1_35cm_T4_195 | ecosystem: Engineered > Artificial ecosystem > Sand microcosm > Unclassified ...
AGCCGGAGGCATGTTTTCAATGTCCCGGCGAACGGCTCAGGATGCCGCTGAAGCGGGCGGCGCCCAGCCCAGCCCGAGCGCCTTGTGGACGGCAATGAAATCGGCGGTCAGCGCGGCGCTGGCGGCCGCGAGGTTGGAGCGGGCGACGACTTGCTGGCGCTCGGCCTCGAGTTCATCGATGCGGCTCACGGTGCCTTGCGCGACGCGCTGCTCGGTCAGGGCGGCGGCACGCTCGGCGGCGGCGAGCTGGCGCGCGGCGCTGGCGACGCTGTCGCGGCGGTGGGCGAAGCGCGACAGCGCATCTTCGGCGTCCTGGAGCGCGGCGAGCACGGCCTGGCGGTAACCGGCCTCGGCTTCGTCCCGCGCGGCCCGCGCCTGCGCGACTCTGGCAGCGCCGCGCCCGAAGTCGAGGAAGCTCCAGGTGAGCCGCGGGATGGCCAGCGCGCTGAGGCTGCCGAGGTCGACCAGGTCGGCCGGCGAGGTGCCGCCGAGCCCGAGGATGCCCATGAAGCTGATGCGCGGGAAGCGCGCCGCCTCGGCGACCCCGATGCGCGCACTCTGTGCCGCGAGCCGGCGCTCGGCGGCGCGCACGTCCGGCCGGCGCTGCAGCAAGGAAGCGGGATCGCCGACGGCAAGCCGGGCTGGTGGAAGCGGCACCGCGGCAGGTGAGGCGAGGCTGGCGTCGAGCGCGCCGGGCGCGGCCCCGGTCAGGGTGGCGAGCGCGTTGAGTGCGGCATCGATCTCCGCCTCGATCGGCAGCGCCTGCGCCTCGCTCGCCTCGAGCTGGGTGCCGACCCGCTCGAGCTCGAGCTGCGAGGCGGTGCCGGCGGCGACGCGCTGGCGGGTGAGTTCGTGCATTCGGCGTTGCAACCCCGCCGCCTCGCGGGTCAGCGCGAGCCTCTGCTGACGATCCCGAAGCGCGACATAGGTCTGGGCGATTTCGGCGGTGAGCCGGACCTGCGCGTCCGCGACACTCGCCTCGGCGGCGCCGACCCCCGCGCGCGAAGCTTCGGCGGTGCGGCGTTGGCCGCCGAACAGATCGGGCTCCCAACTCGCGTCGAGCCCGACATTGAAGAAGTGGAGCGAGCTGTTCGAAGCGCTCGAGCCGATGCCCGGGAGCCGCGCCTCGATGATCGTGCCCTGCGCGCCGATCGCCGGCAGGCGGTTCGCGTCGTCGAGCCGGAGCTGCGCGCGGGCCTGGCGCAGCCGCGCCTCGGCGACGGCGATGCCGGGATTTCCGACGAGCGCGCGCTGCTCGAGCGAATCGAGCAAAGGATCGCCGAGCACGCTCCACCAGCTCGAAGCGCTCGTCGCTGCAGGCGCGGCCGGCGTCGTATCCGCGCCGGCGCGGACGAAGCCGGCGGGCGGCGCCGCGGCGCCCGTAAGCGTCGGCGGACCTGAATAGTCGGGGCCGAGCGTGCAGGCGCCGAGCAGCGCCACCAAGGACAGGACAGGGAGCGGAAGAGCGAAGGATCTGCGCATCGGGGACCTCAATGAACGGCGAGCGGCGGCGCGCGCTTGGGCAGCGGGCGCAGGAACAGCACGAGCGGCGTCACCACCGCGATGCCCACCGCGAGCAGCCAGAACATGTCGTTGAACGTCATCACCAGCGCCTGGCGCTGGATCATGCCGCCTATCATCCGCAGCGCGGCCTCGGGGGTGCCGAGCATCTGCCCCATGCTGGTGAGGAAATCCTGCACGCCATAAGCATTGGCGGAGAGCGCTTCCTCGAGCCGCCGCTGATGGAAATAGTCGCGCTGCTCCTGCACCGTGCCGAGCAGGGCGAGCCCGATCGACCCGCCGACGTTGCGCGCGGCGCTGAACAGGCCGGCGGCATCGCCGGCGTAGACGAGCGGCACCGATCGGATCGCAGCCTGGTTGAGGAACAGCATCGCCAATATCTGGCCGACGCCGCGCATCAATTGCCCTCCTGTGAAGTCGCCGCCCGACGACGCGGCGGTCAGGCTGCTGTCGACCCAGCAGCTCCCGGCCATGAGCAGCATTCCGACAGAAACGGCGATGCGGATATCGACATATTTCATCAGGAACGGGGTGAACGGCATGATCATCAAGCTCGGGATACCGGCGAGCAGCACGACATGCCCGGACTGAAGCGCATTGTAATCGGCGACCGCGGCGAGGAACTGCGGGATGACGTAGGAGACGCCGTAGAGGACCATCCCGAGGACGGTGCCCATAACGACCACGCTGCCGAACTGGCGGTCGAGCAGCAGCTTGAGCCGGATCACCGGGCGGGTCGCGCTGAACTGACCGGCGAACAGCAGCGCGAAGCCGAACAAGGACAGCAAGCTGAGCTGAACGATCAGCGACGAATCGAACCATTGCTCGCGCTGGCCCTCCTCGAGCACGACGGTGAACCCGCCGAGCCCGAGCACCAGCCCGGCGATGCCGAGCCAGTCGGCGTTGCGCAGGTCCTCGAGATGCGCCTTCTGGTGCGGCAGGCCGAGCAGCAGCAGCACGATCAGCAGCGCGCTGACTGGGACGTTGATGAAAAAGGCATAGTGCCAGCTGAGGTTCTCGGTGAGCCAGCCCCCGACCAAAGGCCCGAGCACCGGCCCGAGGATCGCGGTGACGCCGAACAGGGCGGTGCCGATCGGCTGCTGATGCGGCGGCAGCCGGGTGGCGATGATCGTCATCGCGGTCGGGATCAGGGCGCCGCCGGTGAAGCCCTGGCCGACCCGGCCGATGATCATCATCGTCAAATTGGTCGAGACGCCGCACATCAGCGAAAAAGCGGTGAACAGGATGGTGGTGGCGAGCAGGAAGGTGCGCAAGCCGAAGCCGCGCACCAGCCAGGCTGCCATCGGGATGATGACGACCTCCGCGACGAGGAAGGAGGTGGCGATCCAGGTGCCTTCGGTACCACTCGCGCCGATCTCGCCCTGGATCGTCGGCAGCGAACTGTTGACGATCGAGATGTCGAGCGTCGCGAGCAACGCCCCGAGGCTGCCGGCGGCGACCGCGAGCCATGCGGTGAGATCCGCGTTCGCGGCCGCCGGCGGCGCGCTCGACGCCAAAGATCGGGCGGGCCCTGCTGGTGACCGCGCCGGTGCCGGGGGAGCGGCGCTGCTCACCCCGCCGCACCGCGGCGGTGGGCCCGCGCCTCTTCCTCGCGATCGATGACATCGCGCTCGTGGCGCGCGGAGCGGGTATCGACACTGACCTCGACCGACATTCCCGGCACCAGCAGGCTGCGCGTGCGCGGCCCCGCGTCGAGGCTGATCCGCACCGGCACGCGCTGCACGATCTTGGTGAAGTTGCCGGTCGCATTCTGCGGCGGCAGCAGCGAGAATTGCGCCCCCGTGCCGGGCGAGACGCTTTCGACCCGGCCGTGCAGCTCCACCCCGTCGAGCGCGTCGACCGAGATCGTGACCGGTTGCCCGACGCGCAGCAGGCCGAGCTGGGTCTCCTTGAAATTGGCTTCGACGTAGAGCCGCTGCGTCGGGACGATCGTCATCATGCGCAGGCCCGGCTGGACGAACTGCCCGGGCTGGACGTTCTTGTCGCCGATCCGCCCAGCGGTGGCCGCGCGGATCAGGGTCGAGCCGAGGTTGACGTCGGCGGCGGCGAGCTGCGCCTCGGCAGCGCGGCGCTGCGATTGCGCCTGACCAATCTGCGCCTGAAGTGTGTCCACCCGCCGCTCGGCGGCGGCCAATGCGGCGCGCGCGCCGGCGGCCTGCGAGGTCGCCTGGCGTTCCTGGCTGCGCAGCGCCGCGAGGTGCTCGCGAGTCTCGGCACCGGTGGCGGCGAGCGGCGTGTAGCGCGTCACCTCGGAGCGCGTGAAGCGGACGCCATTCTCCGCAGTGGCGAGCTGCGCGCGCGCCTGGGCGATCGCGGCCTGCTGCTCGCGGATCTGCGCGCGAATGCTTTCGGCGCCGGCCGCGGCGATGCCGATCTGCGCCTGCGCCTGCTGGGCCTGCGCGCGGTAATCGCGCGGATCGATGCTCAGCAACGGATCGCCGCGCTTGACCTCCTGATTGTCGGCGACGAAGACCCGCTCGACATAGCCGCCGACCTTGGGCGAGACGATCGTCGAGTCGCTCTGGACGTAGGCGTCGTTGGTGCTCTGCTGGTAGCGGCCGTAGCTCGCATAACGCAGATACCAGAGCGTTCCGGCCACCGCCAAAACCGCGGCCAAAAGGAGCAGGATCCATCGCGCGCGCGGGCTGATTCGCGAGCGCCGCACGCTCTCGGACGAAGCACCCGGCTCGCCCGGCACGCTCGAGTGGCTCACCGCGGCCTCACCGGCGTCGCCTTCCACCGCCATAGCTGCTGTCCTTTTCGAGTCCAGCGAGGCAGATGCTCTCGCTTGCCAAAATACGCAAGGGCATATATTGAGGGCCCTCACTAAATGCCAGACCGCGACAGCCTCTCGAGCGAATACGCCCGCCTTTTTTTCCGCATGCACCGCCTGATCGACCGGCGGATGGCGGCAGGCGGAGCGTCGCTCGCGCGTACCAAATTGCTGATCTTCCTCGACCGCCAGGGGCCGGTGCGGGCCGCAGACATCGCCGAATATCTTGCCCTCGCGCCGCGCACGGTGACCGAAGGCATCGACACGCTCGAGCGCGCCGGTCTCGTCAAGCGCGACCCGGACCAGAACGACCGGAGGGTCAAATGGATCTCGATCACCGCCGCCGGGCGCACGGCGATCACCGAAACCGAGCCCCTCCGCCAGCGGCTGGTCGAAGAGATTTACGGCGTGCTGAGCGAGGAGGAACGCGAAGCGCTCGAAAGGATCCTTGCCAAGCTGTCGAGCGCGGTCGATGCGCTCGAGGCAGCCGAGGGCTAGACTCAATCCCGGTTTGATTGAACCGGAATTAAGTCTGGTTTTCCTTGTTTTCCGTGATTTCCGAGGCGTCAGGTGATTCCACCTGACTGGAAATCACTATAGGCCCCAAGAGATTTTCAGTGCCTTCGCAGCTATGTTATAACCGACGGCGCCATCGAGACATGGTCTCGGCGAGAGGTGCCATGGAACGGTTCGAACCGGTCTTGTGCCAATGCGGCTTCGCCCTGCTGTGCTGCGCGAGCGGCGCCGCCTTTGTCATCATCGCCATCGCGCTCGTCATCTTCCGCTAGCGTTTTCCCGCCCCTCGAGGGAGGCGCTATCCGTGGAGCAGCGACCAGCCGGCGGGCAGATAATCGGTCGACATATAATAATAGAATGAGCAGGTGCCGTCGCGTTCGTAGCTGCCGCCCTTGACGATGCCGAATGCGATCGTCGTGTTGAAGATCGGGCCGCCGCTGTCGCCGCTGCGGCAATTGGGGCCTTTGACGGTGACCCAGAGCGGCTCGCACGGACCGCCGCAGAGATCGCGGGGCGGGGCATAGTCGGTCAGCTCGACCTGCGAGCAGCTGTAGCCGGTGGTCTCGCCGCGATGGCAGACCGCGTCGCCTGCACGGGTGCTGCTGCGGTTGCGCCAGCTCGTCAGCCGGCGCGCGGTGCGCTTGTCGCTGGCGGCATAGAACAACGGCTTTTGCGCCGCGGGGCTGACGTGGATCTGGACGTCCTGGTAACGCGCGCCCCATTCGCCGATGAACTCGAGCTCGGTCGTCGCTCCGTCGGGATCGAAATAGGTGAGCATGTCGGGGCAGTGGGCGGCGGTGACGATGCCGGTCCGCGCCCCGTCGGTGACGACGAACCCGGTGGTGCAGGCGTAGCGGCGGCCGCTGCTTTCGAACGCACCGACAACGCGCGATCCACCCTCGATCTCGAGATCGACCTGCTTGCGCTGCATCGGCTGGACACGGACCGGCACGCCGGTCAATGCCTCCAGCGCGGCATCCACCTCGACGGGCGCGCCCATTTCCTCGATATCGCCGTCCTTCGCGATCACGACCAGCTCGCCGCTGCGCTGGTCGAGCCCCATGCCGGCGCTCGGCAGCAGCGCGCGGATCTTCGCCTGGTGCGCGCGCATCGCCGCAATGATCGCAGCGCCGCTCGCCGGCGCGCCGGTCCGGAACACGATCGGCACGGTCATTCCGCCGGCGGCGATCGACTGCGGCGCGACCGGATCGTTGCCGGTCAGCAGCACGACGATCCGATAGTCGGGCTTATGCTCGATCGCGACCCCGGCCAGTCGGTCGCTATAAATGTCGCGAATGCGATCGGTTGCCGCGACGCTTTCCTCCTGCGCGCGCAGCCGCCGCATCGCCTCGTCGAGCGCAACTCCGTTCTGCGCGGCATATTCGCGGGCATCCTGCGCGAGCGCCTCGATCGCGCTCTGCACGCGCGGAACAGCGGCAACGCCCCGGGGCGCTGCCGTGGTAGCGGGCGCCGCGGCTGGCAGCGGAACCGGCGTTGTCGGATCAGCGGCCGGCGGGGTAATTGGCGGTTGAGCGGGCGCCGGTGAGGCACTCAAGGGAGGGTTGGCGGGGGGCTGGGCAAGCGAAGCTCGGGACGCCCCGAGCAGCGCCGCCGCAAGGAGCGCGCGGCCGACGATCTTTCGAGCGGTTGATCCCAGTCCCATCGGCCACCCTGCCTGCACGAGCGCAGCTTGACGCAAGCTGACCGTGCGTGGCCATTTTCTCAGACGTTGCACGATTGCGCCACTCTTTCCGTATCGTCGCCCGGCGAGGCCGAAAGGGTCTGGCGTTCATCGCGCGGACAGGAAGCGTGGCTAGGTTTCGCGGGAAGGCCGCGAACCGTCGCAGCGTTGAGCGGGCGAAGGAGGGGGCCTGACGAATGTAGTTTCGCTCAACAGCAGAAAGGCGTTTCCGATGATCAAGAAAACCATGCTCGCGCTTGCAACCGCGCTCACGCTTGTGCCTGCGCTGTCCGCGCCGGCGCTCGCGCAAACTGCTGCCGAGCAGCGCCGCTGGGACGATGCACGCGCGCGCTACGACGCCGAATTCGACCGCTATCTCGCCGAGCGCGATCGTTATACCGAGGCGCGGCTGCGGGGCCGCTACGACGGCTATCGCCGCGACAGCGGCTATGACCGCAGCCCTTATGAGACCGATTATGACGCCGCGCGCTATTATCGCGACGGGCCGCAATATACCGAGCGCCGGCTGGGCGCGCAGGACGAAGTCTATCGCGGCTCGGATGGCCGTTATTATTGCAAGCGGAGCGACGGCACCACCGGGCTGATCGTCGGCGCGGCGGCCGGCGGCATCCTCGGCAACGTGATCGACGGCGGCCGTCACCGCGTCGGGGGGACCTTGATCGGCGGCGCGCTCGGCGCGCTCGCCGGCCGCGCGATCGAGCAGAATAGCGACATTCGTTGCCGCTGAGTGGCAGGGGTGGGATCGGCCGGTGCGCCCGTCCCACCCTTCAACTCACCGATTGTAAAGCATTTATTCGACGCTCCGGCGGCTCGTTCGGCCTGCGTTCATATTGGCGGTGGAAAATTCAGCACGGCTGCCGCCTGTACACCCGCGGCAGTCTTACCGGCCCGGCGGGCCAGCGTGGGGAGAGAGAGCGATGAAATCACTTTTTATGAAAGCCGTGGGCACGTTCGCGATGAGCGGCACATTGATCGCGGCCATACCGGCCGAGGCGCGCTCATGGGGCAATCGCAGCGGCTACAGTGATCATCGCGGCAGCTACGGCAGCTCGCGCGGCTACCGCAATTATCGCGGCGGCAATCGTGGTTACTGGAATCGTGGCTACGGCGGCTACCGTGGCTATTATGGCTATCGCGGCACGCGCGGCTACCCCGGCTATTATCGCTATGGCCATTATAACGACGATGCCGCGCTCGCGCTCGGGGTCGGCATCATCGGCGTCGCGATCGGCGCCGCGCTCGCCTCGGACCGGCACGATCGCTATGATGAGCGCTATGACGACGGCGCCTATGACGATCGTTATTACGACGACCGTTATTACGACGATCGCTATCGGGACTGAATGGAGCGCACGCGCCTGATGGAGGGTCGAGCGGCTTGCCGCGGCCGGCGCGAAGATCTTCCCGAAGCGGACCAAAATTCCTGTGGCATCGCGCCGCACTTGCGGCCAGTGAGAGGGCCTTCGATCCTCACGCCCAGGTGATCGTTTGCGCCATTGCCTTCGTTTCCCGTCAGCGGACGGGCCCAGCTAGATGCTCACCGACCCGTTCTTCTACGCGGTGGCCATTCCCGCGGTGATCCTGCTCGGGCTCTCGAAGGGCGGCTTCGTCGGCGTCGGCAACATCTCGATGCCGATGCTCGCGCTGGCGATCTCGCCGCTCGCGGCCGCCGCGATCCTGCTGCCGATCCTGATCGTGCAGGACGCGGTCGGCATCTGGGCGTTCCGGCGCGACTGGGACGGGACGGTGCTCAAGGTGATGATCCCGGGCGCGGCGGCGGGAATCTTCCTCGGCTATCTGTTCGCAGCGCAGGTGTCGGGCGACGTCGTGCTCGGCGCGGTCGGTATGCTCTCGATCCTGTTCGCGCTGCACCGCCTGTGGCTGGAGCGCGGCGGCCGGCTGGTCAACGCTTCGAACTCGCCTGTGTGGGTCGGCGCGTTGTTCGGCGCCGCCGCAGGCTTCACCAGCCAGATCGCGCATGCCGGCGGGCCGCCCTATCAGATGTGGGTGATGCCGCGCCGCCTGCCGCGCGACGTGCTGGTCGGGACCACCGCGCTCTTCTTCGGCGCGGTCAACTGGATCAAGGTGCCCGCCTATCTCGCGCTCGGGCAGTTCACGCGGCCGAACATGCTCGCCGCGGCAATGCTGATGCCGGTCGCGATCCTTTCCACCTTCGCCGGCGTGCGGCTGGTGAAATCGGTGTCGGCCGACCGTTTCTACACGGCGATCTATGTCCTGATGCTGCTGGTCGGCCTCAAGCTGACCTATGATGCGTTCTTTTAGGGGCGACCGAAGGGGGAATTCGATTGCACGCCAGCGGCAAAGCGCCCACGGTTCGGGTCCGCCGCAAAGGAAGTGATCGATGACCAAGGCCGAGGAATATCAGACGAAGGCCGCCGAGGCGCTTGCTCAGCTCGCCGAAGCGACCACCGAGGCCGAGCGCAGCCGCTTGCGGCGCGCGCACAGCGTCTACGTCAAGCTTTCCACCCACGGCGCCGAAGCCGCCGCACGCGCCGAGCGGCGTCCGCCGCCGCGTATCAAGCCGGAGAAGCCGGCCGCAGCCAAGCCCGGCGTGCCGAGGAGCGGGACTTCCGCGTTCAAGATCTGAGCCGCGCGCCGGCGATGCCATCGCCTGCTCCGGCCGCTTCAGAGCAAGCCGCGATTAGCTAAAACGCGGCTTCGCGCGCGGCCGCTTGCGGGGCGGCGGCGCAATGAACCAGATCGAGATAATAAGCCGCGAGCAGATAGTGCGAGCGCACCGCCTGGGGATGGCTGGCACGCTGCGCGAGCAGCAGCTCGGCTTCGGCACGCGCGTTGAAATAGGCCTTGTCCTGCTCGGCCATCGGCTGGCGGTTGCGGCGTCCGAGGAAGCGGCGCCAATTGAGCGGGCGCGGATTGTCGCTCGCGCGGCCGAGCTCCCCCTCGCCGGGATTGGTGGTCATCGCCTGCCGCCGCGCCCGCACCGCCCGCCGCGCATCGGCGACCGAGGTGATCAGGCTTTCGCACAGCGACACGCCTTCTTCCCAGATGCCGAGCCCCGACTGCGCGTCGAGATGGCCTGCGGCGCCGGCGTCGACCAACTGGCTTCCCCACGCCAGCGCCAGCTCCTCCGCCGCATCGAAACCGGCAAAGGGATCGTCGCGGCTCGCGACGAGCAGCGAAGGGAAGGGCAGGGTCGCGCGCGGAGCCGGAGCGAGATCGTAGAGCGCCGGGTCGGCGGCGGCCGGGCCCTGGCCCATCCCCGCCCCGCACGGCGGCGCGACCAGCATTGCGCCGAGCAATTTTCGCCGCACGGCGTGGCGCCAGCGCAGCTTTGCCCACCAGGCGACGGCGAGGCAGCCGAGGCCGTGCGCCACCAGCACGACCGAGCCGGGAACGGCCTCGATGGCGCGGTCGAGCTGGGCTACCCAGCGGTCGCGCTGCGGCTCCGCGCGATCGCCCTGCACGCGACGGCAGTCCGGCAGTGCCGCTTCCCACAAGCTCTGCCAATGATCAGGGTTCGCGCCGTCCGCACCGGCCATGGTCAAGATCGTCGGCAGCTGCATCGGTTGCCTGAAGGACTGGGGCTGCATCGTCGTCCCTTTCGAGTCGCGTGACGCAGCCAATCTCGCAATGGCGGCGGTCAATGTCTACTATTCGAGTAGGGATTACGCCAGGATGCGCCGTCCTCGGGGCGAGTCGTTTTCCGGCTCGTGCCCCGCACCGGTTGCCGCGATCAGTCGCTGATGAACGCGCGGACGAACGCGCTCTGCGGACGCTGCTGGATATCGGCGGGCGGCGCGAATTGCTCGATCACGCCGGCATTGAGGATCGCGACCCTGTCGGACAGGGCGAACGCCTCGTCGCGATCGTGGGTCACGAAGATCGACGTCACCCCGATCCGGCGCTGGATGTCGCGCAGCGCGCCACGCAGCTCGCGCCGGACCTTGGCATCGAGCGCGCCGAACGGCTCGTCGAGCAGCAATATCTCGGGCTGGCGGGCGAGCGCGCGGGCGAGCGCGACCCGCTGCCTCTGCCCGCCGGAAAGCTGCGCGGGATAGCGAGTGCCGAGCCCGGTCAGCTGGACCAGGTCGAGCAATTCCTCGACCTTGGCTTCGATATCCGCCTTGGACGGCCGGCTGCGCCGGTTCATCACCTTGAGGCCGAACGCGATGTTCTTCGCCACCGTCATGTGCCCGAACAGCGCATAATGCTGGAACACGAAGCCGATCCCGCGTTCGGAGGCGGGCACGCGGCTGACGTCCTGCGAGCCGAAATAGACTTGCCCGTCGTCGGCATAATCGAGCCCGGCGATGATCCGCAGCAAGGTCGTCTTGCCCGAGCCCGACGGCCCGAGCAGCGCGACGAACTCGCCGTCGAGGATCGACAGCGACACCGATCGCAGCGCCGGATAGGCGCCGAATTCCTTCGACACGTTTTCAACAGTGATAGCCATGGATCAGTGCCCCATCGCGGCGATCGCATCGCGATGGCGCCATTCGAGAAAAGTCTTGAGAATCAGTGTGATGAGCGCGAGCATCGCGAGCAGCGAGGCGACCGCGAAGGCGGCAACGAAATTATATTCGTTGTAGAGCACCTCGACGTGCAGCGGCATCGTGTTGGTCTCGCCGCGGATGTGCCCGGACACAACCGAAACCGCGCCGAATTCCCCCATCGCCCGAGCGTTGCAGAGCAGAACGCCGTAGAGCAGCCCCCAGCGGATGTTCGGCAACGTCACGTTCCAGAAGGTCTGCCAGCCGCTCGCCCCGAGCGACAGCGCCGCTTCCTCGTCGGTGCGGCCCTGCGCGGTCATCAGCGGAATGAGCTCGCGCGCGACGAACGGGAAGGTCACGAACACCGTCGCGAGCAGGATGCCGGGAAGCGCGAAGATGATCTCGATATCGTGCTCCTGCAGCCATGCGCCGAACCAGCCGTGCGCGCCGAACAGCAGGACATAGATCAGGCCCGACACGACCGGCGAGACCGAGAAGGGCAGGTCGATCAGGGTGATCAGCAGCTCCTTGCCACGGAAATCATGCTTGGTGATTGCCCATGAGGCAGCGATGCCGAACACGACGTTGAGCGGCACGGCGATCGCGGCGACGAGCAGGGTCAGCTTGATCGCGGCACGTGCGTCAGGCTCGGCGACCGCCTCGATCCAGCCCGGCAGGCCGGCGCGGAACGCTTCGGCGAACACGGCGACCAACGGCAGCAGCAGGATCAGCAGGAGATAGGCGAGCGCGGCGAGAATCAGCGCGGAGCGGACGAGCGCACCCTCCTGCAATGGCGATCGGAACCTCATGATGCCACCCTCCGGCGCTGCCAGCCCTGCAGCAGGTTGAGCAGCAGGAGCATGAAGAACGAGGCGATCAGCATCACCACGGCGATCGCGGTGGCGCCGGCATAATTATATTGCTCGAGCTGGGTGATGATCAGCAGCGGCGCGATCTCGGTGTGGAACGGCATGTTGCCGGCGATGAAGATCACCGACCCATATTCGCCGATGCCTCGCGCGAAGGCGAGGCTGAAGCCGGTTGCGAGCGCCGGCGCGATGGTTGGAAAGATGACCCGGGTGAAGTTCTGCAGACGGGTGGCGCCGAGCGTCGCCGCCGCCTCCTCCGATTCCTTGCCCATTTGCGCCAACACCGGCTCGACCGTGCGGACGACAAACGGCAGGCCGATGAAGGTGAGGGCGATGACGATTCCGGGGAGATGATAGGCGATCGGCAGCCCGGCCGGGAGCAGCTTCCCGACCCAACCCGTGTCTGCGTAGAGCGCGGTGAGCGCAATGCCGGCGACTGCGGTCGGCAGCGCGAACGGGAGATCGACCAACGCGTTGACCAGCCGCTTGAACGGGAATTCGTAGCGCACCAGCACCCAGGCGACGAGCAGGCCGAACACGCTGTTGACCGCGCCGGCAATGAAGGCCGTGCCGAAGCTGACTCTATAGGCGGCGATCGCCCGCTCGGAAGCAGCGGAAGCCCAGAAGGCGTCCCAGCCTTCGCCGGCGCTGCGGATGAACACTGCGCTGAGCGGAATCAGCACGATCACCGACAGCCACAGCAGGGTCAGGCCCATAGACAGGCCAAAGCCCGGCATCGAGGACCGGGCTTTGGACTTTTTCTTCCGATGCGGCGGGCTTGCAGAGGATGCGAGTGTCGCCATCAGAAGTCCAGGTGAAGACGAGTTGCTAATGCGTCCCCCTTCGTCTTGCTGCCGACCGGATCCAGCGGTGTGTTGTCGCCGCTGAAACGGACCCAGTTGAACAGCAGCTTGGCGTTGGCGGTCAAATACCAGTTGAGCCCAAGCGTCCAGCTCTGCGCCTTGTTCCCCGAGCGCGCAATGACGGGCGTGTCGGCAAGCGACAGATGGTCGTAGCGCAGCGCCAGTTCGAACGCGCCGAGCCCATCCTGACCGAAGGTGGTGAATGGCTTTACGCGATCGAAATTGCCGTTCTTGAACGGCCGGGTCTCGCCGGTGATGAACCAGGTGACGTAGGCGTAATAACCGTCGAACGCCTCGTTTTGCAGAGACGGGCGATCGAGCCACAGGCGGCCATATTCGCCGGCAACGGTGAGCGGCCCGAACACGCCGGTGGCCTCGCCGCCGAGATAGCGCAACGTATCGACGCCGGTGATCACGCCCGAATCGGCGATATTGCCGTTGTCGATGCGGATGTTCGGCCGATCGTTGAGCCTGACCGCGTCGGGGGTGTCGCCGGATTTGAGCGACGTGCGATAGAAGCCGGATGCGCCGAGGTGGACGATCTTGCCGGTTTCGAACACCGGCTCCCAGGTGACGCGGCCGTTGACGCCCCAGCTTTCGTCGGGGGTGTTGGTGGGGGCCGTCGCGGTCGAGCGGCTGATGCTTTCATTGTCGCCGAACAGGCCGACGGCGGCGTTGAGCGTATCGCTGACATAGCCGAGCGAGACGCCGATGCGCCGCTCGGCGCCGGCATTGCCGAACGCGTTGGTGAACATGCCGCGCTCGAGGAAGACGTTGTAATTGTCGCTGTTGTTCGATTCGAGGCCGAACGGCGCCTTGTGCTGGCCGGCGGTGATCAGGAAGCGCGGGTTCAGCACATATTGCAGATAGGCGTCGGTGAGGCTGACCGCATTGCCGGCGAAATCGACCTCGATCCGGTAGTTGAACTTCTTCAACGCCGTGCCCTCGAGGCCGATCCGCGCGCGGCGGAAGCCGGTGCCATTGTTATAGTCGTAGCCGCCGGCGCGCTCGAGGAACGCGGCATAATCGGCTTCGATCACGCCGCGCGGCTTGAAGGTGAAGTTGCCGGTCGGCTCGGCGAAGGTCGGGCCCCAGCTGAACTGGACGTTCTTGGCGGCGCGGGTCTCGACCGTCTCGAGCCGGCTCTGGTTGAACTGCGCTTGCTGCTCGAGCTCGGCGTTGCGCTTCTCGAGCTGCGAGACCTTGGCTTCGAGCGCATTGAGCCGGTCGAGCACCGGATCGCCGGTCGAGGCGGGCGCTGCCGCCGGCGCGGGAGCATCGTCCTCGACGATCGTGTCGATCGTGCCGCCGACCGGCGCTTCGCCGGGAGCGGTGGGGTCGGAAGAGGCCTCTGGCGATTGGGCAAGCGCCGGGGCGGAAACGAGCGCGAGCAGGGAGACGCCCGCGGTGAGCAGGAGACGCATCATATTTCTCCATTGGAATAAAAACGGAGGTCCGGTCCGTAACCGGACCTCCAGGGGGCGCTGGCTAGGGAGTCAGCGTGCGGGGAGTCAGCGTTTTGCAGCTTCGAAGATCTGATCGAACAGTCCACCGTCGTTGAAGTGGGTGGACTGCGCCTTGGCCCAGCCTCCGAAATTTCCGATCGTCATCAGCCTGAGGTTCGGGAAGCGGCTCTTGTACTTGGCCGCCACCTGCGGGTTGCGGGGCCGGTAGTAATTGGCGGCGACGATCTCCTGCGCCTCGGGCGTATAGAGATATTTGAGATACGCCTCGGCGACCTTGCGAGTGCCCTTCTTGTCGACCACCTTGTCGACCACCGCGACCGGCGGCTCGGCGAGGATCGAGAGCGGCGGGGCGACGATGTCGAACTTGCCGCGCCCGAGCTGATTGACCGCGAGGAACGCCTCGTTTTCCCAGGCGATCAGCACGTCGCCCTGGCCGCGCTGGACGAAGGTCGTCGTCGAGCCGCGTGCGCCGCTGTCGAGCACCGGCACGTTGCGGAACAGGCGCACCATGAATTCGCGGGCCTTGGTCGTGTCGCCGTTGAACTTGCGGACCGCATAGCCCCAGGCGGCGAGATAATTCCACCGCGCGCCGCCGCTGGTCTTCGGATTGGGCGTGATCACCTTCACGTCGGGGCGGATCAGATCGTCCCAATCGGCGATCTTCTTGGGATTGCCCTTGCGGACGAGGAACACGATCGTCGAATAATAAGGCGAGCTGTTGTTGGGCAGGCGCGCCTGCCAGTCGGGCGCGATCAATTTGCCGCGTGCCGAAATCTCGTCGATGTCGTAGGCGAGCGCGAGCGTGACGACGTCAGCCTGCAGGCCGTCGATCACCGATCGCGCCTGCTTGCCGGAGCCGCCGTGGCTTTGCCGAATCGTCACATTCTGCCCCGACTGCGCCTTCCAGCGCTGCGCGAAGCGTTCGTTGACCGCCCGGTAGAGCTCGCGGGTCGGGTCGTAGGAGACGTTGAGCAATTGCGCCGGAGCGGGCGCGGCGGCAGGCAGCACCACGCTTGCGGACAGTAGCGCAGCGGCCACCAGCTTCTTGAGATTATGCATTGAAACCCTCCCTTCGAGTGACCGTGAAGCTAAACACTAGTACACCAGTAGGGAACAGGTATTTCACTCAACTCGTCGCTGGAATCACACCGTTCGTCGTCTCGCCGGCCTCCTCGAACCCCGCCGCCGCGGCGAGGCTGGTGCCTTCGAGGATCTGCGCGCTGGTGTCCCTGACGATCATCATCACCTTGCGAATCGCGCACGTCTCCTCGTCGTGGCAGTCGCCGCAACGCGCGTAGAAATTGACGCTGGCGCAGGGAACGAGCGCGATCGGCCCCTCGAGCGTCCGGATCACCTCGCCGAACGAAATATCCTCGGGAGGGCGCGCAAGCCGATAGCCGCCGGCGGGACCGCGCACGCTGGTGACGATGCCCGCCTTCTTGAGCTCGAGCATGATCAGCTCGAGATATTTGCGCGGCACCTGCTGGGTCTCGGCGATCGATCCGATCTGGACCGGCGCGCCTTTGCCGCGCTCGACGAGATAGAGAAGCGCGCGCAGCGCATAACGGGTCTTTTGGGAGATCATCTCGTTCCTGTCATCTTCCGCGGCGGCTGCGCGGCTGCTTTCGCGCGCCGCTCGCGCGCCAACGCCAAATCCTCTATTCCTTCGCTTGGGTATAACGTGGGCGCGCCGACATCGGCAAGCAAGCGGTAGAGCGACGCTGACAGGCGATGAACGCCGCAACGATTTCGAAGGCGCATCGTTCTTGGTTCAGCTGAAGAAGCTCATTCCCCTTGATGGGCGTCCCGGACGAACCGCCGGGGCGCCCTTTTTCCGTCTTTTGTCTTCGACGGTGGAGCGCTGCCGCGAGCGGCCGTGCTTGACCTTTTGGCCGGCGGGCGCAATGAGGCTGGCATGATCGCAACCGGTCCCGCTCCATTTGGCCCAGGCCGCCTTGCCCGCATCGTGTGCGGGCGCGCGCCCGCATGCCGATCGCGGCGCTGGCGGTGGTGCGCGGACATTGACGGCGTGCCCTGCTGAGCTGACCCGCTCCCGCGAACGCGAGGAGCGAACTCCCGGAAGGCCCGCCCACCGAGCGGGCCTTTTTTTGGTTGCGAGACATTGGATCATGAACCCCACGACTGACAGCGAAGCTGAAGAAAAGGCGCCCCCGGCCGTCGAGGAGGCGATCGATCGCCTATGCGCGGGCGAGGACCTCGAGATCGACCAGGCGGAGGCGCTGTTCGCGGCGATCGTCGACGGCACACTCGAGGAGATGCAGCTCGCCGGCTTCCTCGTCGCGCTCAAGGCAAAGGGCGAATCGGCCGCCGAGCTGATCGGCGCTGCGCGGGCCTTGCGCGCCGCCGCCGAGCCGTTTCCGCGCCCGGACACCCTGTTCGCCGATACTTGCGGCACTGGCGGCGACAAGTCGGGGACGATCAACGTCTCGACCGCGGCCGCGTTCGTCGCCGCCGCCTGCGGCCTGCCGGTGGTCAAGCACGGCAATCGCTCGATCACCTCGCGCTGTGGCTCGGCCGACGTGCTCGAGCGGCTCGGCGCGCGGATCGACCTGCCCCCGGCCGAAGCGCGGCGCGTGCTCGACGCCTCGGGCGTGTGCTTCCTGTTCGCGCCGCAATACCACCCCGGCATGCGCCACGCGGGACCGGTGCGGCGCGCGCTTCGCGTGCGGACGATCTTCAACATGCTCGGCCCCTGCCTCAACCCGTCGGCGCCGCCGGTCCAGCTGGTCGGCGTCGCCGACCCCGCGCTGATCGAGCCGATCGCCCGCACCTTGCAGAATCTCGGCTGCGGCCGGGCATTGGTCGTGCACGGCGCCGGGCTCGACGAGATCGCGCTTCATGCCGAGACCGAGGCGATGCGCGTCCACGACGGCCAGATCGAGGCGGTCACGATCTCGCCCGAGCAGGCGGGGCTCAAGCGCGCCGCGATCGAGCCGCTCGCCGGCGGCGACCCGGAGGAGAATGCGCGTCGCCTGCAGGCGGTGCTTGCCGGCCGCGGCAGCGACACCGAGCGCGGCATGGTCGCGATCAACACCGGCGCGCTGCTGATGACGGCGGGCCTCGCCGACGATCTGCGCACAGGCACCGAGGCGGCGCTGGCCGCGCTCGGCGACGGTCGCGCGCTGGCTCGGCTCGATGCCTTCGTGGCGGCCAGCCGTGGTTGAGCCGGGCGGAGTTCTCGGCGAGATTGTCGCGCGCAAGCGCAAGGACGTCGCCGAGCGGCTCGAAGGGCAGAGCCTCGAGTGGCTGCGGGCGCGTGCCGAACCGACCCGGCGCAGCCTGGCGGCGGCGCTCGCGCGGCCGGGCGCGCGCTTCATCATGGAGATGAAGCGGACCTCGCCGTCGCGCGGCGCCTCGGCCGGGCATGAGCCGGACGTGGTCGCGCGCGCCTATGCCGACGTCGCCGATGCGGTCAGCGTGCTCACCGACACCCCCTATTTCCGCGGCTCGTTCGCCGATCTGCGCGCGGTGCGCGCCACGTTCGACGGGCCGATATTGTGCAAGGATTTCACGGTCGACGTTCGCCAGATACCCGAGGCGCGCGCGCAAGGCGCCGATGCGGTGCTGGTGATGCTGTCGGTGCTCGGCGACGAGCAGGCAGCCGCCTGCCTCGCCGAGGCCGAGCGCTTCGCGATGGGCGCGATCGTCGAGGTGCACGACGAGGCGGAGCTCGCACGCGCGCTGGCGCTCGGCGCCAAGATCATCGGCATCAACAACCGCGATCTCAAGAGCCTCGAGACCGACCTCGCGGTCACCGAGCGGCTCGCGCCATTGGTGCCGCCGGGGCCGCTCGTGATCGCCGAATCGGGCATCAGAAGCAGGGCCGACGTCGCACGGCTTGCGCCTTTTGCCGATGCCTTCCTGGTCGGATCGTCGCTGATGGCCGAGGACGATATCGCCGGTGCCGCCCGCCGGCTCGCGTTCGGCAGGATCAAGGTCTGCGGCCTGACCTCGCCCGCCGATCTCGACCGGGCGCGGGCGGCGGGCGCGAGCCTCGGTGGGATGATCTTCGCGG
>Ga0255338_1003581_pt1 | contig 18237 bp, 20 predicted proteins | sample MeOH1_35cm_T4_19_FD_203715 | JGI IMG/M metagenome (GOLD analysis project Ga0255338, IMG submission 203715) | Sandy soil microbial communities from University of British Columbia, Vancouver, Canada - MeOH1_35cm_T4_195 | ecosystem: Engineered > Artificial ecosystem > Sand microcosm > Unclassified ...
TCACCAAGCTGTCGTCGGCGATGCCGAGCTTGATGTCGTTTTCGAGGAACGCGTCGAGCACCGCATCGGAGATCTGGTCACAGACCTTGTCCGGATGACCTTCGGAAACCGACTCGCTGGTGAACAGATAATTCGTGTGAGCCACCGCTGAAACTCCTCCATCGCGCGGCTGATATTAGCCGCGCCGTTTTTTGGCCGGAGTGTTTCTTGCAGTGACCGAGAGCAAGGTCAAGATGCGGGCAACAGTGGGCAACTTCCACTATTGCGATGGGATCAGGCGGGCAATTTATTCCTCGCCGGCGATCTGTTCCACCAAGTCGACAATGCGCCGCCGCAACTTGCTGTTCTTGATGCGCATGAACGACTTGGTCAGCGACAGTCCGTCCGAGGTGGCGAGGAAGTCGGAGACGTAAGCCGGCGACGGGGCTTCGCTCAGGCCGCCGCCGGTGGGGCTGCCCGGCGTATGCGGCGCGCCTTCGAAGAAGAAGGAGACCGGGACCTGCAGGATGTGCGCGATCTGCTGGAGGCGGCTGGCGCCGATGCGGTTAGTGCCCTTCTCGTATTTCTGAACTTGCTGGAAGGTCAGACCAAGGGCATCCCCGAGCTTCTCCTGACTCATGCCCAGCATCATGCGGCGCATGCGCACGCGCGAACCGACATGCTTGTCAATCGGATTGGGTGCCTTCTTAGCCATAAATATCTCCTATGCCTCCATCGTGGCCCGTGATGCACAACTTGCGGAACTCTTGCAATCGGTCAAGTCCCGCCCACTGTGCAGCAAGGTCAAGAAACGCTGAAAAAACGAGCCGCTTCCTTGGTTGTTTCGACATGAGGAAAGCACTGAAACTGGTATCGGTTGCGAGACGTTTATCGTTGAAATAGAGGGGTTTGCGCCTAAAACTCAGCCAGTTTCAATCTATGCACGAAGGCGCCGGTTACCGACCGTAAACAGACTTACTACCAAAAATAGAATCAAGGCAGCGTCACCAAATTTCACATATATAGTTTTCTCAATCGCACGTGGCAGACCGGAGTCCAGTACACCTTCAACGCCAAGCGGTAAGGACGCGATTACTCGCCCAACAGGATCGATGACCGCGGAGATACCGGTATTGGCGGCGCGCACGATTGGCAGGCCTTCCGCGATCGCGAGCGCGCGCGTTTGCTGGAAGTGCTGATAGGGCCCCGAGCTGATTCCAAACCATCCGTCATTGGTCACGTTCACAAGCCAGCCTGGGCGTTCATTGTTGGGGACTGCTTCGCCTGGAAAGATCGCTTCGTAACAAACCAGCGGCATCATTTTCGGCGCGCGTCCGACATCCATGGTGCGCCGCCGGTCGCCCGACAAGAAGCCGCCGGCCTGCTTGGTGAGTTGCTGCAGGCCGATGCTCTCCAGGAGAGTCTGAAATGGCAAATACTCACCGAACGGCACCAGGTGCACCTTGTCGTAAATGCCGCGAATGGAGCCGTCCGGATCGATCACATAGACCGAGTTATAGGCGCGGATCGTGCGCGAGCCGCTCTCCGGCGGCATGGCACGCACCGCACCGGTGATGAGCTCGGTACCGGGTTTCAACAGTGCCGCGATCTGCGCCAGCGCATCCGGCTCCTGCGTCAAGAAGAAAGGAAAGGCCGACTCCGGCCAGATCAGATGCGTGATGTCGTGCAAGCCGTTCGACTGCGGACCGGTGGCGCGCTCCGACAGCGACAGGTAGCGCGTCATCACCTCATTCTTGGCGCTGTAATTGAACTTCGCATCTTGCTGCAGATTGGGTTGCATGATGCGCAGCTTCACATCTTTCACGAACGCGGTCGGATAGGTTGCAAGCCGTGCCGCGCCGTAACCTGCGAGCGCGGCGAGGATGATGAGGCCGACAACCGGCCAGCGGTAGGGATGGCGGGTGTCTTCCGGCTCGTCCGCTAGCACCGCCGGGCTCGCGCAAATGGCGAGCGCCAAAAAAGTCAGCCCCCAAATGCCGACCAAGGAGATGCTCTGGCCAAGCACCAGCGGTTGCATCAGCGCGTAGCCAAAGGTGTTCCAGGGAAAGCCGGTCAGCAGGTGCCCGCGCAGCCACTCGGCGACGGTCATGGCGGCTGCCAATGCCAGGATGCGCACGGGTCCGCGCACCCAGATCAAGCGCGCGACTGCCAATCCCAAGCCGGTGTACAGCGCGAGATAGGCCGGCAGCCCGGCCACCGCGACCGGCAGCAGCCAGCCAAACGTTTTCGCATCGACGAGGAAGGCGTAGCCGACCCAGTAGATGCCGGCGAGGAAGAAGCCGAATCCGAAGCACCAGCCGGCGAGCGCGGCGCTGCCGAGGCCGCCCCAGCGGCCAGACGCCGAGCCGTCGACCAGCCAAACCAGGACCGGAAAGGTCAGGAACAGAACCGGCCAGGCATTGATCGGCGCCATGGCCAGCACTGAGGCGGCGCCCGCCACGAAGGCGATGATCGCCCGCCGCCAGCCGAAGGCGAGTACGACTTCATGCGCGGCGCGGGTGGCGAGATGTATGGGCGTCACGGGCGCGTCGTGCCCGGTGGCGCTGACGTCTCGGCGTCTTTCTGAGCTGGTTCATCGCCCGGGACCGGCGGCGGCGCGACGCCGGCGAGCACAGCGTCCGGCTCACGCCGGCGCGGCTCGCGCGCCGTTTCACGCGCCACCTGGCGCCGCTCTTTCAGGCGCGTGATGCGCACGCGCTTGATGCGGCGTGGGTCGGCATCGAGCACCTCGAATTCGAACAGGTCCGGACCGGGAATGACTTCGCCCCGCAACGGCAAGCGGCCCGCGCGTGTGACGAGATAGCCGGCAAGCGTGTCGACTTCCTCGGCCGCGTCGCCAACGTCGAAGTCGCTGCCGACGATGGCGACGACATCTTCCAGGCTTGCACGTGCATCGGCGATGTAAGATCCGTCGGCCTGCCGCACGACCGACGGCGTTTCGTCCTCGTCGTGCTCGTCGGCGATTTCGCCGACGATCTGCTCGACGATGTCCTCGATCGAGACCAGGCCGTCGGTGCCGCCATATTCGTCGACCACCAGCGCCAGATGAATGCGCGTCGCCTGCATGCGCGCCAGCAGATCGATGGCGCGCATTGACGGCGGCACGAACAGGATCTCGCGTACGATCTTGGCGCTCGACAATGGCGTGGCGAGATTGATCGCTTTGAAGTCGAGCCCTGCCGGCAGCGGTTTTTTGCGCTTAGCGTTCTTTTCCGGATCGACGGCTGCGCGCGCGGTCATGTAGGCGATCAGGTCGCGGATGTGCACCATGCCGACCGGATCGTCGAGCGTGTCATTGTAGACGACGAGGCGCGAATGGCCGGCACCTTCGAAGGTGCGCACCAGCTCGCCGAGCGCAATGTCCTGCTGCACCGATACGATGTCGGCGCGCGGCACCATCACGTCGCCGACGCGCCGCTCGCGCAGCGCCAGGATGTTCTTGAGCATCCGGCTCTCTTCGGGCGAGAAGCCGGACTCGCTCGACGGCATGGCGTCGAGCACGTCCTTGAGGTCGGCACGGATCGAGCCGTTGCGCCAGCCGAACAAGGCGCGGACGGCGCGCAGGAACCAGCCTTCGCCGCCTTCGCGCGGCGGCTTCACCGGCACGGGCAGGTGGCGCGGCTCATAAGGCGTGGCGGTAGAGCTGGTACTGGAGGGATCGCTGTCAGGCATGGCGGTTCAGGCGTTGCCCGGCTCGCTCGCCCGGTAAGGGTCGGCGATGTTGAGACGGGCGAGAATTTGGCGCTCAAGCCCCTCCATGGCGTCGGCCTCAGAATCGGTCTCGTGATCGTATCCCAAGAGGTGCAGATAGCCATGCACCGTCAGGTGGGCCAGATGGTCCAGGACCGGCTTGTCTTCCTCGGCCGCCTCGCGTGCCAGGGTTTCGTAGGCGACGATCACATCGCCCAGGAGCGCGGGGACCCCGGCCACTTTCGACGCGGTGGAGGGAAACGACAGCACGTTGGTCGGCTTGTCGATCTTACGCCAGTCGCGATTGAGCGACTGGATGGTGTCGTCGTCGGTCAGCACGACGCTCATTTCGCCCGCAGCCGGCTCGAATTCGGCCGCGGCGGCAATTGCGGTGCGCACGGTGGCCTCCGCCTCGGGCAGCTTGTCCCAGAGCGGCGACTGCACGTCGACATCGATCTGCGGCGCGGAAGCGCGCCGCCTCAGTGCTGCGCTCATGCCTTGCCTTTGTTCTCAGGCGTGACGCGGTCATAGGCGGCGACGATACGCGCCACCAGTTCGTGGCGGATGACGTCTTCATGACCGAAGGCCACGTGGCCGATACCTTCGACGTCTTTGAGCAGTTTGATGGCTTCGGCGAGACCGGACGTCTGACCGCCTGGCAAATCGACCTGGCTCGGGTCGCCGGTGACGATCATGCGGCTGTTCTCGCCCAGGCGGGTCAAGAACATCTTCATCTGCATCGAGGTGGTGTTCTGCGCCTCGTCGAGGATAACGCAGGCATTCGCCAGCGTGCGTCCGCGCATGAAGGCGAGCGGCGCGATCTCGATCTCGCCGGCCTGCAATGCGCGCTCGACGATGCGCGCATCCATGAGATCGTAAAGCGCGTCGTAGATCGGGCGCAGATAAGGATCGACCTTCTCGCGCATGTCACCGGGCAGGAAGCCGAGACGCTCGCCCGCTTCCACCGCCGGCCGCGACAGGATGATACGATCGACTTCCTTGCGCTCGAACATCTGCACGGCCTGCGCGACCGCAAGCCAGGTCTTGCCGGTGCCGGCGGGACCGGTGCCGAAGACCAGCGAATAACGCTTGAGGGCGCGGATGTAGGCGCTTTGCGCGGCGGTGCGCGCGCGCACCGGGCGCTTGCGCAGATTGATCTCTTCGAAGGAGGCGCGCTCGCCTTCCGGCGCGTAGTCGAACAGCGAGCCCTGCGCGATCGCCTGGCGGATGGCGCCTTCGACATCGCCTTGCATGAGATCGCGGCCGCGCTTGGTCTGCTCGTACAGCCCTTCCAGGACGCGGCGCGCCTGCTCGCAGCCGCCGCGCGAGCCTTCGAGCGTGACGTGGTTGCCACGCTGGTCGGCGACGACGCCGAGGCGACGCTCGATCAGCGCAAGGTTCTGTCCGTATTGCCCGAAGAGGATGGAGGCGAGCTTGTTGTCCTCGAAGGCCAGCACGACCTGCGTGGTCGCCGTCTCATCGGAGGCAGCGGCGGTCGGGATCACGGGATCCGATGTGCGCAAAGGTCGATCTATGCTCCAGTTTCAGCCAAGACCGGCGCTGCTGCGCGGTCGGCCAGGTCCCCGAATAACGTGTTGGTGCCCAGTTCCGTGATCGATACCGGGACAATGGTGCCGATCAGGGCCGCGGGGGCCATGACCTGCACCGCCTGTAAATATGGGGACTTGCCGACCAGTTGCCCAGGGAGCCGGCCGGGCTTTTCCAGCAGCACGGGAAGGGTTTTTCCCAACGATTGGGCGTTGAATTCGCGCTGCTGACGGGCGATCAGGGCCTGAAGGCGGTACAAACGCTCGGTTTTCTCCTCCGGCGGCACCTGGTCGTCTAGATCGGCGGCCGGGGTCCCGGGGCGCGGCGAATAGGCGAAGGTATAAGCCCCGGCATAGCCGACGGCCTCGACCAGGCTCAGCGTGGCCTCGAAATCCTCTGCGCTCTCGCCCGGGAAGCCGACGATGAAATCCGAGGTGAAGGCGAGATCGGGCCGCGCCGCGCGCAGGCGCGCGATCACATCAAGATAATGTTCGCGATTATGCTTGCGGTTCATCGCCGCGAGGATGCGATCGGAGCCCGACTGCACCGGCAGATGCACGTAAGGCATCAGTTCGGGCAGGTCGGCGTGGGCGGCGATCAGGTCGTCGTTCATGTCGTTCGGATGGCTGGTGGTGTAGCGCAGCCGCGCGATGCCCGGCACGCGCGCCAGCCGCCGCAGCAATGTGCCGAGGCTCGCCGTCGCACCCTTCGCATCCATGCCGTGATAGGCATTCACGTTCTGACCGATGAGTGTGACTTCGCGCACGCCGGCGGCCGCGAGCCGCGCGACTTCTTCGGCGATCTTCTCGACCGGCCGCGAAAGCTCGGCACCACGCGTATAGGGCACCACGCAGAAAGTGCAGAACTTGTCGCAGCCTTCCTGCACCGTAACGAACGCGGCGATGCCACGCTTGGCGATCTCTTCGCGCTTGGGGGCCGCGAGCGCGTCGAACTTGTCCTCGACCGGAAACTCGGTGTCGATCACTTTCTCGCCGCGTTCGGCGCGCGCGATCATCTCCGGCAGGCGGTGATAGTTCTGCGAGCCGACGACAAGATCGACTGCGCCGGCGCGGCGCATGATCTCGCGTCCTTCGGCTTGAGCGACGCAGCCGGCGACCGCGATCAGCATTTGCCGGCCCTCGCGCGCCGCTTCCTCTTTCATCACGCGCAGGCGCCCGATCTCGGAATAGACCTTGTCGGCCGCCTTCTCGCGGATGTTACAGGTGTTGAGGATGACGAGGTCGGCGCCCTCTGGCCGTGCGCTTTCGGCGAATCCGCTCGGGGCCAGTGTGTCCGCCATACGATTGGAATCGTAGACGTTCATCTGGCAGCCGAAGGATTTGACGTGGACTTTGCGCGCGTTGCTCATGCCGTCTCGATGCTACAGGCCAATCTAGCCTTCCAGGCCCGGCTTGTCCCACTGAACCATATATTTGATTTTACAGCGGTTTTAAGACCGCCCAGAGCCGGGTTGCGGCCTCTTAGCGGCTTTCGGCGCAAAAAGAAACGCCGCTATTCGGCGGCCGCCCGGACTTCGGCCGGCGGCGGCCGGTGTGGCGGTATCGGTCGGCCGCGCAGCGCGCCCGCCATCAGCCGGCGCACATCGTCGTGCAGCTTGCGCGTCATCGCCTTGCGGTCGAGCGCGCCATCGGCGGGAACCGGCTCGCCATAGCTCACTACCGCGTCAACCACGCCCTCGGCGACAAATCTCTTGATGTGCGGCATGAAGTCGAGATCGCCGTACCAGGCGATCAGCGGGCGCTGGCGGCGGCCCATCGGTATGCCCTCCTGGCCGGTGTAGCTGATCGACATCGGCTGGATGACGATATGATCGGCATCGCCTTTGTGCGCCGCCGCCGCATCCTCGACCGCACCCAGGAGCGACGAGCGGAAGGGCAGCACACGATTGCCGTCGCTTGACGTGCCCTCGGCAAACAGCACCACCGACGTGCCTTCCGACAGGCGCTTGACGATCTCGTTGACGGCGTTGCCGGTCTGCTGCCGGCGCGACCGGTCGACGAACACCGTGCGCTGCAATTTGGCGGTGATGCCGACCAGCGGCCAGCTCGCCACCTCGCGTTTGGCGACGAAGGCGACGGGCGCGATCGAGCCGATCACCAGGATATCGGCCCACGACACATGGTTGGACACGAACAGCACGGCGCGGTCGCGCACCGGCGTGCCGATCACGCGGATGCGAATGCGCAGGAGCGAGCACAACACGGCGTAATAGTTCGCCGCGATGTAGCCCCAGCCGGGAAGGCCCAGCTTGCCGAGCACCCACTGCACGGAAATCAGGAGCGGCGTCATCGTGAAAAAGAACGCCGCGATGAGCAGCCCGCGCAGCATCAAAGCCCCCTCAAGTCAGCCGTGCGGTTTATTTCTTGTCGTCGGTGAGCGGTACGGCGTAGAGCTCGAGCCGGTGGTCGATGAGCTTGTAGCCGAGCTTGCGCGCGACTTCGGCCTGCAGACGCTCGATCTCTTCCGACTGGAATTCGATCACTTCGCCGGTGCGCAGGTTGATCAGGTGGTCGTGGTGCACTTCCGACGAGGTCTCGTAGCGCGCGCGGCCATCGCGGAAATCGTGCTTCTCGATGATGCCGGCATCCTCGAACAGCCGGACGGTGCGGTACACCGTCGAAATAGAAATGCGGTCGTCGACCTTGGCGCAGCGGCGGTATAATTCCTCGACATCGGGGTGGTCTTCGGAACCGGCCAACACGCGCGCGATCACGCGGCGCTGCTCGGTCATACGCATGCCCTTGGCGGCGCAGAGGGCCTCGATGTTCTTCCTGTCAGGAGCGATTTTGTCCGGCGTATTCACGTTCTCGCACTCGGTCGGGTGGCTGGGCCCGGCTCTTCTAGCACACTGAGCCAGTGGGGGAATGTTCAGATTGCGGGTCAGATGAGGTCGCGGCGCAGGACCAATGCCGTCGCCGGTTTTCCATCCGCACCAGGGTAGTAATTGGGCCTGCGGCCGACTTCGCGAAAGCCGGCGCGGCGGTAGAGCCGGATCGCCGGCGTATTATTCTCGTCGACCTCGAGAAACACACTGTGCGCGCCGAGGCCCGCCAGGCGTTGCAGATGCAATGTCAACAGGCCGCGGGCGAAGCCCCGGCCGCGACGACCGGCGGCGATGGCAACCGATAGGATTTCCGCCTCATCCGCCGCCTGCCGCGACAGGATGAAGCCGGCGAACTTGCCGCCGAGCGTGGCGCGGTGGGCGATGACGGCGCGGTCGAGCAACAGCGTTTCGACTTCCTGCTCGCTCCAGCCGCGGTGGAACGAGGCGGCATGCAGCGCTGCGATGGCGCCGGCGTCGCTGGGCCTCGCTTCGGTAAAGGCCGGCGCGCCGCGTCCGAACAAGGTGCTGAAGAAACCCATCACCGCCGTGCCAAGTGCGATGCCTCCTGAGGCTGAGCGTCCGGCGCCTTCAGATAAAGCGGCCTTGGCGAGACGCCCGTGTCAGGCGCAGCCGCGCCCAGTTGCGCGACCCAATCGATATCGGGCGCGCCGCGTTGCTCGACCGAGCGCGGGCTGCGTTCATCTAGCGGCCATGCCGCCGCCAACAGATTGGCCGCGGTGCCGACGATACGCGGGGCGCCGCTGTTGGCGGCTGCGCGCACGGCTTCGCGTAACGGCGCGACACGCGGCGCCACCAAGGTACGGCCGCCGGGGCCGTACACCTGCAAATAAACATGGTCGTGCCGCGCGTCGATCGCCGCCACGACGGGGAGCGTGTCGTCGGCGGCGATCAGCGGCGTGGCGTAGGTCGCGAGCGTCGATAAGCCGACCGCGGGTTTTCCTGCTGCGAGCGCGATGCCGCGCGCGGCCGCGATGCCGACGCGCAGGCCGGTGAAGCTGCCGGGTCCGATGGTGACGGCGATACGGTCGAGCGCGGTGTAAGCAAAGCCGGCGCGGTCCATCACGCGCTTGATGAGCGGCATCAGCGCTTCGGCGTGGCCGCGCTGCATGGTGAGCGACTCATGCGCGACGATGCCGCCGTGCTCGGTGTCGAGCACGGCGGCCGAACAGGCTTCAAGCGCTGTATCGATGGCAAGGACGCGCATGAAATTACTGTAGCATCGTCGCGCGTCTAGCGAATGCTTTCTGCGTCGTCGTCCCCGCGAAAGCGGGGGGACAGCTCTTAAACCGGCCGGACTTCCGTCACTTCGGGCACGAAATGGCGCAGCAGGTTCTGGATGCCGTGCTTGAGCGTCGCGGTCGACGACGGGCAACCGGAGCACGCGCCCTGCATGTGCAGATAGACGATGCCTTCCTTGTATCCTTTGAAGGTAATGTCGCCGCCGTCGCCGGCCACGGCCGGGCGCACGCGCGTCTCGATCAGATCCTTGATGATGGTGACGGTCTCTTCGTCGGCGGCGTCGAAGAACTCGTCGTCGGCTGTGGCCGGCTGCGCTTCTTGCGCCAGCAGCGGCGCGCCGGACAGATAATATTCCATGATGGCGCCGAGGATCGCCGGCTTCATTTGCTGCCAGTCGCCGTCCGTCTTGGTGACCGAGATGAAATCGCCGCCGAAGAACACGCCGCCGACATTCGGAATGTCGAACAGGCGCTGGGCCAGGGGAGATTGGGCGGCGGCTTCGCGGCTTGGCATGTCAAGCGTGCCGGCGTCGAGCACGGCGCGGCCGGGGAGGAATTTCAGCGTCGCCGGGTTCGGCGTGGCTTCGGTCTGGATAAACATTCTGGCTCTCCTTACGGGTTCAAGGCCCGTGGATGGCTGGGATTTACCCAGGATAGATGGCTCTTTGGCGAGGCGGGGTCAACCGGACGCCTCCGTCATCCTGAAGTGCGAGCGCAGCGGGCTTCGAAGGGCGACGGCTAGGCCATCGCCTCGAGGTCTTCGTCGTTGAGATGGCCGGGCACGATGGCCACGGGGATGGGAAAGGTTCCCGCCGTCTTGGCCAGATTGGTGACCAACGGGCCGGGACCTTCCTTGCCGATACCGGCGGCGAGCACCAGGATGCCGATATCGGCGTCGTCGTCGATCAGCTTGACGATCTCTTCCGCGGTATCGCCTTCGCGGATCACGCGGTCGGGATTGATATCAGCGATCTCCTTCGCGCGCGCCGCGTATTTATCGAGCGCGGCATTGGCCGCTTCCATCTGCTCGGCCTTCATGATGTCGGCGACGCCAAGCCATTGCTGATTACGGTCGCCCGGTTCGATCACGCGCAGCATCACGATCTGCGACTTGGTGCGGCCGGCGCGCTTGGCGGCCCAGAACACGGCGCGGTCGCATTCCTCGGTGTCGTCGATGACGACGAGGTATTTGCGCTTATGTCCGGCCTCGAAGCTGCGCCGTTTGCTGCTCATGCTTGCCCCCTGGCGTCCGTTCCGGACGTCGAACGAACGCGCAAGGTGAGAATGGTGGCACGGCGCCTGCCGCGCTTACAAGCGGGGCTTAACTACCGGCGGACGAAGCCGACGATGTCCTTGACAGCCTTCATGGTGTCGGCGGCGATCGCCTGCGCGCGCTGCGAGCCTTCGCCCAGGACCGAGTCGATGTAGACCGGATCCTGTATCAGCTTCTTCATTTCGCTTCCAATTGGCCCGAGCTTGGCGACCGCGAGATCGACCAGTGCCGATTTGAAGGTCGAGAACTGCCCGCCGCCGAACTCGCCGAGCACAGCCGCTTTCGACGTGTCGTTGAGCGCGGCATAGATGCCCACGAGATTGTCGGCCTCGGGGCGCGGCTCTAGGCCCTTCTCCTCGCTCGGTAGCGGCGCGGGGTCGGTCTTGGCTTTGCGGATCTTCTGCGCGATGGCATCGGCATCGTCGGTCAGATTGATACGCGAATAATCGGATGGTTCCGACTTCGACATCTTCTTGGAGCCATCACGCAGCGACATGACGCGAGTCGCGGGACCTTGAATGATCGGCTCCGGCAGCGGGAAGAACATGTCACCGTAACCGTGGTTATGGATCGACGGTCCATAGTCGTTGTTGAATTTCTGCGCGATGTCGCGCGAGAGCTCGAGATGCTGTTTCTGATCTTCGCCGACCGGCACATGCGTGGCGCGATAGACGAGAATGTCGGCCGCCATCAGGTTCGGATAGGCATAGAGGCCTACCGACACGTTCTCGCGGTCCTTGCCGGCCTTCTCCTTGAACTGGGTCATACGGTTGAGCCAGCCCAGCCGCGCGACGCAGTTGAATACCCAGGCGAGCTCGGCGTGTTCGGCCACCTGGCTCTGGTTGAAGACAATGTGCTTCTTCGGATCGATGCCGCAGGCGATGAAGGCCGCGGTCACCTCGCGCGTGGCGCGGGCCAGTTCGCTCGGGTCTTGCCAGACGGTGATCGCGTGCATGTCGACGACGCAATAGATGCAGTCGTACTTATCCTGCAGCGCCACGAACTTCGTGATCGCGCCGAGATAATTGCCGAGGTGCAGGTTGCCGGTCGGCTGCACGCCGGAAAACACGCGCTCTTTGAACGCCATAGCCTCACTCTCTCCTGGAACCGTGGCGCGCCACATCGCACGACCGCGTTTGCCGCGCAACCCCACCGTGCGTCTGGCCCTGCGCCGGGCGCGGGCGGCGCGACAATATCAAAGCCCTTATCGTTCCATTATAGGTGATTCCAGGCGCTACGAATCGTGCGCACCGCGAGCGCGGGGAAGGCTTCGATGAGCAAAGACGAACTGATCATCCAACTGGTGAAAGTGGGGCTCGGCATTCTGATCGCGGGCTACTTTTTCTGGTGGAGTCTCGAAGTGCTGAAGAGACTTCCGCCCCCTCACTAGCGCACCTCGAATTTGCGCCGGACCGCGCGCCAATCGAGCGTGCCGTTGCCAACGCCGGCGACATTGCGGGCAAGCGACATGCCGATGGGCCTCCGCCCGCTGGTTACCGCGAGTATCGAGGCGCGCCCCACACGTTGCTTCGATTTGGCCTGTGGTTATAGTGCGCCGCCTTTCAGTCTCCAGAGGATCCCTTATGACCGCTTCCCGCTACGATGTGCTCGGCATCGGCAACGCCATCGTCGACGTCATCGCCCGTGCCGAGGATGATTTTCTGGTTGCGCAGGGCATGCACAAGGGCGCCATGGCGCTGATCGACGAGGCGCGCGCGCAGGCGATCTACGCCGCCATGGGCCCGGCGACGGAATCGTCCGGCGGCTCGGCCGCCAATACCATTGCCGGCGTGGCGAGCTTCGGCGCCCGCGCCGCCTTTGTCGGCAAGGTCAAGGACGACGAGTTGGGCAAGGCCTTCGCGCACGACATTCGTTCTCTTCGGGTTGCCTTCGACACCAAGCCGGCAAGCGACGGCCCATCGACCGCGCGCTGCTACATCATGGTGACGCCCGACGGCGAGCGCACCATGAACACCTATCTCGGCGCGGCGCAGGACCTGCGACCGAGCGATATCGACGAGGCGCAGATCGCAGCCGCCGAAGTCGTCTATCTCGAAGGTTATCTGTGGGACCCGCCGCAGGCGAAGGAGGCCTTCCTCAAGGCGTCTGAGATCGCGCACAAGAACGGCCGCCGCGTTGCGCTGACGCTGTCGGATTCGTTTTGCGTCGATCGCTACCGCGGCGAATTCCTCGACCTCATCCGCAAGGGCACGGTCGATATCATCTTCGCCAACGAGCACGAGCTGCATAGTCTGTACGAAACAGCCGATTTCGCGGTCGCCAGCTTGGCGCTGCAGAAGGACGCCAAGCTGGCCGTCGTCACCCGCAGCGCCAAAGGCTGCGTCGTGGTCACGCCGGACCGGGTTGAAGCCGTGCCGGCGGCGCCGGTCGACAAGGTGGCCGACGTCACCGGCGCCGGTGATCTGTTCGCCGCCGGCTTCCTGGTTGGCTTAGCGCGCGGCAAGGACCACCGCACGGCCGCGCAGCTCGGCGGCCTCGCCGCCGCCGAGGTAATCCAGCACATCGGCGCGCGCCCGGCGGTGTCGCTCAAGGCGCTGGCGGCCGAGAACGGCCTCGTCGTCTGATTTTTTCGGAAGAAGACCTTCGGCGTGAGAGCCAAAGAGTGTCGCCCCCTGGCGTCTCACGCTGACCGGTGGTTTGCCGACCCGACCAAGGCCGGCCGCAAGGTCTTATGTCCCTCAGATAGGGAGGTCGCCCCGGCCCCGGCAAGCAATTGGTAACCACTTGGTAACCGAACGTGGTTACCGATTGGTGAACGCCCATTTGCGAGGACCCATGGCCATGGCCGAGGAAAGCGAGAAGAGCGCCGCCGACCCGTCGGCGGAGCCCGATAACAAGCCGGAAACGACGAACGATCTGCCTTCGGTGGAGTCGCCGTCGATCTCACCCGCCGAGCCCGAGAAAGAGCCGATCGCGCCGTCGATGGCCATCGTGCCGGTCGCCGAACCAATCCTCGATTCACCGATCGCGCCCGACCCGGCCCCGCGCAAATCCTTCCGCCTGCGCGCCCGCCACAAGGTCTACGCCGCGCTGGCCGCCTCGGTGCTGATCGCCGGTGTGGCCGGTGTGTTCGCCGGCGTGGCCGCCAGCGGCGGCTTCAAGACGCCGGCCGCGCCCAAGGTCGACACCGCCGCGCTCGACGAGCGCAAGGCGATGCAGCAGTCGATCGCGAAGCTCAACAAAGAAATTGGCTCACTCAAGTCGAGCCTCGAGGCCGCCAACAAAGCGGCGCACACGCAGATCGCCAAGATCACTGAGAAGCTCAATCGCGAAGCGGCCGAGATCACCGGCTCGATCGCCGCGCCGCAGACGATGACGCCGCCAGCGCCTGTGCAGACAACGACGCCCCTGCCGACGCCGCGCCCGACGCGCATGGCCTCGCTCGAGCCGCCGCGCCCGTCGGTGGTGCGCGACTGGTCGATCCGCGACAGCCGCGACGGTTACATCTACGTGCAGAACCAAGGCGAGATCTATCAGGTCGTCCCGGGCGCGCCGCTGCCGGGCCTCGGTCCGGTCGAACAGATCAAGCGCCAGGACGGCCGCTGGGTGGTCGTCACCCCGCGCGGGCTGATCGTCTCGCAGCGCGACCGCGGCTATTTCGACTAGCAACTCTGCATAGAAATGCAGCAAAGCGGCGCCTCTTGGCGCCGCTTTTCATTTGTGCGTGAGCGCCCATGGTCCCGGTCTTGGCCCCGCATGCCGAACCGTGTCAGATTTTGTGCTGGCTTCAGCGGTGGGTGTTCACGATGAGCGGCACGTTCCTGAAAGTCCTCGCGATATTCGGTGCTCTTGTCGGCAGCATTGCCTCGGCCTCCGCGCAAGGCGCCGCACCCGCCCAGCCCAAACCCGAGATGATGGAAAGCTGCCCGGGGCTCATCGCCACGCGCTCGCCGTTGTTTAAGCCGGCGTCGTTCCGGCTCGCCGCGCTCGAGCGCGATCAAGTGCGTATCAGCTACAACGGCCATTCGACTTTCCTGATCGAAAGCCCCCAACTCGTGCGCATCGCCACCGACTACAACGACTATGTCCGGCCGCCGGTGCTGCCCGACATCGTCACCATGAACCACGCGCATTCGACGCATTACACCGAGCGTCCCGATCCCGGCATCAAATACGTGCTGCGCGGTTGGTCGGAAGAACAGAAGCCGGCGCGCGTCGACGTCCAGTACAAGGACGTACGCGTGCGCAACGTGCCGACCAACATCCGCACCTATGAAGGCGGCACCGAGCGCCACGGCAATTCGATCTTCATCTTCGAGGCCGCCAGTCTCTGCATCGCGCATCTCGGCCATCTGCACCACACGCTGACACAACAGCAGCTCAACGAGATCGGCCGCGTCGACGTTGTGTTTGTGCCGGTGGACGGCAGCTACACGCTCGATCTCGAAGGCATGATCGACGTGCTGAAGTCGCTGAAGGCGCCGTTGATGGTGCCCATGCACTATTTCAGCGCCTATACGCTCGACCGCTTCCTGAGCCGCGTCCGCCAGGAATGGGATGTCGAGATCGCGGAAGTACCGTCGGTTGTGGTCTCCAAGGCCAGCTTACCGTCGAAGCCGAAAGTCCTCGTCCTGCCCGGACGCTGATACCGCCTTTCTTTCGCCTTTGACGGCCGTCAAAACGTGCCGACCTGATTCAATTTACAAAAATATAGCGTGGAACTAACCTGAACGCCTCGCGTTCATGCAGGGCGGTTTTTCGCTTTTGTTTGAGGACCTTTGCATGCAGAGCTGGAGCAATTGGAAGCGTTTCCCTGATGTTCAGAGCGGAGACCACGTGGAAGCGCCGATCGGTCCCGGTGTGTACGAAGTGAGGCACACACTGACCGGCCGTGTTGTTGCCTTCGGTCACGCCGCCAACGTCGCCAACGCGCTTTCCGAGCTGAAGCTGAACGGTGGCGTCGGCACCTTTGCCCGCCTCTTTCGCAAGCAGCCGCTGGTATCGCGCGTGGCCGATCTCGAATATCGCACCTGCGCGGCGGCGACGCGCGCGGAAGCCAAAGTGACCGCGCACCGGCTGCTCGGCCTGCGTCAGACTGCCTGGCGCCGGCGCATGGATCTCGGCTGGTCGGCGCGCGCCAGTTGAACCTTCGTAATTTATGGCAGCGAGCGGCCGGCCTTCGCGCCGGCCGTTTTCGTTTCGGGTGAGCCGCCTCGCTCAGATCAATTGAGCCGCCATGTCGTCGGCTAACGCGCGTAGCCTCGGCAAAAACACCTTACGCATGGCGTCGAGTGCGACGCGCTCGGTGTGCACGCCGACATTCAACGCCGCGACCGTTCTGCCGTCACGGCGTTTCAACGGAACGGAAATCGACCGGAATCCGGACTCCGCTTCCTGATCGACCAGGGCGAAGCCGTCGGTGCGCGCCTTCGCGATCTCGCGGCGCAATTCGGCTTTGTCGGTGACGGTCGCAGGCGTCAGCTTCGATAGCTTTGCGCACGCAAGCTGCGCATCCACCTGCTTGTCGTCGAGCGTCGCGAGCAGGATACGGCCGAGCGAGGTAGACAGTGCCGGCAAACGAAAGCCGATTTGCGCGCTGACCGGCAGCATGCGGTTCGGCGAGGCGTGCGCGATCATGACGATGTCGGCGCCGTCGAGCACGGCGGCCGAGCAGGCTTCGCCGAGTTCGTCGCTCAACCGTTCGAGCGCCGGCTGAACGATGTCCGAGATGGCATTCGATGAGAGATAGGCGCCGGCCAGCGTCAGGATGCGCGGCGTCAGGCGGAACAGCCGGTCATCGACCTCGGCGTAGCCGAGCTTCACCAGCGTAACGAGCGTACGCCGCACCGAGGCGCGGGGCAGATCGACCATGCGGGCGACATCGCTGAGCGTGAGCCAGCGCCGCTCGCGGCCGAAGGCCTCGACCACCCGCAGGCCTCGCGCCAGCGCTTCGAGAAAGTCGGCTCCGGCGGCGTCATCGAGCTCTTGTTCGGCTGGCGATCGTTTGATGCGCGGCATGATGTCGGATGTGCGGGGGCTTGGCCTTTGGTCTCGAATGCGATTAAATCTAATTCCGAACGTTTGTTCGGTCAACGAACAAAGCGAGGCCTTGCGGCCTCGTTCGCGACAGAGGAGCCTTGAGACCATGCTCAGCCAGGAACAGAACGATCTCATCACTCGCACCGGCCCCGGCACGCCCGCCGGCGCTTTGATGCGTCGCTACTGGCAGCCGGCCGCGCTGGTCGAAGAATTGGCCGGCAACCGGCCGATCAAGCCGATCCGGCTGTTTGGCGAAGACCTCGTGATCTTCAAGGACGACAAGGGCCGCTACGGTCTCGTCGGCCGCAACTGTCCGCATCGCGGCACGGACTTGGCTTACGGCCGCCTTGAGGACGGCGGCCTGCGCTGTCCATTCCATGGCTGGCTGTTCGACGTGAACGGCAAATGCCTGGAGACGCCGGCCGAGCCGCCGGAGAGCAACCTCTGCGCCAACATCAAGCAGAAGTCTTATCCGGTCATCGAGAAGAACGGCATCCTGTTCGCTTACTTAGGATCAGGTGCGCCGCCGGCGCTGCCGGCCTTCGACTGCTTCGTCGCGCCCGACAGCCATACCTTCGCGTTCAAAGGCATGATCGATTGCAACTGGCTGCAGTCCTTGGAGGTCGGCGTCGATCCGGTGCACACCTCGTTCCTGCATCGCTTCTTCCACGACGACGATCCGACCAAGAGCTACGGCAAGGTGTTCCGCGACGTCACGCGCGACTCGGACATGCCGATGTCGCGCATCATGCGCGAGTTCACCCGTCCGCGGATCGAGATCGAACCGACCGAATTCGGCTTCCGCGTCGTGACGCTGCGCGAGATCAGCGACACGAGCACGCATGTGCGCGTCACCAATCTGATGTTCCCCAATGCCTTTATCATCCCGATGAGCCGCGAGATGACGATCTCGCAGTGGCACGTGCCGATCGACGACTCCAAACACTATTGGTACGCGATCTTCACGTCGTTCGGCGAACCCGTGAACAAGGAAGAGATGCGCCGCCAGCGGCTGATGCTTTATTCGCTGCCGGATTACATACCGAATCGCAATAAGAGCAACGACTACGGTTTCGATCCGCACGAGCAGGAGAGCGAGACCTATACGGGCATGGGCGCCGACATCAACGTGCACGACCAGTGGGCCTGCGAATCGATGGGCGCGATCCAGGACCGCACACAGGAGCACCTCGGCTCGTCGGATAAGGCCATCGTCGCCTATCGCAAGCTGCTGCGGCAGGCACTGGAGCAGCAGGGCAAGGGCGAGAAGCCGATCATGGTGCTCGACGAAAAGCAGGCCGCCGGCGTCACCGGCCCGGCCGCGGTCGACGGTATCGGTCCGACCGAGGACTGGCAGGGCTACTGGCAGAAATCGGAAGCCGCCAAGCGCCAGGGTGCGAGTTGGATTGCCTAGGCTGTCATCGCCCGCCAACGGATCCGGCCGAAGGCCGGCCCGATGACAGGCTCCGGCGGTCGATCCAGTATCCTCCGGACGTTGTAATTCATGCGCTTTCTCGTAAAGCTGCGGCGTACTGGATGCCCGCTTTCGCGGGCATGACAGTATGTGGATGTGACGATGTCTCCCCGTAAGCCCGCAGAATCCTCCGCCAGCTTTGTTGACC
>Ga0255338_1003582_pt1 | contig 18227 bp, 18 predicted proteins | sample MeOH1_35cm_T4_19_FD_203715 | JGI IMG/M metagenome (GOLD analysis project Ga0255338, IMG submission 203715) | Sandy soil microbial communities from University of British Columbia, Vancouver, Canada - MeOH1_35cm_T4_195 | ecosystem: Engineered > Artificial ecosystem > Sand microcosm > Unclassified ...
CGCCGTGTGGGCGGCCGGCTGCCTGCGCAGCAGCAGCACGTTGACGACCACGAAGGCGCCCGAGGCGAGCACGAAGAGCAGGGCGGCCAGCTGCGGCGCATCGGCCAGGATGGCGAGCGCGCCGGCCCCGGAGGAAAGCGGAGTGATCCAGGCCGCGGCATGCCGGGAGGCGACGGCGCGTTCGACCGAGATCACGGCGCCGAGGAAGCCGCACATCATCAGCGCGGCATGCGACAGCGCGGCACGGGTGAGCCAGGCGGCATCGGCAGCCACCGGCAGCGCGATGCCCACGCGCAGCAGCCCGCCGGCGATGCCCGCCAGCAGCGATGCGGCCACGCAGGCAACCAGCGCGCCGCCGAGGGCGACGCGCGGGTTCACCAGCCCATGAAGCCGCGGGCTTTCTCGCTCATGCGCTCCGGCGTCCATGGCGGCTCCCAGACCAGTTCGACGTGGATCAGCATGTCGGGCGGCAGCGCCCGATCGAGCTGGGTTTCGATGTCTTCGACGATGACGTCCGTGACCGGGCAGGCAGCCGAGGTCATGGTCACGTTCAGGTCGATTCGCTTGTCGTTGACGACGATGCCGTACACGAGGCCGACGTCGACGATGTTCATCGCCACCTCGGGGTCGACGACCCGTTCGAGCGCGGCGACGAGGGTGGGCAGCAGCTCCTGCGGCCCGCTGTAGAGGAAGCGGTCTTCGTCGGTCATGGTACGGTGGGTGCGCGGCGCGGCTTGCGGGCTGCGTCCCGGTCCAGGAACAGCACCTGCGCCAGCTGGTGCCGGTTGCTGACCAGGTCGGCCAGGGTATAGCGGTCCAGGACTTCGTAGAAGGCCCCGATCGCCTCGCCGAGGATACCGCGCAGGCGGCAGTTCGGGGCGATGACGCACTCGCTGTCGCCGTCGCCGAAGCACTCGGCCAGCTGGTTGATGCCTTCCGTTTCGCGCACCACGCTGCCGACGATGATCGCCTCGGGGGGCATGCCCAGCTCCAGCCCGCCGCCCTTGCCGCGCAGGTTGGTCAGCCAGCCCTGCTTGCCCAGGAAATGGACCACCTTGACCAGGTGGTTCTCCGAGATCTTGAAGGCGTTGGCGATCTGCGCGATGGTCGCGCGGTCCTTCGGCTGGGCCGCCAGGTAGATCAGCACGCGCAGGCTGTAGTCGGTGAAGGTGGTGAGTTTCATGGACCCTCCGTAAAGGGCAAAGGCCGGCTTGCGCCGGCCCTTGCTGCCTGTTTACCGCGTGGCGGCGGCGACTTCACCCGTCGGGACTGCCTGCGGCGAACTTCCGCCGCGCAACAGCCTGAAGGCGTAGACCGCGAGGAACACGCCGCCGATGGCGAACACGATGTCGCCCGGCACGCGCATCCACACCAGGGTTTCCATCACGCTCGAGTGGACGATCTCCGCCGAGCGGGCGTACCACAGGCCCTTGGTGACGCTGGCCCAGGCCTGGTAGATGCCGGCCGGCAGCAGCGACAGGAAGACCATCATCGCGAGGCCGATGTTCAGCGACCAGAAGGTGGGCTTGAGCAGGCCGTCCGCATGCAGGCTGCGGGCGTACAGGTTGCGCAGGCAGAACAGCATCAGGCCGATGCCGAGCATGCCGTAGACACCGAACAGGGCGGCGTGGCCGTGGGCGGCCGTCATGTTCAGGCCCTGCACGTAGTACAGCGAGGCAGGCGGGTTGATCGCGAAGCCCAGCAGGCCGGCGCCGACAGTGTTCCAGAAGCCCACCGCGACGAAGAACAGCACGGGCCACTTGTAGGCGGCCAGCCACGGGGTGGCTTGCGAACGCTTCCAGTTCTGCAGCGCTTCCAGGCCGATCAGCGTCAGCGGCACGACTTCGAGCGCAGAGAACACGGCGCCGACGGCGATCACGGACACCGGGGTGCCGGTCCAGTACAGGTGGTGCAGCGTGCCCAGGATGCCGCCGAACAGGAACACGATGGTCTCGGCGATGATGGCGCGGTTGGCGCTCGCGGCGCGGATCAGGCCCAGCTTGGTGAACAGCAGCGCGATCACGGCGGTGGCGAACACTTCGAAGAAGCCTTCCACCCACAGGTGCACCAGCCACCACCTCCAGTACTCCACCATCGCGTAGTGGGTGTGCTGGCCCCAGGCGAGCGAGCTGGCGTAGAAGCCGCCGATGCAGACGGCCGACAGGAACACCATGGAGATCAGGCCGCGGCTCTCCGAAGGCGTGGTCAGCGCCGGCCACAGGGCGCGGCCCAGCAGCAGGGCCCAGAACAGCAGGCCGATGAACAGCAGGATCTGCCACACGCGGCCCATGCTGGTGAATTCCAGGCCCTGGTTGCCGATCCAGAAGGAGAAGTCGACGCCCTGGTGCTGCAGGTTGCCGAGCCAGCCGGTCGCGTTGGAGCCCACCACGATGGCGATCAGGGCCCAGAACAGGACGTCCACGCCCAGCTTCTGGTACTTGGGTTCCTTGCCTCCCAGCAGGGGGGCGATGAACAGGCCGGTGGCGAGCCAGGCGGTCGCGATCCAGAACACGCCCAGCTGGGTGTGCATGGTGCGGCTGGTCACGTAGGGCAGGATGTCGCCGATCGGCAGCCCGAAGAAGGACTGGCCTTCCACGGCGTAGTGCGCGGTGATGGCGCCCAGGCCGATCTGGGCCAGGAACAGGGCCACGACCACGAAGAAGTACTTGCGGGTGGCCTTCATCGAAGGCGTGATCTTGATGCCCAGCAGCGGGTCGGCCTTGGGCGGGGTCGCCTCGTCCTCGTGCTTGCCGGCGCCGTGCAGCCACAGCATGGCGGCGATGGCGCCGAGCAGCAGGATGATGGAGGCCATCGACCACATCGCGGAGGCGGTGGTCATGGTGTTGCCCACCAGCGGCTCGTGCGGCCAGTTGCTGGTGTAGGAGACGCCGGTCTGGTTCGGGCGGTCGGTGGCGGCGGCCCAGGAGCTCCAGAAGAAGAAGGCCGTCAGCGCCTGGCGGTCGGCCGCCTCCGGCACCTCGCCGCTGCGCATGGCGTACTGCTCGCGCAGCTTGTCCAGCGACGGGGCGTTGCCGAACAGGGCGTCGTAGTGGTCCGCGACTTCGCGGATGGCCTGCGCGCGCGCCGGCGACACGGTGACCTTGCCGGTCGCCGCGTCGTAGGTGTTGGTGCGCATGTCTTCCTTGACGGACGCATCGACGGCGCCGCGCTCCGACGCCTTCAGCGCCGACGCGTCGTTGGTGATGGCCTTGGTGCGCAGGCTCTGCAGGGCGAGGGCTTCGCGGTGCAGCCAGTCGGCCGACCAGTCGGGCGCGACGTAGGCGCCGTGGCCCCAGACGGAGCCTTGCTGCTGGCCGCCGGCGGCGAGCCAGACCTGCTGGCCCTTCTGGATCTGTTCACCGGTGAACAGGACCTTGCCGTCGGTGCTGACGACGGCCTTCGGGATCGGAGGCGCCGTCTGATAGATCTCGTAGCCCAGGTAGGAAAGGGCGCCGAAGGACAGCACGAAGATCAGTGCCAGCCAGCGCCACAGGGTGTGCGTGCTTCTCATGGATGGGATTGCTTTGTTGTGTTCCTCTGGAGGTCGGGGAGGGCTCAGCCGCCGCAGCCGCCGCCGCAGCAGCTGCTGCCGCCGTCATAGGCGCTGCCGGCCTTGATGCGCTTGATGGCGACGCGCCAGGTCTGCGGGCCCTGCTCCAGGTAGGTCCACTCGAACTGGCCGGGAACGAAGTTCTCGAACTGGAAATAGAGGGGGCGCGGATCGTGGTTGTTCACCAGCTCCATCGCCTGGCCGGGGGCCAGCTCACCGAAGGTGGCGAAGATCGTCGCGTGGCGGACGTGCGGCGGGATCGACTGGGCGTCGACGCGGACTGCGGTCTGGGACATCGGGGCTCCTTGCTTCATAAGGTGCATTTGGGATGCACCTAATATCGCGGAACGGGCCCCCGGGCCGCTTGATCCAGATCAAAGGTTCATTTCAGATACACCTTCAAGCCCGCCCCTCAGGGGCGCGCCTGGCCGCCGCTGGCCAGCACCGCCGCCTGCACCCGCGAGCTCACTCCGAGCTTGCGCAGGATGTGCTGGACGTGGATCTTCACGGTGGTCTCGGCGATCTGCAGCGCGCGGGCGATCTCCTTGTTGCTCGCGCCGCGGGCGATCTGCTGCAGCACCTCGTGCTCGCGCGGGGACAGCTGCGCGGCGCCCTCGGGGTGGGACGCCGGCTCGCCGGCCAGCATGGCCAGGCCCTGCCCGCCGGGGGCCTGCAGGGCGGCGACCAGCCGGGTCATGAGCTCGGGGCTGATCACCGGCTCGCCGCGCATCACGCGCTGGATCGACTGCATCAGCACGTCGCCCTCGATGGTCTTGAGCAGGTAGCCGTTGGCGCCGCAGCGCAGCGCCGCCTGCAGGTCCTGTTCGTCCTCGCTGACGGTCAGCAGCACGATCTTCGCCAGCGGCGCGGCCTCGCGCAGTTCGGCGATGGCCTGGATGCCGGTGGCGCCGGGCAGGTGGTTGTCCAGCAGCACCAGGTCCGGCTGCAGGGCGCGGGCGCGCCGCACCGCCTCGGCGCCGTCGCCGGCTTCCCCCACCACTTCCACGCCGGCGTCGCCCGCCAGCAGGGCCACCAGGCCGCGGCGGAACAGCGTGTGGTCGTCGACGACGAGGAGGCGAACCGGGGCGGGCATGTCAATCTCCTTGGGCCGCCAGCGCTACGTCGGCCGGGGCTGCCGCGGCGGGCAGGGCGGCCGCTCCGGTGGCGGGCAGTTCCAGGGTCACGGTGCAGCCCGCGCCGGGCGCCGAGCGCACCTGCACCCGCGCGCCGATGCGCAGCGCCCGCTCCTGCATGATGCGCAGGCCCACCTGGGTCGCGTCGGCGCCGGCGCGCCCGGCGTCGAAGCCGGCGCCGTCGTCGTGCACCTCGAAGCGCCAGTGCGGCGCCGGCTGCACGCGCAGTTCCACCTGGCTCGCGTGGGCGTGCTTGCGCACGTTGGACAGCGCCTCCTGCAGGATGTGCAGCACCTGCACCTGCACGTCGGGCGCGAGCGGCACGCCGTGGCCTTCCATGAGCAGGCGCGCCGGCAGCCCGGTCTGGTGCTCGAACTTCTGCAGCGTGGTGCGCAGGGCCGGCTCGATGTCCTCGGCCTGGGTGCGGGTGCGGAAATGCAGCAGCAGCTCGCGCACGTCGGCGTAGCAGTCGCGCACGCCGGTCTCCAGTTCCGCGATGCCGCGCTCCACGGCGGGGTGGTCGCCGCGCTGCTGCGCCTGCCGCGCGAGGCCGACCTGGATCTTCATGAACAGCAGCGACTGCGCGATGGAATCGTGCAGCTCGCGCGCGAGCAGGCCGCGCTCCTCGGCGACCGCGGCTTCGCGTTCGAGGGCGGCCGCGCGCTGGCTTTCCAGCGCGCTGGCGAGGTGGCTGGCCAGCGTGTCGAGCAGTTCGCGGTCTTCCTCCGAGAGCTCCAGCTGGCGGCGGTAGAACAGGTTCACCTCGCCGAGCAGGCGATCGTGGATGCGCACCGGCACCGACACCACGGTGGCGAAGCCGGCGCGGGCGCAGTGCCCGAGCGTCGGGCGCGCGGCGTCCGCGATCGGGATCACGCGCGTGTGCGACTGCACCGTCACCTCGCCGCAGTGGCAGGTGCCGGACTCGATGCAGGCGCCGGCCGCCGCGATCGCGTCCGGCAGCAGCTCGTGCGCCACCAGCAGGAAGCGCCGCGGGTCCTGGCCGCACAGGCGCACCGCCGAGGCATCGGCCGTGGCGATGCGCCGCACGTGGCTCGCGAAGCCGCTCGCCAGCGCGTCGAGGGTGGGCGCGTCGGCCACGAAGGCGCTGACCTGGTAGAGATCGACGAGCCGCCGGCGTTCGTGCTCCAGGCCCTGCGTCTTCTCGCGCACCTTTTCCTCCAGGTCTTCGTAGAGCGACTGCAGGGTGCGCGTCATGTCGTTGAAGCCGGCGGCGAGCTCGCCGAACTCGTCGCCGCTGTCGGCCTGGACGCGGGTGCGCAGGTCGCCGGCCTGCACGGCGGCGAAGCCCTTCTTCAGGCCCGCCAGCGGCCGCAGCACGAACACGTAGCCGGAATAGAACATCAGCACCGCGCTGGCGATGGCGAGGCCGACCAGCGCGAGCTGGAACATCTGCAGCACGGTGGTCCAGCGCGAGATATGAACTTCGATGGCGGCCACGAAGGCGTCCACCAGCACCACGAAGTCGGCGCTTTCGGGCACCAGTTGCGGGTCGGGCGTCGGGGCCAGCCAGCGCGCGCGCAGCGCCTGCCAGCGCGTGCGCACCTCGGCGAAGCGCTCGCGCGATGCGTCCGACCAGGGCACGAAGAGCGGGCGCGAGGGATCGCCGTGTTCCAGCAGGGACAGGCTTTCCTCGAAGGCCTCGGCGAGCTGGCCCGCCTCGTGGCCGCTGCCGGCGGTGTGCAGCACCAGCGCCAGCCGGTAGGTCTGCATGCGCATGCGGCCCGCCTCGTTGACGGCCGCCGCACCGCCCTGCATGTTCCAGGTCACCCACAGCGTGAGGCTGATGGACACCAGCGCCAGCAACAGCAGGCCGACGCCGGTGGCGACGAGCCTGGCGGTGAGGGAGGGGGGGAGCTTCACGCCGTCAGCTTAGGGACCGGATGCTGGCGCGCGTTGACGCGGGTCAAGCGGGGTCGCGTCACTCGGGCTGGCAGTTCCGTTGCCCTCGGGCCGGACCGGGACGGACAGTCCCGGTCTGGTCCTGCAAGAAGGCGGCGACGTCCGCACTTCAGGAAGTTCAGCACGTCTCGCAAGAGCCTCCCGGCTCCCCGGAAGCGCCCTCGCGACGGCTCTCAGCTCACTTCACCAGCAGCACCGGGATCTCGATCTGCGTGAGCACGTTCTGCGCGACGCTGCCCAGGATGGCGCGGCCCAGGATGCCGTGGCCGTGGGTGCCCATCACGATCATCTGGGCCTTGTCCTTCTTGGCCGCCTTGACGATCTCGACGCCGGGGTTGCCCACGACCCAGCGCGCCGTGTAGGCGATCTCGTGCCGCTGCAGGAATTTCTCGATCGGGCGGAGCACCTTCTCGGCCTCCTCGCGCTGGTAGTCCTGCACCGCAGCGGCGCCGACCATGCTCTTCACGCGCGGCGGCATCGCCGGCTGCACGTTGATGACGACCACGTGGCCTTCGCCGCCGGCGATCTCGGGGTTCGTCACCAGGAAGGCGAGGGCTTTCTTCGTGTAGCTGCTGCCGTCGGCAGCGAGGAGGATCTTCATGCTTCTTCTCTCGGTCCTTGTTCTTCGGAAGGGATGCCGGTCAGCGCAGGACCAGCACCGGTATGTTGCCATGGGTCAGCACGTGCTGCGTCTCGCTGCCCAGCAACAGGCGCTTGATGCCCTTGCGGCCGTGCGAGGCCATCACGACCAGGTCGCACTTGTTCTTGCGCACCGCGCCGAGGATCGCCTCGGCCACCAGGTCGGACTTGACGGTGATGGCCCGGGCCTTGACCCCGGCCTTGGCGGCGGCCTTGCCGACCTCGTCGGCGATGGCTTGGCCCTGTTCGAGCCACTGCTTCTCCACCCGCGCGACTTCGGCGGGGTTGACGGAGATGCTGCCCTCGAAGTAGGACTGCGGATAGCGCGGCACCACGTTCAGCGCGATGACTTCGGCGCCGAGCGAGGCCGCCAGTTCCACGGCGCTCTTGATCGCCTTCTTCGACAGCGCCGAACCGTCGGTGGGCACGAGGATGCGTTGGTACATGCGAAAGCTCCCGTTCTTGTTGCCTCTGATGGGCCAAGCTTAGGCGCGAGGCCCCGGCGCCGGTTGATGTGCATCAATTGGCGGGTGCAGCCCGGCCTATAGTCTTGTCCCATGCAAGTTGCTGCCCTCCCGAGCGCCATGCCCGTCGCGGCGCCCGCGGGCGATGCGCGGGCCGGGGCCGGGGCGGCCGCCTCGGCGCTGGACGAGCGCGCCGAATGGGAGTCCTTCAGCCGCCCGGTGAAGGGCCGCGACGACGCCTGGGAATCCTATCTTGCCGTCGAAGGGATGTACTGCCCCGGCTGCTCGCTCACCATCGAACAGGCGCTCAAGCCCCTGCCCGGGGTCGAGGAGGTGCAGGTGAACGGCGCCACGGCCACCGCGCGCATCGTCTGGGCGCCCGGCCGCGGCCGGCCGTCGCAGTGGCTGGAGGCGCTGCAGCGCGCCGGCTACCGCGGCCTGCCGGCCTCCGACCAGCTCGCCGCCGTGCCGCGCCGGCAGGCGCAGCGCATGATGCTGTGGCGCTGGCTGGTGGCCGGCTTCTGCATGATGCAGGTGATGATGTACGCGTACCCCGCGTACGTGGCCGAACCGGGCGAGATGACCGCCGACGTGGCGGCCCTCCTGCGCTGGGCCGCCTGGCTGCTGACGCTGCCGGTGCTGCTGTTTTCCTGCCGTCCCTTCTTTTCCTCCGCCTGGCGCGACCTGCGCCACGCGCGCGTGGGCATGGACGTGCCCGTCTCGCTGGGCATCCTGATCGCCTTCGGCGCCAGCACCGCCGCCACCTTCGACCCGGCCGGCCCCATGGGCGGCGAGGTCTGGTACGACTCGGTGACGATGTTCGTGTTCTTCCTGCTGTCCGGGCGCCTGCTGGAGCAGCGCCTGCGCGATCGCACGGCCGGCGCGCTGGAGGCGCTGGCGCGCCGCCTGCCCGAGACGGTGGAGCGCATCGCTGGCGACGGCAGCACCGAACGCGTCCCGGTGCGGCGCCTGCAGGTGGGCGACCGCATCCGGCTGCACGCCGGCGAGGTGTTCCCGGCCGACGGCCGCCTCGTCGAAGGCGAGACGCAGGTCGACGAGGCCCTGCTCACGGGCGAATCGACGCCGGTGGCGCGCCATGCGGGCCAGCCGGTGATCGCCGGCAGCGCCAACCTGGCCGGCACGGTCGTCGTGGCGGTGGAGCGCACCGGCGCCGCCACGCGCTACGGCCAGATCGTGGCGCTGATGGAGCGCGCCTCGGTGGAGAAGCCGGCCATCGCGCGGCTGGCGGACCGCTTCGCCTCGCCCTTCCTCGCGGCCGTCCTGGTTGGCGCCGCGGCGGCGGCCTGGTGGTGGTGGCCGCAAGGCCCGGGCCACGCGCTGGGCGTGGCGGTGGCCGTGCTGATCGTGACCTGCCCCTGCGCCCTGTCGCTCGCCACGCCGGCGGCCACGCTGGCCGCGGCCGGCGCGCTGGCCCGGCGCGGCATCCTGGTGCAGCGGCCGGACGCGCTGGAGTCCGGCGCCGCGATCGACACCGTGGTGTTCGACAAGACCGGCACGCTGACGCTGGACCGCATGGCGCTGCGCGCGCAGCGCACGCGCGCCGGCGTGGACGCGGCCGAAGCGCTGGCGCTGGCCGGCGCGCTGGCGCGGCATTCGCTGCATCCCGCCTCGCGCGCGCTCGCCGCGGCGGCGCCGGACGCAGGCCTGCCGGTGCGCGCCGTGCAGGAGCACGGCGGCCGCGGCGTCGAGGGCCGGGTGGAGGCGCCGGCCGGCAGCCGCTGGCTGCGCCTGGGCTCCGCCGCCTTCTGCGGCATCGCGCCGGACGAACGGGCGCAGGCGGCCCAGGTCCACCTGGCCGACGCGGCCGGCTGGCTCGCGAGCTTCGAGCTCGAGGAAACATTGCGCGGCGGCGCGCTCGCGGCCGTCGCCGACCTCCGGCGCCTGGGGCTGCAGGCGGAGGTTCTTTCCGGCGACCAGCCGGCGGCGGTGCAGCGGCTGGCGCAACGCGCCGGCATCGCGCGGGCGCTGGGCGGGCGCACGCCGCAGGACAAGCTCGATCACGTGGCGGCGCTGCAGGGCGCGGGCCGGCGCGTGGCGATGGTGGGCGACGGCATGAACGACGGCCCGGTGCTGGCGCGCGCCGACCTCTCCATCGCGCTGGGCGAGGCGGTGCCGGTGGCGCAGGCCCGCTCCGACTTCATCATCCAGGGCGGCCAGCTCGAAGGCGTGGCCGCCATCCTGCGGCAGGCGCGGCGCACGCGCGCGGTGGTGCGGCAGAATCTGTTCTGGGCCGCGCTGTACAACGCGGTGTCGGTGCCGCTCGCGATCGCGGGGCAGATGCCGCCCTGGCTGGCGGGCCTCGGGATGGCGGCGAGTTCGCTGTTCGTGGTCCTCAATGCCGCCCGCCTCGCGCGGCTGAACTGACGACTTTCGTATGGACATCCTCTTCGTTCTGATCCCCCTCTCGGTCGTCCTCGCGTTCGCCATCCTGGGCGCGCTGGCGTGGGCCGTGTGGCGCGGGCAGTTCGACGGCGTGGAAGCCGAGGGCGAGCGCATCCTGCGGGAAGATTGATTTCAATCAAGAAAACCGGTCGAACTTGATTTTCATCAAGTGCTCGGGTTTTCCCGGACCAGACACTTTGAGGCATCCAAAAAGGTGCTTCATGAACGAACCAACCGTCAACGCTGCCAGTTATAACGACACAGTCGTACGGCAGTTTTCGCTGATGGCCGTGGTCTGGGGGGTGGTGGGCATGCTCGTTGGCGTGTTCATCGCGGCCCAACTGGCCTGGCCCGAGCTGAATTTCGGCATCCCCTGGCTGTCCTACGGGCGGCTGCGCCCGCTGCACACCAACGCGGTGATCTTCGCGTTCGGCGGCTGCGCGCTGATCGGCACCAGCTACTACGTGGTGCAGCGCACCTCGCAGGTGGCGCTGTTCATGCCGAAGCTGGCTTCGTTCACCTTCTGGGGCTGGCAGGCCGTGATCGTGGCGGCCGCCATCAGCCTGCCCCTGGGCTACACCTCCGGCAAGGAATACGCCGAACTCGAGTGGCCGATCGACATCCTGATCACCGCCGTGTGGGTGTCCTACGCGATCGTGTTCTTCGGCACCATCGGCATCCGCAAGGTGAAGCACATCTACGTGGCCAACTGGTTCTACGGCGCCTTCATCCTGGCGGTGGCGCTGCTGCACCTGGTGAACAGCGCCGCCATCCCGGCCGGCTTCATGAAGTCCTACTCCGCCTACGCCGGCGTGCAGGACGCCATGGTGCAGTGGTGGTACGGCCATAACGCGGTGGGCTTCTTCCTGACCGCGGGCTTCCTCGGGATGATGTACTACTTCATTCCCAAGCAGGCCGAGCGCCCGGTCTACAGCTACCGGCTCTCGATCGTGCACTTCTGGGCCCTGATCTTCACCTACATGTGGGCGGGCCCGCACCACCTGCACTACACCGCGCTGCCGGACTGGACGCAATCGGTCGGCATGGTGTTCTCGCTGATCCTGCTGGCGCCCAGCTGGGGCGGCATGATCAACGGCATCATGACCCTGTCGGGCGCCTGGCACAAGCTGCGCGACGACCCGGTGCTGCGCTTCCTGATCGTGTCGCTGTCCTTCTACGGCATGAGCACGTTCGAGGGCCCGATGATGTCGATCAAGACGGTCAACGCGCTGTCGCACTACACCGACTGGACGGTCGGCCACGTGCACTCCGGCGCGCTGGGCTGGGTGGGCCTGATCTCCATGGGCTCGCTGTACTACCTGATCCCGCGCCTGTTCGGCCAGAAGAGGATGTACTCGGTCAAGGCCATCGAGCTGCACTTCTGGACGGCCACCATCGGCATCGTGCTGTACATCGCCGCGATGTGGATCGCCGGCGTGATGCAGGGCCTGATGTGGCGCGCGGTCAACGCCGACGGCACGCTCACCTACACCTTCGTCGAAGGCGTCAAGGCGACCTATCCCTTCTACATGATCCGCGTGCTGGGCGGCCTGCTGTACCTGACCGGCATGCTCGTCATGGCCTGGAACACCTGGATGACGGTGGCCAACGGCCGCGCCGTGCGCGCCAGCATCCCGGCCGTCGTCGCCCACGCCTGATAGAGAGAGTCGAGAACCATGAGCGACAACGCCACCGCCAGCACCGGCTTCTCGCACGAGAAGGTCGAGACCAACAACTTCCTGATGATCGTGCTGATCCTCATCGTGGTCGCCTTTGGCGGCCTGGTGGAGATCGTGCCGCTGTTCTTCCAGAAGTCCACCACCGAGCCGGTGACGGGCCTGAAGCCCTACACCGCGCTGCAGGTCGCCGGGCGCGACATCTACCTGCGCGAGGGCTGCTACAACTGCCACTCGCAGATGATCCGGCCCTTCCGCGCCGAGACGCTGCGCTACGGCCACTACTCGGTGGCCGGCGAGTTCGTGTGGGACCACCCCTTCCAGTGGGGCTCCAAGCGCACCGGGCCCGACCTGCACCGCGTGGGCGGCAAGTACTCGGACGAGTGGCACCGCATCCACCTGAACAACCCGCGCGACGTGGTGCCCGAGTCGAACATGCCCGCCTACACCTGGCTGGAGAAGAACGCCGCCGACGCCGGCAGCATCTCCGCCCACATGAAGGCGCTGCGCACCGTCGGCGTGCCCTACACCGACGAAGAGATCGCCAAGGCGCCCGCGGAACTCAAGGGCAGGACCGAGCTGGACGCGCTGGTTGCGTACCTGCAGTCGCTCGGCAAGACGCTTAAGTAATGACTTCGGGGACAGACCAGGAGCGCGCAGCGCGCTGCTCTGTCCTCGACTGACTAGGAAAGAGCATGGACATCAACCTCCTGCGCGAGATCGCCACGGTGGCTTCCTTCACCGCCTTCGTCAGCATCGTCGGCTGGGCCTGGTCCCGCCGCAACCGCGCCAGCTTCGAGGAAGCCGGCCGCATCCCCTTCCTGCAAGACTGAGAGCAAGACCATGAGCGATTTCACGAGCGGCTTCTGGTCCGTCTACGTGGCCGGCATCACGCTGGCGGGCATCCTGGGCTGCGGGGTGCTGCTGTGGCTCACCTCCCGCAAGAAGGTGAAGGCGGGCGCGGACAACAGCACCGGCCACGTCTGGGACGAGAACCTGACCGAGATGAACAACCCGCTGCCGCTGTGGTGGGTGGGCATGTTCGTCATCACCATCGTCTTCGCGCTGCTGTACCTGGTGGCCTACCCGGGCCTGGGTTCCTACGAGGGCAACCTCAAGTGGACCCAGGCCGACGAGTACCAGAAGGAAGTGGAGGCCGCCCGCAAGGAACTCGAGCCGCTGTACGCGCAGTTCGCCGCCAAGCCGGTGGAGCAGCTGGCCGGCGACCCGAACGCGATGGCCGTCGGCGAGCGCCTGTTCATGAACAACTGCGCGCAGTGCCACGGCTCCGACGCCCGCGGCAGCAAGGGCTTCCCCAACCTGGCCGACAACGACTGGCTGCACGGCGGCACGCCCGAGAAGATCAAGGAGACGATCACCAAGGGCCGCATCGGCATGATGCCGCCGATGGCCGCGGCCGTCGGCACGCCCGAGGACGCGAGGAACGTCGCGCACTACGTCCTGAGCCTGTCCAACGCGCCGCACGACTCGGTGCGTGCGCAGCTGGGCAAGGCCAAGTTCGTGGCCTGCGGCGCCTGCCACGGCGCCGACGGTAAGGGCAACCAGGCGGTGGGCGCGCCCAACCTCACCGACGACACCTGGCTGCACGGCTGGGGCGAGCAGGCGATCCTCGCCATGGTCAACGGCGGCAAGACCAACCAGATGCCGGCCCAGGAAGGCAAGCTGACCGAGGCGCAGATCCACGTGCTGGCCAGCTACGTCTGGGGCCTGTCGCACAAGGGCGCGTCGACGGCGGTGGCCAAGGAGTGATCCGCAGCCGGACCGCGTCATCGAAGCCATGAAAATCATCCCGATCACCCCCGTGGACGGCGGCCCGGGCGGGGGACCGTCGCAGGGGCTCTATGCCTCGGAAAGCAAGGTCTACCCGCGGTCGGTGAGCGGCCTGTTCCAGCGCTGGCGCTGGGCCTTCGTGTGGCTGACGCAGATCGTCTTCTACGGCCTGCCCTGGCTGCAGTGGGGCGAGCGCCAGGCGGTGCTGTTCGACCTGGGTGCGCGGCGCTTCTACATCTTCGGCTACGTCCTGTACCCGCAGGACTTCATCTACCTCACCGGCCTGCTGGTGATCAGCGCGCTGTCGCTGTTCCTGTTCACCGCCGTCGCGGGCCGGCTGTGGTGCGGTTTTTCCTGCCCGCAGACCGTCTACACCGAGATCTTCCTGTGGATCGAGCGCAAGGTGGAGGGCGACCGCGGCGCCCGGATGCGGCTCGACGCGCGCCGGCTGGACCTGCAGAAGTTCTCCAGGAAGGGCCTGAAGCACCTGCTGTGGGGCGCGGTGGCGCTGTGGACCGGCTTCACCTTCGTCGGCTACTTCACGCCCGTCACCCAGCTCGGCTCCGAGGTGCTGCAGGGCCGCATGGGCTCGTGGGAGATCTTCTGGGTCTTCTTCTACGGCTTCGCCACCTACGGCAACGCCGGCTTCATGCGCGAGCAGGTGTGCAAGTACATGTGCCCGTACGCGCGCTTCCAGAGCGCGATGTTCGACCGCGACACGCTGATCGTGAGCTACGACCCGGGCCGCGGCGAGCCGCGCGGCTCGCGCGGGCGCAAGGCCGACCCGAAGGCGCTGAACCTCGGCTCCTGCGTCGACTGCACGATGTGCGTGCAGGTCTGCCCCACCGGCATCGACATCCGCGACGGCCTGCAGTACGAGTGCATCGGCTGCGGTGCCTGCATCGACGCCTGCGACACCGTGATGGACAAGATGAACTATGCGCGCGGGCTGATCCGGTTCTCGACCCAGAACGCGATGGCCTCGGGCGGCGGGCGCGACGCGATCCTGCAGCGCGTGCTGCGCCCGCGCGTGCTGGTGTATTCCTCCATCCTGCTGGTGCTGACGGCCGCCGTGATGGTGAGCCTGGCCATGCGCACGCCGCTGAAGGTGGACGTGGTGCGCGACCGCGCGGCGCTGTCGCGCATCGTGGCCGGCGGCATGCTGGAGAACGTGTACCGGCTGCAGATCATGAACGCGAGCGAGGAGAAGCAGCGCTACCGCCTCGACGCCACCGGCCTGCCGGGCCTGTCGCTCGCCTCCGAGCGCGAGTTCGAGGTCGGCCCGGCGGAGTCGCGCTGGGTGGCCGTGCGGCTGCAGATCCCGTACGGCTCGGCGGCGGCCGGCTCGCATCCCATCCAATTCCAGATCGACAACGGCGGCGATGCCCACGTGCGCGAGAAGTCGGTCTTCCTGGTCCCCCGTTGAAGGCTCGAAAGGCAGTCCCCATGACGAACGACGCGAAGCTGCAGGACAGCGGCCCCTGGTGGAAGCACGGCCACGTGTGGCTGGTGGTCGCGGGGCCCGCGACCGTCGTCGTGGCGGGCTTCACCACCGCCTGGATCGCGCTGAAGAGCCCCGATCCGGTGGTGGAGGCGGATTACTACCGGCGCGGCATCGAGATCAACCGCACGCTGGCCGCGCGCGACAAGGCCAACCTGCCGGCGCTGCAAGGGCGCAACCACGCCGCCACGCCGGCGCATCCCTGAGCGGGCGGCGCCATGGCCACCCGCATGCTGTGGATCGCGTGGCCGGCCTTCCTGGCCGCCTGCGTGCTGGAACTGATGGTGTTCGCGCTGGTCGACCCGCAGGAGCTGCAGTGGTCCGGCCAGGGCCTGGGCTGGTCGCGTGACACCGTGTACACGCTGGCGTTCTTCGCCTTCTGGCTCGTGAGCATGGGCGCCTGCGCGCTCACGACGCTGCTGCGCAAGGAACCCGCCGAGATCAACCGCTGCCCGTATCCGGTGAACCAGCGGCCGTCGGGCTGTCCGGGCGAAGGCGGCGCGCTGCCCTCGTAGGTTGGGGCGGGAGCGCCAGCGAAAGCCCAGCGGTGCACGCATGGCGTGCCGGGAAGCCCGCCGCCGGCGCGCGATTCAGCCGGACGCCCGGCCGCACTGCTGCGCGCAATAGTCGATCAGCGCGTCGATCTCCGTCGACTTGTCGAACACCGCGTCCACCCCCATCTGCGCGCAGCGCTTGCGCACGCTGGCGTTCACGTAGTTGCTGAAGACGACGATCTTCTGGCCGGCGCGGGCGCGCTGCAGGTGCTGCAGCAGGCGCATGCCGCTGCCGCCCCTGAGGAACAGGTCGACGATCAGCAGGTCCCAGTCGGCGCGCTGCGCCAGCCACGCGAGCGCGCCTTCTTCCGTGCCGGCGCCGCCGACCACCTTGATGCAGGTGAGCTCCTCCAGCGCGCCCCCGAGGTTCTCGCGGATCTCCGCGTTGTCCTCGACGACGAAAGCTGCGAGTGACACGTGGATGGCCGGGTAAGAAGGTCGAGCCACTCTATCCGCTCAGCCACGGCGGGATCTCGGAACGCCCCGCTTTCCGATGTAGGAGGCAGCCTACGGGCGGCCCCGGCGCCCAGAGCCGCCCGTAAGATGGCCGGCAGGGATTGGCATGGACCCGGTCATCGCGCACAACGCAGGGCAGTTGCTGGAGCTGGTGGAACGCAGCGTCTTCCTCGGCTTCTGGCGGCTCGATGCGCGCCAGGGGCAGCTGCACTGGTCCGCGCAGCTGGCGCGCCTGCACGGGATGCCCCCGGGCTCCACGCCCGGCTTCGAGCAGGCGATCGGCCATTACGCGGAGGAACACCGCGCCGAACTGCGCGCGCGCATCCGCGCCTGCGAGGAGCAGGGCACGCCGTTCGACATCGAAGTGCAGCTGTGTTCGCTGCAGGGCCGGCGGCGCTGGCTGCGCTGCGTGGGGCAGCCGGTGCGCGACGCGCAGGGCGCCATCGTCGGCACCGAGGGGCTGGTGCAGGAGATCGCACCGGAAGGCTACGCCGCCGGCACCCTGATGCGCCACACGGTCGGCATGGGCGGGGCGCCCGCCGGTGGCGAGGCCTTCGCCACCCTCGACCGGAAGGGCCGCATCAGCCATGCCAACGCGCAGGCGGCGCAATTGCTCGCGGCCGACGCCGAAGCGCTGGTGGGCCGCAGGATCTGGAGCTTCTTCCAGAAGCGCGCCCGGCTGCGGCTGGAGGAGCGCTTCCTGCATGCGCTGGAGCGGCACGAGGCGATCGAGCTGGAGGAGCTCGATGCGCAGGCGAGCCGCTGGCTGGAGCTGCGCGGCTTTCCCTTCGGCGCCGGGCTGGCGCTGCACCTGCGCGACGTGTCCTCGCGCCGGCGGGCGCAGCAGCACCTGATGCTGCTGGAGGGCAGCATCGCCCGCCTGAACGACATCGTGATCATCACGGAGGCGGCGCCGTTCGGCGCCCCGGGGCCGCGCATCGTGTTCGTCAACGAGGCCTTCGAGCGGCGCACCGGCTACACGCGCGCGGAGGTCGTCGGCCAGTCGCCGCGCCTGCTGCAGGGGCCGCAGACCGAGCGCGCCCAGCTCGATCGCATCCGCGCCGCGCTGGAGCAATGGGAGCGCGTGCGCGTCGACCTGGTCAACTACACCAAGGCCGGCGAGCCGTACTGGGTGGACCTCGACGTCTCCCCCGTGTGGGACGAAGCGCGCCGCCTCACGCACTGGGTCGCGGTGGGCCGCGACATCTCGGAGCGCAAGCGCGACGAGGAGAAGATCCAGTACCTGGCCTTCTACGATCCGCTCACGCAGTTGCCGAACCGCCAGCTGCTGCTCGATCGCCTGGACGAGGCCGTGGGCCAGGCGGGGCCGGGCCACGAGGGCGCGCTGATGTTCATCGACCTGGACAACTTCAAGGAGCTGAACGACACGCTGGGCCACCAGAAGGGCGACCTGCTGCTGCAGCAGGTGGCGCGGCGCCTGCGCCACTGCATCGCCAAGGGCGACCTGGTGGCGCGGCTGGGGGGCGACGAGTTCGTGGTGCTGGTGGAGAACACGCCGGAGAAGCCGCTCGACCCGCTCACGGCGGCCCGGGCAGTGAGCCAGCGCATCCTCGAAGCGCTCGGCGAGCCGTACGTGTTTCCGGGCTACCTGCACCACAGCACCTGCAGCATCGGCGTGACGCTGTTCGGCCAGGCGCCCTCCTCGGTGAGCGAGCTGCTGAAGCAGGCGGATCTCGCGATGTACCAGGCCAAGGCCGCGGGGCGCAACGCGGTGCGCTTCTTCGATCCCGAGATGCAGGCGGTGGCGAGCGAGAACGCCGCGCTGGCCGCGGACCTGCGCAGCGCCTGGCGCGACAACCGCCTGAAGATCGAATACCAGCCGCAGGTGGGCGCGGACGGCCGCATGACGGGGGTGGAGGCGCTGCTGCGCTGGGAGCATCCCACCCGCGGCCTGGTGCAGCCGGACCAGTTCATCCCCACCGCGGAAGAGACCTCGCTGATCGTCCCGATCGGCCACTGGGTGCTGGAGTCGGCCTGCGCGCAGCTGGCGGCGTGGGCGCGCCGTCCCGAGCGGGCCCACCTGAGCATCGCGGTGAACGTGAGCGTGCGCCAGTTCCGCCATCCGGGCTTCATCGACGAGGTCGTGCGCTGCGTGCGCCGCACCGGTGCGCCGCCGGGC
>Ga0255338_1003583_pt1 | contig 18220 bp, 18 predicted proteins | sample MeOH1_35cm_T4_19_FD_203715 | JGI IMG/M metagenome (GOLD analysis project Ga0255338, IMG submission 203715) | Sandy soil microbial communities from University of British Columbia, Vancouver, Canada - MeOH1_35cm_T4_195 | ecosystem: Engineered > Artificial ecosystem > Sand microcosm > Unclassified ...
GCGCCCGCGAGCTCTGCGGAAGGCGTGATCGCCGCCCTCGGTGCGACGCCCGAGCCTGAAGTGGTGCCGCTGCCGGCGGAACCGCAAGCCGCGTCGACGCCCCCAGCGGCGAGCGGCATGTATCTACAGCTCGGAGCGTTCGGATCGCGCGAAAACGCCGAGTCGTATCTCGCCCGTCTGCGCGCGCAGGCCGAGTGGCTTGCGGACCGGCTGCAGGTCCTCATGCGCGACGGCTATTACCGGGTGCATGCGGGGCCTTACGACTCCGCAGCGCAGGCGCGCGCCGCGTCCGACCGGATCGTGCAGGCACTGGGGACGCGCCCACTGCTCGTTACTCGCTAAATCCTTACTGGTTACTGGTTACTGGTTACTGGTTACTGCGTCACCGGTTTACGAGTAACGAGTAACCAGCAACGAGTCACGGCAGTCAAAGCACGTAGCGCGCGAGGTCCTCGCTTTGCGCGAGATCCTTCAGACGCTCGTCGACGTACTGGGCATCTATCGTCAGTGTCTGCCCGCTGTGCCTGGCCGCGTCGAAAGAGATGTCTTCCAGCAGCCGCTCCATCACCGTATAGAGCCGGCGCGCGCCGATGTTCTCCGTCTTCTCGTTCACCTGCCACGCGATCTCGGCGAGCCGGCGTATCGCGTTTGCCTTGAAGTCGAGGTTGACGGTCTCGGTCGCGAGCAGCGCCTCGTACTGGCGCGTGAGGCAGGCATCCGTGTTGGTGAGGATTTGCTCGAAGTCCGCCACCGACAGGCTTTGCAGCTCCACGCGTATCGGAAAGCGGCCCTGCAGCTCGGGTATCAGATCGGACGGCTTCGAGAGGTGGAACGCGCCGCTTGCGATGAAGAGGATGTGGTCCGTCTTGATCATCCCGTATTTCGTGGACACCGTCGTGCCTTCGACCAGCGGCAGCAGATCGCGCTGCACGCCCTGCCGCGACACGTCCGCGCCTGACATCTCGCCGCGGCTCGCCACCTTGTCCATCTCGTCGATGAAGACGATGCCGTTCTGCTCGACGTTCTGAACCGCCGCGAGCTTGAGCTCCTCGTCGTTGACGAGCTTCGCCGCTTCTTCCTCGGTGAGCAGCTTCATCGCCTCGCGTATCTTGAGCTTGCGCGGGCGCTTGCGCGCGCCGCCCATGTTCTGGAACATGCTCTGGATCTGCGTCGTGAGATCCTCCATGCCCGGCGGCGCAAAGATCTCCATCTGCGCCGGGGTCGCCGACACTTCGACCTCGATCTCCTTGTCGTCGAGCTCGCCTTCACGCAGCCGCTTGCGGAATTTCTGCCGTGTCGCGCTATCGGTTTCGCTGGCGGCGCCCGAGAAATCCCGCGCCGGCGGCAGCAGCGCATCGAGCACGCGCTCCTCGGCGAGATCCTGCGCCTGGTGACGGACGCGGCGCGTCGCCTGCTCGCGCGTGTCCTTGATTGCCACTTCGACCAGATCGCGGATGATGGTGTCGACGTCGCGCCCGACGTAACCCACCTCGGTGAACTTCGTCGCCTCGACTTTTACGAACGGCGCATCGGCGAGACGCGCGAGCCGCCGCGCGATCTCGGTCTTGCCCACGCCGGTCGGCCCGATCATGAGGATGTTCTTGGGCGTGATCTCCTGGCGCAGCGGCTCATCCACCTGCTGGCGGCGCCAACGATTGCGCAACGCGATCGCGACGGCGCGCTTGGCCTCCTGCTGGCCGATGATGTGCTTGTCGAGCTCGTGTACGATTTCCTGTGGAGTCATTCTGGACATGGTGTTTGCCGGTGAGAAGTGAGGGGTTAGGGGTGAGGAGCGCAGCTCGCGCACTCCTTACTCCCCACTCTTCACTCCTTATTCGAGGACTTCTATCGTGTGCTGCTGGTTGGTATAGATGCACAAGTCGCCTGCGATCTCGAGCGCCTTCTTCACCACTTCGGCTGCGCTGAGGTCGGTGTTGTCGAGCAGGGCGCGTGCCGCCGCCTGGGCGTACGGGCCGCCGCTGCCGATGGCGATGAGGCCGTGCTCCGGCTCGAGAACGTCGCCGCTGCCGGTGATGATCAATGAAGCGCTGTGGTCGGCGACCGCCAGCATCGCTTCGAGCCGGCGCAACATCCGGTCGGTCCGCCAGTCCTTGGCGAGCTCCACGGCCGAGCGCGTGAGATTGCCCTGGTGCTTCTCGAGCTTGGCCTCGAAGCGCTCGAAGAGCGTGAACGCATCGGCCGTGCCGCCGGCAAATCCGGCGAGAATGCGGTCCTGGTACACCCGCCGCACCTTGCGCGCGCCCGCTTTCACGATCACGTTGCCGAGAGTGACTTGTCCGTCTCCGCCCAGCGCGACGTGTGTGCCGCGCCGCACGGACACTATGGTCGTGCCGTGAAAAGTGTATTCGGTCATGGGTATCGGGATAGGGAAAGGGATGAAACAGTCGTGCCGTCCGATCCCAGATGAGGGCGGCCGGCACTCGCTTCAAGGGATTATATAACGCGCGCCTCGAGCGGCTTTAAGAAGCGTCCTGCAGGCGGAACACGATCGGCACGAGCACCGGCGCATCGACGGGCTCGCCGTTCTGTTGCGCCGGCACGAAGCGCCAGTGTTTGACCGTATCGAGCGCCGCCGCATCGAGGAGCGCCGAGCCGCTCGTTTTCTCGAGCGATACGCTGCCCGGCTCGCCGGTCCGCGTCACGAGCACGCGCAGCGTCACCGTGCCCTGCTCGCCGTTGCGCCGCGCGATCGGCGGATACCGCGGCGGCGGATTGCGCAGGTACGCCGCATTGAACGACGGCGCGGTCGCCGGCGCAGGGGGCGGCACGGGCCGCACCTCGACCGCGGCTGCAGCACCTGTCGCGGCGTGCTCGCGATGGGCGGACGCAGGGGGCGCCGCAGCAGCTGGCACGGCATCGCGTGGCGGTACGCTCGACTCGGTCGGCGGGACTACTGCCGCCAGTGACGGCTCGGGCTTTCGCAACGCCTCGGGTGCTCGCGCCGTGCGCTGCTCCGCCATTGCCGGCGCTTCTGCTCGCTTGCTCGGAAGCGGCGGCGCGGGGTCATGCGGATCCCCGGAGCGTGTACGAGCCTCCGGCACGGAGGCCATGGGCACCGGAATGGGCGGCTGCACCAGCACGACTTCGAGCAGAGCCGGCGGGGGCGACATTACCGGCGACTCGAGCCCAGGCAGTGCCGCGAGCAGCAACGCATGCAGCACGGCGCTCGCGGCGAGGAGACCGGCGAACCGCGCTCTGCTGCGCACCTCGCGCTGCGCGCGGCCGCTCCCGACCTCCAAATCATGGCGGGGAACAGCCGCGCCGGCAGCAGACGGACACACGCAGCAATACTCGCGTCAGAGCCGTTCGCTCGCAAGCGGGACGGGGCGCGACAGCAGCGCGGTACGCGGTCCGCAGGCAAACACCACGGCGGCCAGCGCGCTCATCGTGCAGACAATCAACGGTCCGGGCGGCAGATCGGACACCAGCGAAAGACCGAGTCCCGCCGCATAACCCAGCGCGCCGAGCGCATAACACGAGGCGATCCGTGCACGCGGGAAACGGCGTGTAGCGAGGGCCGGCACGATCAGCGTCGTGAATACGAGATACAGGCCGACGAGCTGCACCGACACTGTCACGGCGCACGCGAAGAGCGCATAAAAGCCGACACGGCCGATGCGCCGACCGAAGCCGATCCAGATGCCGAGGATCGCGGCATAGATCAACGCTACCACGGGTAGCCGCGCCGTGTTCACCCAAAGTATCTGTCCGATGAGCAAGTCCTTCAGGTGCTCGGCCCCGTGCGGATTGCTGGCGAGCAGCAATATCGCTGCGTTCGCGGCCACGACGAACGTGACGCCTATGATGGCTTCCTGCACGTCGGGCCACAGCTTTTCGGTCCACGTGAGCAGGAATGCGCCGCCGAGCGCCGCGGACAGCGCCGCGGCCTGGACACCCCAGCCGTGCGGATCGAGGCCCAGCGTATCGGCGAAGATCACGCCCAATCCGGCGATCTGCGCGACGGCGAGATCGATGAATACGATACCCCGCTCGAGCACCTGTACGCCGAGCGGAACATGCGTGGCTGTGACGAGCAGGCCGGCGATCAGCGCCGGCCATACCAAGCTGAGATCGATCGCTGCCGCGTTCATTGCACGACTGCCAGGAGGCGCCTCAACGTGTCGTCGTAGAGTCCGAACAAGTCCTTCGCCTGGTCCGAGCCGCCGACGGTGTAAGGCAGCACCACCACGGGCACGCTGGCCCGTTCGGCGATGAACTGGGCGGGACGCGGGTCATTATACGCGGCGCACAGCACCGCCTTGGGCGACGCCTTGGCGAGCCTGCCGAGCAGCTCGCTCATGTGAGCCGTCGTCGGCGGCAAACCCGGCTTGGGCTCCAGAGTCCCTACCTCGCGCAGGCCCAGCCAACGGAACAGGTACGCCTGGTCCTTGTGATAGACCACGAGGGGCAGGCCTTTCAAGGGTGCGCCCGCCTTCTCCCAGCGTCCCGTCGCCTGCTGCCAGCGGTCGAGAAAGGATTTCGTGCGGCTGCGATAATAAGCGCCATTCCCTGGATCGAGCTGCTCCATGCGGGCGCCCAGCGGGACGGCCACTTTCGCGATGTTCCGCGGGTCGAGGTGGATGTGCGGATTGCCGGCTGGATGCACGTCGCCCATGGAGCGGTCGACGACCGACGGCGCCTCGATCAGCGGCACCTGCAGCGATGCCTCGAAGTAACCGGGCTCGCCCACCTGTATCTTTGCGTTCCCGGATTGCCGCTGAAGCAGCGGCAGCCAGCCGATCTCGAGCTGGGCGCCGGTACATACGATCAAATCGGCGCTACGGGCGCGTGCGATCAGGCTGGGCCGCGCTTCGATGCGATGCGGATCCTGGAATGCCGTCGTCGCCGCGGACACCTTCACTTTGTCGCCGCCCAGCTCCCGGACAAGCGCGGCCCACTCGGGCTCGCAGGCAAGCACGTTGAGATCGGCGAACGCCGGCCGCGCGAGCAGCGCGAGCAGCAGCATGACCGTCCATCGTAGAATTTTCATGGCTATCGTCCCGTTCTTTAGAACTGGTGCGCGCCGTGCGCGCCCAGGCTGTAGAGATATTGGAGGAGCACCTGGTTGTCGGTCGTGCCCATGCGCGATTTGTCCGCAGCGAACTGCAGCCGGATGCGGCTGAACTCGGTCGGACTCCAGTCGACCATCACGGTGTTGCGCGTCGGGTTGTGGTGGCTCATGAGCAGCGGGAAGTCGGCGGGCGTAAGTCCCGCGACACCGACCAGCGCGTTGCTCACCGTCCCGTGGTTCAGCCGGTCATAGCGGTAACCCACCCGCCATTGGGGCATGAACTGGTACACACTCTGCGCGTACCAGCCGCTTTGGCGGCTGTCGAAGGGACCGACGTTGCCGTTCGAGGCGAGCCTGCCGTCTTCGTTGCGCCGGAAGTATTCGCCCTGCAGCTTGAAGTTGTGAACCGTCGCATTGCCGTTCGGCGCCCACTTGAGCACGGCATCGGCCACCCACAGCTTGCTCGTGCCGCTGAAGGCCTGCGTGACTTCGCTGCCGGTCGCATCGAGGTCCGGGAAGCTGCGGTTGGCGGGCGCGGAGCGGTAATAGGAGAGCCCCGCGCGCCACGCCGTGCTCGCGCCGACGTCACCGCCCATATGCCCGAACAGGCCCCATGCACCGGCGCCGTTCTTCTCCTTGTCCGAGCCGGGGAAGCTGCGCCCGCGGCCCACTTCGCCGCCGAGCTCGACGAGCGTTTCCGTCGGCGCCACCCACTTCAGCTGCACGCCATCGTCGTTCAGTCGGCCGCCGAGAAACGCCTTGTACGGCAGCGGTGCGTCCTGAAAATCCCAGGCGTGCTGGTGAATCTCGTTGAGGTAGCCTATGCCCGACAGGAAACGTCCGCCCTTCAGCGTGTAGCCTTTGCCCAGCGCGAGCGTCTGGAAAAACGCCTCCTCGACTTCGAGCTGGTCTTCGGGCGTGAGCGATGCGACGAGCTGTCCCCGGAAATAGGGATCGATATTGCCGGTCATGAAGAGCTCGGACTCGCCCAGGCTGAAGCCGCGACGTGGCGGAGCAACCTCGCCGCCGCTCGGCGCAAAGCCGCTCAACTGGAAATCATTGGGGTCGCGCGACGTGCGTGCGTAGGTGCCCTGCAGTATCACGGACATGGCGGGATTGAAGGCATTCCCGCCGGCAGGCCGGCGCGCCGCCTGTAGGGCCGTGTTCTCTGCCTGCACCGCGCTCGCTTCCGCCTTGCCCGCTTTCGCTTCGGCTTCGGAAAGCCGCTTCTCGAGCTGCTGTATGCGCTGCTCGTAGTTTTCCCTGATCTGCCGTATCTCGTCGCGGATCCTGCCGAGCTCGGCATCTTGCGCGTGCACGGGTGCCGTGCACGCGAGCGCCACCGCTGCAGCGATCGTATGGCATCGAAACATGAGTACTCCTGTTACGCAAAAGAAATGATTGCAGCCGGCATGACCGACCGCGCCCGATATGCGTCAGAAGTACGGGGGAGGACCGCGGGATAAGGGGGCGAGGAAACGCGTTACGCCGACCGCCGCAACGCGCGCGATGGCCGGTTCGTGGATGACGGGCTCTGCCAAACACAGCGCGGCAGTGGACTGCACACCGCCCAGCACTTGGGCATAGGCGTAATGCAGGTCGCATGAGCCGCCATGTAGCCCGCCTTTGCTGTCCTGCTGCGCCGGCGCGGCCGCGCCTGCATGCCACGCGGCGTGCGTAAGCGCGCTCTGCTGTGCGAACAGCAGGGCGAGGACACAAACGACTCGTAACAGGACGCGCTGCAAAGACCGCTCCGCCAACCCGCCGTGCAGGGGCGACCAATGTAAACGAGTCGTCCACGATCCGCAACGGGCCGCATGGCGTGCGGCGCTATACTGGCGACATGTTGCGCCGGCTATTGATCGTCCTCATCGACGGATACAGGCTGCTGCTGTCGCCCTTCTTCGGCAGCCAGTGCCGCTTCTATCCGACGTGCTCGAGCTACGCGCGCGAAGCGATCGCGGGGCACGGGGCACTGCGGGGCACGTGGCTCGCAGCGAAGCGGATCGTGAAGTGCGGACCCTGGCATCCGGGGGGCGTCGATCCCGTGCCGCCCGCGAAGCGGTGAAGAGCGAGAGGCGAGGAGTCACACGGTTTTTGCTCATTGTTCCGGCCCGCGGCCATCGAGTCACGGGTCACGCCCTAAAGTCGGCAAAGCAATCCCTTCAGATACTCGCTCTCCGGCACGTTGAGCGCGACGGGATGGTCCGGTCCGGCGTGCAGCCACGTCTCGATCTGCGCATCGACGCCGGCATCGAGCGCCGCACCGGCGACGATTTTCTGGAACAGGTCGGCGCTCACGCCCCCCGAGCAGGAGAACGTCATCAAGCGCCCGCCCGGCCGCAGCAGTTTGAAGCCGAGCAGGTTGATGTCCTTGTATGCGCGCGCCGCCCGCTCGGCATGCGCAGCCGTCGGCGCGAACTTGGGCGGATCGAGGACGATCACGTCGAATTGCCGGCTCTGATCGCGCAACCGCCGCAAGCGCTGAAACACGTCCGCTTCCTGCCATTCGACGCCTGAGAGGCCGTTCAATTGCGCGTTGATACGAGCGGCCGCGAGCGCAGGCTCCGAGCTGTCCAGCGCAAGCACGGAGCGCGCCCCGCTTGCGGCTGCGTTGAGCGCGAATCCGCCCGTGTAGCAGAAGGCGTCGAGCACGTCCGCGTCGCGGACGATGTTGCGCAGCAGCCGGCGGTTGTCGCGCTGATCGAGATAAAACCCGGTCTTTTGTCCCGCAGCCAGCGCGACTTCGTAACGAACGCCATGCTCTTCCACGACGAGGGCAGCGTCGGGCGCTGTCCCGCGCGCGAGCTCGCTGCGCTCGGGCAAGCCCTCGAGATTGCGCACATCGCCGTCGGAGCGGTCCCAGACGCAGCGCGTGCCCGGTATGGCGAACAGTGCGTCGGCCACCGTGTCGCGCCAGTGCTCCGCGCCTGCAGAGAGGAGCTGCAGCACGATCGCATCCCCGTAGCGGTCGGCGACGATGCCCGGCAGCCCGTCCGCCTCGCCGTGCAGCAGGCGCCAGCTGTTGCAGGCGCTCCGCAAGCCGAGCGCATCACGCGTGCGCACAGCGCATTCCACGCGCCCGCGTACCCACGCCGCATCGACCGGTGCATCGTCCCAGGTCCAGACACGCGCGCGGATCTGCGAGTGCGGGCTGTAGGCGCCGAGCGCGAGCCGCTCCCCGCTGCTCCCGCGTATTTCGACCGTGTCGCCGATGCCGGGCTCGCCTTCTACGCGCGCCACCGCGCCGGAAAACACCCATGGATGACGGCGCTTCAGCGACTTTTCGCGCCCGGGTTTGAGTATCAGCTTGTGCATGAGTTGCGCCGCACGCCAGCGGCAGCGGCCACGGTCAGGCGCTCTTCTTGCGCCGCGCCCGCGGATGCGCCTGGTCGTAGACCTTGGCGAGATACTGATGATCGAGGTGAGTGTACACCTGCGTGGTGGAGATGCTCGCGTGACCCAGCATCTCCTGCACCGCGCGCAGGTCGCCGCTCGACTGCAGCACGTGCGACGCGAACGAATGGCGCAACACGTGGGGATGCGCGTTCGCTGTGAGTCCCTGGCGCAGCGCCCAGGTCTTCATCCGCTGCTGCACGGCGCGCGGACTGACGCGGCCGCCGTTCCTGCTCACGAACAGCGCCTCGGCGTCGTGGCCCGGAATGCCGGCTCGCGCCTCCATCCAGGCACGCAGCGCTTCGAGCGCATAGCGGCCGACCGGCACGACCCGCGTCTTGCCGCCTTTGCCCGTCACGCGCACGGTGGCGTCGGCTGCGTCCACGTCATACGGATTGAGCGCAGTGAGCTCGGACAGGCGCAGGCCCGAGGAATAAAAGAGCTCGAATATCGCCTTGTCGCGGACGGCCCATGTATCCTGCGCCTCGATCGCAACGAGGCGCGACGCTTCGTCGGGCGACAGCGCTTGCGGCAACCGCTTGGGCGACTTGGGCGCGCGGATGTCGAGACACGGATTGTGGGTCGCGCCGTGATGGCGCGCGAGGTAGCGGTAGAAGCCGCGCCACGCCGACAGCATTCTCGCAAGGCTGCGGCCGGAGAGACCGCGTCCATGCAGCGTGCCGATGTAACGCCGGATGTCGTGCGCGCGCATCTCCTTCACGTGGCGCTCCGCGCACGATTGCAGCAACGTCCGGAGATCCCGCTCGTAGTTCGTCGCGGTGTGCGGGCTCATGCGCCGCTCCTCGACGAGCTGATCGAGATAGCCGCGCAGCAGCCGGTCGTGCTCGCGCCGCAACCCGGCGCTTTCGCCTTCGACCTTTCCGCCGCGCTGCGCGCCGCGCGTCAAGGTTGCGCGGCTCCCAGGTGGCGCGCCAGCGCCGCGCCCACCATCTCGCCGATGCGCTTCAGATACATCATGCCCATTTCCGGATAAAAGCGCTGGGCGTCGCCGCTCGCGAGGATGACGAGACCGAACGTCTCCCCGTCGCGCACCGGCATGTAGGCGAACGAGCGCAGTTGCGCACCCGCATCGCCGAACAGGCTCAAGGTGTCGACCATGGCGTGGGCGCTGCAATACGGCGCGGTGAGGCTCGCCGCGAATTCGCGGGTCGCTTCGCTCGCGCCTTCGAGTATCGTGCCCGCCGCCTCGCCCCGCCACGCGCGCAGCACGACGTAAGGCACCGCGAAGTCCTCGCGCAGATTGAACTGCACGGCGTGCAGCGCTCCCGCGAGGTCCGGCGCGCCGAGGAGCGCTACGGCGAGACGATGCACCTTCTCGCCGATGGCGTCGTTCTCCTCGCCGAACTCGATCAGCTCGCGCAGCTTGTTCTCCAGCTGCTTGTTCTTTTCCCGCAGCGTGAGGATTTGCCGCTCGCTGATCGGTATCGCACGCCCGCCGTGCGGATGCGGAATGTAAATCTGCGCGAGCATGTCCGCATAGGCTTCGAAAAATTCCGGATGCTCCTGCAGATAAGCCGCGACGTCTTCCGAGTTCATGGTGCTCCCTTGTCTTTTTTCATCCGTTATAAGTCGATCTCGCCTTCGAACACGCTCTGCGCCGGACCGGTCATCAGCACCGGCGCGTCCGCCCCCGCCCAGGCGATGGTGAGCCGGCCGCCGCGCGTGTCCACGGCGACGCGCCGGTCGAGCAGCCCGCGCGTGATGCCGGCGACCACGGCCGCGCAGGCTCCCGTGCCGCAGGCGAGCGTCTCGCCGGCGCCACGCTCGTAGACGCGCAACCGGATGTGCGTGCGGTCGATCACCTGCATGTAGCCCGCGTTCACGCGCGCGGGAAATCGCTCGTGGCGCTCGATGAGCGGACCTTGAGTCGCGACGGGCGCGTGATCGACATCGGCCACGAGTTGCACCGCGTGCGGATTCCCCATGGAGAGCACGCTCACCTCGCACGTCGTTCCCGCCACGTCGAGCTCGTATGTGAGGGCCCGCTGCGGCGCGAGAAACGGCACGCGCGCCGGCTCGAATACAGGCGGACCCATGTCGACCGTCACCTGACCGTCCGCTTCGAGGCGCGGCACGATGACGCCCGCGCGGGTGCCCACTCTGATCTCGCGCTTGTCCGTCAGCCCGCGGTCGCGCACGTAGCGCACGAAGCATCGCGCGCCGTTGCCGCATTGCTCGACCTCGTCGCCGTCGGCGTTGTATATGCGGTAGTAGAAATCCGTGCCGGGAGCCCGCGGCGCTTCCACGAGCAGGAGCTGATCGCAGCCCACGCCGAAGTGACGGTCCGCGAGACGGCGCACCTGCTCGCGCGTGAGCTCGATTCGGTGCGAGACGGCATCGAGCACGACGAAATCGTTGCCCAGGCCCTGCATCTTGGTGAAAGCGAGCTTCATGGCCGCATATTGTACGCTTCGCCGTTCACTGCTCTAATAAAACCGCGCCTCGCCCGGCGGCCGCGTCTTGAAGCGTTTGTGCACCCAGAAATACTGCTCCGGATGCTCGAGCACGCATTGCTCGATGAAGGCATTCATGCGCCGGGTATCCGCTTCCACGTCGTCGGTGGGAAAGTTTTCCCACGCCGGGTAAAAGCGGAGCACATAGCCGCGCGTTCCCGGCAACTGGTAGGTCACCGTGGGCACCACCTTCGCGCGCGCCATGCGGGTGATGCGCGAAAGCCCGGTGATCGTCGCCGCCGGCATGCCGAAGAACGGCACGAAGACGGAATCGCGGCTGCCGAAATCCATGTCCGGCAGATAATAGAAAGGCAGTCCGCTGCGCATCGCCTTGATGACGGGCCGTATGCCGTCCTGCCGCGAAAACAGCTCGGGCATCACGAAGCGCGTGCGACCGTGATAGAGCACCGCATCGAAGGCGGAATTCTTCTGCCGGCTGTACACCGAGATCGCCCGATGCTCCGCCGCGAGCCGCGTCCCGCCCATGTCGAGTCCCACGAAGTGCGGCGCGAGCCACACGACCGGAGAGCCGGCGACGGCGCGCCAATGCTCTTCGCCTTCCAGCCGTATGACGTCCATGATGCGCTCGCGGGATGACCACCAGATGATGCCCCGCTCGAGCAGGCTGCGGCCCAGCGCCTGGAAATGCTTGCGCGCGATGCGCTTGCGCTCCGCAGCGCTCCATTGCGGAAAGCACAGCTCGAGGTTCTTCAATGCCACCCGGCGGCGCTCGTGCGCAAGCATATAGAGCAGCGCGCCGAAGCCGCGCCCCAGCGGCACCAGCACCGCGAGCGGCAGGAAATGCAGGAGCCAGATGAAGCGCAGCCCGAATCGCGTCAGCATGTCGCGATCCGCATGCGCGGCACGCAGGGGCCGCTCATCGCGCCTGCTCCTGCGCAACGGCATTCGGCGGCTGCTTGGCGCCGGCCGGCACCTTGTAGCGGTTGTAGCTCCATAAGTACTGCGCCGGGCAGCGGCGTATGAGGCCTTCGATCGCGCGGTTGAGCGCTTCTTCATCGAAGCCCGTGGTGTCGACGCGCTCCAGATGCAGCTCGTAGCCGGTGCCCCGCGGAAGACGCTCGGCGAATGCGAGAACGATTGCTGCGCCCGTGGCCCGCTGTAGCCGCGTGAGGAGCGTCATGGTGTAGGCGGGCTTGCCAAAGAAGTGCGCCCATGTGCCTTCGCCGGCGCCCGGCGCCTGGTCGGGCAGGAGACCGACCGCTTCGCCCTGCAGCAGCGTTTTGTACAACGTCCGCACGCCGCGCAGCGTCGCCGGCGCGAGGCGCGCCTGCCCGCGGGTGCGTCCGCGCAGCATCAGCGGCTCGAGCCAGCGCAGCTTGGGCGGACGGTACAGCACCGTGAGCGGCAAACGTTGAGCACCATAGAAGGCGGAGATCTCGAAACAGCCCAGATGGGGCGTCAGAAATATAAGGCCACGACCCTCGGCCCGCGCCTGCTGGGCGACGGCCCAGTTCTTGCATACGACGAGCCCCGCAAGCGCCGGCTCGGGGGCGTACCAGATCTTGAGGACCTCGAGCGCACCCTTGCCCGCTTCGCGGATGGCCGATCGCAGCAGGTGGCGATACTGCCGTTCGTCGCGCGCGAGGCCGCTGATGCGGAGATTGTCCCGGAGGCGACGGGCGTAGGTGGGAGAGGCCAGGTAGACGAGCCACCCCACCGCCGCGCCTGCCCGGTGCAGCCAGGCGAGCGGCAGCCCGGCGATCGCCCGCAGGATTGCGGTTCTTATCATGACTGGAAATTATTAATTCTGTTATTCTATTGCCCTTTTTACGCCCACAGAAGCCTTAATCGATGAGCGACTTTCTCTTTACCTCCGAATCCGTTTCAGAAGGCCACCCGGACAAAGTGGCCGACGCAATTTCCGATGCCGTGCTCGATGCGGTGCTCGCCCTGGACAAGAACGGCCGCGTGGCGGCGGAGACGCTCGTAGCGACGGGCCTTGTCGTCATGGCCGGGCAGATCACCACCCGCGCTTCGATCAACTACGCCGAGCTGGCGCGCGACGTCGTGAAGCGCATAGGCTACGACGATTCCTCGATGGGCTTCGATTACCGCTCGTGCGCCGTGCTGACCGCGTACGACCGCCAGTCGCCGGACATCGCGCAGGGCGTGGACGAAGGCAAGGGCCTCGACCTCGAGCAGGGCGCCGGCGACCAGGGACTCATGTACGGCTACGCCTGCGATGAGACGCCGCAGTTGATGCCCATGCCGATCTTTTATGCGCACCGCCTGATGGAGCGCCACAGCGAGCTGCGCCGCGACGGCCGTCTGCCATGGCTGCGTCCCGATGCGAAATCGCAGGTGAGCGTGCGTTACGTGAACGGCAAGCCGCATCACGTCGATACCGTCGTCATCTCGACCCAGCATCACGAGGACGTCGAGCACAAGCAACTCTGCGAGGCGGTGATCGAGGAGATCGTGAAGCCGGTGCTGCCGAAGAACATGATCTCCAAGGAGACGAAGTTCCTGATCAACCCCACCGGCCGCTTCGTCATCGGCGGCCCGATGGGAGACACGGGGCTCACCGGCCGCAAGATCATCGTCGACACCTACGGCGGCTATTCCCGCCATGGCGGCGGCGCGTTTTCAGGCAAGGATCCCTCGAAAGTGGACCGCTCGGCCGCATATGCCGCGCGCTATGTCGCCAAGAATATCGTCGCCGCGGGCCTCGCCTCGAAATGCGAGATCCAGGTCGCTTACGCGATCGGCGTCGCGCGTCCGGTGAGCATCCTGGTCGATACCTTCGGCACGGGCAAGATCGGCGAAGACAAGCTCGCCAAGCTCGTGGAGAAACACTTCGACCTGCGGCCCAAAGGCATCATCCAGTCGCTCGACATGCTGCGCCCGATCTACTCGAAGACCGCGGCCTACGGCCACTTCGGCCGCGACGAGCCGGAATTCACCTGGGAAGCGACCGACAAAGTCGGCGCGCTGAAGGACGACGCCGGCCTGAAATAACCACGTACTGCCGTTCGCGCTGAGGGGCGCTGCGACTAAGCGAACGGGCTTAGCCAGGCTCAGCGCAACGGGTCACCGTAGCAACGGCGCCCATTCAACTTCAACCTTGAATGGAGACGCAACCATGACTGCGAAAGCAGCAGCCCGCAACACCTCTTCCGATTACCACGTCGCCGATCTGGCGCAGGCCGCTTTCGGCCGCAAGGAAATCACCATCGCCGAGACCGAGATGCCCGGTCTCATGGCGCTCCGCGAAGAGTACCAGGGGCAGCAGCCGCTCAAGGGCGCCCGCATCGCCGGATCGCTGCACATGACGATCCAGACCGCGGTGCTGATCGAGACGCTGGTCAAGCTCGGCGCCGAAGTGCGCTGGGCCTCGTGCAACATCTTCTCGACGCAGGACCATGCCGCCGCCGCCATCGCCGCGGCCGGCGTCCCGGTGTTCGCCTACAAGGGCGAAAGCCTGGAGCAGTACTGGGAATTCACCCACCGCATATTCGAGTGGCACGACGGCGGCACGCCCAACCTGATCCTGGACGACGGCGGCGACGCCACGCTCCTCGCCATCCTCGGCACGCGTGCCGAGAAAGATCCGTCGGTCATCGCGAAGCCCACCAACGAAGAAGAGCGCGTGCTTTTCGCCGCCATCAAGAAGCGCATCGCCGAGCAGCCCGGCTGGTATGCCAAGGCGCTCGCCAACCTGCGCGGTGTGACGGAGGAAACCACGACCGGCGTGCATCGCCTCTACCAGATGGAGAAGGAAGGACGGCTGCCCTTCCCCGCGATCAACGTCAACGACTCGGTGACGAAATCGAAGTTCGACAATCTTTACGGCTGCCGCGAATCGCTGGTGGACGGCATCAAGCGCGCGACCGACGTGATGATCGCCGGGAAGATCGCGCTCATCGCCGGATACGGCGACGTAGGCAAGGGCTGCGCGCAATCGCTGCGGGGCCTGGGCGCCATGGTCTGGGTGACCGAGATCGATCCGATCTGCGCGCTGCAGGCGGCGATGGAAGGCTTCCGCGTGGTGACGATGGACGAGGCGGCGGACAAGGCGGACATCTTCGTCACGGCCACCGGCAACGTGAACGTCATCTCGCACGACCACATGGTGCGCATGAAGCACAACGCCATCGTCTGCAACATCGGCCACTTCGATTCCGAGATCGACATCGCGAGCCTGAAGCAATACAAGTGGGACAACATCAAGCCGCAGGTCGATCACGTCATCTTCCCGAGCGGCAAGCGCCTCATCGTGCTCGCCGAGGGTCGCCTCGTGAATCTCGGCTGCGCCACCGGCCATCCCAGCTTCGTGATGTCGAGCTCCTTCACCAACCAGGTGCTGGCGCAGATGGAGCTGCACACGCGCGGCAAGGATTACGAGAACAAGGTATACGTGCTGCCCAAGCAGCTCGACGAGAAAGTGGCGCGGCTGCACCTGAAGAAGCTGGGCGCGCAGTTGACGCAGCTCACGGAAGCGCAAAGCCGGTATCTGGGCGTGGACATGAACGGGCCGTACAAGCCCGATCACTACCGGTATTGAGAAGCGCGCCGGGGAGCGGCAGTCCTGGCACTGCCGCTCCGTCCCTCACTCGTATCCGGACATCGAAGATGGCCATGGACACACCTTCCAAACGCTGCTTCAGCTTCGAATTTTTTCCGCCTAACACGCCGGAGGGCGCCGAGAAGCTCGCGGCGACCGCGCGTCAGCTCGCGCAGCTCAAGCCTGAGTTCTTCTCCGTGACCTACGGCGCGGGCGGCTCCACGCAGGAGCGCACGCTGAACGCCGTGCTCGATCTGTGCAAGGCAGGTTACGCGGCCGCGCCGCATATCTCGTGCATAGGCTCGAGCCGGGCCACCGTGCGCAACATGCTCCAGCGCTACAAGGATCACGGGATCAGGCATCTCGTCGCATTGCGCGGGGACCTGCCTTCCGGGACGCTCTTCACGGGCGACTTTCACTACGCCAGCGAGCTCGTCGCCTATATCCGCGAGGAATTCGGCGATCACTTCTACATCGAGGTCGCGGCGTATCCCGAGTATCACCCGCAGGCGAAGAGCGCGCAGGACGATCTCGCCAACTTCAAGCGCAAGGTGGAAGCGGGCGCGAACGCCGCGATCACGCAGTACTTCTACAACCCCGATTGCTACTTTCACTTCGTCGACGAATGCAGGGCGATGGGCATCAATGTCCCCATCGTGCCGGGCATCATGCCGATTGGGCGCTACTCTCAGCTCGCGCGCTTTTCCGATGCGTGCGGCGCAGAGATCCCGCGCTGGATCAGGAAAAAGCTGGAGGGCTACGGCGACGACACGGCGGCGATCCGCGCCTTCGGCCTCGACGTCGTGACAGAGCTGTGCGACCGGTTGCTGCGCAACGGCGCGCCGGGACTGCACTTCTACACTTTGAACCAGGCGGGCCTCACGACCGTGATCTGGCAGCGTCTGGGTCTTTGACGCGCCCTCGTCGCAAATAAAAACGGCCGCTCGCAAGCGGCCGTTTTTTTAAGGCCCGGGCCGTGCTTACGCTGCGGCCTTCGCCATCGTCCGGGCTTTCTTCGCCTGCGCAGCCTTGGCATGCATCGACGCATAGGCGCCGTGCGCCGCCGCTTCCGCATCGCCCACCTGCACCGGATAACCCATGTCGTCCAGCACGGAACCGAGGGCCGAGAGGCACAACATGACGTTGTCCGGACGGCAGGAATAGCCCATCAGGCCGAAGCGCCAGATCTTGCCGGCAAGGGGACCCAAGCCGGCGCCGATCTCGATGCCGAAGTCGGCGAGCAGCCGCGTGCGGACTTCTGCTTCCTTCACGCCTTCGGGACAGATCACCGCATTCATCTGCGGAATCTGGTAGTCCTCTTTCACGAAGAACTTGAGCCCCATCGCCTCGAGGCCGGCCTTCAACGCGATGTGATGCCGCTCGTGGCGCGCCCAGCAGTTGTCGAGGCCTTCCTCGCGGATCAGCAGCAGCGCTTCGTGCAGCGCGAACAGCGCGTTCGTCGGCGCCGTGTGATGGTAGGTGCGCGTCGTGGCGCCCCAATAGCCGAGCAGCAGGTTCATGTCCATGAACCAGCTGTGGATCTTGTCTTTGCGCGCCTTCACGTACTCGACCACGCGCTCGTTGAACGACACGGGCGACAGGCCCGGCGTGCACGACAGGCATTTCTGGCTCGCCGAGTACACGGCGTCGATGTTCCACTCGTCCACCAGCACCGGCGAGCCGCCCAGCGAGGTCACGGCATCGACGATGGTGAGCGCGTTGTAGCGATGCGCGATCTCGACCAGCGTCTTGGCATCCGACAGCACGCCCGTCGACGTTTCGGCATGGACGAACGCCACGATACGCACGTCGCGGTTCGCTTTCAGCGCGTCTTCGAGCTTCTGCGGATCGACCGGCTGGCCCCACTCGTGCTCGACCACCACCGGAATGCCGCCGCAGCGCTCGACGTTCTCGATCATGCGCCCGCCGAACACGCCGTTGCGGCAGACGATCACTTTGTCGCCCGGGCTCACCAGGTTGACGAAGCAGTATTCCATGCCGACCGAGCCGGGGCCGGAGATCGGGAACGTGAGAGGATTCTTCGTCTGATACGCGTAACGCAGAAGCGACTTCAGCTCCTCCATCATGTCGACGAATACCGGATCGAGGTATCCGATGGCCGGCTGGCTCATGGTCGTCAGCACGCGCGGATGGATTTCCGTCGGACCGGGGCCCAACAGCGTGCGCTGCGGCGGATGGAACGAGTGGATGCGTTTTGCGGGCGCGTAAGCATTCATGGTGAGACTCCCGGTCATGTGAGATCCGAACAAAGGTTCGCCGTCAGGCCGCGATTTGAGCTTGATAGGCTTGCACGCGCTGGCTTCATTGAGCACCTCGAGCGCGGTGATGTCGCCGCCGGTCGCCTGCTCCACTTCCATCGCCCAACGGGCGGGCACGTAACCCGACTTCACCCAGTTGTTCACGACGGCGCGGTCGAGACGCAACCGACGCGCCACTTCGGCCTGGGTACCGAAAAGAGCAACGAGACGTTCAGCGCAATTCATGAGGGCGAGGTTACCATGACAAGTTTACTTTGACAAAACAGTACGCGGACGCATCCAAGAGTAGGCGCTAACATTCATAAATAACTCATGATATGAAGTAGTTAGGAAAAGCGCCACAATAAAGAGCCGATCCGACCGCCGGACGGCGGAAGCGGCGTCCGATTCAGAGGGGAGGATCGAAGGCCCGGTCGCCGTCCACGCGCGGAACGCCATCGCTCGCGAGACGGGCGAAATCGTGCAGCTCGCGGTCGAGCAGATGCGACGGCTTCACGTTCTGCAGGCTGGTCAG
>Ga0255338_1003584_pt1 | contig 18219 bp, 20 predicted proteins | sample MeOH1_35cm_T4_19_FD_203715 | JGI IMG/M metagenome (GOLD analysis project Ga0255338, IMG submission 203715) | Sandy soil microbial communities from University of British Columbia, Vancouver, Canada - MeOH1_35cm_T4_195 | ecosystem: Engineered > Artificial ecosystem > Sand microcosm > Unclassified ...
GCGGACATACTCGATCCGTCGGGATCGCCCGCCGCACCGATCGACGCGCGCGGCATCACGGAAAAATTCCGGGGCATCAATCCGGAGCTGCCGGTCGAGAGCATCGCGGACGCCGCGCTCCATATCGAGTCTCACACCGTCGCCGCGCTCCTGCAGCTCGTGTCGGGCGACGCATCGCGCCGGCGACGCACCGCTTAACAACTACACGCGTCGGCGCCACCTTTTTTCAAGGAGACCGCTAGGCCGCACCGGCATGCACGACGGTGCGGCCTGCGGCCGCGCCGGTGCATCCGATCGTTATCGCTGAAAAGCTCGCTTTTCCGGCCGATTGCCGTATAATCCGCCACTTCCGTACGTTCTACCAATCGACGTACCGGCCCTGTTTCCCTTTTGATTCCTTAAGTCGTCCGCCTCGATTGGTGTCTCTCAGCTAGAGCGACAGGCTGTCGCTTGGAGCTGTAATGACACAAGTATCCAATTTTGCGAGCCTCCAGCTCGCGCAACCCCTGCTGCGCGCAATTGCCGAAGCGGGCTATACCGATCCCACGCCGGTGCAGGCGCAGGCGATTCCCCTCGTATTGCAGGGCGGCGATCTGCTCGCCGCCGCGCAGACCGGCACGGGCAAGACCGCAGGCTTTACGCTGCCCATACTGCAGCGCCTCTCCGAAAAGCCCGTGGATGCACGACCCGGCCAGCCGCGCTGCCTGATCCTCACGCCCACGCGCGAGCTCGCCGCGCAGGTGGAGGAGTCGGTGCAGACCTACGGCAAGTACCTGCCGCATAAATCGATGGTGATGTTCGGCGGCGTGGGCATGGTGCCGCAGGTCCAGCAGCTGAAGAAGCGCGTCGACATCCTCGTCGCCACGCCGGGGCGCCTCCTCGATCATTGCGGACAGAAGACGCTCGACCTGTCGCGCGTGGAAATCCTCGTGCTCGACGAAGCCGACCGCATGCTCGACATGGGCTTCATACGCGACATCCGCCGCATCCTTGCAATGCTGCCCGCGCAGCGCCAGAACCTCATGTTCTCCGCGACGTTCTCGGAAGAGATACGCGAACTCGCGGACGGACTGTTGCACAACCCCGGCCAGGTGGAAGTGGCGCGCCGCAATGCCGCCTCCGAGCTCGTGCAGCAGACGGTGCATCTCGTCGCGAAAGACCGCAAGCGCGACCTGCTCTCCCATCTCATCCGCAGCCACAAATGGCAGCAGGTGCTCGTATTCACGCGCACCAAGCACGGCGCGAACCGGCTCGCCGAGAAGCTCGAGAAAGACGGCATCCCGGCGGCGGCGATTCACGGCAACAAGAGCCAGGGCGCACGCACGCGTGCGCTGTCCCAGTTCAAGGCGGGCACTGTGCCCGTGCTGGTCGCGACCGACATCGCCGCGCGCGGCCTCGACATCGAAGAGCTGCCGCACGTCGTGAATTTCGAGCTGCCGAACATCCCGGAAGATTACGTGCATCGCATCGGACGCACCGGCCGCGCAGGCAGCAGCGGCGCAGCCGTGTCGCTCGTCGACGATGAGGAAATGCAAATGCTTGCGGGCATCGAGAAGCTGCTCAAGCGCTCCATCGATCGCGTCGCCGTGGAGGGTTTCGAAGCGCCTGCGGTACGGCCTGCGCATCACACGCCGAATCCGGCCGCGCGCAACGAGCACCGGCGTCCGCCGCGGGAGCAGCGCGAGCGCGGCGGCAACCGCCAGCAGCCGGCGAGCAAGGGCGCCGAGCGCCATCACCGGCACAATCCGGCGCACCAGGCGGCCGCCCCCGCACGGGAGCGTCACCCGGCCCCGGCGCGAGACAACCGCAGCGCGCCGGCGCGTGAGCCGCAGTCGCCGATGTCCGAAGCGGCGCGCCACCAGGCTCAGCCGCAGCCGGCGTTGTTTTCTCCCGCGCCCGTGCGCCGGAACGGAAACCGCTAGAGCTTCGGATTTCTGTCCCGGTGCGATAGACCATGGATCGCGACGACACGGAAAAAGTGCGGCTCTCGAAGGTGATGTCCGAGCGCGGCCTGTGCTCGCGCCGCGAAGCCGACGAGTATATCGAGCAGGGGCTGGTATACGTGGACGGCGTGCAGATCACGCAGCTCGGCACCCGCATCTTTCCGGACCAGCGCATCGCGCTCGCGAAGGCCGCGCAGGCGCAGCAGATCTCGCGCGTCACCATACTGCTCAACAAGCCGGTGGGCTACGTCTCGGGCCAGCCCGAGCCGGGATACCGTCCCGCGGTGACGCTCATCACCGCTGCGGCGCGCGATTCCCGTGACCGCTCGCCGCAACGCTACAGTCCCGCGCACCTCAAAGGCCTCGCTCCGGCGGGGCGGCTCGACATCGACTCGCAGGGCCTCATCGTCTTCACGCAGGACGGCCGCATCGCGAAACAATTGATCGGCGAGGATTCGGCGATCGAGAAGGAGTATCTCGTGCGCGTCGAGGGCAAGCTCGCGGCCGACGGCCTCGCGCTGCTCAACCACGGTCTCAGTCTCGACGGCAAGCCGCTCAAGCCCGCTCGCGTGGAATGGCAGAATCGCGATCAGCTGCGCTTCGTGCTGCAGGAAGGCAAGAAGCGCCAGATCCGGCGCATGTGCGAGCTCGTGGGGCTCAAGGTGACGGGACTCAAGCGCGTGCGCATCGGCAAGGTGCGGCTCGGCGATCTGCCCGTGGGCAAGTGGCGCTACCTGCGCGACGGCGAACACTTCGCGTAGGGTTGCTCGACCGGCACTTGACCTCCGCGCACGCAGCTTGCCGAGAGGTGCCTGCGATTCAGGGCCAGCGGGCGGGATCGGCGCCCAGCGGCACGGGCGGCCTGTCCCAACGCGGCGGCGCTTCCGGCATGTCGACGATGGGCTTGAAGTGAGTCAGTTGCCCGAAGGCCGATGGGGTCACCGCGCACAGATCGTCGACCTCGTCCATGCCGGGTTTTGCGGCCGGCACGTCGGCTTCACGACCCAGCGCATCCGTCATTTCCCACAGCCACGCCGCGGTGCGGTCCAGCGATAGCCGGACGTGCCATGAGCCGCCCTCGATGGCGCGCCGACGCAAGGCCACCATCGCGCCGTAAGCACCGAGATAACCCGTCAGATAGTCGAGCGGCTGGCAAGGCAGCCTCGATGGCGTATCGCCGTCCGCATAGCCATGGCCGGTTGCAGCGCAGACGAGCGTGTCGTAACCGCGGCGCCCCGCCCACGGTCCTGCTTGCGAGAACGCGGATATGGAGACGTAGACGATACCCGGCCTCGATCGCGCCAGGGCTTCGGGCCCATAGCCCCGCTGCTCCAGCGACCCGGGACGGTAGGCGTTGACGAAGATCGATGCATCGGCGGCGAGGTCGCCCAAGCGCTGCGCGCCTTCGGCCGTGCGCAGGTCGAGCGCGGCGGAGAGTTTGCCGAAGCCGGTGTCGATGACGAGCGGCTCCAGCGACGACAAGTGCGGCCCGCTCACGAGCATCACCGTCGCGCCGTGTTCCGCGAGAGTGCGTCCCACCATCGGCCCTGCGATGACCCGGGACAGATCCAGCACGCGTGCCCCCGACAACGGCCGCCTGCCCTCGGGCAGCGGCTCCCGCGGCGCGTCGCCGATGCGGCGGATGTCCACGACCGGCAACGTGGACGCCGCCTGGCATTGCGGGTGCGCGCTCCATTCCGCGCGGCGGCGAACTTTCACCGCGCACAGACCGTGCTCGCCGGCCGCCCGTTCGATGTCCTCCGCGCGTCGTCGCGACACCGCCGCCGCAAGCGCTACACGATCGTTCGGCACATCCAACAATCGCAGCAAGCCGTCGCGCAGATGAGCGAAATTGCCGTGCAGGTAAACCCAGCCGTCGCACGCGCGGTAGTATCCGGTGATCGGATCCCAGCTTTTCACCTTGCTGCCATCCACGCGCAGGTAATCGGCATTGGCCATCGCCAGCGCGGCGCTTCGCACGCTCACGCGTACGTGAGGCAATCCGTTTCCGCGCTGTGCCTGCAGCGCAGCGGACGCGAGCCCCGTGGCGGACAAGACGGCTGCGGCGCACGGCGCGACAGGGAGCGATGTGGGCAATACGTTGCCCGCGGGCTCGATGTCGAGGCCATCGAGCGGTGCATCATGCCACTGCGCCGCGGCGAGGACCGCTTGCAGGGCTGCACGGGTACGGTCCAACACGTCTGTATGCTTCATAAGCTCGGGGCTGAAATCCGGGCCGACGCGTAAAGCAAGCCGGTCGGCGCCTCACGCTGCGACATGCCAGCGCCCGGCTTCCTCCTTCACCTTCCCTTCATCGCGCAGCTTGAGGAGATGTGCGTGCAGCGAGCGCTGCGCAACCCCGTGCAGACGCAACGGCGCATCGTCGTAGGCGATGGCCACGAGCTCTTCCAGCGTGCCGCCCGCCACCGAGCTCACGGCATGCAACACTTTCTGCTCGCGCTTCAACCGGTGCGCGACGAGCCGGCGTACTTCGTCGTGCGGCGTCGGGATCAGATGACCATGACCGGGCGCGAGCGCGCCGATGTCCATCTCGAGCAGGCGCTCCAGCGAGCGCAGATATACCGCCATGTCACCGTCCGGCGGCGAGATCACGACTGTGGATCCTTGCATGATGTGATCGCCGGTGAAGAGCAGCTTGCGCTCTTCCCACAGATAGCAAAGATGGTTCGACGCGTGCCCCGGCGTGTGCACCGCGCGCAGCGTCATGCCGTCCAGCGAGACGACGTCGCCATCCTCCAGCACGCGGTCCGGAGCGAAGCTTTCGTCCTGGCGCCCATCCACCGGCGCGGGACGTCCCGCGACGCGCGCGCCGGTGACGCGCTTCAGCGCAGCCGCTGCCGGCGAATGATCGCGATGCGTATGCGTGCACAGTATCCACGCGAGCTGCGTGCCGGCGAGGCGCTGCAACGCAGCGGCGTGCGCTTCGATGTCCGGCCCCGGATCGATCACCACGAGCTCGCGCTCGCCGACGATGTAGCTGTTGGTTCCCGGCCCCGTCATCATGCCGGGATTGGGCGCGGTGAGCCGGCGCAGCCCGTCCGCGAGCGGCATCACGACACCGGGGACTATGGCTTCCATTTGCCCTGGGCTCCGGGACCCGCGGCGGCGTCATAGCGTGGATCGCCGGGTAGCACCCGCTCGCCCCGCTCGTTGATGCGCGGCAGGATGGCCGGAATGTCGCGGCGCTCGCGCATCGCGGCGATCAGTCGCTCCCCGGTATCGTAAGCGGCGAAATCCTCGAGCGTCTTTACCGTCGGGCTGCGCATCTTGTACTCGCCGCGACGATAGCGGTCGAGTGCCGCGCCCGGCGCCATCCAGACGTGGTGTATGGTCTCGCGGTTGTCGTGCAGCGCATCCTGCTCGGCAGGCGCGGCAGCGACGAAGAATCGCGTGTCGTAGCGGCGCGGCGCCCCCACCGGCGTGATCCAGTGGCTGAAATACGTGAGCCGGTCCACCGCCAATTGCAGGCCTTCGGCGCGCAGCACGTCGACGAAAGTGTGCTTGCCGGCATTCAACTGCGCGCGATAGGCCGCGTAGCGGCTGCGGATCTCCGCGTCGTCGAGCTTGATCATGCCGCCGGCGGCGCCGTACGCGAGCAGCACGCCCGCCTCCTCGAAGCACTCGCGTATCGCCGCGGTCCAATAGGCGAGCGCGCGCTCCGCCGTGCCGAGCATCGCACCGGCACGCTGCTCATCGAGCCCGCGGCATCGCTCGCACATCTCGGGCGCGGCGTCCTCGGGGTCGACCGCACCGCCGGGAAAGAGAAACATGCCGGGCATGAACCCGGACTCGTGGTTGCGCTGCAACAGCAGCACTTCGAGGCCGCGCGCCGTATCGCGCACCAGCGTGACCGTAGCCGCAGGCAGCGGCGTCATTTCGGGCATGGTCAGTTCACCAGCAGCTTGATGAGGCTCGAGGTATCGAGCCGACCGCCGCCGGCGCTTTGCAGCCGCGCATAAAACTGGTCGATCAGCGCCGTGCCGGGGAGTTGCGCGCCGTTGGCCCGCGCCTCCTCCATCGCGATGCGCAGGTCCTTGCGCATCCAGTCCACCGCGAAACCGAAGTCGAACTTGCCGTCCACCATGGTGTGGCCGCGGTTCTCCATCTGCCACGACGTGGCCGCGCCCTTGGAGATCACCTCCAGCACGCGCTTCGCGTCGAGTCCCGCGTGCAGCGCGAACGCCAGGCCTTCCGCGAGCCCCTGCACGATGCCGGCGACGCAGATCTGGTTCACCATCTTCGTCTTCTGTCCGGCGCCTGACGGTCCCATCAACGTGACGGCGCGCGCGTAATGGCTGATGACGGGCCGCGCCTTCTCGAATGCCACGGCGTCCCCGCCCACCATCACGGTGAGCACGCCCTGCTCCGCGCCCGACTGGCCCCCGGACACCGGCGCATCGAGGAACTGGAGCCCCTGCTGCGCTGCCACTGCGGCGAGCTCGACGGCCAGCGCGGCCGACGCCGTCGTGTGATCGACGAAGATGGCGCCGGAACGCATGGCGGCGAACGCGCCTTCGGGACCCGTGGCGACCTCGCGCACGTCGGCATCGTTGCCCACGCACGCGAACACGATATCGGCGCCGTCGGCCGCGGCTGCGGGTGTCGCTGCAGTGCGACCGCCATGCTTCAACGCCCACGCCTCGCTCTTCGCCGCGGTGCGGTTGTATACCGTGACCGCATGTCCCGCTTTCGCGAGATGCGCCGCCATGGGCGCGCCCATCACGCCCATGCCGATGTATGCGAGCCTGAGTCTGCTTTGTGTGTCGGTAGCCATGATGTGCCTGAAGCGGGTTCGAGACTCGATTCTACCGCACACCGCCATGCGCACGCCGCAGGCACGCGGATCGCACGTCACGGCATGCGGCGCAAGCGCGCGCACGTGGCCTCGCATGTGCATAGAGGATGCCTATGAGCCGAATAAGCACAATCAATTTCTCAACGAGGCAGCCGCGCAGTATGCTCACCGTACCACTTACTGCAACAGACAGGAGGCTCAGCATGAAAACCGTAGGCGACAAACTCGAAGCATTCAGCGTGACCGGCGTGAAGCCCGGCTTCAATCAGCACGAGGAAAAAGGCCAGTCCGCTTTCGAGACCCTCACCGAGAAATCGTTCCCGGGCAAATGGAAGATCATTTACTTCTACCCCAAGGACTTCACGTTCGTGTGTCCGACGGAGATCACGGGTTACGCCAAGCTCGCGAAGGATTTCGAAGACCGCGATGCGGTGCTGATGGGCGGCTCTGTCGACAACGAGTTCTGCAAGCTGGCATGGCGGCGCGAGCACAAGGACCTGCGCGGCCTGAACCACTGGCAGTTCGGCGACACGAGGGGCTCGCTGATCGATCAGCTCGGCGTCCGCGAGAAAAACGAAGGCGTGGCGCTGCGCGCGACGTTCATCGTGGATCCCGACAACACCATCCAGCACGTGACGGTGAACAACCTCAACGTCGGCCGCAATCCCGAGGAGACGCTGCGCATACTCGACGGTCTGCAGACGGACGAGCTGTGCCCGTGCAACCGCGCAGTGGGCGGCGAGACGCTCAAGGCTGCCTGATGGACAGCATGCACCCGGGCTGCGCGCCCGGGTGCATCAACCGCACGGACTCGACATGGACTTCCTGAAACCGATCATCGACGCCATACCCGATTACGCCAAGGACCTACGGCTCAACGTCGGGAGCGTGCTGTCGCGCTCGAGCCTCGAGCCGACGCAGGCGCTCGGCGTGGCGCTCGCTGCGGCCTACGCGGCAGGCTGCAAGCCGCTCGCCGATGCCATACGCATCTCCGGGCAGCTGCCCGAAACCGAAGTGCACGGCGCATTGAGCGCGGCCGCGCTGATGGGCATGAACAACGTGTGGTATCCGTACGTCGAAATGGCGGACGATCCGGAGCTCAGCACGCAGCGTGCGGAGTTGCGCATGACGGCATACGCGACGCACGGCGGCATCGAAAAGCAACGCTTCGAGCTGTACGCGCTCGCGGCGAGCATCATCGGCAAATGTCGTTTCTGCGTGCGCTCGCACTATGAGCTGCTGAAGGAAAACGGCATGACGGTCGTGCAACTGCGCGACGTTGGGCGCATCGCCGCCGTGATCGGCGCAGCCGCGGCTGTCCTCGCGCTGGAAGGGGAAGGCGGCGCGGCGTAGCCGCTAACGCGTCTCGCAGCCCGCCACGGTCGCCTTCGCCGGCTCTTTCATGTCGGGCACCTCGACGCCGTTGCGTATGGCGGTCATCTCCGCGAGGATGGCGATCGCGATCTCGGGCGGTGTCCTGCTGCCGATCTTGAGCCCCACCGGCCCGTGCAGACGGGCGATCTCTTCGCGCGACAAGTCGAATTCCGCGAGACGCTTGCGCCGCGCGTCGTTGTTCCTGCGCGAGCCGATCGCGCCGATGTAGAACGCCGGCGACTTGAGCGCCTCGAGCAGCGCCATGTCGTCGAGCTTGGGATCGTGCGTCAGCGTCACGATTGCGCTGTGGCCGTCGAGATTCATCTCGAGCACGACGTCGTCCGGCATCCCGCGCCGGAAATCCACACCCGCGACCTGCCAGCCTCCCGCGTACTCCTCGCGCGGATCGCACACCGTCACGTGATAATCGAGCCCCTGCGCCATCTGCGCGAGGTATTGCGACAGCTGGCCGCCGCCGATGATGAGCAGGCGCCAGCGCGGACCGTGCACGGTCGTGAGTGTCTTGCCGTCGAACGCGAGCTGATCGCTCCACAGGCCCGGCGCGAGCGTGACTGCACCGCTGTCCATGTCGAGGCGCCGCACGACGAGCTCGTGACTTTCCACCCGCGCGAGCAGCTCGTCGATGCGGCTTTCGGCCGTCAGCGGCTCGAGCACGAGCTCGAGCGTGCCGCCGCAGGGCAAGCCGAAGCGGCGCGCTTCCTCTGCGCTCACGCCATAGCGCGTGGTGACCGGCTTCGCCTCCACCACGTCGCCGCGGCGCACGCGGTCTATCATGTCGTCCTCGACGCACCCCCCGGACACCGAGCCGATCACGAGTCCGTCGTCGCGTATGGCGGTGAGCGCCCCGATCGGCCGCGGCGCCGAGCCCCACGTTTTCACGACGGTTGCCATGATCACGCGGTTGCCCGCGTGCAGCCACGTGCTCGCGGTCTTCAACACCTGCAGGTCGACGCTGTCCACGGCATACTCCCGGAGTGGTGTGGTGCCGGCGCAACGCCGGCGCGCATGTGGGCAAATTATAACCGACACCTGCGGCCCACGCGTTGCATGTCTGCGCCGGCGTGCGTTAGCATGATCGCGTAACTTCAACTTTCAAAGTCCGTATGCTGCTCACTGCCTGCGAGGTTTCCGGCGTGCGCTCTGCGGCCGCGTATCGGACGCCGGCATGAACACCACCACGTCTTTTTTTCGACGGCTCGTGCGCTCGGTTGTTCCGGCTGGCGAGCGCGGGCGGCTCCAGCGGCAGGTCAAGCAAGCCGTGCAGCTGTGCCATGCGCTTCTCTCCGAGCGCGGGGAAGTCTCCGGCGCTGCGCTCGCGCGCGACGCCCTGGCGGCATACAACGCGCTCCCGGAGGCCGCTCTGCCGTTTTTCTTCGACCGTCTCGTGAGCGAGTTCTCGCCGGATCCCGCGGCGCTCGATCAGGCGTACGAGGCCTATCGCGGACAGCCTACGCAGGACAACCTCATACGGCTGCAGCATGCCGTCGAGCCGCCGCGCCAGGAGCTCTTCCGGCGGCTCAACATGGCGCCCGGCGGCACGCCGGTGATCGTCGACATGCGCCGCCGCCTGCTCGCCACGTTGAAGGCGCGTCCCGAATGGCGCGGCATAGACGCGGACCTCGCACACCTCTTCAACTCGTGGTTCAACCGCGGCTTTCTCGTTCTCGAGCGCATAGACTGGCACACGCCGGCCATCGTGCTGGAGAAGCTCATCGAGTACGAAGCGGTCCACGAAATCACGGGCTGGAAGGATTTGCGCCGCCGGCTCGAGGGCGACCGGCGCTGCTTCGCTTTCTTTCATCCCGCCCTGCCGCACGAGCCGCTGATCTTCATCGAAGTGGCGCTGACCCGCGGCATGAGCGGCTCGGTCCAGCCGCTGCTTGCACCGGATGCGCCGACGCTGGATCCGAACGAAGCGGACACGGCCGTGTTCTACTCCATCACCAACTGCCAGGAGGGCTTGCGCGGCGTCTCGTTCGGCAATCTGCTCATCAAGCAGGTGGCGCAGCGGCTCGGACAGGAATTTCCGCGCATGAAGACCTTTACCACCCTGTCGCCCGTACCGGGATTTCGCGCGTGGCTCGCCGGCGCCGTACCGCGGCTCGCCGAAGCACCTCAACCAAAAGCCACCCTCGAGGCCGTGCGCCGGCTCGAGGAGGCGGATTGGCACAAGCAACCCGCCAGCGCCGAGGCTGCGCGCAAAGAGTTGCTCGCGCTCTGCGCCTACTACCTCGTGAACGGTGGCGGCGACGGCAACAGCGTGGACCCGGTGGCCCGCTTTCATCTCGGGAACGGCGCGCGCCTGGAGCGCATCAACTGGCTTGCGGACACTTCGCGGCGGGGCATACAGCAATCCGCCGGGATGATGGTCAACTATCTGTACCGGCTGGAGCAGGTCGAAGACAACCACGAAGCCTTCGTGCGGGATCATCGCGTCGTCGCATCGACCGAGATCCGCAAGCTCGCCCGCGAGTGTCCGCTCGCGAAAGCGAAGCCTGCGGAAGAGCGTCGGGCCGAGCCGCCGCGCGGCGTGGCAGCCAAGCCTGCAGCACCGTAAGACTACATGACGTTGCGATTGCCGCGACCGGCGTGCGCCGCTAGACTACCGCGCAATATCCGAATGCGGAGTGGGCCATGCTCAAGATCTGGGGCCGCAGGAATTCGATCAACGTGCAGAAAGTGCTCTGGTGCTGCGGCGAGCTCAACCTGCCCTACGAGCGCATCGACGCCGGCTTGCAGTTCGGCGTGAACGACACCCCCGAGTACAAGGCGAAGAATCCCAACGGGCTCGTGCCCACGATCGAAGAAGACGGCTTCGTGCTGTGGGAGTCGCACGCCATCGTGCGCTACCTCGCGCGCCGCGACGGCATGGGCACGCTGTGGCCGGCCGATGCGCGCGTCGCGGCGGATGCCGACCGCTGGATGGAGTGGTACAGCACCACGCTGTGGCCTGCCATGCGGCCGGTGTTCTGGAACCTGATCAGGGTAGCGCCGGAAAAGCGCAATGCCGCCGAGGTCGCCGAGAATCACAGGAAGCTCGTCGGCTACTTCGGCATCGTGAACAACGAGCTCGCGCACAAAGCCTATCTCGCGGGGCCGGCTTTCAGCATGGGCGACATTCCCATGGGCGTGGCCGCGTTTCGCTGGTACAACCTGCCGATCGAGCGCCCTGCGGCTCCGCATCTCGATCGCTGGTATGCACGCCTGCGCGAGCGTCCGGCGTTCCGCGAACATTGCATGGCGCCGCTCACTTGACCCCCGTGATGGGCGGTAACTGGTGACTGGCGACTCGTGAGCGAGCGCCACAGCTACCGCTATTACGACCTCGTGATGGCGGCCTTCGTCACGGTCCTCGTCTGCTCGAACCTCATCGGCCCGGCCAAGATCGCGCAAATCGATCTGCCGCTCTTCGGCGCGCTCACTTTCGGCGCCGGCACCCTGTTCTTCCCGATCTCGTATGTCTTCGGCGACGTGCTGACGGAGGTCTACGGCTACGCGCGGGCGCGCAAGGTGATCTGGGCGGGATTTGCCGCGCTCGCTTTCGCCTCGGTCATGGCCACGGTGGTCGTCGCGCTGCCGCCGGCGCCGTTCTGGCAGCATCAATCCGCGTACGAAGTGGCGTTCGGCTCCGCCTGGCGCATCGTCGCCGCGTCCATGATCGCCTATTTCTGCGGCGAGTTCGTCAATTCGTACGCGCTCGCAAAAATGAAAATCGCGACGGCCGGACGCTGGCTTTGGACGCGCACCATAGGCTCCACCATCGCGGGCGAAGCGGTCGATTCCCTGCTCTTCTATCCGCTCGCGTTCTACGGCGCGGGCATCATCCCGAACGACAAGCTGCCGCTGGTGATGCTCGCGCAATTCGTGTCCAAGGTCGGCGTCGAGGTCGTGTTCACGCCGGCCACCTACAGGATCGTGGGCTGGTTGAAGCGCGTCGAGCAGGAAGACTACTACGACCGGCACACGCGCTTCACGCCGTTCAGCTTGAAAGCGTGAAGCCGGCGCGCGCTGCGCCGGTGAGGCATGAAGTGTGAGCAGCGGCGATTTCCGCCCTCGCTTCTCCTCTGCCTACTTCTCGCCCTGTCAGTCCCCCGTAGGCGCCATCCTGAATTCCAGCACGTCCGGACTCTGACGCAGCGTCTCCGAGAGAAGCCGCAGGTTTTTCTTGTGTAGCGTGCGGATGACGCCGCGATACTCGAAATAATTCCCGCCCGCGCTCATGTGGTAACCGACTTCGGCGACCGAGAACCCGTGCGCCGAGACGAGCGCGCGGAACTCCGGTTCCGGCAGGGGCTGCGTCTGAGCGTAGCGCACGGCATAGTGCACGTAGAACAGCGCCGGCATGCGGCCCTCGATCCAGCGGAACATGGACAGCGTCCCCAACGCGAGCACCGTGCCGAGCACCGCCGGGAAATAAAATCCTGCGCCGCACAGGATGCCGATCGCCGCCGTGATCCAGATGGAGGCGGCCGTCGTGAGCCCGCGCACCGACACGCCTTCCTTGACGATGACGCCGGCGCCGAGAAAGCCGATGCCGGTCATGATGCCCTGCGCCATGCGGGTGGGATCGATGCGCACCACGTCGGGCCCGGCGCTGAACCACAGGCTCTGGTACACGGTCACGAGCATGAGCAGGCTGGAAGCCATGCATACCAGCGTATGAGTGCGGAAGCCCGCGGGCCGCCCGCTGTAGCTGCGCTCGTACCCGATCACGCCGCCGGCGGCGAGCGCGACGAGTATGTGCTGAGTGATGTTGATGTATTCCTGCTTCAACGCGTTCTCCCTGATGCGTCCCGCCCTAGCCCTTCGTGTTCAGCACCTGCTTCAAGGTGTGCACGACCTCGACGAGATCGGACTGGTGCTGCATGACGAGATCGATATCTTCATATGCTCCCGGTATTTCGTCCAGCACTCCGCGGTCCTTGCGGCACAAGACGCCGGCCGTCTGCTGCGCGAGATACTGCGTAGTGTAGGCCTTTTGCGCGGCGCCCTCCCGCAGGCGGGCGAAATCGCGGTCCGCGCAGATGCACATGGTGGCGCTTCATGTCCCGAGCCCGCAACGGCAGCGCTGCTCGCCAGCGGATTGCTCTCCATGGGCGGCGTCGCGCGCCGCCGTCGCCGAAGATAGCGACACGCGCGGATACTGGCGCTGCAAATCCCGCGGCCTCCCGACTATCCCGCGCAGCCTCAGCCGCGATAAGGTATGCCGCAGCTGTGCACCCCGCGTCGCGGATGCACACCCTGGCTCGCGAGGTAGCTGGGTATGGAATCCATCGACAGGGCGAGACTCGAGGAAGGGCCCACGATGACTTCGTCTATGCGCACCGGATGATCACGCGCAGACGTGATGCGGAACTCGCGATAGGGAATGAGCGTGAAGCGGCCGATGCGGTACTTCACGCTCGGATCGCGCAGGTCGCGATACACCGGCGATATCACCCGCCACTCGCGCTCCTCGCGAAACGACGAGTGCTTGAGGACGGCGGAAAGGAACAACAGCTCGTCGGTGAAGGTCTCGAAGACCTCGTAAAACGGTGACGGCTGCTCGCGGGTGGGCGTGAGACGGTGCGCGGCCTCGAATATCGCGTCGATCAGGGAGCCCAGCATGCGCCGCTGCAGCTCGGCGTCGTAGATGCATTGCACCAGCCGATAGCCCTGCGCCGTCGCGAGCTGCACGATGTCCGCCGTGGGGAAACCCAGGCTCACGCCCAGGCCATGGGGCGTATACCCGCGCCACTGGCTCAGCAGGTTGCCTTCCTCGGTAAAAGAGCAGAGAAAAATCTGATGCCGGCTGATCCCGCCTTCGATCAGCCAGTGCCGCAAATTGCCGAGCACCTGTGCTTCGTACGGCGCGGCATGCGCCAGCATCTCGACGATTTCGGCGATGAGGAAATCCTGCGCGTGCTGGATCTCCTTCATGTCGCTCATGTAGTGGGCGTTGCTCGCCCACAGCACCTGCTCCTCGACGATCTCCTTCAGCCCGGCGAGCGAGGTGTAGTGGTATAGCGTGCTCACCGGAACGGCGTCGAAGACGGGACTGTAACTATGACGCATGCAGCGGGCTTGGGAAATTGGGGGACTGCTGGCCCTGAGGCAAACAACGCGCCGAAAGCGTGGCATGACGTTTGCTTAATGAAAGGCCCAGCCACTGGAGCATGAGCCATGACCCCCGATGGAACCCCGGCGTGTGCGGGCAACGACACGGGTCCTGCGCAGGACGACGTTGCCACGGAGCAGGAGCTTTACGCCGCGCTGCGCGCAGCCGGCGCCTCGCCCGAAGAAGCGCAGTCCTGCATGGCAGCCGGTCAGCAAGGTACCGAAGCATAGCTGTTATCGGGGCGCTGGAAGCGTCGCTGGCGGCGGCACCACGAGTACGCCGGTGCCGCCCCCTGGCGGGACGGCTATGACTATGCCGCCCGCTTCCGCGCGGAACATCCATTCGGAGTAGCGGCGCTTCCCCGCAAATTCGTCCTGGCTCGCCCTGAAGTTTGCGACACGTAGCGGCCGCGCAGTGGACAGGCTGTGCACGGCCACTATCCCGCCATCGGGCCGACGCACCAGACCCCATTCCGCTTTGCCCGTCATCGGATCGACATACAGCTTCCGCAGGTGGCGCCGCACGGTCGGGTAACGCTCGTCCTTCAGCAACGCCGCGAGCGAGAGTGGAAAACGCTGGGCGCCCGGCGAGCTTTCGTAATACGAGTTGAGCGCGCGCCGGAATTCTTCGCCGATGAACAACAGCTCGTCTTCCCGCTCGCGCTGCGCGGTGGTGTGCCACACATCGCCGGTGACGGCGAGCCCTATACCGATCAAAGCTGCCCATATCAGCACCGCGACGTAGGTGAAGCCGCGCCCGCGCCCGAGACGCCTCACCCGCAGCTTACCACTGCGCATACGGCGTGCCGTCGCGCGCGTGGCCGTCCGCGCCGCTGCGCAGGTCGTACACGCCCGGCTCGGCGCGATCGCCGGCCGGGGGAACGATCGCCCATGTCGTGTCGCTTTGCGTGATGGGGTCATAAGGCACCCGCCGCAGGTAATGTTTGCCGACCAGCTCCTCCAGCGTTTCCGGGTAGCGCCCGGTATCGCCGTGGTATTTGTCGATCGCGTCGCGCGTGGCCGCCAGCGTCTGCCGCAAAGCCGCCTCGCGCGCGCGGTCGGCGCTCTGCAAATAGCGCGGCACGGCGACCGTCAGCAGCGTGGCGATGATCGCCATCACGACGAGCAGCTCCACCAGGGTAAAGCCCGACGAGCGGCGCGCCATCACCAGTTCCGGTACGGTATGCCGTTGAGGCCCGTGCCGGCCGCAAGCGAGTAAACGTCGTATACATCGCTGCCTTCCGACGGCGCATCGGGCGGGCTCGCGTAGCTGCGCTTGCCCCAGGTCCTCGCAGGCTCGAGCGACGCATCGGCGAACGGGTCGCGCGGCAGGCGGCGCAGGAAATAAATCTTGCGCCGGTCCAGCCGCTTCACGTCCTCCACGCCCGCGACGAGCACGTCCAGCGTGCGGGGATAACCGTTCTCGTCCGCCTTCTTCAGCACGCGGCCATCGTCGGCCGCGCGCTTGTATTCGTCGATGGCGGCGCGAATCTGCCGCAGCGCGATCCTGAGCTCGTGCTCCTTGTGCCGCTGCAGGGCGAGCTGCGCGAGCGGCAGCGTCACGGAGGCAAGCACGCCGACGATGGCGACCGTCACGACCAGCTCCACGAGCGTGAAGCCCGCGCGGCGGCTGGGACGACGACCCGCCATCTCAGGGACCCAGCTCGATAGTCACCGGCGGCGGCACGTTGACCGGCACGGTGCCCTGCGTCGCATCCTGTGCCGCTGCGTTCCCGATCGAGAGCTGCGTGCGGGCCGGCGCTCTCGCCACCACCCGGAACCGCACATCGGATCGCGCGTATCCCCCGCTTCGGGCGAGCTGCAGCGGCAGCCGGCCGTTGGCGCCGGCAGGATCCACGCCGACCGGCATGAGCAGTGCCGGGTCGTACACGAGCTCCAGCGATGCGCTCACGGCGCTCACGTGCGGCAGCATCGCAGCGCTTACGGTCACTTCGGCCCCCGGCGCGGCACGCGGCGGCGCGGAAAGTTGCAGTGCCGCCGGCGGCGTCGGCATTCCGGCCCGCGGACCGGGGATGCCCCCGCTCGGGAGCGGCGACGGCGCGGCGGAGGACGACGGCGTCCCGGAAATGGCGACGCTGCCCGGCTCGGTCGGGTTCAGGGTGAGCGGTGCTGCGCCAATCGCCGATTCCGTCCCCGAGTAGAACTCCGATTTCACGTTCTCGGCCCGCGCGAGATTGCGCACGATGTGCGGCGTGATGAGCAGCACGATTTCCGTCTTGCCGCGCGTGTCGAGATGACTGGAGAACAGGCGGCCGACGACCGGCAGATCGCCCACGCCGGGCAGCCGGTTCGCGGTCGAGCGCTCTTCGTCCTGGATGAGGCCGGCCAGCACCTGCGTCTCGCCGTCGCGCAGCCGCAGCACCGTCGCCGCGTTGCGCGTGCCGACCTGATAGGCAAGGCCGCCGCCGGTCGTGGGCACCTCGCGCACGATGTTGCTCACCTCGAGGCCGACGCGGATCGCGACGTCGCCGTCGAGATGGATCGTCGGCTCGACTTCGAGCTTGAGACCGACGTCCAGATAGTTCACCGATGCCGACACGCCGACATTCGCCGTCGACGTCGTGGTGATGACGGGCACGCGATCGCCGATGTGCACCCGCGCTTTCTCGCGGTTCTTCACCCGGATGCGCGGATTGGCGAGCACGTTCGCATAGCCGTCCTGCTGCTTCATGTTCAGCACCACGGCCGGTGTCGCGACGAAGCCCACGAGCGGACCGCTCGCGCGCATGACGGCGGACGCGGCGGAGCCGACCGTCGCGGGGTCCTGGAAGTTGACGCGATCGGGGAAACGCAAGCCCAGCTCCCGCAGCCGGTTGGTGCCGACCTCGAGCACTTCCACTTCCAGCGTCACCTCGGGATCCGCCATGTCCTGTGTCTCGATCAGCTTCTCGGCGAGCCGCACCGCCTCGGGGGTGTCCTTCATCACCAGCAGATTGAGCTTCTCGTCGATGTAAATGTCGCGCGTCTTCACGACGGTGCGGACGAGATTCATCATCTGCTTCACATCCACGTTGGCGACGTAGAAGCTGCGCACGACGAGCTCCTGGTATTCCTTGTTCTTCGCCGGCGTATTGGGATAGATGAGCAGCGTGTTGTCGTTGAGGATCTTGCGCTCGAGCTGGCTCGTGACGAGGATCAGCTTGATGGCATCCTCCACCGTCGTGTTGCGCACGGCGATGGTGGTGCGCAGGTCCTGCCGCACTTCCTTGTCGAAAACGAAGTTGAGCCCGGTCGTGCGGCCGATCACTTCGAACACCGAGCGGATGTTCGCCTCCTTGAACTCGAGCGTCACCTTCTTGCCGATCGCGGATTTCAGCACCGGCGGTATGAGGCCCTGCGCGGTCTTCGCGTCGTTCACGCGGCGCAGGAGGTTGCGCGCGTCGCGGTGCGCCGCGTTCGCGTTCAGCACGGCGCGCAGGCGGCTCTCGGCCTCGACGTAGTTTTGCTTCTTGAACCAGGCGTCCGCTTCCTGCACGAGCGCGGCATGCCGCCGGTCGGCGGCAATGCTTTCGAGGCCTGCCTTCGCGCGCGGCTGCTCCGGTTCTATGGCGAGCGCACGCTTGTACGCCTCGGCCGCCTCGTCGAGTTGTCCGTTCGTGCGTGCGGTGTCGGCCTGCGCCACCAGCCGGTTCGCGGCGAGCTCGCGCTGGCGCAGCCATTCGAAGCGCACCTCGAGGTCGCGCGGATTGTCGTTCGAGGCCTGCGCGAGCAGCGCAAGGCCTTCCTGCGTGCGTCCCTCGGCGAGCAAACGCCGCGCATCCGCGTATCGGGTGTCGCTGGCGCAGCCGGTGACGAGTACGAGCGCGACGAGCGCTGCTGCCCGTTTCATTGTGTATGTGCTCCCATCTGCAGAGACTGCCGCTGCTTGAGCGGCAGATAGGTGAGAATGACTGCCGTCGGCGTGATGTCGTCGACACGATAGACGTTCTCGAGGACATCGCCGGTGCC
>Ga0255338_1003585_pt1 | contig 18216 bp, 13 predicted proteins | sample MeOH1_35cm_T4_19_FD_203715 | JGI IMG/M metagenome (GOLD analysis project Ga0255338, IMG submission 203715) | Sandy soil microbial communities from University of British Columbia, Vancouver, Canada - MeOH1_35cm_T4_195 | ecosystem: Engineered > Artificial ecosystem > Sand microcosm > Unclassified ...
TCCCATGAAGATGAGCTCCCCATGAGCCACCACGACTACCTCGGCAACCCGGTGGGCACGCGCCCGCCCGCGGTGCTGGCCGCGCTGGACGATTTCGTCGGCGGCTTCCTGGCCTACGAAACCCGGGCCGAAGGCATCCTGGCCGTCGCCGATGCGCAGGCCGAGGAGCGCCTGGCGCAGCTCTACGCCGGCTGCCTCTGGCTGTTCCTGGAGTCGCCCGAGGGGCCCGTGAAGGCGCGCGTCTATCTACGGCGCGCCGAGGCTGCGCCGGCTTCACCGGATGCAGCTGGGGCGCGCGAGGCGCTGTTGCTGGCGCTGTTGCGCGCCTGGACAGACGGCGATGTGCCGGCGGTGCTGGCGCTGGCCGATCGCATCAGCGATGCCTTCCCGCAGGACCTCTTCATCGTCAAGCTGCAGCAGTACCTGGAGTTCAACCGCGGCAACGCGCCGGCCATGCTGCGCGCCATCCTGAAGGTGCTGGACGCCAATGCCGGCGTGGCCCATGCCCATGGCCTGGCGGCCTTCGCCTACGAGCAATGCCATCTGCTGGCCGAGGCCGAGGCCGCCGCGCGCCGCGCGCTGGCGCTGCAGCGCAAGGAGCCCTGGGCCCAGCATGCGCTGGCCCATGTGCTGCTGACCCAGGGCCGCATCGAGGAGGGCACGGCCTTTCTCGAAGGCGTGCGCGACACCTGGGTCGGCCTGAACTCCTTCATGCTGACGCACAACTGGTGGCATCTGGCGCTGTTCTACCTGGCGCGCGGCCGCAACGAGGAGGCGCTGGCCCTCTACGACCGCGAGGTCTGGGGCGTCTCCAAGGGCTATTCGCAGGACCAGATCGGCGCGGTGCAGCTGCTGGCGCGGCTGGAATGGGTGGGGGTCGACGTTGGCGCCCGCTGGCAGGACCTGGCCGACCATATCGCGGCGCGCGGCGAGGACACCGTCGAGCCCTTCCTGAGCCTGCTCTATCTCTACGGCCTGGCGCGCGCCGGCCGGCCGCAGGCCGACAGCCTGCTGGCCGCGATCGAGCATCAGGCGCGCGTCGCGCCACCGCACAGCCGCGAAACCTGGACCGAGATCGCGTTGCCCGCCGCCCAGGGCCTCGTCGCCTTTGCGCGCGGCGAGCATGAACTGGCACGCCAGCGCCTGGCCGCAGCGCTGCCGGGCCTGGCCCAGATCGGCGGCAGCCACGCCCAGCGCGATCTGTTCCACCAGCTGCAGCTGGCGGCCGCGCTGAAGAGCGGCCATCTGCTGCCGGTGCAGCAGGCGCTGGAGCTGCGCCGCGCGGTCGACCCCGCCGATGTGCCGGTGAACCGCCTGCTGGCCGAGGTCTATGCGGCGCTGGGCCTGCCCGCGCTGGCCCAGCAGGCGCGGGAACGCGCGACCCGGGCGACTAAGGCCGCGGCATGAGGAGGAGGCGCTGGGGTCAGATCTTGCTGGCGCTGTGCGCGCTGGCCTTCGCTGCGCTCGCCGGCGCGGCGCCTCGGGACACGCTGCGCATCGCGCTGCAACTGGAGCCGCCCATCCTTGACCCGACGGCCGGCGCCGCCGCGCCGATCAACGAGCTGGTCTACGGCAATGTCTTCGAGGGCCTGGTGGCCCTGGGCGAGGACGACGAGCCGCGGCCGCGCCTGGCCCTGAGCTGGGAGATCGCCGCCGACGGCCTGAGCTACCGCTTCACGCTGCGCCCCGGCGTGCGCTTCCACGACGGCACGCCCTTCGATGCGGCCGTGGCCAAGTTCGCGCTGGACCGCGCCCGCGCGGCCGGTTCGGTCAATCCGCAGAAGGCGGCACTGGCGGCGATCGAGCGGGTCGAGGCGCCCGCGCCGCTGCTGCTGCGCATCGTGCTGAAGCGCCGCGCCGGCAGCCTGTTGCAGACCCTGGGCAGCGGCGCCCTGGTGATGGTGGCGCCGGGCAGCGCCGCGGACAATGCGACGCGGCCCATCGGCACCGGCCCCTTTGGCTTCGCCGCCTGGCGCCGTGGCGAGGCCGTGGAGCTGCAGCGCTTCGAGGGCTACTGGGGCCGGCCCGCGGCGCTGCCGCGCCTGCGCTACCAGTTCATCGGCGACCCTTCGGCCGCCTACGCAGCCCTGATGGCCGGCGACCTTGACCTGTTCTCCAACTTCCCGGCGCCGGAGAACCTGGCCCAGTTCGAGGCGGACCGGCGCTTCAAGGTCAGCGTCGGCAGCAGCGAGGGCGAGACCTTGCTGGCCTTCAACCACCGGCATGCGCCGCTGGACCGGCTGGCCGTGCGCCGCGCGATCGGCCATGCGCTGGACCGCCGCGCCCTCATCGACGGTGCGATGTTCGGCTACGGCCAGGCTATCGGTAGCCATTTCCCGCCCGGCCATGCCGCCTACGTCGACCTGACCGGCGCCTCGGCCCATGACCCCGAGCGTGCCCGCGCGCTGCTGGCCGAGGCCGGCCTGGCCCAGGGCTTCGAGCTGCAGATGAAGCTGCCGCCGACGCCCTATGCGCGGCGCAGCGGCGAGATCATCGCGGCCCAGCTGGCACGCGTGGGCATCCGCGTGCGGGTGCAGAACCTCGAATGGGCGCAGTGGATCGACCAGGTCTTCCAGCGCCACGACTTCGACCTCACGGTGATCGTCCATGCCGAGCCGCAGGACTACGACATCTACGGCCGCGAGGACTATTACTTCGGCTACCGCAGCCCCGCCTACCAGGCCCTGCTGGCCCGGCTCGACGAGCACAGCGACGCCGCCGGCCGGCGCGCGCTGCTGCAGGCCCTGCAGCGGCGGCTCAGCGAGGATGCGGCCAACGGCTTCCTGTTCCAGTACCCGCGCCTGCTGGTGCAGCGGCGCGAGCTGCAGGGCCTTCACTTCAACGGCGCCGGCAGCATCGAGCTGGCCCAGGCCCGCTTCGAGGGAGCCGCCGATGCGGCTCCGGAACGGCAGGCGCAAGACCTGGCACCGCGCCTGCTGCTGGGCGCCGCGGGCCTGGCGCTGGCGGGGCTGCTGGCGCTCGCGCTGCGCCGCTGCAGCCCGGCCTGGTTGGGGCGGCGCCTGCTGGCCCTGCTGTTGACCCTGGGCGCGGCCAGCGTCCTGGTCTTCGCGCTGGTGCAGCTGGCGCCGGGCGATCCGGCGCGCTACATGATGGGGCTCAATGCCGACGAGCAGGCCGTCGCCAATCTGCGCCGCCAGCTGGGGCTGGAGGCCTCGGCGCTGGCGCGCTACGGCCACTGGATCGCCGGCATCGCGCAGGGTGATTTCGGCCTCAGCTACACCTACCGCGTGCCGGTCGGCCAGCTCATCCTGGAGCGCCTGCAGGTCTCGCTGCCGCTGGCCGGCTATGCGCTGGTCCTGGCCCTGCTGCTGGCGCTGCCGGCCGGGCTGCTGGCGGCGTACAAGCGCGGCGGGCCGGTGGACGCGGGCTTGAGCGTGCTGACGCAGCTGGGCATCGCCGTGCCGAATTTCTGGCTGGGCCTGCTGCTGACCCTGCTGTTCGCGGTGGGCCTGCGCTGGGTGCCGGCCGGCGGCTTCGCCGGCTGGGACGCGGGCCTCGGGCCGGGGCTGCGCTCGCTGAGCCTGCCGGCCCTGGCCCTGGCCCTGCCGCAGGCCGCCATCCTGGCGCGCGTGCTGCGCGGCGCGCTGATCGAGGTGCTGCACGAGGACTATCTGCGCACCGCCCGCGCCAAGGGCGTCGGCGCCTGGCGCGCGCTGTGGCGCCACGCCCTGCCGAATGCGCTGCTGCCCGTGCTGACCCTCCTGGGCATGCAGTTCTCCTTTCTCCTTGCCGGTGCCGTGATCATCGAAAACCTGTTCTTCCTGCCGGGCCTGGGCCGGCTGCTGTTCCAGGCCGTGGCACAGCGCGACCTGATCCTGGTGCAGAGCCTGGTGCTGCTGCTGGCCGCGGCCGTGGCCCTGCTGTCCTTCCTGGTCGAGCTGGGCTATCGCGCCGCCGATCCGCGCCTGGCGCAGCGGGGGGCGAGGGTATGAGCCCGCGGAGCTGGAGCCTGCGGCTGGGCCTGGTACTGAGCCTCGGCTTTGTCGCGCTGGCCCTGCTGGCCCTGTGGTGGACGCCCTTCGACACCGCCCAACTGGCGGTGGCCGAGCGCCTGCAGGGGCCGGGCGCGCGCCACTGGCTGGGCACCGACCAACTGGGCCGGGATGTGCTGTCCCTCTTGATGCGCGGCGCCGCCACCTCGCTGGGCGTGGCCCTGGTCGCGGTGGCCGTGGGCGCGGGGCTGGGCGTGCCGCTGGGCCTGTGGGCGGCGGCGCGCGGCGGCTGGGTGGACGAGCTGATCATGCGTGCCAACGACGTGGTGTTCGCCTTTCCCTCGCTGCTGCTGGCCATCCTGATCACCACCTGGCTGGGCCCCGGCGCGCTGAACGCGATCCTGGCGATCGCGGTCTTCAACATCCCGGTGTTCGCCCGCATCGTGCGCGGCGGGGCGTTGGGCCTGTGGACGCGCGAGTTCATCCTGGCGGCGCGTGTCGCCGGCAAGGGTCGGCTGCGCATCTCGGCCGAGCATGTGCTGCCGAATCTGGCCGGCCTGCTCTTGGTGCAGCTGAGCATCCAGCTCTCGCTGGGCCTGCTCGCCGAGACCGGCCTGTCCTATCTGGGCCTGGGCACGCAGCCGCCGCTGCCGAGCTGGGGCCGCATGCTGGCCGATGCCCAGACCCTGACCGCGCTGGCCCCCAGCCTGGCGCTGTTCCCCGGCCTGGCCGTGATGCTGGCGGTGCTGGGCTTCAACCTGCTGGGCGACGGGCTGCGCGACCGCCTCGACCCGCGCCTGCAAGGACAACAAGGAGCTGTGCGATGAACCAGCAAACAGCGCTGCTGAGCATCGAGCAGCTCCAGGTCTGCATCGCCGGCCGGCCGCTGATCCACGGGCTGGACCTGCAGCTGCGGGCCGGGCAGATCCTCGGCCTGGTCGGTGAATCGGGTTCCGGCAAGTCGCTGACCGCGCTGTCCATCCTGGGCCTGCTGCCGCGCGGCGCGCAGCGCGCGGGACGCATCCTGCTGGACGGCGAGGACCTGCTGACCAAGAGCGAGCGGGCGCTGAACGCGATCCGCGGGCGCGACATCGGCATGGTGTTCCAGGAGCCGATGACGGCCCTCAATCCCCTGATCCCGATCGGCGAGCAGGTGGCCGAGGTCCTGCGCCTGCACGGCGGCCTGGCGCGCCGCGCGGCGCTGGCGCGGGCGGCCGAGCTGCTGGAGCGCGTGGGCCTGCCGGCGGCGCGCTTCGGGCTGGAACGCTATCCGCACCAGCTCTCGGGCGGCCAGCGGCAGCGCGTGGCGATCGCGATCGCGATCGCCCTGAAGCCCAGGCTGCTGATCGCCGACGAGCCGACGACGGCGCTGGACGTCAGCACCCAGGCACAGATTCTTGAGTTGCTGCGCCGGCTGGTGCGCGAGGAGGGCTGCGCGCTGCTGCTGGTGACGCATGACCTGGCCGTGGTGGCCGAGCTGGCCGACCGCGTTGCCGTGCTGCGCGAAGGAGGCGTGGTGGAGGAGGGCGCGGCACAGTCTGTGCTCAGCCACCCGCGCGAGGCCTATACCCAGGGGCTGCTGCAGCACTCGCGCCTGCCGCGCCAGGCGCCGCGATACGGAGATCGCAGTGATGGTGCCGATGCCGCGCCGCTGCTGGAGGTGCGCGAGCTGGTGCGCGAGTACCGGCTGGGCGGCGGGCTGTTCGCCAAGCCCACAGGGCTGCGCGCGGTCGACGGCGTCTCGTTGACGGTGCGGCCGGGCGAGACCGTGGGCCTGGTCGGCGAGTCGGGCTGCGGCAAGTCCACCCTGCTGCGCGCCATCCTCGGGCTGGACGCACCCCAGGGCGGCGAGATCCGCCTGCAGGGTCAGGTCTACACTGGGCGCGAGCCGGCGCTGCGGCGCCGCGTGCAGATCGTCTTCCAGGACCCCTATGGCAGCTTCGACCCGCGCTGGCGGGTCTGGCAGCTGGTGGCCGAGCCCCTGCATCTGCTGGGGCGGATGCCCGACCCGGCCGAATGCCGGCGCCGCGTCGGCGCCCTGCTGGAGCAGGTGGGCCTGCGGGCCGCGGATGCCGAGCGCTTCGCGCACGAGTTCTCCGGCGGCCAGCGCCAGCGCATCGCGATCGCGCGGGCCCTGATCACCGAGCCGGCGCTGATCGTGCTGGACGAGGCGGTGTCGGCGCTGGACGTGTCGATACGCGCGCAGATCCTGGCCCTGCTGGCGCGGCTCGCGCGCGAGCGGGGCATTGCCTATCTGTTCGTCTCGCACGACCTGGCGGTGGTGCGCGCGATCACCGAGCGTGTCTATGTGATGGCCCAGGGCCGCATCGTCGAGAGCGGCGCAACGCAGGAGGTGTTCGAGGCCCCGCAGCATCCCTACACGGCGCGCCTGCTGGCCGCGACGCCGGACCTGGAGCGCGCGCTGGCGGCGCGCGCCCTGCCTCAGCCGTTGGTGGATCTGGCCGAGGCTTGAGGGCCGCCCTGATTGCCCTGATAGACGGCGCGCGCGATCGCGCGCGCCAGGCAATCGGCCGCCGCCGCGCCGAGGCGGCCCACCTGGACCTGGCGCGCATTGCCGCTGCCCAGGGGTTGCTGGCCGCCGGCCACCGCGAACACGGTGTCGCCGTCGAAGGGCGTGTGGGCCGGCCGCACCGCGCGGGCCATGCCGTCCTGCGCCATCATCGCGACGCGCTTGCATTCGGCGCTCGTCAGATCGGCATTGCAGGCGACGATGGCCAGCGTGGTGTTGGCGCCGGCCTGCGTGCGGCCCAGCACGGCCAGGCGCGATTGATCGGGCATGGGCTCGCTGACCGGCGCCTGCCCGGGCGCGGGCCGGCGGCCGCCGAACTCGCCGTCCAGCTCGAAGGGCCAGGCCCAGAAGGTCCGGCCATCGGGCATCAGGGTCGAGCCGATCGGATTCGCTGCGACCAGCGCGCCGACGATCAGGCCGTCGCCCAGATCGATGGAGGTCGAGCCGATGCCGCCGGGGATCAGGCCGGCCATCGCGCCGCGGCCAGCACCGATGAGGCCTTGCTCGAAGCGCTCGGCCGCGGCCTCGACCGCCGCGAGCCCCAAGCGCCGGTAGGGCGGCTCCAGCCCCCATTGCTTGTCGCCGCCATTGGCCAGGTCGTGCAGCACCGCGGCCGGCACCAGCGGGATCGCCGGCGCGCCGGGTTTCAGGCGCAGGCCCTGGCCGCGCGCCGACAGGGCCGCCGCCACGCCGTCCGCCGCGGCCAGGCCGAACACCGAGCCGCCGGCCAGCACGATGGCATGCACCTGGCCCACCAGGTTCTCCGGCGCCAGCGCCTCGGTCTCGCGCGTGCCGGGGCCGCCGCCGCGCACGTCGACGCCGGCGGCCCAGAAGCCCTCGACCAGCAGGGCGGTGATGCCGCTGCGTACCGCCTCGTCGGTGGCATGGCCGACCCGCAGGCCGGGCACGTCGGTGATCAGGTTCAGCGGGCCCGGGCGGGGTACCGGCGCGCTCATGCGGCAGGCTCGGCCAGCTGCGCCTCGCCGTTGCCGAAGGACCAGTCCTCGCGCTGCACGCCGATCAGGCTGATGAAGATGTCCTGCGGGCGCAGGCCCGGCTTGTCGGCGAGGCGGCGCGCGATGTCCTGGTACAGCGCCTTCTTCTGCACCAGCGTGCGGCCGGCGGCGGTGATCTGGATGATGACCAGATCGTCCGTGCGCTCGATGCCCAGGAAGCCCGAGCCGTAGACGAACTCGCCCTCGTCGTGCTGGTGGACCAGCATGAAGCGGTCGTTCTCCGGCACGTTGAAGGTGGCGCGGGTGGCGTCGTAGACGCCGTCGAGGATGGCCTGGATGTGCTCGCGGGACTTGCCCCGCTTCAGGGAAATGCGGATCAGCGGCATGAAAAGAGAAAGGAAAAGGGTCAGGTCTTGTCAAGGCAGGGTGGCCAGGAAGGCGCTCAGGTCGGCGGCGGACTGGCCGGGAATCTCGCGCTGCGGCAGGTGGCCGACGTTGGGATAGGTGATCAGCTTGGCGCCGGCGATCGCCGCGGCGAATTTGCGGCCGTTCTCGACCGGGATCAGCGGGTCGACCTCGCCATGCAGCACCAGGGTCGGCAGCTTGATCGTGGCCAGCTTCTCGGCCGAGGCCTGCGAATGGCTGCCGGGTGCCACCGACATCAGGATGGGGCGGTGGCCGGGGTAGAGCTGGTAGTCGGCCCAGCGCTCGACCAGGGCCTCGGTGATCAGGCTCTTGTCGTAGACCTGGCTGCGCAGGCCCTGGGCGATCAGCGGCTTGTTGTCGATGCGGGCCAGCACCCAGCGTCCGAGCGGGTGCTGCAGCACGCGGAAGGCCAGCGAGGGGCTCTGGCCCTGGGTGTTGGCCGGCCAGCCGGCCGCGGCCACCAGGACCAGGGCGCGCAGCTTCTCCGGCGCGGCCAGCGCGACCTTCCAGGCCACGCCGCCGCCCATGGAATTGCCGGCCAGCACGACGGGCGGCAGTTGCAGCTGCGTGGCGAAGTCCGCCACGACTCGGGCCAGCGCGTCGGAGTCCAGCAGATAGCCCTCGGGTGCGGCGCTCAGGCCATGGCCGGGCAGGTCCAGGCTGATGACGCGGTAGCGCGCCTGCAGCGCCGTGGCCCAGCCTTCCCAGGTGGCATAGGAATCGCCATAGCCATGCAGGAGCAGCAGGGTCGGTTGGTCGGGACCGCCCTGATTGCCCTGATCCCTGTAATGCAGGCGCAGGCCGCCGGGCAGTTCGGCGAAATGGTCTTGCGCCTGGAGGTACTTGGCTTCCAGCTCGGCCGCGGGGCGGTCGGGTGCGCGCCACAAGGCCCAGGCGGCGGCCGCGGAAGCGATCAGCAGCACCAGCAGGGCGGCGACAAGATAGACGAAGATTTTGAGCACGGGTTCCTCGAACGACTGGCGGCGCTCCGGGACCGGAGCGCATGGGCCGTCTAGGCTAGTTGCCGTGCTGCGGCGTGTGAAGCTGGAAAGTCTTCTGTGGAAATGCGCTTTGCGCCTGTACCGGAGCGTGGGCCGCAGCCGCACGATGATGGCGGCACGGCGGTCATGCAGGCCCCGGAAACGGAAAACCCCTGGTGGATCACCGATCTACCAGGGGTTTGAATGTTGGTGGCGCTTCAGGGATTCCTTGATTTATATGGGGTTTTGCACAAAATCCCATACAAATCAACCACTTGCAAAATTCACAAAATCCGCTTTGTACGCCGACTTTGTACCAGAAATCTCCCAATTGGGCGAGTTTTTTCCGAGTCCGTTCGTGCAGCGTGTTGAGTTTGTCGATACGTTTGGTCAGGGCTGACGAGTTACTCGGATGGTCATATCTCGTAGTTGTCGCAATTGGCTGGACCGCGGAGTTTGCAGGGGCGCGGCCCACGAATGCGGAGAAAAGGGCGCGCTGGCGCGCCCTTTGAAGTTGAGGATTGGATGTGCCTGGCCCCGAGAAGGCCACGGGGGTTTAGTGGAGCAGCGTCTTGTGAGAGCTTCCCTTGTCCTGACCAGCCTGCAGTTCCGCTTCCAAGTCCTTAGAGACGAGCGCGGTGACTGCATGCGTCACAGCTTGTCCAGGGACGAGTGAGCGAACGCCGTTCAGGGGCCGGATAACGCTACCGAGCCTGCGTAGGGACTTGCCATCTCTCGGAAAGCTCCGAGATTCAGCCAGCAGGCGGCTCACCATTTCCGGCGCCTGGAAGCTGCCAGGAATGCTGATGAATACCGGCGCCTGCGTCACTTCATGCAGCAGCAGGACATTCAGGCGCTCGCGTCGCATGGCCCCTCGTCGCACCAAGTCCTTGGCCAGCGATTCATCGGAGGTGGCTCAGCTCCTTCAGGCGACGGTGCGGCTTCGTCGCGATGCGTTCACTGCATTTGAGCGCAGCTGCCAGCAGGCTGGGCTGATGGTGGCCAAGTCGGTCTCACAGCGGCCCGGGGCAATCGGATGAGGCCCAGGATGCAGCGGTGGCCGTGCGTTCACGGCATGTCATGCTGATGTAGCTCCGCTGCACAGTCCCGAAGTCAGTACTTAACTCTGGGTCGCCGAGGGGGGAGTGCCTTCTTGGCCCGCTTAACGTCGGCGAAATCGGGTGTTCGCTTAAGGAACTCTGCCCACGTCGGAAAGCCCTTGGGCAGCGACACTCGCCTGTCCAGTTGAGCTCTCGCGAGCTTGAGGGGTTCTGCCGGATACCACCACGCGCCGTAAAACATCTGCCCTGCATTCTTTGGCCGGTGGTCGCCCTCTCGATGTCCGAACAGCGCATCTTGTACCCCCTGTGGGGCCTTTGCACTTCTCGCTTCATCAATCACGGTGTGTCTGAAGCTGTAAGTGACCATCAAAGGGTCTTGCACGTCCAGCGTGATGCGCAAATAGTCCCCCAGTGCATTCAGGGCATAGACAGACCGGCTCGCAGGTTTGTCCCGCGGAACATGCATCGGAAACAGCCATTGGCCGTCGGGAACACTTCGAACATAGTCGATGAAGCCCAGCTCGATGAGCTTGGCAGGAACGGGGATGCGGCGATAACTGACCCCGGTCTTGGTGGGGCGGTCCACGTCGCCGGGCCCCTTCAGTGACGAAAAAATATAGATGAACCAGGCACCCTCATGGAAGGCTACGTCCTCGCGAGTCAGGAAGGCCAGTTCCAATGGCCTCGCACCCGTGAAGCGCAGCAAGAGTGGGAGCCAGTACGCGACTGGTGCGGGGAGGCGGTAGTCAAAGCCTGGCCCGTCGAAGAGCGGTCCAGAGAAGTACGCGGCCAGGACGGGTGGCGTGAAAGGGCTGCGCGTTTCCTTGTTGCCTTGCCGAACGTCGGCAACCGTGCCCTTCAGTTCCAGGTGGTCCATGCGTACGCTGCTGAAGGGGTTGTGGTCGACCCAGCCAGCACTCTTGGCGAAACCAAACAGTGTGCTTAAGGCGCTGCGCCGCTTCTTTAGCGTTGGCCGTTTGATACCGAGCGACCGGGCCAAATGCACCAGCCATGATTCGGCGATGCCGGGCTGGGCTGCCAAGGCCTTGAGAGAGGCGGTGGCCATAGAGCGTTGAAGCGCGAAATCACAAAAGTTTTCAGCGTAAGTCCGGTACTCGGCTTCTGTCTTGCCGCTGCCGCCGCGAGTGCGCTGGTTGCTCCACTTCTCGTAGGCGTCGAGCATGGTCTTGCCTGGGGCAGAGGGCGCCTGGGCCAGGACCGGCTCAGGGAGTCGTTCCGGTAGGCCATGAAATGCCTTGCCGGAGAGCATGTCGAGGTTCTTGTTGAGCGCTTGCAACTCCATGTTCATGAGTCGCAGAAAAATCTCGCGGCGGTCGGGGAAGTCTTCGTGCAACCGCATCGACAGGACGACCTCGAGCTGCTCCTCCATCTCCTTGACGAACCATGCGGGCGGCTCAAGGCGACGTAGCGCAGCTTTCAGGTCCGACAGGCGCTGCTGTAGCAGCCGCTCCTGCTCGGCGAGCTCTTCGTCGCTCAGGTCCTTGACGTCTTCGTTGTGCGCCGAAAGCGAGCGGTACTCCCAGGTGTCAATGAAGTGTTCAAGAAGCTTGGTCTCCCGCGCAGTGAAGACCTTGTAGGTGGCGGTCGGAACGTAGCTGGATGTTTGCCCGGCCGTTTCCGAGCCCGCGAGCTCTTTGAGCCGGGCGCGCAAGGTTGCCCATTCATGGGCAATCGCGTCGTAGCGCTCGAGGGCTTCGGCGTACGTCGGCGCCAGCACGCGCTTGAACTCACGGAGGCCGCCGCAGAAGGGGCGGAGATGCTGGGGAATAGCCGCGCGGAAAATCCAGCTGGAGCGGTCTTTGGGCTGCTGGAGGTAGGGTCTTCTGGCCACGTCTTTCGGCATCCTTTGATGGTACCGAGCGCGTGAGGTCTTTGTACCAGCGCTTTGTACCAGGGTGAGTAGGAGTGCACAAAGCGGACGTGCGGCGCGTTCCAAAAATCCCTTTGAAAACAAGGACTTACAACGCAATCTGGCAAGAAAAAAGCCGCTGGACCTTGTGGGCCAAGCGGCTTTTTGTTTGTTTGGTGGCGCTTCAGGGATTCGAACCCCGGACCTGCGGATTATGATTCCGTCGCTCTAACCGGCTGAGCTAAAGCGCCTCAAGCCCATAAGTATAGCCAACTTTTAGAGGACAATGCAAGCATTGCCGAAGCTTTTGTTTTTAGATCTGCTTTCGGCCCCTGCACAGCCCCAGCAAAGAGTCCTCGATGTTCAGTTTTTTCAAGAAGAAGTTTGGTGCCGCGCCGGCGCCCGCGCCCGTCGAGGCTCCCGCCCCCGCGGCGCCGGCGGCAGAGGAGCCGCCATCTGCCGTGGCGGTCGCCGTGCCGGCAGCACCGCAGCCAGCGGCAGCCGCGCCCGCGCTTCCGATCGTCGAGGCCGGGCCGGCACCTGTACCTACTCCCGCACCCGAGGCGCCGCGCAAGAGCTGGCTGGACAAGCTGCGCCAGGGCCTGCGCAAGACCGGTTCCAGCATCGCCCAGGTCTTCACCGGCACGCAGATCGACGATGCGCTGTATGAAGAGCTGGAGGCCGCGCTGCTGATGGCGGACGCCGGCGTCAAGGCCACCGAGTTCCTGCTGGAGGATCTGAAGCGCCGGGTCAAGGAGGCCAAGGCCACCGAACCGGCCGCCGTGCGCGGTCTGCTGGCCGATGCGCTGAGCGACCTGCTGCGCCCGCTGGAGAAGCCGCTTGCGGTGGGCGAGGCCAGCCCCACGGTGATGATGGTGGTGGGCGTGAACGGCGCCGGCAAGACCACCAGCATCGGCAAGCTGACCCGCCATCTGGCCGATGCCGAGCAGAAGGTCTTGCTGGCCGCGGCCGACACCTTCCGCGCCGCGGCGCGCGAGCAGCTCTCGGTCTGGGCCGACCGCACGCGCGTCGAGATCGTCAGCCAGGAGGGCGGCGATCCCTCGGCCGTGACCTATGACGCCGTGGTCGCGGGCCGCGCGCGCGGCTGCGACGTGGTGATCGCCGATACCGCGGGCCGCCTGCCGACCCAGCTGCATCTGATGGAGGAGCTGAAGAAGATCCGGCGCGTGATCGCCAAGGCCCAGGAAGGGGCGCCGCACGAGGTGCTGCTGGTGGTGGACGGCAACACCGGTCAGAACGCGCTGGCCCAGGTCAAGGCCTTCGACGACGCCCTGGGCCTGACCGGCCTGATCGTCACCAAGCTGGACGGCACGGCCAAGGGCGGCGTGCTGGCGGCGATCGCGCGCGAGCGCGCGATTCCGGTCTACTTCATCGGCGTCGGCGAGAAGCTGGAGGATCTGCAGACCTTCAACGCGCGCGAGTTCGCGCAGGCGCTGCTGGAGTAAGCGCAGGCATTGCGCCCGAGCGCCGGGCCGCCCCAAGCCGGGCGCGCAAGTAAAAATGGCCGGGTCAACCCCGGCCATTTTTGCGTCCCCGCGGGGGACCGCCCGCGTGTGCCGCGGGCGAGGGGCTCACTTCATGCCGGGCGGCATCATCCCGCCCAGGCCCTTCATCCCGCCCATCTTCTTCATCATCTTCATCAGGCCGCCGCCCTTCATCTTCTTCATCATGCCCTGCATCTGGTCGAACTGATTCAGCAGGCGGTTGACCTCCTGGATCTGCACGCCGGCGCCGGCGGCGATGCGGCGCTTGCGGCTGGCCTTGCTCTTGCCGTCCATCAGCAGGCTGGGCTGGCGGCGCTCCTTGGCGGTCATCGCGTTGAGGATGCCTTCCATGCGCTTCATGTCGCGCTCGGCCTTGTCCATGTCGGCGGCGCCGGCCTTGGCGGCCATCTGGGTCGGCAGCTTGTCCATCAGGCTGGACAGGCCGCCCATCTTCTTCATCTGCGAAATCTGGGCGAGGAAGTCGTTCAGGTCGAAGCCGTCGCCGGACTTCAGCTTGTTGGCCAGCTTCTCGGCCGCCGCCATGTCCACGCCCTTGGTGACTTCCTCCACCAGCGCGACGATGTCGCCCATGCCCAGCACGCGGCCGGCGTGGCGCTCGGCATCGAAGACCTCCAGGCCGTCGATCTTCTCGGACACGCCGGCGAACTTGATCGGCGCGCCGGTGATCTGGCGCACCGACAGCGCGGCACCGCCGCGCGAATCGCCGTCCAGCTTGGTCAGCACGACGCCGGTCAGGGGCAGGGCGTCCTTGAAGGCCTTGGCGGTGTTGACCGCATCCTGGCCCTGCATGGCATCGACGACGAACAGGGTCTCGACCGGATTCAGCACCGCGTGCAGATCCTTGATCTCGGCCATCAGCGCTTCATCGATCGCCAGGCGGCCGGCAGTGTCGACCAGCAGCACGTCGAAGTAGTGCTTCTTCGCGTAGTCGATCGCGGCCAGCGCGATGTCGTGCGGCTTCTGGTCGGGTGCGGACGGGAACCATTCGGCGCCGGCCTGCTTGGTGACCGTCTTCAGCTGTTCGATGGCGGCCGGGCGGTAGACGTCGGCCGAGACCGTCAGCACCTTCTTCTTGCGCTTCTCGATCAGGTGCTTGGCCAGCTTGGCCGTGGTGGTGGTCTTGCCGGCGCCCTGCAGGCCCGCCATCAGGATCACGGCCGGCGGCTGGGCGGCCAGGTTGATGTCCGCAATGCCCTCGCCCATGGTGGCGGTGAGCTCCTTGTGCACCACCGAGACCAGCACCTGGCCGGGGTTCAGCGAGCCGACCACCTCCTGGCCCAGCGCCTTCTCCTTGACGCGGGCGATGAAGTCGCGCACCACGGGCAGGGCCACGTCGGCCTCCAGCAGGGCCATGCGCACTTCGCGCAGCATGTCCTGCACATTGCTTTCGGTGATGCGGGCCTGGCCGCGCATTGTCTTGACAAGCTGGCTCAGGCGATCGGTCAGGGTGGAGGCCATGGAGTTCGCGCCACGGCGAGGTGGACGCGCAAATTACACTGTGGCGATGATTTTATCGTTTGCCTCCCCGGGCCTGCCCGCCACCCTGCTGAGCCTGAGCAGCCTGGCCGCCCTGCTGGCCTATGGCGCGGCGGCCGGGTCGGGCGAATCGAGCGCCGGCTCCCGGCTGCGCGGCCTGCTGGTGCTGGCTTGGCTGATGCACCTGCTGGCCCTGGTGCTGGACATCGCCGGCTTCGGGGCGGCAAGACCTGGCGCCCGCTTCGGCTTCGCGCCGGCCCTGTCGATGACCATGTGGCTGGTGCTGGCGGTCTATATGGTGGAGAGCCGCTTCGTCCCGCTGCCCGGCGTGCGCCGCGTGCTGGCCGGCCTGGCCGCCCTGTGCGTGATCCTGGCCTGGGGCTTTCCGGGCGAGAGCCGGCCGCTGGCCGTCTCGCCCTGGGCGCCGCTGCACTGGGTCATGGGCCTGGCCTCCTATGGCCTGTTCGGCGTGGCCGTGCTGCATGCGGCGATGCTCAACAAGGCCGAGCGGCAGATGCGCATGAAGGGCCCCAAGGGGTCCATGGGACCGGCCCTGCTGGGCCTGCCCCTGCTGCGCCTGGAGCGCCTGACCTTCCAGTTCGTCGCCGCCGGCGTGGCGGTGCTGTCCCTGGCCCTGCTGCTGGGCTGGTGGTTCACGCCGCAGTGGAAATGGGACCACAAGAACCTGCTGTCGGTGCTGGGCTGGCTGGTGCTGACCGGCCTCCTGACCGGCCGGCGCGTGTTCGGCTGGCGCGGCCGGCGCGCCACGCGCTGGCTCTATTTCGGCGCGGCCCTGCTGCTGCTGGCCTATGCGGGCTCGCGCTTTGTGCTGGAAGTGCTGCTGCAGCGCGGCGGCGCCTACTGAGCCCACCATGAAATACCTGCTCCTGATTCTCATCATCTGCCTGGTGTTCTTCGTGCTGGGGCTCAAGAGCGGGCGGCCCGCCGCGCCGCCGTCCGCCGTCAAGCCGCCCCCACCACCGGCGCCGCCCCAGCCGCCGGCGCCGCAGGACATCGTCAGCTGCGCCCATTGCGGCCTGCATGTGCCGCGCGCCGAGGCCTATCCCGGCCGCGGCGGCCTGTTCTGCAGCGCCGAGCACCGCGCCGCCCACGAGGCCGGCAACGCTGCATGAGCGAGGCCGAGGCCCCGCAGGACAGGCGCGGCCCCGACCGGCGCCGCGGCGACCGCCGCCGGCACCAGCGGCGCGGTCCCGCGGCCCAGCAGACTGCCGATCGCTCCTGGTTCGATCCGCAGGCGGCGGCCGCGGCGGATCAGCCCGAGACGGCCGACGGCGCCGCGCTGCTGGGCCCCGACACCGGTGCCGCCGATGCGGGCGAGGACTCGCAGTTCTTCCAGCCCACGCGCCGCCTGGCCGAGGCCGGCGGCAACGCCTTCCAGCGCCTGTACCGAGCCTTCCTCTCGGCCCGTGCGGCCCTGGGTCTGGCCCTGGTGGGAACCCAGCTACTGCTGGCCCTGTTCGGCAGCCAGCCGCCGCAGCCCAGCCTGCCGCTGTGCGCCTTCTACGCGCTGCAGGCCCTGGCTCTGTGGCTGCTGCCGCAGCTGCAGCGCGGCGCCTCGGCGCAGGCGCTCTCGCGCCTGAGCAGCCCGCAATGGTGGGCCAGCATCGGCTTCGATCTGGCGGTGTTCGGCGTGCTGCACGGCCTGGACCGCGGTGCCGGCCTTAGCTATGGCGCGCTGTTCGTGCTGCCGGTGCTGATGGCCGGCGTGCTGACGCCGCGCCTGCTGGCCCTGGCCACCGCGGCGATGGCGGCGCTGCTGATGCTGGGCGTGGCCTGGTGGGCCGTGCTGCAGGGGGCGGAGCTGAGCCTGCGCCTGACCCAGGCGGGCCTGGCTGGCATCGGCTTCTTCGTCGTCAGCCTCCTGACCAGCGAACTGGCCAGCCGCCTGGCGCGCGAGGAGCGCGCCGCCCGCGGCAGCCTGGAATTCGCGCGCCAGCAAGCCCAGCTGAACCGGCTGGTGATCGACGAGATGCAGGAGGGCGTGCTGGTGGTGGACCGGCGCGGCCATGTGCGCGCCGCCAATCCGGCGGCGCGCGGCCTGCTGGCGGCGCAGCAGATGGTGCGCACCGCGCCCTTCCAACTGCGCGGCGTGCCGGCCTGGGAACCGCTGGTGGAGGCGGTGCAGCAGGCCTTTGCCGAGGGCGAGTGGCCGGAGGAGGGGCGCGACGTGCAGCTCGTCTTCGGGCCGGGCCAGGCGCGCAGCCTGCGTCTGCGCATGCGCTTCACGCGCCGGCGCGAGGCCCAGGGCACGGAGGATCTGTGCGTGCTCTTCGTCGACGACGTGCGCAATGTGCTGGCGCGCAGTCGGCAGGAGAAGCTGGCGGCCATGGGCCGCATCTCGGCCGGCATCGCCCACGAGATCCGCAATCCGCTGAGCGCCATCGACCAGGCCAACGCGCTGCTGGCCGAGGACTGCGGCGGCGATCCCCAGGCCCAGCGCCTGACCGCCATGGTGGCCTCCAATGTGCAGCGCCTCAAGCGCATCGTCGACGACGTGATGGCGGTGGCGCCGGGCGCGACGCCTCAGCCGGTGGCCATGGATGCCAGCGCCCTGGTGCGCGAGACCTGCCTGGACTGGGCCCGCACCAACAAGCTGCCGCTGACCCTGGACGGGCCGCTGGCCCTGAGCATGCCGGCCCAGGCCCTGCGCGTCGCCTTCGAACCCGAGCACCTGCGGCGCGTGCTGATCAATCTGCTGGACAACGCCCTGCGCCATGCGCGGCCGGGCGCGGCCACCGTGCAGGTGAACCTGCACGCGCGCTCCGAGCAATGGGTCAGCCTGACGGTGTTCAGCGCCGGCGAGGCGATCCCGCCCGAGATCGAGCGCCATCTGTTCGAGCCCTTTTTCTCGACCCGCAGCCGCGGCTCGGGCCTGGGCTTGTATATTTGCCGCGAACTCTGCGAGCGCTATGGCGGCCGCATCGACTGCCAGCGCCAGCACCTGGCCGGCCACGAGGGCAACGAGTTCGTCGTCAGCCTGCGCCGCCTGCCGGCCGATCCCTCTCCCGCCGCCACGCCCCACCCATGAACCCAGCTCCCGCCTTCAGCCTCCTGGTCATCGACGACGAGCCGGACCTGCGCACGCTCTACGAGCTGACCCTGCTGCGCGAGGGCTACGAGCTGGACACCGCCGGCTCGGTGGAGGAGGCGCTCGAGCGGCTGCGCCAGCGCGGCTACAGCGCCGTCATCACCGACATGCGCCTGCCCGATGGCAGCGGCCTGGACGTGCTGGCCTGGCTGGAGCAGCAGGGGCGCAAGGAGAAGGCCCTGGTGATCACGGCCTTCGGTTCGGCCGAGAACGCGGTCGAGGCCCTGAAGGCCGGCGCCTACGACTATCTGACCAAGCCGGTGGACCTGCGCCAGTTCCGCAGCGTCGTGGCCTCGGCCCTGGGCCGGCTGCCGGCCGCGGCGCCGGCC
>Ga0255338_1003586_pt1 | contig 18215 bp, 20 predicted proteins | sample MeOH1_35cm_T4_19_FD_203715 | JGI IMG/M metagenome (GOLD analysis project Ga0255338, IMG submission 203715) | Sandy soil microbial communities from University of British Columbia, Vancouver, Canada - MeOH1_35cm_T4_195 | ecosystem: Engineered > Artificial ecosystem > Sand microcosm > Unclassified ...
CCCAAGGCCTTGCGGTTCTCGGGTGGCACGGACGCATGCGTCATAATCGCCGGATGCTCAATCAGAGACTCTACACCGCCCAAACTCTCTGCCAGCGCGAAAACGCGGACATTTTCGAGGAAGGTACGAGCCTGATCAAGGCCGCCTTTGATGTAGAACGTAATCATTCCACCCATTCCCAGCATCTGCTCTTTTGCCAAAGCGTGCTGAGGGTGAGATTTCAAACCGGGGTAGATGACTTTTTGAACTTTGGGATGAGACTCCAGGAATTCCGCCACGGCCTGGGCATTAGCCGCATGGGCCTTCATTCTCAAAGGCAAAGTTTTCAAACTTCTTAAGCACATAAAAGAGTCAAAGGCCCCTTGAACACCTCCCATAGAGTTGCTCAAAAAAGCCATTTTCTCTGCCAAGTCCTGACGATTGGTTGCGGCGACTCCACCAACAACATCACTGTGTCCGCCAATGTACTTCGTTGCAGAGTGAACAACGATGTCCGCGCCTAAAGACAATGGTCTTTGGAAGTATGGACTCATGAACGTGTTATCAACAACCGTGAGCACGCCTTTTTCGGCGGCGGCTTTCGCGATTTTTCTGATATCCACTAACTTCAAAGTCGGATTCGTTGGCGTTTCCAGCCACACAAGCTTGGTATTTGGTTTCAAAGCCTTCACAAAATTCTCTGGATGAGTGAGATCCACATAAGAGAAATCGAGGCCGTTGTTTTTCAAAACGCGATTGAATAGACGGAAAGTTCCGCCGTACATGTCATCACCGGCAATAACGTGATCACCCTGCTGAAGGAAGTGCAAAATCGTTGTGGTTGCCGCGCAGCCAGAAGCAAATGCAAAACCGTACTTACCGCCTTCAAGATTTGCCAAGCAATCTTCGTAGGCTTTACGAGTCGGATTGTGAGTGCGGCTGTACTCCCAGCCTTTATGAACCCCAGGAGATTCTTGAACATAAGTGGAGGTGAGATAAACGGGAGTCATGATCGCACCCGTGGTTGGATCCGGCTGTTGTCCCGCATGAATCGCGCGAGTTGCGAAACCCAATTTGCCCATGTCTTCTTTTTTCATAACAAGTCCTTACTTTCCTTCGAGCTCTGCCAGAGCATCTTTTGCTAAAATCACGCGGTTGAATGTATTTTTAATGTCTTCAGGTTTCAACAAGCCATTTTCGACCATCCACTGATCATTGAACGCTTTACTAAGGTAAGCTCGACCACTGTCCGGAAAAATAGCCACGATATTCGACGGTTTTTCTAACTTTTCTGCCGCTTTCACTGCACCCACGAGTGCCAAACCGCTGGAAGGTCCTACAAGCAGTCCCTCTTTGGCGACAAGCTCGCGTGTGATATCGAAAGCCTCTTGGTCTGAAACCTTAATAAATCCGTCGTAGAGGTTCAAGTGAACGTTTCCAGGAAGCATGTCTTCCCCGACACCTTCCACTTTATACGAACCTGGTGGGTCGACGATTTTATTGTGGTAATACAAGTCGTAGAGAATGCTGCCGATAGGATCGGCGCAGATCACTTTCGTTTGCGGATTTTTCTCTTTCAAAAATTTCGCGCAGCCAGACAGTGTTCCACCGGTACCGGCTCCGCCTACCAACACATCGACCTTTCCTTCCATTTGTTCCCAAATTTCTGGACCTGTTGTCTCATAATGACGTTGAGGATTGTCTGGATTGTGGAATTGATTCGCCAAAAATGCGCCAGGAATCGTTTCAGCAAGCTTTTTTGCCACAGAATAGTGAGAGAGCGGATCTTCCGGTGTCACATTTGTCGGAGTGATCACCACACGCGCACCGTAAGCGCGAAGAATGGCTCTTTTTTCTTCACTCATTTTTTCTGGCATCGTGAAAATGCATTTATAACCTTTCACAGCGCCTACCAGAGCCAGCCCCACACCTGTGTTGCCGGAAGTAGCTTCGACAATAGTGCCACCTGGCTTGAGATCGCCACGCTTTTCGGCTTCTTCAATCATGGCGATAGCTACGCGGTCTTTAATGCTGCCACCAGGATTAAAATATTCCACTTTCGCGAAAAAATTATGTTTCGAGCCCGGGAACATCTTTTTGAGTTGAACCATAGGCGTGTGCCCGACCGTTTCGAGGATATTTTTTTGGTATTTAGACATGGAGAGATAGGACTTTCTTAGTTTTCGAGTTCTTTTTTCGTCTGTTGACGCAAATATACGGTGTTCATTGACTGCAAAACTGTATTCATCTGAGTCAATGGGTCCACAGAATAGTTCATGCCGAGCTTCGCGGAAAGCTTCTTAATCATTTGCTTGTTGGGCTCATCTTTCATGAGCTCATCGACCAACATCTCAAGATCTTGTTGCTTGGTGCATACTCTTGCCATTGCTATCCTCCAACACCCCCACTGTATCACCCACCTCCCAAAGAGTGAAAAAAATTATCGAGGAGTGGGCCAAAAAGAAGCATTAGAAAGGCTGGAAACTGCATCAGGAGCAGCGGTCCGAGCAACAGGAAAGGCAACTTCGACAATTTTCGTTGGATTTCGTCATCACAGGCCTCAATAGTTTCCTGTTCTAACTGACACAGGTAAACATAGATACTCTCACCCCGGAGGCCTCTCTCCAAAAGCTCTAGGAGGCTGCGACGATGTTGCGATTTCTGTTGTTGCAGCAAAGGTGCAGTATCGAGTCCCTGATCAAGGTGTGCGAGCCATTTTGAAACGTCTTTAGCGAAGCTTGACCTTTCTGTTCGCACAAATACTACGACGCCACTGCGCGCAGACTGACCTGTTTCGATCGCTCTTCTCACATAAGCGATAAGTTGAAGTGGTGGTGCTATGTGGACCATTGAAGCCTCCTGCCGATGACAAAAACTGTCACCACACCGCTAAAAAACAAAGTTCCGGACGTCAAAATAAGCATGCGGTGCTGAAAAAAACCAAATTGAGTGATCATAAAAAGCAACAAACTCACAAAAAGAAGCGTTGAAATGGCCGCTTGCATGCGAATTTGCAAACTTACTTGTCCAGACCTACGTCGAAAGTCCGCCAATGTTTTCCAGTTTCCACGTAAAGAACGCAATTGATCGACACATTTTGCCTGGGATCTTTCGATGCGGCTGAGCTCCTCAAAAAGATTTTTGAGAGCCGGAGATCGCAAGCTCTTTGCGGAGTTTTCAAAGACAATTGCGTGAACAAGATTTTCCCACGAAACCCGCAGTAGGCTTGATTCTTGGCGGGACAACATCACCAAAGAAGCGCGCAAAGATTGCCCGGATTGAACACTCAAAATCAAATGATCCAACAGACGAAGTGTATGAGCTTGGATCAATTTTTCCTGATAACGAGAAAAAAAGTACGGCAAAAGCTTTAGCAAAATAAAAAGCGTGCCGAAGAAAATCCACAGAAGCATCGGTTGTGGACCCAAGATGAGGAAAAAAAGGATCATCAAGGCCACGAGAACCAGAAAAATACGCGGCAGAAGATTCGAAAGGCCGATTTTTTGCAGAGAAGAACCCAAGATCCGATGTGCGAACACGAATCCGAGACTCGTCAGTAGGATCGAAACATTCATGAGCAGACCTCCATGCCAAGAGATCTCGCAAAAAGGGTGCCTATGAATTTTTTTATTGACGGCGCAAGTCGAATTGTGAAGACTTAGGGTAAGAAGTTTATTGAAGCAGTTAACAACAACAACGATTGCATCCTAGGAGGAGCAAATGGCAAAAAAGAAAGCTACTAAAAAAGCAGCTAAAAAAACTACAAAAAAAGCTACTAAAAAGAAAGCTACTAAAAAAGCTTCTAAGAAATAGTTTTTTTGGTACTGAATCAGTACTTTAAAACCCTCGGTGAAAACCGGGGGTTTTTTTATTCCCAAATGTCGAAATGCCCAGACTCTTGTCGAAGTGTATTTGAAAGTGTTGGAAGGGCGGCCACGATGGCCGACCTTGCAGGGGTTCGGGGACAGAGTCCCCGACTGTCAGGATGCTCACGCTAACTTAGAAGTAATAACCGGCGCCGACTGTGCCAGTAGGAACGAGGGTGCCATGATGGGCATCCGCTAACAAAACGATCTCAGCAAATAGTGAAGTGCCCGCAAGCTCGCCTTGAAGGTGTGTGTACTGAAGGCCTACAGAACCAGAAAGGAAGTCCGTTGCGAATTGGCCGGTGGCTTTTTCTCTATCTGTCAAAACACGATCCAAAACTGCAGAGTTTTTATAATTTCCACCGCTGGTCGCATTATACCAACGTGAATAACCCAAAGTTGTATAAGGAGCGATGGTGTCGCCAAGGAAGCTATGTTTCCACAAAATGTTGAATGTGCTGTAGCCATCGCCGCCGCCGACTCCGGCCATCGCGCCATCAGCATCTTCGAAGTTAATCTCAATGTTGAAGCCATAGAAGCCGAGCGAACCGCCGAGACTCGCGCCCAATCCAATTTTGCGGACCTCACGAAGAGCTAAATTATCCGCATAGTTATTATTTTCATCGACTTTAAAGACGCTGGCCGCAGTAGAGCTGAAATCGCTTTCATCAAGATCCTGAGTGCTGGCATAAGACAAAGGTAACGCCAAGAAAGTAGCCGCAATGAGAAGACTTTGTAGATAGCGCATTTAAACCCCCTTATAAAACGCGTGCTCTAACACCCTCTTCTTGGAAAAACTTTTTAAGAGCTGGTCCATCCAAGGGTTCCAAACGGAAGAGAAGCTTATGAACCAAGCTGAAAGTGTCTTGGGACTTTTTTGTACGCAGCTCACCCGTCAGGTAAGCCATGTCATCGCTTATCTTAATGGCATTATCAAGCAGTCTTGCCATGTCTTTGTTCTTAGACGTTTTGTCTAGGAGCGACAAAGTTTTGTTGAAATTCGTCATGAGGCGATCGACTTGCGAGATAACGCTGCTGACGGAGCCTTCGTTTTTTTCAACAAGTTCAATAATTTTGCCAGCTAAGCCGTAACTTTGAGAGATCAACTGATCAATTCGCGGTGGATCTTCGCCGCGGACATAGTCCCCATTATCAAGCTCTGAAGATTCTGTGCTGCCAGGCGAAATTTCGAGGAACTTTTCGCCGATAACACCTGCCAAATTGATAAAATACTTCGAATCTTTGCGGATCGTCGGCCATGCTTTTTTGTCGACTGTAATTTCAAGGCGAAGTTTCACTTCTTCTCCTTGAGGGCTTTTGTATCCAGGTTCAAATGTGATTCTCTTTACTTTGCCGACTTTGATCCCCATCACGCGAACCGGAGATCCTTCTTCTATGCCGCCGGCGTAGTTGTACATAACATTCAACTCACGAGTGTTCGAAAAGGGCGAGATCAATCCCATCATATACGCAAAGACAACGATGAGTATGACAGCCACTAGTGCCAGCAAACCAACCTTGGTTTCAATTTTCATAACAACACTCCATGAGATTGGGCATCCGGCCCAAATCTTTCTTAGTATAGATAACTGAATGCATAAGACAAAAGAAAATCGATAACGATCACTGCCATCGATCCCACAACAACACTATTTGTAGTTGCTCTGCCGACTCCTTCAGCTCCTGATTCACAACGAAATCCGAAATAACAACTGATCAACGGGATCACACCGCCAAAGCAGGCTGCTTTGATGATGGCAAAAACCAAGTCTTTGAACTGAACAAAGCGTTTCATTCCTGAAATGAACATTCCCGGAGTGTAACCAAGATACGAACTACTCACTGCCATCGCACTGAAAATACACGTCATATTTGCAACTATCGTCAGCAACACTGCACCTAAGATGCACGCAAAAAGACGTGGAATTACAAGGTAACTTGTTGGATTGATCCCAAGCATTTTGAGGGCATCGATTTGCTCCGTGACTTGCATCGTTCCGACTTCAGCGGCAATGCCTGCACCTACACGAGAGGTCAATAGAAGAGCTGTGACCACGGCCGCAAGTTCACGCAAAATAAGCATCGCTGCAAAGCCTGGCACCATCGAATCATTTTGGATGACAAGTTTCATGTGAAATGACGACTCGAGAATAGTCACCATCGCCGCAAAACATACACAGAAAACAATAATGATAAGACTGCCGTTACCAATGAAGTAAAGCTGATCAAAAGTTTCTTTCCAGCGGAACCTTTTTGCTTTCGCTGTCACTTAGAATCCCCTCACCATTTGAAGGACGATTTCCCCGAGGAAACTCGTCAGCCAATCTGTAACCACAATCGCAATCATCGTCGTCACTGCTGTCGCCACCACGGAACGGCCGACACCTTTAGCTCCGCCCGTGGTGAAATAACCCTTTTGTGTACACACTGTTGCCAGCACGACCCCAAAGACAAAGCACTTCGTCAAGCCGCTGATGATGGATGGAATTGAAATAATCGTGGGAATGTGGCGCATGTACTCTTCGGGATTTACCCCCGCAAAAAAGAACCCAAGAAACATGCCGCCAAGAATGGACATAAAGAGGCCCAAAAAAAGCAGGAAAAAACTCGAAATCACTATACCTAAAAAACGCGGAACAATGATCTCTTGCAGAGGATTTGCGCCTAAACACCGGATCGCATCGATTTGCTCGGTGACTCGCATGGTGCCAAGCTCTGCCGAGGTAAACGCACCGATTTTTCCACTCAGCATAAATGCAATTAGCAACGGACCGACCTCTCGGAAAGTCGCACTGGTGGCAAGCCCGCCAAGAAAGCCAAGCGCACCAAACTCTTTCATCTGCAGAGTGAATTGCACGGTCATAATGGCGCCTACAAAGAATCCCGCCATCGCTGTCGTTGGAAAACTCTCGATGGTTACATGCCAGATTTGTTCTAGGATAAGTTTCATGCGGCTTGGGCGAAAAATCATCGTTACAAGAATTTCTTTTAAGAAGAGTAAACTTCTGCCAATTTCATCGCTGACATTAATCAAACCGCGAATCGCCATCATACTGAAAGGACCTCCGCCAAGAAGTCTTTCACGAGTGGCACCTGGCTTTTCTTCATTTCATCGGGGGTTCCCAATGCCACGATTTCTCCCTTGTCTAGCACCACGATTCGATCCGCAATACCGAGAGCGCAATGCATATCGTGGCTCACGACGAGGGATGTGGTTTTCAGTGTGCGCGATAGATCTTTAATCAGCTGATTAACCGCATTGGTCGTAATCGGATCAAGGCCTGTTGTCGGCTCATCAAAAAGAAGAATTTTCGGTTCTAGAGCTACGGTTCGTGCAAGACTCACGCGCTTTTGCATTCCGTAGGAAATTTCCGCGGGTTTCTTGGTTTCAATCCCCGTCAAGTGCACAAGGCTAAGGGCCTTTTTTACTTTGTGCTGAATTTCACTCTCTTCAAGACGAAAGTGACGGCGCAGGCCAAAGGCGACGTTCTCATAGATTGTCAGAGAATCAAAAAGGGCTGGGTGCTGGAAAACCATTCCGCATTTTTTTCGAATAGGCAGATAGTCCTCTTCACTGAGACGACTGACCTCTTCGCCATCGATCCAAATCTCGCCTTCGTCAGGACGAAGAAGACCCACGAGGTTTTTTAGAAGCACGGACTTGCCGGTTCCCGAAGTCCCTAAAATAAATAAAATCTCTCCTTCTCGGATATCGAGACTCAACCCTTTCAGAACGGTTCGGTCTCCGAAACGCTTTATGAGATTTTTAAACTGGATCATTCCCTATCATAGATAGACTTTTTACAAGTTTGCAAGGCGGGACAACAATATGAGGCCTCGTAACATCTTTTCCTTGGAGAAGCCGCCCTTTTTCATTTAGAAAGGCCCAAAATAGTGAGGGGTTATGGTTCGAGGATTGTTATTCACTTTAGCTTTGTTGATGGGTGTTTCTTTACATGCTCGGGCCGAAGATTGCCGGGCGCAAATCGCAGCGAAGGTCTGCGTGATCGATCCACCAAACAAAACCGGCGCCGCTGAATTCAGCTACACAAGGCTGCCGTGTCTTCCTGGCAGCGCGAAGTATGCCCCTTTCTTTGAAGGTCACTATGACCGTTCGATAAAAATCATTCAAAAAATGTACTGCCATGTAGAAAAAATCATGGTCTCCACTTATCTGCCGGGCTCGGCGGTTTCTCTGTATAACCGCCTCGTTGGTGGTGCTTATATTGGTGTTCGGAAGGATCTTTTAGACAAGCCTCTGACCCTGGATCAATGGCTCTCTTGGCGAGATGAAACTTCCTTCGGTGGCAGCCTCGATACGAAAGCAAATACCTTGGGATTGATTAATTATAAATCCAATAAAAACACGGTCGAATTTGGTCTAGATTTTCTGCTGAATCATGAAATAGGTCATCTTTTGGACTACGCAAACAATGTGGGCCAAGAGTGGGGCTCTCTCTCATGGAGAGATCAAGATCATCCACTTTCTAAATACGACTTTGACGGTCGTGATGGACTTTGCTTCTATTTCTGCAATGGTTCTAAGCTCCCCGCGAACCAAAGTGCCGTGATTCTTAAAGGCGTTATGAGTTCTCCGTTCGCGACACCCTATGCCGCGACGGGCTTTCGCGACGATTGGGCCGATACGTTTGCTTTCTATGCAATGAACAAAACTTTTGGGCTGACATTGCAAATAGAAACTCAAGGTCAGGTTTTTGATCTCACTCAGCATTTGTATTCGCCACAGCTACAAGAAAAGCGTGATTTCCTCGAGAGTTTCCTCCGCGGCGATATTAACTATCCGTAGGCAACAGTTCCTCACGGTTTTAGTTGCCATCTGAAAAACGGCCTCGTTAGACTTGAAAAACAACGAGGTCTGCCATGATTCGATTTTTCATCTTGAGTCTTTTGCTTTGTTTTTCTTTGTCCGCGGCTGCACAACAGTTTCCACAACCAGCCGATTGCCGCGATCGCATTGCCAGTATCATTTGTCTTGTAGAGCCCGCGTCGGACACTGATAGCAATCTCTTTAAAAGACCTTGCTTGCCCGAGAGTTCTCAGTATCAGAGCATCTTTGAGCGGCATTATGACCGGTCTCCAGAAGTCATTAAAAAGATGTACTGCCATCTTGAAAGAGTCTTTGTCGAAAAATCATTTCCGGCTTCTGCCTATGCTTCTCCGATTACAGATTCCGACGGAAAAATTGTCAGTGCGGCGGTAGGAATTCGTCAGGAGATCTTGGATAGTCCTCAGTCTTATCCACATTGGCTCACGTGGAAAGAAGAGGTTTCCTTTGGCGGCAGCACCTCAACAACAGCGCCAAGCATGAATTTGATTCACTACCAATCTAATGACAACTCTCCAGACATGGCTGTGGATTTTATTATGGCCCATGAGTTCGGTCATGTTTTTGATTTTGTGAATAAGTTTAATCAACTCTTAGATTGTAAATGGGAAAAAGATCCAAACGGAGACATGCGCCCTGTCGGCTCTTGTACGCCGGCCCCGGATTCTTGGAGTGCACTCAGTTGGGCTGGAATATTTCAACCGCTTCCAGCCAATGATTATCCTCTTCGAAAAGAAACTTGTTTTTATTTTTGCAATGGCAAGTTCCTCTCACCAAATGATTCTGCAGTCATTTTTAACGGCTTGATGGGTTCTAATTTTGTCAGTACTTATGCCGCTTCTAACATGGGCGATGATTGGGCCGAGAGCTTTGCATATTATATAGTGACCAAAGCGCGTGGCGTTCAATTGCAAGTTGAGACGCAAGGAATCGCCTTTGATTTAACAGGTCATTTTCATTCATCTTATATGACTACAAAGAGAACTTATATTGAAAACTTTCTGCAAGGGCCTTTCCTCTATCCAGGAGAGGGCGACGTTCATCAAAGTTCATTGAAAATCATTATTGACCGTTAGTTTTCTGTAACAACTGCTTCTGTCAGAGGACCGGTAAGAGCGCCGCGAATGAATTGTTGAACTCGTGGATCTTTGTGGCGCTTGGTTTCTTCCGGTGTTCCCGTGATCACAAGTTCTTGATCCACAACGAGCGCCATCCTATGCGCTAGTTGATACGCGCGATTCATGTCATTGGTGATTGCAACAACCGTAGAGTTGTTTTGCTTTTGCAGATCGAGAATCAAGTCGACGATTTTTCGCGATGTGATCGGATCGAGCCCCGCTGTGGGATCGTCATAGAAAATGATCTCGGGGTTCAGAGCTAATGCTCTAGCAATGCCGAGACGCTTTTGCATTCCACCGCTGATTTCATCGGGGTAAAGTGTTTTTGCGTGAGTGATTCCGACGGCCTCAAGAAAAACATCGACTTTCGTTTGGATCTCCTGCGGACTAAGTTCAGTGGTCTCACGAAGCGGGAAAGCGATATTTTCACCGCACGTCAGGGAATCAAAAAGTGCATTTTTTTGGAAAAGCATTCCCAGTTTTTTAAGCGTCTCAAAGCGCTCGTTGCTGCCAAGCGTTGACCAGTCTTGCTCGTTAATAAAAACTTTGCCATTTCGAGGAGTTATCAAACCAGCCATGGTCTTGAGAAGCGTGGTTTTTCCCTGCCCGCTCGGACCCATTATAACGAAAACTTCGCCGCGCGGAATTTCCACGCTTATGTTTTTTAAAATAACTTGGGAGCCGAAAGCGACTTCGATCTCTTGGAGTTGCAAAGACATATTTGCGATGACTCACCTCACTCGGACTTGTCTCAATACTCGATTTAAGATTGAATAAGCCCTTGAAAGCAATCTAATTTTTTAAATCAGATCTCACTCACAATCTAAGGAGACATCATGGCTCACAAAAGAAATAAAATCGCCGTTATTGGTGCTGGTTTCGTAGGTTCAACAACTGCTCATTGGGCAGCTCAAAAAGAATTGGGCGATGTTGTCGTTCTTGACGTTAACGAAGGCGCGGCAATCGGTAAATCATTGGATTTGGCTCAAGCAGCTCCGATCGAGATGTTTGATTCTAAAATCAAAGGCACTAGTAAGTACGAAGATATCTCTGATGCAGACGTTGTAATTATCACTGCAGGTATGCCACGTAAACCAGGCATGAGCCGCGATGAGCTCATTGGTATCAACGCAAAGATCGTTAAAGACGTTTGTGAGGGTGTTAAGAAGCACGCTCCAAACTCATTCGTGATTGTTGTTTGCAACCCGATGGACGTGATGGCTGTTTACGCAAAACAAATCTTGGGCTTCCCACGTGAGCGCGTTCTTGGTATGGGCGGCTGCTTGGATTCAGCTCGTTTCCGCGCTTTCATCGCTGAAGAGTTGAACGTGTCTGTGAAAGACGTGACTGGCGTTGTTCTTGGCAACCACGGTGATGCGATGGTTCCAATGGTTCGCATGGCTTCCGTTTCTGGCGTTCCTTTGATGGACTTGATGCCTGCAGAAAAAATCGCGGCGATCGTTGCTCGCACAAAACAAGCTGGCGCTGAAATCGGTGGCCACTTGAAAACAGGTTCTGCTTACTACGCCCCTTCTCGTGGTGCGGTTGAAATGGCAGAAGCGATCTTGAAAGATCAAAAACGTGTTCTTCCTGTTGCAGTTGAACTCACTGGTGAATTCGGCGTGAGCGACAAAATGATGGTCGGTGTTCTTGCGAAAATCGGCGGTAAAGGCATGGAAGGCATCGTTGATATTAAAATGAATGCGGACGAAAAAGCGGAGTTTGCAAAATCCGTCGATGCAGTTCGTGCCCTTGTAGCTGGTTTGAAAAACGTTCAGTAATTATTTGAAAGGCTCTTAAACATGAATATTCATGAGTATCAGGCCAAATCCATTCTCAGAAAGTACGGTGTTGCCACGCTGAAAGGTCAAGTGGCGCACTCTCCTGAGGAGGCCCTGGCTGCGGCGAAAGAAATTGGTGGTTCACTTTGGGTTGTAAAAGCGCAGATCCATGCGGGTGGCCGTGGTAAAGGTGGCGGTGTAAAAATCGCGAAAACTTTGGACGACGTCAGCGAACTCACCAAAAAAATGATCGGGATGACTTTGGTGACTCACCAAACAGGTCCTGAAGGTAAAGTTGTTCAGAAGGTTTTCATCGAGCAAGGATGCAACATCGCTAAAGAATACTACGTTGCTTGCTTGATCGACCGTGCAACTGGCAGAGCGGCAATGATGGCTTCTTCTGAAGGTGGTATGGACATCGAAGAAGTTGCAGAAAAGCATCCCGAGAAAATTATCAAAGCGGATATCGATCCAACAATCGGTCTCGCTCCTTTCCAAGCTCGTGAATTGGCATTCAAAATTGGCATTCCAAATGAAAACGTGAACAAAGCTGTGAAGTTCTTCCAGGGTCTTTATCAGGCCTTCTTGGAAACTGATTGCTCGATCGCAGAGATCAACCCTTTGGTTTTGACTAAAGAGGGCGATATCCTTTGCCTCGATGCTAAAATGAACTTCGATGACAACGCTCTCTTCCGTCACAAGGACATCGTTGAGATGCGCGACTTGAATGAAGAGGAGCCATCTGAAATCGAAGCTTCTAAGTACGACCTCGCATTCATTAAGCTCGATGGTAACATTGGTTGCTTGGTAAACGGTGCCGGTCTTGCGATGGCAACTCTCGACATCATTAAACTTCACGGTGCAGAGCCTGCAAACTTCTTGGATGTTGGCGGCGGCGCGAACAAAGAAAAAGTAACGGCAGCTTTCAAAATCATCCTCAAGGACCCTAACGTGAAAGGGATCTTGGTAAACATCTTCGGTGGTATCATGAAATGTGACATCATTGCAGAAGGCGTGATCGCAGCTTCCAAAGAGCTCGGTTTGAAAGTACCTTTGGTTTGCCGTCTTGAAGGTACCAACGTTGAACTTGGTAAAAAAATGCTCAAAGAAAGTGGTTTGAATATCACTCCGGCGGATGATCTTACCGATGCAGCGAAGAAAATCGTGGCTGCTGTGAAAGGCCAGTAATCATGTCTATTTTGATTGATAAAAATACTAAAGTTATTTGCCAAGGCTTCACGGGAGCTCAAGGGACTTTCCACTCTGAGCAGTGTAAAGCTTACGGAACAAAAATGGTGGGCGGCACGACTCCTGGTAAAGGCGGCACCACTCACATCGGTCTTCCTGTTTTCAATACGGTTCGTGAAGCGAAAGAAAAAACTGGTTGCAACGTTTCTATGATCTTCGTTCCACCTCCATTTGCTGCGGATTCTATTCTTGAAGCTGTTGAAGCAGAACTCGATCTCGTGATCTGCATTACTGAAGGCATTCCAGTGATGGATATGGTGAAAGTAAAACAATACATGAAGGGTAAAAAGACTCGCTTGGTGGGTCCTAACTGCCCTGGCGTGATCACTCCTGGACAATGCAAAATCGGTATCATGCCTGGTCATATTCATATGCCAGGTCGTATCGGTGTCTTGTCTCGCTCAGGCACTCTGACTTACGAGGCTGTTGGTCAGTTGACTCGTTTGGGTCTTGGTCAATCTACTTGCGTCGGTATCGGTGGTGACCCGGTGAATGGCACAAACTTCATCGACGTTCTCGAAATGTACAACAAGGACAAAGACACTGACGCCGTCATCATGATCGGTGAAATCGGTGGTTCTGCCGAAGAGGAAGCCGCTGAATACATCAAGCGCGAATTCAAAAAGCCCGTAGCGGCTTTCATCGCGGGTGCAGCAGCTCCTAAAGGTAAACGCATGGGTCATGCCGGCGCGATCATCAGCGGCGGTAAAGGCACAGCGGAAGCGAAATTCGAAGCGTTGTTGTCTGCAGGTTGCAAGATTTCTCGCAGCCCAGCGGATATGGGAACGACTTTGAAGTCGATGTTGAGATAGGCGTTAGGCTTAGGTCAAAAAGCAAAACCCACGCCTTATCAGCGTGGGTTTTTTATTTTTTAGAAGCTGCCAAGGATTATTTGCAGCCAGGCTTAGAGTTGAAAGCCATTTCGCGGGCTTTTGTATTGCTCTGAGTAGTTCCAACTAGGCAGCTTTTTGCGCCATCAAGACGAACGACGTAAAGTGTGTTGATGTTCTTTTCTGGATCTTCTGGGTTTGTATAGTTCAAGCGGTAGATCAACCCCTTCCATTCAAGCTGACCCGCGCCTTCAGCATCGATTGCGTGGCCATAAACCCACTCAATCTTTGCCGAAGCTGTGTCATGAAAACTCATCGGAGTTTCGATTTCGATTTTTTTATCCCCGAAGTAAAGTTCTGGATGATAGCGAAGGTCGCTACCTGTGATCTTTAAGCGATAGCCACCGAAAGCTTTGCATTCAGATTCATAGAAATCAATCGGAGCTTTATCTGTCGCTGCCGCAACAACGACACAGTCTTTTGTAAGATCCGTATAGAGGCTCTTGCGAACAGATTGAATGCCTTGTGATGAATCCACATCGCCAGTGCCTGCGAAAGCGCTCAAAGAAACAAGTGTCGTGAAAATAGTTACTAGTGTTCTCATTGATTACTCTCCGCACACTTCGACTTTTTGGCCATTAGCTTCAACTGCAACTGTCTTTGTAGATTCCCATTTGTATTCAACTTTCTGTTCTAAGCCATTCCAATAAGCTTTTTTCACCTGAACGTCGACGAGGTAACTGACGCCTTCAGAAAGGCATGGATTTTTGCCATCACCGTTATCGACTGCCGTAATAACAGTGCGAACTTCTTTATCTTTAATATCTGCAGCGACTTTTTGAACTTTAGAAGGGATTTGAGCCGCAGAAGCCGTGATAGAGACAAACATAACTATAGAAGCGAGGATTGTGTTTTTCATTTTCTTTCTCCTTAAAGGTTGTGTACTTCGATGAACAGACTTTTAAGCTGGTTCAAACCAAAACAACAGCTCAATTTGATAACGTTACAAAATATTGAAATTATTAATATTTATTATGTTCACAGATTTATTACCTCGACGAGATCACATATAACTTACTAAAATCACAGATCTTTTGATATAATCGTCAAGTGAGACAAAAAATAATCGTCAAGGCGAACTGGCTGTCATTTTTACCCGTGTCCCAACGGCAAGCAACCGCCCTTCAAGCGCTTATTCTTTCCGGCAAAATTCACAGTGAAAAATCTATTCCAAACGATGTGTTCCCAAAGTTGAGTACCGAGGAATCTTCATTTTTGATCGAGAAAACTCTTCAAGTGCTAGGACGACCTGCGCTCCTATTGCAGTCTCTCGAGAGACTCTCTCTTGATTCTCCGGCCCAGCCAAAACAGCGCGATCTTTGGGAAGAGCGCGCCTTCTTAAAAGGATTTGCGTTCAGTCGTCTTGGAAGAACTCAAGAGTCCGAGCTTTGGTTTAAGCAGCTCTCGGACAAATATCAGGCAAAGATCGATACAGAGAGAGCTTTGATAAAATTAAATCTCGGCGAAATTGTTGAGGCTGAAAGTCTGTTTAAGAAAGCTCTCAACGAAAGTGGCGACACCCTCGATCCTTATTCTCGGTGTACTCTTCTTGGTGGTTTGAGCCTCGCGCTCATTCAAAAAGGTGCTTTCCGCGAAGCTGAATTTATTCTGAGAAAACGTCGTCAAATTTTGCAAACTCATCTCTCTCAGACGCTGGAGTTCGGTACTCGGCTCTATGAAATTTTACTTTTGCTGGAAAGAAATGAATTCACGGATGCAAGTGAACTTCTTTCTGGGTCTATTGAGGATCATGGTGAGGAATCTATTAATGCATTTTTTCTACGTCACCTTAAGCTGCGTTTGCACCTTGCCCGCAACGAACTTCAGGAAGCTCAACAAATTTTGGAAAACTTTAAAAGTCTCGTGAAATCGCAGAAGATTTCCCGCGGGATTTTGGATTTTCGTCTTGAGGAAATAGAGTGGAACTTACGCTCGCAAAAAGCTGATCAGGCACTTGCTGAAATAGATACCCTTGAGATGGAACAAACGCGGATAGATCACTACTTTCAGTTTCGCTTATCACTTCTGAAGGCTCAGGCACATCATCTCAAAGGAGACTCGCAAACGGCTTATGATGAAATCTCAACCATCATGCCCGAGGCTGAAAAGCGCCGCTATCTTCCGGCGCTAACGTGGGCTTTGTTTCATGGCGCTGGGATTGCTCTTGCCGCCGGTCATCCTGTTCAAGCAAAGCTCTATCTTCACCGTGGAGAGCGACTCTCAAGCGAGCTTGGCCTGCGTGCGCGCTTTGCTTGTTTTTCTTATATTGCTGAGATCTTGGATCAAAAGCAGTCCAGCGGCCATGCCCTCTTGAGTCTTGTTCGCCGTCAAGAAATCGGACCGGAGTTGGAATATTATCTTGGGGCTTATAGCCTGCTCGCCGATGTGTCGCTGGCGGTTTCTTCTCGTCGTGGGCAAGAAACTCTTGCTGAGTCAGATCTTCGCCGGCAGCTCTTTTCAGAAGAAGGTCTTTTCTGGTTTCAAAAAGAACAGATTCTTCTCGCCAACCATAGTGGCTATCGCATGAAGCTCGCGGACTTTTCGCAAAGGCCGCAGCTGCTTTCGACCTTCCGACTTTTTTGGAATGCGTTTCAGAATCAAGAGCGAGGCGCAACCTTGTCCGAAATTCATCAGACACGGCACGCCAGTACTTATCGCGAAGAATTGCATGCGGGCGCAGCAAAAATGCAGATCTCACGATTGCGCGAGCTTTTACGCGGATGCGGTCTAAAGATTTCCTACGATCGCGATCAAGGCCTTTACTCTCTCCAATCTTCTCTCAGTCCGTTTACCCTGCTGCGTCGCGAAGAGAGTTCAAAAAAGCCCTCGCCAAAAAGATCTCGTGAAGAAGAAGTTCTTTACCGCATTGCTATGGAGCCCTTTGTTCCAACCCGTGTTCTCTGTCACGAGTTCAAAGTCTCGCGCCAAGCATTGCATCCGCATTTGAGAAAGCTCGTCGCAACCAAACAGATTCGCATGGTGAAACGCGGACCGATCTCGGGTTATATTTTTATCTCGAAGAAATAACCTTTTTTACTCACCGCAATACCAAAAGGAAGGCCGTACCTACAAGCAATCAACGCGGAATAGAGGGACGGCGCTGTCGCCGCGATTGCTATTGAATTCGGAATCAAAATAGAAAGACTTTCCATCGGGGCTATAGCTGATGGCTTCTTGTTGAGATGTAAGATGCCACAAAGAGATAAGACGGTAGTCTTTTCCTTCGCTCCATCTATAGACGTTCAAAGATTCATTTAAAACTTTGGCCATATCCACTTCTATTGCATGGTCATAAGTGAGGATCACTAATCTCTTTCCGTCTGGGCTGATATCCATGCTGGTTGCGACAGCCTTCGTACTATTCGCACTGTAGGTCAATCGCGGAAGATCAAGGCTTCCTACATATCGAAGAGTCGTAAACTTTTTAGAGAGTTCATCCTTTGGTAAGTAATAAAGCCGAGCTGGGTAGGCCTGATAAGTACTGCTATCATATTCTTTCGAGAGGATGTACAGGTCCCCGGTGATTGGATGAATTGCGAGGCTTTCAGCGTCGCGCGCGCCATCTGGATACTTAAGAGTAATCTTCCTTGCGGTTTGCATAACATCAGAAAAACTCTGCGTTTCTGGTAGTATCCAAACTCTAATATTGGACCGGCTTTTATAATTGTCACCAATATCCCCCATGAAAAGACATTGTCCACTGCTACAGGGTCCAATGGACATGTCTTCGATATCTTGAACGGCGTCGGAAGTGAAAGGAATTTTCTGCGTGTGGGCGCCTGAAAGATCTGTCATATAAAAGACACCGGCATCGCCTGAGTCATTGTGATGATAGACGCGGTTTGAGAACTGTTTCGATATGGCAATGCCACTGGCTTCGGGGAGAAAATTCTTATCTAATTGGCCAACTTTTTTCGGCGCGGACCACTTTGCACAGATAGCGGCCGGCGCCGCCCAAGAAAAAAGACTGAGCGACACGACGAGAACAAAACGAAGCATACCCCCTCCAAATGATTTTTTAGAATAGAACTCCTACATGAACGCTTGCGGCTGCGAAGCGTGGCAAATAAGAAACTATTTTCATCGTGTCTTCTACATTCTTTTTATCGTTTTTATTCGACGTATAGTTTACATAATCAGAATTTTTCTTCGTTACAACGAGGGGCTGAGCAATGGTGAGCCAATCAATTCCTAACGTGATGTTCTTGTTAATGACCCATGTGTTCCCGACCCCAACATTCAAGCCGAATCCCTGTACCGTCAACATATCGATATTCGGATAGCCGCCACCAGTGAAGTTGTTCAGGAGCGCATCGCCAACAGTTGCCGAGAAATCAAAATAAGAAATCCCATAGGACATGTGAAAGCTCTCACCAAAATAAGTGCGCCCAATAAAACCAATTCGCGTATCAGTCATCGAGCCCAAATCACGAAAGTGTCCAGGAACTGAAATGCTTCCACGCATATATTCGAGTTCCCACGTTTGG
>Ga0255338_1003587_pt1 | contig 18212 bp, 19 predicted proteins | sample MeOH1_35cm_T4_19_FD_203715 | JGI IMG/M metagenome (GOLD analysis project Ga0255338, IMG submission 203715) | Sandy soil microbial communities from University of British Columbia, Vancouver, Canada - MeOH1_35cm_T4_195 | ecosystem: Engineered > Artificial ecosystem > Sand microcosm > Unclassified ...
CCGACGTACATGGTAGAATCACTCACGGCTCGCCTCCTTTTGTGGCTCTGTGTTTCCCTTGCCGGGACATAACCCACGATACAAAGGACGGCGAGCTTTTGTTTTCAAGCAACCATTGTGTCTAGGCGGAAATATGAGCCCAGAAGAATTCATCAAACGCTACAAGAGACCGTACGTATTTCACTTCACGGATCTTCGGAATTTACCTTCGATCCGGGAGCATGGTCTTCTTTCATTGGCTGAACTTCATGCACGCGGCATTAAACCTACCAGACCTGGCGGAAATGAGATAAGCCATGCTCTCGACAAAGGTGCGGGCCTGGATAAATATGTTCACCTATGCCTCATCGAGCAGCATCCAATGGAATACGTCGCCCAGAGGGACGGCCGAATTGGCGAAACTAGATTTCTGAAAATCTCAACTGAAATACTGCACGAGTCCGATGTAATGGGCTGCGATACGATTGCAAATGCGAGTGACGCCGAAGTGCTTATGCTCGCGGATGCACTGGATGTGATTGATCACGAATATTTGTTTGAGAAGAAAGTGAATTTGTCCGTAAAAGAAGAATTAGAACGCTACAAAGCCGCAAAGAAGGCACAATTACTTGTTCCGAAACGTGTCGCAAGAAAATATATCAGGAACTTAGACTAATGGCTGGACGACCGATTTTCATTCCCTTTACAGAGGGAGAGCGCCTGGTAAAGGAGATTCATCTTGAATTCTCCTGGAGCCCGGGGTTTGCCCCTGTCCAAAAAAAGAAAAACATCACAGCGCTCCATGCTGCTGCCGACAAAAAGGGGATAGGCCCCATCCTGGAAGTTTCATCTAAATCCGATTTGGATCTTGGCTTCTGCTTGAGCGCCTTCAATCTTCCTGTGGAACTTGATGACGGCTCTCGAATTTCTCTCGAGTGCGCATTTCAGGGAAGTAAAATTTTCCTGAATGGTGGGCCATATCGGGATATTTTTTGGATGAGCAGCCGCGAAGCCAAGAAGGATGAGCGAATACGCAGCAGTGGTCCGATTACCGGATTCAAATTCGAAGGCACGGAATTCCCCTCGGAACCCAAGACGGCATTTTATGACTGGCTATATGTGAAGGCACTTGCCGGCCGTCGCGGAACCCTGCAAGAGCTCGAGAAGTTTGCAGGATTCTCGGACATAGAATTCAACCCAGCCAAATCCATAAATTGTCAGGCCCGATCGTGCGCGTTAGCAGTATCACTGTTTCGGAAGAATCTGATTGAACAGGTAATTAAATCACCGGCCAATTTCATTTCTGTCGTAAAGCCAGATTCGCTTTCTCAGCCCTACTCTGATGATTTAAGGCAGGGGCGCCTGCTTTAACCCCGCGTTAGGCACATTTAAATGAAAAAGATTGATTTCCATATTCATACAGTGCCGACAATCAGTGACAGCCATTTTACATTCGAACTTTCAAATCTAGTCAAGTACGTTTCTGTCGCGAAATTGGATGCGCTAGCTATAACCAATCACGACCTCTTTGATGTGGCGCAATTCAGAACAATCAAGAATGCCCTAAGTGTGCCGGTCTTCCCCGGCATCGAAGTGAACCTCGAAAATGGGCATCTCCTAGTAATAAGCGACGGATCGAATCTGGAAGACTTTGAGGCAAAATGCCGACTGGTCTCCCAGAAAATCATAAAGGTCGGCGATATGCTTTCTGTAGCCGAGCTTAAATCAATATTTGTTGATCTCTCGGGTTATCTGATAATCCCGCATTACAAAAAAGGACCTGCTATAACCGCGGAAACGCTCAAGAAGCTTGAAGGCTATGTATCAGCAGGCGAGGTCGATAGCGCCAAGAAGTTTATCCGAACAATTAAAGACGCTGGGGCTATTACACCAGTCCTATTCAGCGATGCGCGAATTAGCGACCGCCTTGAACGAATCCCCGTGCGGCAAACCTACCTTGACTGCGGAGACCTAACGCTAAGTGCCATCAAGGTTTGCTTGCAAAAGGGCAAGGTCTCTTTATCGGAGGCCGATGGGAATGAATTGATCCAGATTTTCGAAGACGGACAGAAATTATCCACCGGCCTGAACGTTCTTCTTGGTGAAAGGTCATCGGGAAAAACATTTACGCTGGACCGGATAGAAAAAGCAATTGGCAGTGAATCCGTAAAATACATTAGGCAATTTGATTTGGTTCAAAAAGACGACGCCATATACGAGCGAGATTTTAATTCCGACGTTGAGCGCAAGAGTAGCCGGTTTGTTGAAGAATATCTTTCAGCATTCAGAGCAGTAGTTGATGATGTGCTGGCCGTGGATCTGCGCGCAAATAACCGGAAGGTCGAACTATACATCAGCACGCTCCTCAAATCCGCAGAAGATGCGGACAGGCAAGATGCCTATTCGAACACCGCCCTCTTTGATGAGGTGGAGCTGCCTATAAGTCAAAGCGACGTTCTCGAGGAATTGATTGCATCCATTCGTCAGGTGATCGAAAATGTCGAATTTAAATCAATAGTCGAAAAACATTTGGACACTTCCGCGCTGATAAATCTCGCGTGCGAATTAATCGAATTGTCTTGGAAGAAGACCCTCGAAAATAACAAACGGAAACTAGTAAACGGCTTAGTTAAAGACATCAAAGAGAGCCTTAAATTTCGCACATCGGCAGTTCAACTCAGCGACGTCGATTTGTACCGGACAAGACTGGACGAGAGGAAAATCAATAGGTTCGCGGATATAGTGCGCTGTCTCAAAGATGAGGCCGTTATTTCCGAAGAAAGCATTCAGGGTTTCAGGGTGGAAGTGAAAAGAGGTTCATTCGAGGGGGCTGGCGAAATAAAGAATGCGAGCAACGTGAGGACCGGATTCAAAGATGCATTTCAGAAGTACGAAATCCCCTATGAATACTTACAAGCACTGAGAGCCAAGGAGGACTTGTCTCCGGCGGAGCTGTACAAGCTTTTCACTAAGATCAGCTACAGAATCCTGAATAAGGACGGGGCAGAGATTTCTGGCGGGGAGCGATCAGAATTTCGGCTGCTTCAAGAAATTAAAGATGCGCAAAACTACGACATGCTGTTAATTGATGAGCCGGAATCCTCTTTCGACAACATGTTCCTAAAGAGTGATCTCAACCAGATTCTCAGAGAGATTTCAGAATCGATGCCCGTTGTCGTTGTAACGCACAATAGCACGGTGGGAGCTTCCGCTGGTGCCGATTTCTTATTGTTCGCGTGCAAGGAAACCGAAGACGGCAAACCTAAATATAGGCTCTATTCCGGGCATCCAACAGACAAAAAGCTGATTTCGTTGGATGGGAAATCCATAGGCAATCACGAAATTACGATGAACTCGCTCGAGGCAGGGCAGGGCGTCTACGACGAAAGAAGGAAGGGCTATGAAGCTATTAAAGATCCAAAATGATTTGGGATATTGGCTGAATTCCGACGGAGGCTACTCGCCGGTCGACAAGATCACCAAGGAAGATCTTATGCGGCTAGTTGAACTTGTTTTAGACAAGGATGTGGAGTTCGATGAATTCAATGGCGAGAACATTAAGAATCAGGCACATCAGATCATTTACAAAAGCATTTTCCAGAAATTGCACGACCTTCTAGAAAGAAAACAGGAATTCATTGATGAGTCTAAACGGCTCTACCTTTACGAATATGAAAAGTATCGAAAGGAGTCGGCGGACAATTCGGCAGGGCCCGGCAAGAAATAGTCCCGCTCCGCCTAACCATTGGGTTGAGCTGCCGGCCGCCTCGTTTGGGTGGACAGTTGAAGCCGCGGCGGCACAGCGTCTGCGTTAGGCGGATATGCGAGCGTCGCCTTGAATCTTGATATCCTTCCGGACATCGCATGCGAATAATCCAATGCATTCCTCTGCTGGCATGAAACTCGTTGTCGACAGTATCGAATACAAGTGTTGGCACGAGATCGGACACGCCACTGTTTGCTTACACTTAGGAGGCGACGTCGAATTCATCGAATTTCTCTCCGGTGATGCACTTGGTCACGCTCGTACGCACTGCATACACTTGCCTGAGATCGAAAGAAGTGTGGCGTGCGGCGGATTCGCGGCGGAGTTCTACTTAATCAACAGCGGGCGCGCGGAGCTTGGCCCAGACGATCGGAGGAACATTAGTCAAATCATCTTCCACAATGCCGCCGTCGATCGTCAAGCATTCTGGGGACGCACACTCGGTGCGGGTGTGGAGTTCTCAAAGTCTGAGGACACCGAATTCATGCACCATGCGATTGGTCCAGACGGCAATGGCGGCTTAATACCTATCTTGAACCGATACCTTCCGGGGATGCAGGATGTCGTGCGGGAACTTAGCGAATCGCGGAGGGTGGAGGGCAGACGCATTAAAGAACTTCTACGGCTAGATAATTATCAATGAGAGCAGTGGAACCTAATGGTGATAAACCGCTACCTTCCGCCTAACCATTGGGTAGAGCGGCCGGCCGCCTCGTTTGGGTGGACGGTTGAAGCGGCCGCCGCTCACCCCCTGCGTTATGCGGCCATCAAAGCAACAAGAGTTATAAGTTCGGTAAATGGCCAGAGTCGCACTTGAATTCCCCGCAAGTTGGGCTTACACTGGCCCAACATACCTCTATATATCATGCGTCCAACCTTGGCTTGCGCGCTTATCCTTCTGGCCGTCCAGAGCAGCATTTCACAGGCGACGGAACCGCCGCCTGCGCGGCAGCGGCAAACCACATATCCATTTTCCGCGTCCGGTGGCGGGCTCACTGATCTTCAGGTTTCGCCCTCGGGCTCCGCCTATGTCGCGGGAGTAACCAGTACGCAGGGGCCCTTCATCAGCCGTGTCGGACCGGACGGGTCGCTCTCCTGGTTAATCTACGAGTCGGGCTCGCCGCTTGCGGCCGGTTTCCAGGGAGGGTTGTCCGTCGATTCGGACGATAACGTCTACCGCATCTATACCGATTACACGAGCATTTTCGGAGAGATCGTCGTAGTCAAGTATTCATCGGCGGGCGTGCGTCTCCAAGAGACGCGCCCGGCATCGTCGAATCCAGGCTCCGCCATCATAGCCAACGGTCTCACGCTGGACCCCGCTCGAGGAAACCTCTATGCCAGCATGGATTTTCTCGACACCAATTTCGAAACGGCGGTCCTGGTCGTACAGCTCAACTTGAATTTGGTCGAAAGCGCTCGCAATGTCTATCGCGGGCAGACCCCGGGCATTCCGGAAAGCTCCCTCGGGGCCCATGTCGTAGGAGGCATACACATCTCTGCGTCCGGCAAGGCAAGCGTATCGGTCCGGGAGCAGGATCAAGCGACCGGATATGTTCAAACTCGGTCGCTATTTCTGCGGTATGACACCGGGCTCGTGAATAGGGTCGAAGAATTTCTGCCGCCGTCCGTACTCCTCGGCACGACACAGTCGGAGCCGGTCGGGGGCATGTTTGGCGTCATCTTCCCCAGTGTTCCAACCTTTCCTCCTTCTTTTCCAGTTTATCAGCAAGTCGCCCCGACCTTCGGTCCGCAGCGCCCGGCGCCGGGCGGCTTGATCGGGGTCGGTCCTCAAGCTGAGACCTATTGGAGGCGCGGATCGCGCCAGATTCAGAAAATTGCCGCGTCCGGAAACACTGTCTGGAGTACACCAATAGTGACGGATGCGGGGAAGGACGAGGCCGAGTATGCCCGCGTCAGCAACTCCGCTCTTTTCCTGGCCGGGGGCTTCATCGCTTCAGGCCAACGTCGCGTCTATCTCGACCGGTATGGACAGGCGACGGACTCTCTTTCGGTCGTGTTAGAGCCCGCCGGCGTGGCCCCGGGCGCCAAGACGCAAGTGCAGGTGACTTTGAAGGACTCGCAAGGCAATCCCGTCGCCGACAGGGACGTGACCTTCGCGGCGGAGCCGGTGGCAAACTCAGGCGGGCACGACCACGGCGGCAGCCGGCCCGCGGGGGCGTTCTCTGGAAGCAACATTCTGTTTTCGAGCCCGCCGCATGGGCGGACGGGGCCTGACGGCAAGCTGGCCGCGATCTATACCGCCAGCAAGTTCGGCGGGCAAGAAAAAATCATAGTTCACGTGACAACGGCACCCAGCATCTCGACGTCGACGCTGCTGGAAGTAAAAGTACCCGGACTCGTACTGCTGCCGGGCTCGGCAAACTACGGAAAGGTCGGAGGGACGAGCTTCCACCTGGGTCCTCCGGACAGCGCCGTCGATCACAATCACTACGGCGCTACGGATGTGATTTCAATCCTACCGTCAATTGCAATTGATTACGCCGCCCGTTTCCCATCCCGATCGGTCATTCAATACAACGATATCAGCTTGCCGTCGGGGGGCCTGTTCGATGTCGGAGGGCAATGGCTACCTCCGCATGATACCCACAGAACTGGAAGAGAAGTGGACATTCGATCGAGCCCCCCGCATGCGAATGCGGTTCCAAGCAGGGGGCGAGACTTTATCAAGTTCAGTGAAATCGTCATGAGATGGGCCGAGAACGCGCGTATTGAGGTTCACTCGAGAGGAACTCCCCATGAGCATATTCATATCTATTTCTAAGCGCATCACTTCGGTGATCGCTATATGTATGATCGCGCCGATATATAGCCTGGCGTTCACAATAAATCTCGACTCGGCGACGGGGAATTACATGATCACCTACCAAAGCGAGATGCTGGGCAGAGAGGTGCAGGCCGTATTCGAGCCGCCGACAAAAATAAAGCCTGCTGTCACCCCAGATATCAGGTTCGACGGAAAGTTCATCTATTCCTACAGCCTCATCAATGCATCCTCTGCACGCCAGGATCTTGTTGTTTTTCGTTTGCCTATCGTTAGCACTCCAACAGTCGTCCAGAATCCCTCGGGCTGGACCTCACTCGGGCCAACCCCAGTAAATCGAATCATCACATGGGTGTCAGAAGACGATACCATCAAACCCGATTCTCAGTTGAGCGGCTTCTCCATTCAAACCTCCGAACTTCCAGGCATAGTAGCTCTGAAGTTCGAGGGGCTTGCAGACCCCCTCGCTTACCCGGATGAACCCCCAGCCGATGTGGGCTACGCGGGTCTTGCGCTGAAAAGAGAAGATCGAAACAGCTTCGTGACCCTATTTAGCGTTGGACCCAGCACTTTTGTTTATAGCGACCCTGGGCTCGCCATTGATCGTCTTGTGGCCTTTAAGCATGAATCCGTCTCCCGCGGCTGGATATTCGGGCCAGGCTCCGAGGGGATCGTCAAAAGCCTCGACGCGAAGCTGGACGCCGCCAAGGCCGCAGTAGCCCGCGGTCAGAACAGCGCCGCCAAAAATCAACTGAACTCGTTCATCAACGAGTTGACGGCTCAGCGCAACAAGAAACTCAACGACACCGCCTTCTTGCTGCTGAAGACAAATGCGGAATTCATCATTGGGAAGCTCGGGCCATGAGAAATTTATTTGTCGTCATGCTATTCTTCTCGTCTCCGGCTCAAGCGGGGGTGCTTGAACGCATGTACGAGATATACAGCTCCACCAGCACCCCAGCGGCGTGGAAACTACGGATGCGCGAAGAGATGCTGCGGTATAGCCGCGCTCTCGAAATATCCGAACCATCCTCAAGCGGTAGCGACTCCATCACGGCGGCAGCAACGGAAGTTATCAAGCCCGCGAGTTTGAGCGCGGTGAAGGCTGCTGCTTTCGCCGTGCCGGAGACGCCTACCACGGTGCGGCTGACCGACGGCACTGGCGTTAGTCTGCCGAAAGGCGCGCTGCGCGCAGACGCGATGATCACGGTCGAGACGGTGCCCGAGACGCCGGCCTCGCCGACGGCCCGCGGCCGCGCGGAGATGAAGCTCGCGGCCGTTTCCGAGGCCGTCGAATTCGGGCCATCCGGCGCGAGCTTTCGGGCTCCCGTCCAGATCGCGTTGGCTTACGATACCGCCGTCGTCCGGGCGAAAAATGTCAAAGCACGAGACCTTAAGGTTCATTATTGGAATGAATCCACGCAGGCCTGGGAGCCAGTGCCGTCGACCGTAGACGAATCGGCGCGTCTGGTGCGGGCGCAGATCGCCCACTTCTCTCTGTATCAGGCGATGGGGTCGGGCGACATCGGCGTGCTGGCAACAGGAGCCTACGGATTGGTCGATGTCTACGCTTTCCCCAATCCAGCGCGCGACCGGACGGTCACATTCCGCGTCCAGGTCGGCAATGCGGACTCTGTATCGGTGAGGATTTACGATGTGACGGGACGAAAGATTCATGAGACAAGTTCATCCAGTTCCGCCATCGTGGACGACGGCAACGGCAAAGGCGCTCAACCTACCTACGATATGACTTGGGACACGAGCGGCGTCGGCAGTGGGGTCTATACCTTTATTGCGACGGCAAACCGGGCCGGTGAATCTGATATCAAGGTCGCCAAAAAGGTAGCGGTGATACGTTGAAACCGATTCTCTTCGCCCTATTTATGGCCGGCCCTGCCCTCGGGGCGGAAACCGCGTCGTTCCTCGACATCGGCGTGGGTGCGCGCGCTCTAGGCATGGGCGGAGCGTACACCGCGCTGGCAGACGACGCCAACGCACTTTACTGGAACCCGGCCGGCCTGTCCAAGCTCGAAAAACGCGAATTCACGGCCAGCCACGCCGAGTTGCTTGAGAGCACGCGGCTCGACTTCCTGGCCTACGCCCACCCGACCAGTCGGGGGACGTTCGTAGCAGGCATGACGTATCTCAGCCACGGCAAGATCGACGGCCGCGACAGCCAGGGACGTCCCACGGCGGGCTTTGACGCGTCGGACACGGCTGTAAGCGCAGGGTATGCCCGTAAACTGGATTTCGCACAAGTCGGCGCGAGTTTCAAGTACATCCGTAGCCACATCGGCTCGACCGAGGCCCAAACGGTCGCGGCGGACATCGGTGCCAGGCGCGAACTGGGAGGCCTCACCGTGGGCGCGGCGCTTCGCAACCTCGGTCCCGGTCTTAAATTCCAGGACCAACGCAACGATCTGCCACTGAGACTTGCCGCGGGAGCGGCCTATAAGTTCGTCGGCGGCCACGCCGCGGCGGCCGAGTTGGTTAACGGCCCGCGCGGCGCGGGAACGAACGCCTCCTTCGGGGGCGAGTACCAGGCCGTCAAGAGTTTTTACCTGCGCACGGGCTACACGACGCAGACGGCGATCACCGGCGGCTCGGGTTTCGACGCGGCGCGCGGCCTGACGATGGGGCTGGGCTTGCGCAACGAAAAGTGGAGCCTTGACTACGCGGTGCTCCCCTCCGGCGAACTTGGACGCTCGCACAGATTCAGCCTGGCGACTCGTTTTTGATGTGCCAGTTCAATGCCCTATTCACTCGCGCCCGCCGGTTCGCGCGATACGAAAACAAATAGAACTATTGCCGCATAACCATGCGCTTCTGCCGCCAGCGGCCTCGGGTGGGGATGGACTTTGGATAGCCGCTGCGGCAGAGCGTGGCGTTATTCACAGCGGCACCTTCGACTGTTGTCAACAACAGTCGGGACGATGGCTGGGGATATCATCAAAAGGGAGGACTGATCATGGATGTCCGCACCGTCGGGGCGTGGACCGTAGGAGCTCTCGCGGGGCTCGGCGTTGCCCTGTACATCCGGAAGAAGAACGCCGCGCCGGAGGACCCCGAGGAGAAGCTGAGAGAGCTGATCGGCCCTCAGGGCATGGCCCTGCGCGACAAGAACCGCGAGGCCGCCGACGAGAAGTGGGACGCGGAGCTGCTGGCGTCGGTGGAGGGCTCGATCAGGAAGCTTCGCGAGGCGGGGGACGCCGCCGGCGCGGAGAAGCTGGAGGCGTACGCCGAGACGCTCAGGGCCCAAAGGAAGTAGACCCCGACTATAGCGACCGTCATGGCGGGCCACCGACCGCCGCCTTACACTTCTTATATGTGGCGCCGAAGGCTGACTTTCGGTGGCTTTCTGATCGGGGTCGCCCTCGGAGGGTGGCTCCTGAACGCGCCGCCCGGCCATGAGGGCTTTCTCACCTTGCTCGCGGCGTATTCCGCGACGCCCCTGCTGGTCCTGATGAGCCCCGTGCTGTTCCTGCTCGCGGCCGTGGGCGTGAGCGTCAATCACGCCGCGTCGGCGGTGGTCACCTGGACCTTGCTGGGGTTCCTGGCGAGCCTGGCGGCGGGGAAGCTGGCTCCGGGACGAAGGGCCGCGCGCTAGCGCTCGACGCGCATCTTCTCGCCGTCGGACACGATGCGGATCTCCGCGCGCACCAATTCCTTGCCGTTCTTGGCGTTCTCGGTGACGATGGAGACGACGACCGGGTCGCCGGCGGCGATGCCCGCCGCGTCGCAGGCCCAGTACAGCTTGCCCTCGGTGGTCAGCGCGTCGGATCCATGGACGACGGTCTCATGCGTGACCTCGGACCAGGTCTTGAGGTTGCCGCGGGAGGCGTGCCAGCGGTAGCGGACCGAGACGCCCGGAGGCGGTTCGGAGGCGGGGGTCAACCCAATGCCTATCGTAGAAGACATGCCCGGCAGGCAGGCGCCGGGGTCGGCGACATAGCTCATCTTGGTCGGGACCTCGCTGCAGGCCGTGAGGAGGACGGCAAGAGCGAGGAGCCTCACGACGCGGAGGCTTGGATCTCGGAGAGGTCGGCCACGCGGCGGAAGGCGCGCACGAGCTTGCTCAGCAGCGCCAGGCGCTGCTTCTTGAGGGCCTCGTCGTCGACCATGACCATGACCTTCTCGAAGAACTGGTCGAGGTGCGGCTTGACCGAGACGAGGGTCTTGAGGCCGCCCTCGAAGTCGCCGCGCACGATGCGGTCGTTGGCCGAGCCCTCGGCCGCGACGAGCGCGTCGTAGAGGTCGTAGTCGGCCTGGTCGCGCAGGAGGGCGCGCTCGGGCGGAGCGGAGTCGGAGATCTTGGCCTGCTTGAGGATGTTCGAGGCGCGCTTGAACGCGGCCGCCAGCGGCTCGAAGGCGGGGTCGCGGCGCACCGCGCGCAGGGCGGCGAGGCGCAGGAAGGCGTTGGGCAGGTTCGAGAGCGCGCCCGACTGGATGGAGCGGACCTCGTCGACGGCGAAGTTCATCTCTTCGAAGAGCGACTGGGCGCGGCCCCAGACGAATTCGCTGAGCTGGGCCGCGAGCTTCGCGGGCTCCGGCACGGCGACGGGCTGAAGGGAGATGGCGTGGGCGATGGCCGCGTCGAGGTCGAGCGGGAGCTGCTTTTCGAGGACGATGCGCACCGCGCCCAGGGCCTGGCGGCGCAAGGCGTACGGGTCGGCGGAGCCGGTGGGGATCATGCCCGCGGCGAAGCAGCCCGCGAGGCTGTCGAGCTTGCCCGATAATGATACGACCGCCCCTTCGGCGGTCGTCGGGGCGGGGGATTTCGCGGCGACGGGGAAGTAGAACTGCTCGACGGCGAGCGCGACCTTCTCGGACTCGCCGTCTTTTCGGGCGTACACCCCGCCCATGTGTCCCTGGAGCTCGGGGAATTCCTTGACGACGTCGGTGACGAGGTCGGCGTAGACGAGCTTGGCGGCGCGGGCGACGGCCTGCTCGTCGACATGCGCGGTCTGGCGGAGGCGTTCGCCGATCCACGCCGCGATGGATTCCACGCGGGCGGCCTTCTGGGCCATGGAGCCGAGGGCTTTCTGATAGGTGACGCGCTCGAGCTGGGGCAGCTTGCTCGCGAGGGTGGAGGCGGAGTCGCGGCCGACGAAGAAGGCCGCGTCGTTGAAACGCGCCTCCAGGACGCGCTGATAGCCCTCGCGCACCAGCTCGTTGCCGGAGGAGAGGCCGTCGCGCACGCCCACGAAGAAGGGATGGAGGAGGCCGTCCTTGGTGACGACGGGGAAGAACTTGAGCTGTTTTTTCATGACCAGCTTGAGGAGCTCCGCGGGCAGGACCATGTGAGCGTCGCGAAGCTTGCCCAGCACCGGCACGGGATGCTCGACCATGAAGACGGTCTCGTCGATGAGCGCTTCGTCCGGCTCGGTCACGCCGCCGGTGGACTTGGTGGCCTGAGCGAGGCACTTGAGGAGGTACTCGCGGCGTTCCGCCGGGTCGGCGATGACGAGGCCCTGGCGCAGGACCGCGGCATGCTTCGCGGGATCCTTGAGGAGGACCGGCTGCTTGGCCAGAACAGGATGGCCGTGCACCGAACGACCGGATTTAACGCCGGCGACGGTGACGGGGACGACCTTGTCGCCGAGCATGGCGGTGATGGCGCGCAGGGGGCGGCCGAACTTGAAGCCGCTCTCCTCCCAGGTCATGAACTTGGGGAACTGCAGGGACTTCATCAGCTCGGGGATCATGGCCGAGAAAAGCGCGGAGGCGGATTCGCCCTTGGTGTGGACCTCGGCGTAGAGGACGCCGTTGTCGGGGATGAGGGCCGCGGGGTCGAGGCCGTACTTGCGCGCGAACCCCTCGAGAGCGGGCGCGGGGGCGCCGACCTTGGGGCCTTTGAAGCGCTCGGTCTTGTCGTTGCCCTTGGCGGCGACGCCCTTGACGGTCAAGACGAGGTGGCGCAAGGTGCCCGAGACGGCGATGTCGCCGTGGTCGATCTTGCCCGCGAGCCACTTGGCCGCGTTGAGCTTGAGCTGGTCGAGCGCGGGCGGGACGAAGCGCGCGGGGAACGGCTCGGTGTGGATGTCGAGGAGAAAATCGTTTTGCTTTATCTTTTTGGCCATGTTATTTCGCCGCCGCCGGTTCTTTCGGCGTGTTCTTCTCGATGTACAGCTCCATCACCTTTCTCGCCAGGTTGCGGATGCGCCCGATGTAATGCGCCCGCTCGGTGACCGAGATCGCCCCGCGAGCCTCGAGCGTGTTGAAGAGGTGAGACGCCCTCACCACGCAGTCGTACGCCGGGATCGGGTCGCCGAAGCCCGCGAGGCGCACGCCCTCGGCTTCCCACTCGTTGAAATGACGGGAGAGGAGCGCCACGTCCGCCGTTTCGAAGGAGTAGCGCGACAGCTCGCGCTCCTGCGGCTTGTGCAGGTCGCCGTAGGTCAGGCCGCCGCCGTAGTCGAGGTCGTACACGGAGTTCTTGTTCTGCAGGTACATCGCGATGCGCTCGAGGCCGTACGTGAGCTCGACGGAGACGGGTGAGAGGGGCATGGAGCCCATCTGCTGGAAGTAGGTGAACTGCGTGATCTCCATGCCGTCGAGCCACACCTCCCAGCCTACGCCCGAAGCCCCAAGAGTGGGGGACTCCCAGTCGTCCTCGATCCAGCGCAGGTCGTGCTTCTTGGGGTCGAGGCCGATGGCCTTGAGCGATTTCTGATAGGTGTCGGTGATCCCGGCCGGGACGGGCTTCATGATGACCTGGAACTGGTAGTACTTGCCGAGGCGGTTGGGGTTCTCGCCGTAGCGGCCGTCGGCGGGACGGCGGCAGGGTTCGATGTAGGCGTAGCGGGCGGGCGCGCTCGTGAGCGCGCCGAAGAAGGTGGCGGGGTTGAAGGTGCCGGCGCCTTTTTCCAGGTCGTAGGGCTGGACGACGGCGCAGCCCTGCTTGGACCAGAAATCCTGAAGCTCGAGAACGATCTCTTGAAAGGTCATCACGCGGGAACTCCCTGAGGGGCGGTCTGGGTCATGGCGTCACGGAACTCGAAGGCGCGCAGGCGGCGGCCGGCGTGCGCGGCGAGGTGCTCGTCGAGCAAGCGCCGCGCGGACTCGGCGGCGTTCTCGTCGTAGGGCAAAGCGGCCAGCGCGGCCGGCTCCGTGTCGTGGAGGGCGGCCCACACGGCGCGGGCGGGCGCGGGAGCGCGCTCGCGAAGCGAGATGCCGAGCATGTCGGCCAGCCTGAGCCCGAAGGAAGGCACGAGCCAGCGGCTCGGGGCGGTGTCGAGGGCGGCGAGGACCTCGCAGAGGAGACGGTACTTCTCGGGGCCCGGCTGATGGTCGGGCGTGAGGCGGTCGACCATCTCGAGGCAGGCGAGCGCGTCGAAGGTGCGGCCCAGGTCCATGCGCCAGCCGGGGAAGCTCGAGATCAAGCGGCCGCCGACGGCCTTGGCGAACTCGGAGCGCGCGGAGAGGTGGAGGCGGTACTCGCCCCACACGCCGGGCTCGGTCAGCGCCTTCATCTTGCCCTTGGGACGGTTGACGCCGACGAAACGGCAGGGGACCTTGCCGAACTGCTCGGTGAAGACGGTGCACAGGCGGTCGTACTCGCCGAAGGCGCGGCGGGAGAGGACGACGCCGGGCGCGTTGACGATCACTTGGCGAGCCCCTTGCGCAGGAGCGAGGCCTCGCGGCGGGTCGGGGCGCGGAAGAGGTCGCGGGCGCCGAGCGGGGCGTCCTCGAGGTAGGGCGCCAGGCAGTCGACAGACGAGGCCTGATAGGCCTCCCATCTGGCGGCCGCGGTCAGCGCCTTCGCGGCGGCGGCGACGGCGGCCGGCGGCAGGAGGCGCCAGCACGCGGCGCGTTCGAGCGGCGTCAGCGCGGGCCAGAGCCTGGCCAGGCGCGAGGGGGAGGCGGCGAGCGAGTCCTTGAGCTCGGAGAACGCGCGGCGCTCCAGGGCGGAGCGCGTCGAGGCCGGGGTCAGGATTTCGGGCACGCGGAGATTATAACTATCATTGAGGACGGTCACGACCGCGCACAGTGCTACAATCCTCGCCCATGAGGATCTCGAGCTGGGCGCTGGCGGCGGCGGGGCTGGCTCCGCTGTTCGCCGCGTGGCCGGGAGCCGCCTCGCCGTACGTGCTCCCTAAGCTGTTCGTCCTGGCTCTCGCGGCCGCCGCGGCGGGCCTCGGCGCCCTCTCTTCTCCCGTCGCGGCCGGGAAGCCGAAGGCCAAGGCCCCCGCGAAGCCCGACATCCTGCGACCGTTGGCGTTCTGCCTCGGAGCGGCGGTCCTCTCGAGCGTCTTCTCTCAGGCGCCGGCGGTGAGCCTGCTCGGCGAGTATTCGGCGCGCGGGCAAGGGCTGCTGACCTTGGGACTGTGCGCCGCCGTCGCGGCGCTCGCCTCGGGCGCCGGTCCCGCCTTCGCGCGCATAGCGCTCCTCGCGGGCGCGGGGGCGGGAGCGGCGCTGTCCGCCTACGGCCTGCTCCAGCTCGCGGGCCTCGATCCCGTCGTCAACGCCGTGGGCGGGATCTCCTACGGGCGGATCGGCTCCCTGACGGGAAGCCCGATCGGCCTGGGCGCGAGCCTCGCCATGCTCCTGCCGCTGCAGCTGCGCGTGGCCCTCGACGGGGAGAGCCCGCGGCTCAAGCTCGGAGGCTGGGCCTGCGCCGCGCTCTCCGTCGCGGGGCTGGCCTTCACCTGGTCCCGCGGAGCGTGGCTCGCGGCCGCGGCCGGCGCCGCGTGCTATCTGCTGTGGACCGGGCGGGTGCGCGCGTCGAGGACCGCCGCGGCCCTCGCGGCGGGCGCCGTCCTGGCCGCCGCGCTCGCCTTCAGCCTGGGGCGCGCCCGGCCCACGGACAGGGCCGACCAGGGGCGCGTCGCCGTTTGGCGCTCCGCGCTGAGCGTGTTCGCCGCCCACCCTCTGCTCGGCTCCGGCCCCGACACCTTCGCGCTCATGCTCGGCCGCCACAAGACCGAGGGCTTCGTGCGCGCGTACGGAGAGAGCGGGGGGCAGGCGCACGCGCACAACGACCTGCTGCACGCGCTGGCGACGACGGGGCTCGTCGGCCTCGCGGCCTACGCCTGGCTCCTGCTCGCGGCCTGGCGGCGCCTGAGGAACGGCCTGCGCGACGAGGTCGCCCGTGCCGGCGCGGCGGCCGCGGGAGCCGGCCTCGCGGCGGCGTTCCTCGTCGCCAAGGTCAATCCGCTCCCGCTCGACGCCCTCGCCCTCGCGGCCCTGCTCCTCGGCCTGCTCGACCCGGGGGGAGAGCGGCCTCGCGGCGCGACGCGCGCGGCGGCGGCCTTCTCCGCGGCGGCCCTCGTCGCCGCGGGCGGCCTGCTGCTCGCCGACCGCCGGGCCTTCCTCGGCATGGCCGCGCAGCACGCGGGCCGGCTCGACGAAGCCCGCGCGGGCTACGAGGCCGCGACGCGCCTGAACCCCGCCGAGCAGAGCTACGGCCTTTGGCTCGTCGGCGCGATCCGCGAGCAGGCCCGCGCGGAGGCCGATCCCGCGCGGCGCCTGTCCCTGGGGCGCGACGCGGTGGCGGCAGCGCGGGCGCTGGCGCGCTGGAGCCCGCTCGACGCCCGCGCCCTTCACGCCCTCGGGGGGTCGCTCGCCGCGCTCGCCCTGCAGGGCGGACCCGACGGGATGGCCGAGGCGGCGGAGGTCCTCGGCCGCGGGGCGCGCGCCGATTGGAGCTATCGCGCCTTGCTCGAGACGCGGCTCGTCGTCGCGAACCTAAGGAAGGACGCCTTCGCCAAGAGCGACACCGAAGGACGCCTCGCGCGCCTAGACCGGCTCGCGCGGCGCTAGCGCCCGAGCCGGATCGGAGGCTCGGGGACGAGGGGGACGCGCGCCTCGGGCAGGCCGCCGGGCCCGAAGGCGTCGGTGGACGGCTCGAGCTCGCGGCGGATGCGCAGCGGGTTCAGGAAGACGTCGGGGCGCTCCTCGGTGATCTCGAAGACGCCGGGCACGCCGGCGAAGGAGCCGCGCAGGTCCTCGGGGCGGCCGAGCAGGGCGAGGACGTAGCGGCCCGGTCCCAGGCCGTCGAAGTAGAACTTGCCGTCCTGGTCCGGCACGCGCGAGCCCGAGAGCCAGTAATGGGTCGTCTGCGTGGCCGAGCTGCGCCACACCGCGAACAGGCCGACGCGCAGGCCGATCGCGCCGCGCTCGTCGAGCAGGGCCGTGCCCTCGACGCGGCCCTCGCGCAGGTCGGCGAACTCCCCGACCTCGATGCGCTTGTCGCTGACGGCCCACAGCCCGTCGAGGCGCAGCAGCCACTCGCGGGCGTTCACCTCGTCGCCGAAGCGCGCGTAGGCGGCGGAGAAGCCCTCGAAGATGCGCTGGGCGTCGGAGGCCTTCTCGAAGCCCTCGACGCGGCGGCCGGTCGCGGCCGACAGGCGCTCGAGCTTGGCGTAGCGCTCGGCGGTCACGGGCCCGGCGCGCAGGAGCTCCAGGGCGCGCAGGTAGTCGGGGTGGACGCGCCCGGGGACCGAGATCATCATCGCGTCGAGCGCGCGCTCCTCGTCCCACCACTGCAGGCGGCCCAGGCGCACGGCCGCGAGCGCCTCCGAGGCGAACACGCCGCGGTAGCCGGACTTCTCGAGGAAGGACGCGATGCGGTCGATGCTGTCCTGCGACAGGTCCGTCGTCTCCGAGGACATGCGGCGCGAGTCGACGTGGTAGGAGCGGTTGCGCGTCGGATACAGCCAGGCGACGGCGAGCGTGCGCGCGTCGCGGTTCGTCGGCACGCCCGCGGCCTCGGCCAAGGTGCGAGGGCCGAAGCCCCAGACGCGGGAGAGCGCGGCGTCGGCGCCGAAGGTCGCCAGACCCCAGGCGGCGACGAGCGCGACCGCGATCCGGCGGGACCAGGGCCGCAGGTCCTCGCGCGCCAGGGCGGCGGCGAGCGCCGCGCAGGAGACGGCGAGGGCCGCCGTGAGGAAGAGGTTCAGGACGAGGCCGAGGAAGACGCCGCCGCACAGCTCGACGGCGCGCGCGAGCAGCGGCCAGCGCGAGGCGCACCAGCCGATCGCCGAGGCGATGAGCCCGAAGGCCGCGCCGGGCAGGAGGCCCTGGCGGCCGCGCGCCGCGCCAAAGGCCGCCGCCCCGAGCGCCACGCTCCCGAGCTGAAGGGCCAGCGCGTCGGCGGCGGCGAGCTCGAGGGGGAACGCGTCGGGGAACAGGCGCACCGTCTCGGTCCAGCCGAGGCAAACCCACGACAATGAACCGAACAAAAAGAGGCGCACGATCCACGGCGCATTAGACGAACGCTTCGAATCGAAAACGGCGAAAAAAGCGACGGTCAATGCCGCCGCGACGACGAGGCGTTCGATGTTATTCCTCGTCCTGCTGGAGCTTCGCCAGTATGCCGAAGTCCTCGAGCGTGGTCACATCGCCGCGCACCGCGCCGCCGGCCGCGATCTCGCGCAGCAGGCGGCGCATGATCTTTCCGGAGCGCGTCTTGGGCAGGGAGTCCGTGAAGCGGATCTCCGCCGGGCGCGCGATCGAGCCGATCGCCTTGGCCACGAACTCGCGCAGCAGCTCCTTGAGCTCGGGGCTCGGAATCTTGCCGCCCTTGAGCGTGACGAACGCGACGACCGCCTGGCCGTGCAGCTCGTCGGGCCGGCCCACGACGGCCGACTCCGCGACGAACGGGTGGCCGACGAGCGCCGACTCGATCTCCGAGGTGGACAGCCGGTGGCCGGAGACGTTGAGCACGTCGTCGATGCGGCC
>Ga0255338_1003589_pt1 | contig 18192 bp, 18 predicted proteins | sample MeOH1_35cm_T4_19_FD_203715 | JGI IMG/M metagenome (GOLD analysis project Ga0255338, IMG submission 203715) | Sandy soil microbial communities from University of British Columbia, Vancouver, Canada - MeOH1_35cm_T4_195 | ecosystem: Engineered > Artificial ecosystem > Sand microcosm > Unclassified ...
CTCGGACAGCGGGTTGGTCTGGTCCATGAACTGCGACAGCTGCGACGCGCCGAAGAACTCCTTCAGGGCCGCGGAAATCGGCTTGGAGTTGATCAGGTCGTGCGGCATCAGCGGCTCTTGTTCCGCCTGGCCCAGGCGCTCCTTCACGGCCTTCTCGATGCGCGCCAGGCCGGTGCGGTACTGGTTCTCGGCCAGTTCGCCGACGCAGCGCACGCGGCGGTTGCCCAGGTGGTCGATGTCGTCGACTTCGCCGCGGCCGTTGCGCAGGTCGACTAGGATCTTCACCACGGCCAGGATGTCGTCGTTGGTCAGCACCATGGGGCCCGTGCCCTCTTCGCGGCCGACCTTGGCGTTGAACTTCATGCGGCCCACGCGCGACAGGTCGTAGGTGTCCGGGTTGTAGAACAGGCGCTGGAACAGGGCCTGCACCGCATCCTCGGTCGGCGGCTCGCCGGGGCGCATCATGCGGTAGATGGCCACGCGGGCGGCGAACTCGTCGGCCGTCTCGTCGATGCGCAGCGTCTGCGACATGTACGGGCCCTGGTCCAGCTCGTTGGTGTAGATCGCCTGGATTTCCTGGATGCCGGCGGCGCGCAGCTTCTTCAGCAGCGCCTCGGTCAGCTCGTCGTTGGCCTTGGCGATGATCTCGCCCGTGTCCGGGTCGATGATGTTGCGGGCGACGACGCGGCCGACCAGGTAGTCCTCGGGCACGCTGATGTGCGTGGTGCCGGTCTGTTCCAGCTCGCGGGTGTGGCGGGCCGTGACGCGCTTGTCCTTGGGCACGACGACCTTGCCGGACTTGTCGGTGATGTCGAAGCGGGCCACTTCGCCGCGCACGCGCTCGGGCACGAACTCCAGCTGCGCGCCGGTGTCCATCAGGCGGAAGTTGTCGTTGACGAAGAAGTTCGCCAGGATGGTTTCCGGCGTCAGGCCGATGGCCTTGAGCAGGATGGTGACCGGCATCTTGCGGCGGCGGTCGACGCGGAAGTACAGCACGTCCTTCGGGTCGAACTCGAAGTCGAGCCAGGAGCCGCGGTAGGGGATGATGCGGGCGGAGAACAGCAGCTTGCCCGAGCTGTGCGTCTTGCCCTTGTCGTGCTCGAAGAACACGCCCGGCGAGCGGTGCAGCTGCGAGACGATCACGCGCTCGGTGCCGTTGATGATGAACGAGCCCTTGTCCGTCATGAGCGGCACTTCGCCCATGTAGACCTCCTGCTCCTTCACCTCCTTCACGACCTTGGAGCCCGGGGTGGAGGACTCGCGGTCATAGATGATCAGCTGCACCTTCGCGCGCACGGCGGAGGCGTAGGTCAGGCCGCGGGTCTGGCATTCGCGCACGTCGAACGCCGGCTTGGCCAGGTTGTACTCGATGAACTTCATCTCCACGAACCCGTTGTGCGAGACGATCGGGAAGGCGGAGTCGAACGCAGCCTGCAGACCTTCGATGGTCCGTTTCTGGGGCGGGAGGTCGGCTTGGAGGAAGGCGGTGTACGCGTCCTTCTGCATCTGCAGGAGGTACGGCACTTCGAGCACGCTGTCGCGCTTGCCGAAACTCTTGCGGATGCGTTTGCGTTCGGTATAGGAATAGGCCATGAGTTCTCCGGGCTATCAAGCTCTTGGCAACTGGCGCGCCCCCACACCAGCGAAGGGGTGGGCGGCGTTCTTGGCGGGGTGGCCACTACCACCCTTGGCGGACGGCCCGGCGTTGCACCAGGCCCGAACCAAGCAGTTCTCTGCAGTCGGATCAAAGAACACTAGGAAACCGGTTGGAGCGTCGTGCCCGCTGTTCGTTCGGCACAACAAGCAACCACCTTCCTGCTGCTCTCTACAAGCGGCAAAGGCTGGAGGCCTTTTCATCGGCCTCCAGCCTTCCGAGGCGAACCGGATTACTTCAGTTCGACCTTGGCGCCGGCGTCTTCCAGCTTCTTCTTGGCAGCTTCGGCGTCGGCCTTGTTCATGCCTTCCTTGACGGGCTTCGGAGCGCCGTCGACCAGGTCCTTGGCTTCCTTCAGGCCCAGGCCGGTGAGCTCGCGCACGGCCTTGATGACGCCCACCTTCTGCGCGCCGGCTTCCAGCAGCTGCACGGTGAACTCGGTCTTCTCTTCAACGGGGGCGGCAGCGGCGGCACCACCACCGGCGGCCGGGGCGGCCATCGCGGCGGCGGACACGCCGAACTTCTCTTCGATGGCCTTGACCAGGTCGTTGAGTTCCATGACGGACATGCTGTCCAGCGCGGTCAGGAACTCGTCTTTGTTGAATGCCATTTTGAACTTTCCGAAATAAGTTGGTGATCCGTAGGGCTGCTGCGACCGCCGCGTCTGCGGCGGCACCGCTGGGGTCCGTGCCGCCGCTTACGCGGCGGCGGGTTCGGCGGCAGCGCCTTCTTCCTTCTTCTTCGCCAGGGCGCCCAGCACCACGGCGGTGCGCGAGATGGGCGACATCAGCAGGCCGCAAAGCTGCGCCAGCAGCACTTCCTTGGAGGGAATGCTGGCCAGCTGCTTCACGCCGTTGACGTCCAGGGCCTTGCCCGCGAACGCGCCGCCGCGAATGACCAGCTTGTCGTTGGTCTTCGCGAAGTCGGCCACCACCTTGGCGGCGGCCACAGCGTCCACGGAGAAGCCGTAGATCAGCGGGCCGGTCATCTGGTCACCGATCACTTCGAACTGGCTGCCCGCAACGGCGCGGCGGGCCAGGGTGTTCTTCAGAACACTCAGGTCCACGCCAGCGCCGCGCGCGGCCACGCGCAGCTTCGTCATGTCGGCGACCGTGATGCCGCGGTATTCCGCCATCACCAGCGTTTGAGCTTTAGCGGCGAGAGCGGTCACTTCACTGACGACCGCTTCCTTCTCACTGCGATTCAGACTCAAGGTCTACTCCTTCAATTGCGCTTGGGGTTGCCCCGTTGCGCGCCCTTGTTTCAGCGACCAACTGTCTTCGGAGATCTCTCGAAATCTTTCAGTCAGCGGGATCGCCATCTGCGTTGGCTGTCTTCCATTAAGGGCATCGCTGCCCGCCAACGGTCTTGGATGGCCCACCGGTTGCCCGATGGCCCACCACACCGGCCGGCTGTCTTTCGACAACCGGCCAATTCAGGTCAAGCCTGGGCCGCAGCCTGGGCGTTGACGGTCTGCAGGTCGACGCGGACACCCAGGCCCATCGTCGAGGACACGGCCACCTTGCGCAGGTAGACGCCCTTGCTGGTGGCCGGCTTGGCCTTGTTCAGCGCCTCGATCAGCGCCACCAGGTTGCCCTGCAGCTTGTCGGATTCGAACGAGCGGCGGCCGATGGTGGCGTGGATGATGCCGGCCTTGTCGGCGCGGAACTGCACCTGGCCCGCCTTGGCGTTCTTCACCGCGGTGGCGACGTCCGGCGTGACGGTGCCGACCTTCGGGTTCGGCATCAGGCCGCGCGGGCCGAGGATCTGGCCCAGCTGGCCGACCACGCGCATCGCGTCCGGCGCGGCGATCACCACGTCGAAAGGCATGTCGCCGGCCTTCACGCGGGCAGCCAGGTCGTCCATGCCGACGATGTCGGCGCCGGCGGCCTTGGCTTCGTCGGCCTTGGCGCCCTGCGCGAACACGGCGACGCGCTTGGTCTTGCCGGTGCCGTTGGGCATCACGACCGCGCCGCGCACGACCTGGTCGGATTTCTTCGGGTCGATGCCCAGCTGCACGGCCACGTCGATGGACTCATCGAACTTGGCGGTGGCGGCTTCCTTGACCATGCCGAGGGCGGCGTTCAGGTCGTACAGCTTGGTGCTGTCCACCTTGCCCTGCAGGGCCTTCTGCTTCTTGGTGAGCTTCGCCATGATTTAGAGGCCCTCCACCGTGACGCCCATGGAGCGGGCGGAGCCAGCCAGGGTCTTGATCGCGGCCTCGATGTTGGCGGCGTTCATGTCCTTCAGCTTGGTCTTGGCGATCTCCTCGAGCTGCGCGCGGGTGATCTTGCCGACCTTGTCGGTGTGCGGCTTGGCCGAACCCTTGTCCAGCTTGATCGCCTTCTTGATCAGCGTCGTGGCCGGCGGGGTCTTGATGATGAAGGTGAAGCTCTTGTCCGCGAACGCGGTGATCACCACCGGCAGCGGCAGACCGGGCTCGACGCCCTGGGTCTGGGCGTTGAACGCCTTGCAGAACTCCATGATGTTCAGGCCGCGCTGGCCCAGCGCCGGGCCGATCGGCGGCGACGGGTTCGCCTTGCCGGCGGGAACTTGCAGCTTGACGAAGCCGACAATCTTCTTTGCCATGTTTCGATTTCCTTGCGGGTGGTAGCGCCTTGCGGCTCCCCGGGGTTAGGGCTCTTCGCTGGGGTTCACTTCGTTCACCGCCAGCCTGCGAATCGCGCCGAGCTGACAAGCGCGATTCGATTCCTCAGGTCTTCTCGACCTGGCTGAATTCGAGTTCCACGGGCGTCGCGCGGCCGAAGATCGTCACCGACACGCGCACCTTGCTCTTCTCGTAGTTGACTTCCTCGACGGTGCCGTTGAAGTCGGTGAACGGGCCGTCCTTGACGCGCACGTACTCGCCCACGGTGAATTCGACCTTGTGGCGCGGCTTCTCCACGCCCTCTTCCATCTGGCCCATGATCTTGGCGACTTCCTCGTCGCTGATCGGGGCCGGGCGGTTCTTGGCGCCGCCGACGAAGCCGGTCACCTTGTTGGTGTGCTTCACCAGGTGCCAGGACTCGTCGTTCATGACCATCTGCACCAGCACGTAGCCGGGGTAGAAGCGGCGCTCCGAGGTGCGCTTCTGGCCGTTCTTGATCTCGACGACCTCCTCGGTGGGCACCAGGATGTCGCCGAACATGTCCTGCATGCCGGCGCGGTTGATGCGCTCCTTGATGTTGCGCTCCACCGCCTTCTCCATGCCGGAGTAGGCGTGCACGACGTACCACTTCAGGTCGGGGTTCTTCGCCTTGGCTTCGGCGCCCGGAACCGGGTTCGCGGCCTGGGTGTTTTCGGTTTCGCTCATTACTTCTTCCAGCCCAGGATCAGGTCGTAGAACACCCACTCGAGGGTCTTGTCGGTCAGCCACAGGAACAGGGCCATGAGCACGACGAAGCCGAACACGTAGGCCGTCATCTGGATCGATTCCTTGCGGGTCGGCCAGACGACCTTCTTGGTCTCCTTGACCGAGTCGCGGCCGAAGGCGATGAATTCCTTGCCGGGCTCGGACGTGAAGAACACCGCCACCGCGGCGACGAGGGCCACGATCAGCGCGCCCCACTGGGCCACCTGGCCCTGCTTGCCCAGGAGGTAGAACGCGGCGAGGCCGGCGAGCACCAGCGCAATGGCGGCACCCACCTTCGCCTTGTCGGCGCCGGTGGTGACGGTTTCAACTTGGGTCGTTGCCATGGAAGGCGATTTCCTGCTTCAAATCTCGGTGCCGTTCAAGACACCGAAGCCCGTCTGACGAGACGGGCTTGGTTTCGGGGCCGCCACTCGGGTGGCAGGGGCAGTAGGAATCGAACCTACAACCTTCGGTTTTGGAGACCGACGCTCTGCCAATTGAGCTATACCCCTCCGTGACCGGTTTTCGGGGAACCCGGCATTATCGCCCATCCCCGATAACCACTTGGAACCAGGCAGTTTCGTGCCCGGCTCCAGGCTGCATTACTCCATGATCTTGGCAACCACGCCGGCGCCGACGGTGCGGCCACCCTCGCGGATGGCGAAGCGCAGGCCTTCTTCCATGGCGATCGGGGCGATCAGCTTGACGGTGATCGTCACGTTGTCGCCGGGCATCACCATTTCCTTGTCCTTCGGCAGCTCGATGGAGCCCGTCACGTCGGTGGTGCGGAAGTAGAACTGCGGCCGGTAGTTGTTGAAGAACGGCGTGTGGCGGCCGCCCTCGTCCTTGCTCAGCACGTACACCTCGGCGGTGAAGTGCGTGTGCGGCTTGATGGAGCCGGGCTTGCACAGCACCTGGCCGCGCTCGACTTCTTCGCGCTTGGTGCCGCGCAGCAGGATGCCCACGTTGTCGCCGGCCTGGCCCTGGTCCAGCAGCTTGCGGAACATTTCCACGCCGGTGCAGGTGGTCTTTTGCGTCACGCGGATGCCCACGATCTCGATTTCCTCGCCGACCTTGACCACGCCGCGCTCGATACGGCCCGTCACCACGGTGCCGCGGCCGGAGATGGAGAACACGTCTTCCACCGGCATCAGGAAGGCGCCGTCGATGGCGCGCTCGGGCGTGGGGATGTAGCTGTCCAGCGCATCGGCCAGTTGCATGATCGAGCCTTCGCCCAGCTCGCCCTTGTCGCCTTCGAGCGCCAGCTTGGCCGAGCCCTTGATGATCGGGGTGTCGTCGCCGGGGAAGTCGTACTTGGACAGCAGCTCGCGCACTTCCATCTCGACGAGTTCCAGCAGTTCGGCGTCGTCCACCATGTCGCACTTGTTCAGGTAGACGATGATGTAGGGCACGCCCACCTGGCGGGCCAGCAGGATGTGCTCGCGCGTCTGGGGCATCGGGCCGTCGGCGGCCGACACGACCAGGATGGCGCCGTCCATCTGGGCGGCGCCGGTGATCATGTTCTTCACGTAGTCGGCGTGGCCGGGGCAGTCGACGTGGGCGTAGTGGCGGGCCTTGGTCTCGTACTCGACGTGGGCGGTGTTGATCGTGATGCCGCGGGCCTTTTCTTCCGGCGCCGCGTCGATCTGGTCATAGGCCTTGGCTTCGCCGCCGAACTTCTGCGACAGCACCGTCGTGATCGCTGCCGTCAGGGTCGTCTTGCCGTGGTCCACGTGGCCGATGGTGCCGACGTTGACGTGCGGCTTGGTCCGCTCGAATTTGCCTTTTGCCATTTTTTTCGACTCCGAAAAAAGTAACGATCACTACCCAAACCCTGGCGCAGTCACGGGACATGCACCGCTAGCCTTGGTGCCCATGGCGGGAATCGGACCCGCGACCTCTCCCTTACCAAGGGAGTGCTCTACCACTGAGCCACATGGGCGAAATTCTGTCGCCTTGCCGTCGTCGATGCCGTTCGTGGAGCGGGAGACGGGAATCGAACCCGCGTCATTAGCTTGGAAGGCTAAGGTTCTACCATTGAACTACTCCCGCGTCGGGGTGGCTCAACGGCCTCTCGGCTTTCCGACCCGGGCGCCCGCGACGAACGCCTTGCTGCCACAAACTCATCAACTGACAATTCGCCGGGCTTCCCGAAACGGGAAACCTGGTGGAGGAGGTTGGATTCGAACCAACGTAGGCGTAAGCCAACAGATTTACAGTCTGCCCCCTTTAGCCACTCGGGCACCCCTCCGGCGAGGAACCTCGGACTATAGCACGGTTCGGCGGGGCCGCGACCGTTCCAGCCGCCGGGCAGCTCCCGGGCCTGAGGGGAGGCTGACGGCGCAAGCTCGGCCGACACACGGAGCGCCATGGATGTTGCTAGCGTGGGCGGCATGCGTACTCTCAATCTCGCCCTCCAGGGCGGCGGCTCCCACGGCGCCTTCACCTGGGGCGTGCTGGACGCCCTGCTGGCCGACGGCCAGGTGGATTTCGAAGGGCTCAGCGGCACGAGCGCCGGCGCGCTCAATGCGGTCGCGCTCGCCAGCGGCTGGGCTGCGGCCGAGGCGGCGGGGCGCGATCCGCGCGAGGGTGCCCGCGAGCGGCTGGCCGCCGTGTGGAATCGCGTGGCGGCCTGGGGCAGCCTCGGCGCCCTGCCGCAGCAGTTCCTGCGCATGCTCGGCGGCGGCGTGCTGTCGCCGTACCAGAGCAATCCGCTCGGGATCAATCCGCTGCGCGACCTGCTGGAGGCGGAGATCGACTTCGTTGCCATCGCGGCACACCCGCGCCTGAAGGTGTTCGTATCCGCAACACATGTGAACACGGGCCGCGCCGTGGTCTTCAGCGGCCGGAGGCTGGACGCGCGGGCGGTGCTCGCTTCGGCCTGCCTGCCTCTGCTGTTCCATGCGGTGGAAATCGACGGCGAGGCCTACTGGGACGGCGGCTTCTCGGTGAATCCGGCCCTGTCGCCGCTGCTGAGCGAATGCGCTTGCGCCGACCTGCTGCTGGTGCAGATCAATCCGCTGCGCCGCACCGACACGCCGCGCACCACGGCGCAGATCCAGGACCGGATCGGCGAACTCACCTTCAACGCCAGCCTGCTGACGCAGATGCGCGCCATCGACTTCATCAACCGGCTGGTGGCCGAGGGCGCGGTCTCGCACCCGCGCTGCCGGGCCGTGCGGGTACACCGGGTGGACGGCGGGATGGCGCTGGAGGCCTACCCCGGCTCCTCGCGCGCTTCGGCGGATGCCGTGATGATCCAGCGCCTGTGCGAGGCGGGCCGGGCCGCCGCGCACGGATGGCTGGGGCGGCATGCCGCGGCGATCGGGCAGCACGGCACGGTGGATATCGCGCTGGACTACCTGGACGACACGCGGATGGAGCTGCCCCGGCAGGCGCCGCCGAGACGGCTGCTCGCCCCGAAGTTCCGGCCGTGGCTGGCGCGGCTGCTGCGGGGATCTTGAGGCTGGGGTCTGCGCAGGCTGACGTTGCACGGGCTGACCGTTGCACGGGCTGACCGTTGCGCAGGCCGGCGCGCAGTGGAAGGTGAGCGGCGCGAACCCCGGCTCTCCGTGGCCGCAAGAACCGCTGGGGTTCCGCATCGCTCCACCCCAGCCTACGAGAACGCCGCGCCATCCTGCGGGAACACCCCCGTCACCCCCCGCTGCCCCAACCACTCGCGCGCCTGCCGGAAGCAGCCGCTGCCGAGAAACGGCACCGGCGGCCGGCTGGCCGACAGCGGCGAGGGATGGTTCGTCTCCAGCACCAGCACCTCGCGCCCGTACTGCGCGGCATGCTCGCGCACGAGACCAGCCTTGGCCTGCGCGTGCGCACCCCACAGCAGGTACGCGCAGGGCGACGCGGTGGCGGCGACCAGCCCCAGCAGCCGGTCGGTCAGCGCCTCCCAGCCCTTCTTCGCGTGGCTGGCCGGCTGGCCGTCTTCGACCGTCAGGCAGGCGTTGAGCAGCAGCACACCGGAGCGCGCCCAGCGCAGCAGCGAACCACTCTCCGGACGCTCGCCCAACTCCTTGAAGATGTTGCGCAGCGACGGCGGATGCTTCACCCCGTCGGCCACCGAGAACGCCAGGCCCTCGGCCTGGCCTGGCCCGTGGTAGGGGTCCTGCCCCAGCACCACCGCATGCACGCTGGCCAGCGGCGTGAGTTCCAGCGCCCGCAAGGGGTGCGGCGGATAGATCACGGCGCCGCTGTCAAGCCGCGCCCGGATGAAATCGGCCAGGCGCTGCCCTTCCGGGCTGGCGAGGAACTCCTCGACCGCGGGGCGCCAGCCTTCGGCCAGGGGCCATGCCTCGGGCGCCCAGGCTTGCAGTCGGCGCACCGGCGCCTGCGGCTCCAGCTCGGCCCAGGGCAGCGCGGCCTGGGTCGCGGCCTTGCCGGGGTCCCCGCCCGCGCGGGAACGAGGGGGGCGCGCCACGTCAGTGGAACAGCGCGGCCAGCGCCGCGCCGGGATCCTCGGCCCGCATGAAGGCCTCCCCGACCAGGAAGGCATGCACGCCGGCGGCGCGCATCTTCTGCACGTCCTCGCGCTTGAGGATGCCGGACTCGGTGACGAGCAGCTTGCCCGCCGGCACGTCCTTCAGCATGCCCAGGGTCGTGTCCAGGCTCACTTCGAAGGTGCGCAGGTTGCGGTTGTTCACGCCCACGAGCGGCGTCTTCAGCGCCAGCGCCCGCTGCAGTTCATCCGCATCGTGCACTTCCACCAGCACCGCCAGGTCGAGGCCGCGGGCGACGGCCTCCAGCTCCGCCATCTGCGTGTCGGCCAGGCAGGCCGCGATCAGCAGGATGCAGTCGGCACCCATCACGCGCGCCTCGTAGACCTGGTACGGATCGATGATGAAATCCTTGCGCAGCACCGGCAGGTCGCAGGAGGCACGGGCCTGCTTCAGGTAATCGGGCTGGCCCTGGAAGAACTGGCGGTCGGTCAGCACCGAGAGGCAGGCGGCGCCGTGTTCGGCGTAGCTCTGGGCAATGTCGGCCGGGATGAACTCCTCGCGCAGCACCCCCTTGCTGGGGCTTGCCTTCTTGATCTCGGCGATGACTGCGGCCTGCCCCTGCGCGATCGTGCGCCGCAGCGCGCCCTCGAAGTCGCGCGTCAGCACGCGGCCGAGCGCGTCCTCGCGCATCGCCTCGAGCGATTTCTTCTTCTTGGCGGCGGCGACTTCCTCCCGCTTGACCGCGACGATCTGCTCCAGGATATCGGTCATCTGTGTCCCCACGCCGTGCATTTCGCGTCCATCTCAAGCGCCCAGCGTCTTCGACACCCGCACCAGTTCCTCCACCTTCGCGCGGGCGGCGCCGCTTTCGATGGCGACGCGCGCCTTGTCGATGCCTTCGCGGATGCTGGCCGCCACGTTGGCCGCGTAGAGCGCGGCTCCGGCGTTGAGCAGCACCACGTCGCGGGCCGGGCCGGCCTTGTTGTCCAGCACGTCGCGCATCACCGCCAGCGATTCCAGCGGCGTCTGCACCTTGAACGAGCGGTTGCTCGCCATCGGCAGGCCGAAGTCCTCCGGGTGGATCTCGTACTCGACGATCTCGCCGTTCTTCAGCTCGCCCACCAGCGTCGCCGCGCCCAGGCTCACTTCGTCCATGCCGTCGCGGCCGTACACCACCAGCGCGTGCTCGGCGCCCAGGCGCTGCAGCGCGCGCACCTGGATGCCGACCAGGTCGGGATGGAACACGCCCATCAGGATGTTGGGCGCGCTCGCCGGGTTGGTCAGCGGCCCCAGGATGTTGAAGATGGTGCGCACGCCCAGTTCCTTGCGCACCGGGGCCACGTTCTTCATCGCCGGATGGTGGTTGGGCGCGAACATGAAGCCGATGCCGGTCTCGGCGACGCAGCGTGCGATCGCCTCCGGCCCCAGGTTGATGTTCAGCCCCAGCGCTTCCAGCACGTCGGCGCTGCCGCTCTTGCTGGAGACGCTGCGGCCGCCGTGCTTGCTCACCTTGCCGCCCGCCGCGGCCACCACGAACATCGAGCAGGTGGAGATGTTGAAGGTGTGCGAGCCGTCGCCGCCGGTGCCGACGATGTCGACCAGGTGCGTCTTGTCCGCCACGTGCACCTTGGTGGAGAACTCGCGCATCACCTGCGCCGCCGCGGTGATCTCGCCGATCGTCTCCTTCTTCACCCGCAGCCCGGTGACGAGGGCGGCCGTCATGACGGGCGACAGCTCGCCGCTCATGATCAGGCGCATGATCTTCAGCATCTCGTCGTGGAAGATCTCGCGGTGCTCGATCGTGCGCTGCAGTGCTTCTTGCGGGGTGATGGACATGGCGTGTTCCTCGGACGCGTTTATCGGGTGGGATTTTCGGCCAGGGCCAGCTTCAGCCCGAAGCCCATGAACATGAGGCCGGCGATGCGGTCCAGCCATTGCAGGCTGCGCTGCACCGCCTGCCGGCGCGCGATCCAGGCGGCGGCGAGCGCCCAGCCCCCGTTGACCACGAGGGTGTTGGCGTTGAACAGCGTGCCCAGCGCGAGAAAGTCGAGCGCCTTGTGCTGCGCCTGCGGCGCGATGAATTGCGGCACGAAAGCGAGGAAGAAGATCGCGACCTTCGGGTTCAGCGCGTTGGTCAGGAAGCCGCCACGGAACACGCCCCACAGGCCCGCCGCCCCTTCGTAGGCTGGCGCTGGAGCGCCAGCGAAAGCCCGGCGCTGCGCTCCCGCTCTCGCGAACAACAGCCGCAGCCCCACATACACGAGATACGCCGCCCCGACCCACTTCAGCACCGCAAACGCCGTCGCCGACGCCGCCAGCAGCGCACTCACCCCCACCGCTGCCGCAAGGATGTGCACGAAGCAGCCCGCGCTGATCCCGGCGGCGGCCACCACGCCGGCGCGCGCCCCGCGGCGGACCGCGTGGCTCACGATATAGAGCACATCCGGCCCGGGCGTGAGATTCAGCAGGATCCCCGCCGCCACGAACAGGAGCAGGTGCTGTGCATCCGGCATCCCGCGCTCCTCAGGCCCGCAGGAACGAGCGGATCGCCGCCGCCGCCCGCTCGACGCCGGCCTCGTCGACGCCCAGGTGCGTCACGAAGCGCAGGCGGTACAGGCCCGTCGCGAGCACGCCCTGCTCTTTCAGGTGCTGCAGCAATTGCGCCGAGCGCTCGCGCGCCGGCCCGACCAGGTCGATGAACAGGATGTTGGTCTCGGGCATCTCGAAGGACAGCCCCTCGATGTCTTGCAGCCCGCCGGCGAGGCGCCGCGCATTGGCGTGGTCCTGCGCCAGCCGCTCGACGTGGTGGTCGAGCGCATAGCTCGCCGCGGCAGCCAGCAGCCCCGCCTGCCGCATCGCGCCGCCGGCCATCTTGCGGATGCGACGCGCCCTGGCGATCAGTTCCTTCGAGCCGCACAGCGCCGACCCCGCCGGCGTACCCAGCCCCTTGCTGAAGCACACCGACACGCTGTCGAACAGCGAGGCGATCCGGTGCGCCTCGGTGCGCGCATCGCTGCCGTTCGCCGCCGCCTGCGCCACCGCGGCGTTGAACAGCCGCGCCCCATCGAGGTGGGTGGCCAGCCCGCGCGAGCGCGCCAGCTTCGTCGCCTGTTCCAGGTACGCCTGCGGCAGCACCTGGCCGCCCAGCGTGTTCTCCAGCGCCAGCAGTCGCGTGCGGGCGAAGTGCGGGTCGTCCGGCTTGATCGCCGCCTCGATCTCGGCCAGCGCCAGCGAGCCATCGGGCTGGTGGTTCAGGGGCTGCGGCTGCACGCTGCCGAACACCGCGGCGCCGCCGCCTTCCCAGCGGTAGCAGTGCTGCATCTGGCCGACGATGTATTCGTCGCCGCGCTGGCAGTGCGACAGCACGCCGCACAGGTTGCTCTGCGTGCCGGTGGGCACGAACAGGGCGGCCTCGAACCCGAGCAGCGAAGCGATCTTCTCCTGCAGCGCGTTGACGCTCGGATCGTCGCCGAACACGTCGTCGCCCAGCGGCGCGGCGAACATGGCGGCGCGCATGCCCTCGGTGGGCTGGGTGACGGTGTCGCTGCGCAGGTCGATGGTTTTCACTTCGCTTGCTCCAGGAAGTTCTTCAGCATGGCGTGGCCATGTTCCGTCAGGATGGACTCGGGATGGAACTGCACGCCTTCTACGGCCAAGGTCTTGTGGCGCACGCCCATGATCTCGCCATCCTCGGTCCAGGCGGTGAGCTTCAGCTCCTCGGGGCAGCTGGCGCGCTCGATGGCGAGCGAGTGGTAGCGGTTGACCGTGAACTTCCCGGGCAGGCCGGTGAACACGCCTTCCTGCGTGGTGGTGATCTCGCTGGTCTTGCCGTGCATCAGCTGCTGCGCGCGCACGATCTTCCCGCCCAGCGCGGCGCCGATGGCCTGGTGCCCCAGGCACACGCCCAGGATCGGCAGCTTGCCCGCGAAGTGCCGGATCGCCTCCACCGAGATCCCCGCTTCGGCCGGCGAGCAGGGCCCGGGCGAAATCACCAGCCGATCGGGCCGGGCGGCCTCGATCTCCTGCAGCGTGATCTCGTCGTTGCGGTGCACCTCCACGTCGGCCCCCAGTTCCCCAAAGTACTGGACCAGGTTGTAGGTGAAGCTGTCGTAGTTGTCGATCATCAGCAGCTTCATTCTTGGCTCCTGGAAAAAACCGAACTTCCGGACGCAGAGGACGCAGAGGACGCAAAGGGTACGCAGAGGACGCAAAAGGGGACATGAAGGTGGTTCATAGCTTGTTCACCACGCGCTGAATACCCTTGACTACCGGAAAGGCATGAAAGTTGATCAGGAGACCGAGCCTGAGACCCGCGAGCCGGAGATACGAAACGAGCTGCGCCCGGTGGTTTTCCGCCAGCCCTTCCGTTGCCTTCAATTCGACGATGACGGAGCGCTCGACGATGAAGTCAGCGCGGTACACCACACCCACGTCTTTCCCCTTGTACGTTCCGGTAACGGGGACCTCGCGCTCGAACTGGAGTCCACGCTCCCTCAGCTCGATGGCAAACGCTGCAGCGTACGCACTTTCAAGGAGACCCAGTCCGAGCAGGCGCTGGACTTCGACGGCAGCCCCGATGATCGCGTGAGAGCAATCATTCTCGATCGGCTGTTCCTTCTGCGTCCTCTGCGTACCCTTTGCGTCCTCTGCGTCCGGAAGTCGGCTGTTCATTCCAGCCCCTCCTCCACCAGCTCGCTCGCCCGCAGCAGGGCCCGCGCCTTTGCCTCGGTCTCCCTCCATTCCAGCTCGGGGACGGAATCCGCCACCACGCCCGCTGCTGCCTGCACGTAGAGCATCTGGTCCTTGATGATGCCGGTGCGGATGGCGATCGCCACGTCCATGTCGCCGGCGTAACTGAGATAGCCGCAGGCGCCGCCGTACAGGCCGCGCTTGTTCGGCTCCAGCCGGTCGATCAATTCCATTGCGTGCACCTTCGGCGCGCCGGTGAGCGTGCCGGCCGGGAAGGTCGCCTTCAGCACGTCCATGTTGGTCATGCCTTCGTTCAGGATGCCCTCCACGTTGCTCACGATGTGCATCACGTGGCTGTAGCGCTCCACCACGAAGGCTTCGGTCACCTTCACCGAGCCGGTCTTGGCGATGCGGCCGATGTCGTTGCGCGCCAGGTCGATCAGCATCACGTGCTCGGCGCGCTCCTTGGCGTCGGCCAGCAGTTCCTGCTCCACCGCCTTGTCCACCTGCGGCGTGGCGCCGCGCGGGCGGGTGCCGGCCAGCGGCCGGATCGTGATCTTCTCGCCTTCGTCCGTGTGCTCGTGCCGCACCAGGATCTCCGGCGAGGCGCCCACCACGTGGAAGTCGCCGCCCTGGCCGTCCGCGCCGGTGAAGTTGTAGTAGTACATGTACGGGCTCGGGTTGAGCGAGCGCAGCGCCCGGTACAGCGACAGGGGCGACTCCGTATAGCGCTTCTTGATCCGCTGCCCCACCTGCACCTGCATGAAGTCGCCGGCCGCGATCAGCTCCTTGGCGCGCTCCACCGCCTTCAGGTAATCGGCCTTGGCGAATTCGCGTTCGGCCGGGAAGGTCTCGGTCTGCCGCACCACCGGGGCGCTCACCGAGTACTTCAGCAGCTCCTTGAGTTCGCGCAGGCGCCGCTTGCCGTTGGCGAAGGCCTCGGGCCGGCCCGGGTCCACGTAGACGATCAGGTACAGCTTGCCCGAGAGGTTGTCGATGACGGCCAGCTCCTCGCACTGCAGCAGCAGGATGTCCGGGCAGTGCAGGGTGTCCACCGGGCAGCCGTGCTCCAGCTTCTTCTCGATGTAGCGCACCGTGTCGTAGCCGAAGTAGCCGGCCAGGCCGCCGCAAAAGCGCGGCAGCCCCGGGCGCAGCGCCACCTTGAAGCGCTTCTGGTAGGCGTCGATGAAGTCCAGCGGGTTGCCGCGCGCCGCCTCGACCACCTGGCCATCGGTGACGATCTCGGTCTTGGCGTCGGCGCCGAAGCCGCTCGCGCGCAGCAGGGTGCGCGCCGGCAGGCCGATGAAGCTGTAGCGGCCGAAGCGCTCGCCGCCGACGACGGACTCCAGCAGGAAACTGAGCTTGCCGCCGGCCTTGGCGTGCGCCAGTTTCAGGTACAGCGACAGCGGGGTCTCGAGGTCGGCGAAGGCTTCCGCGATGAGCGGAATGCGGTTGTAGCCCTGCAGCGCAAGGCTCTTGAATTCGAGTTCGGTGATCAAGGGTGAGCCTCCACAAGCTCGGCGGCCGTTCCACTGGCGGCCGCGGGATCCGGACGATGCCTCCCGGGGGGAAGGCGCGGGGGCACGGGCTGCCCCGCGCCGATCAGCTGCGCACCTGGACAGGCTTGCGCCAGGGCCAGGCTCCCCGGTCGCTGCAACCTGTGATGACGGTGCGGTGGATGAACATGCGCAGCCAGTGTAGCAAACGCCTGTGCAGGGGCGTCAAGCGCCGCGCGCAGCGGGCAGCAACTCGCCGACGTCCGCCAGCGAGTCGAGCCAGGCGTCGGCGTCCACCCTGCGCGCCGGCTCGCCGTGGTTGTAGCCGTAGGTGACCAGCAGCACCGGGCAACCGGCGGCGCGGGCGGCGGCGGCGTCGTTGGCCGAGTCGCCGATCATCAGGGTGGCCGCGGGGACGGTGGCCAGCGCCTCGCAGGTCTTCAGCAGCGGCAGCGGATCCGGCTTCCTGCGCTCGAAGGCGTCGCCGCCGAACACCGCGTCGAAGGCGCAGACGAGGCCCTTGGCCTGCAGCAGCCCGCGCGCGAACTCGCCCGGCTTGTTGGTCACGCAGGCCAGGCGCAGGCCGGCCGCGCGCAGCGCCGCGATGCCGTCTTCGACGCCGGGGTAGACGCGGGAGAACTGGCCGTTGATGCGCCGGTAGGCCTCGAAGTAGCGGTCCCAGGCCTGGGGATAGAGGTGCTCCGGCGCGCCGACGTGGGCCAGTGTGCGGCGCAGCAGGTGCTCCGTGCCCTTGCCGATGAAGCCCGCCACGGCTTCGGCGGAAACCGGCGGCAGGGCGAGCTCCTGCAGCATGCGGCTGAGGGCGGCGTGGAAGTCGCCGAGCGTGTCGACCATCGTGCCGTCGAGGTCTAGGATGGCGGCGCGCAGGGGCTCGGCGAAGGCGGAGGGCATGGGCCGAGGATAACGGGGGGCCAAAAAAAAGAAGCCAGGGACTCGGCCCTGGCTCGTTGCGACGCAGCGGGATGTCAGCGCCAGCGCCGGCTGCTGCTGCCCTCGTAGCCGGAGGAATCCACGTCCGGCTGCAGGCGCGTCCAGGCCAGCAGGTCGGGCTTGGCGGCCGCAGCACGCCTGGCCGAGGCGGCGTTGCGGCCCGGCCTGCGCACGTAGCCTGGCACTTCGACCTGGCGTTCCGGGTCCGATGAGGCGAAGCCGCGGCCGGAAATCCAATGCGGTCGCTCCACAACCTTGTTGCTGGACGGCATGCACTACTCCCTGGTCAAGAAAATGCCGGCAGCGCGCCGCGCCGGCCATGCCGTATTGGGCCGTCCTTCCCGCACGGACACAGTCAGTGCATCCGACTTCGCGCCGTGGGATTTGTCCTACGCAGCCGGGAGGCCTGTGCTCTCGTTCAGGCCGGAACCTGCTCGACCAGCGTGCGCGCCCAGTGCCGGTGCCGGCCGATGGCGGCGATGAAGTCCTGGCCCAGCTGCACCCGGGCGGTCGGCTCGTTAGTGCCGACCACCACGCCCGCCGGCACCGGCGCATCGGCCAGGGCGACGCCGACGGTGCGCAGGATCTCCACCGATTCGCCGATCAGGCACAGCGGCTTGCAATGCCGGAACGCCTCCAGCACGAAGTGCAGCGCGGCGCCGTCCTTCAGCAGCGCCTGCGCGGTCGCCGCGCCGCCCGGCACCAGCACCGCGTCGAACATCACCGAAGGCATGTTGAGGAAGGTGTGGTCGATCGGCACCTGCTGGCCCGAGGACGAGGTCACGAAGCCCAGGTGCGCCGCCACCACCCTGGTGCTCGCACCGGCGTCGAGCAGCGCCTGCTGGATCACCTTGAAGGCGCCCAGCTCCACGCCCGGCGCCATCACCACCGCGACCCGGCGCGTGGCGATGCTGCCGCCTTGCGTTTCCATGCTGAGCGACGGCGCCATCTCCAGCGCCGGCTTGCCCTGCGGCTCGCGAAACCCGGCGCGGCCGGCTGCCGCGCGCGCGTCGGGCGCTCCGATGCCCAGCGGCTCGGCCACCTTGCGTGCCAGCCGTGCATCGACGTGCGCCAGGATGTCGACCACGCGCTGGCGGATCGCCGGCGTCTCCACCCGCGACAGCTCGTACTGGAAGGCCGCGATGAGGTGCTCCTTCTCCGCCGCGCTCTGGCTGTTCCAGAACAGCGTCGCCTGGCCGAAGTGGTCGTCGAAGCTGGGGCTGCGGCGGCGCACCTTGGGCGACTCGATCGCGTCGGCCAGGCTCTGGAAGCCCTGCTCGCCGCCGTCGACGCGGAATTCCGAGCCGTTGCCCAGCGTGTTCGGCTCGTAGGCGACGCGGCCGCGCGGGATGGTCATGCGGTGCAGGCCGCCGCGCTGGAAGTTGTGCACCGGACACAGCCCGCGATTGATCGGCAGCTCGTGGAAGTTGGGGCCGCCCAGGCGCGCGATCTGCGTGTCGAGGTAGGAGAAGAGCCGCCCCTGCAGCAGCGGGTCGTTGCTGAAGTCGATGCCGGGGACCACGTGGCCGGGATGGAAGGCCACCTGCTCGGTCTCGGCGAAGAAGTTCTCGGGGTTGCGGTTCAGCACCAGCTTGCCCA
>Ga0255338_1003590_pt1 | contig 18182 bp, 13 predicted proteins | sample MeOH1_35cm_T4_19_FD_203715 | JGI IMG/M metagenome (GOLD analysis project Ga0255338, IMG submission 203715) | Sandy soil microbial communities from University of British Columbia, Vancouver, Canada - MeOH1_35cm_T4_195 | ecosystem: Engineered > Artificial ecosystem > Sand microcosm > Unclassified ...
ACCCAGCCGTACAGCGTCGCCCAGAGCAGCGACGAATAGTCCATCGGGACGACGACCGAGACCGGGCCGAGCTTGAGCGCGGAGGTGAGCGCGATCTGGCCCAGATTGCCGACCACGCCGATGCCGAGGAGCAGCAGCCAGATCCGCAAGGGATGTGCCTGGTGATCCAGGGCGTAGATCACGCTGAGCGGCACCATCGAGAGCGTTGCGAACCAGAAGACGGTGGTGAAGGCGCTTTCGGTCCGCCCGATCCGGCGCAGCAGGATCGAGACCACGGCCGTGAGGAACCCGGCGGTCAGGCCGGCGAGCGTGCCCCAGAGCGCGAAATGCCCGGTGCCGGGCCGCGCGACGATCAGGACGCCGGTGAAGCCGGCAGCCACGGCCAGCCAGCGATGCCAGCCGGTGGGCTCCTTCAGCACCAGCGCGCCGAGGATCGTGGCGAAGATCGGGACGGTGAACTGCAGCGTCGTCGATTCGGCGAGCGGGAGCATCGTCACCGCCGTGAACAGGCAGGTCATGCTGACCAGCCCGACCACGGCGCGGAGGATATGGGCGGAGAGCTGGCCGGTCCGGATCGTCGCGAGGCCGGGCCCCGCCGCGATGACGCCGGCGACCAGCGGCACCCCGACTGCCTGGCGGAAGAACAGGATCTCGGAAAGATGCGCGCCGCCGGCCTCCGCGAGCTTGATCAGCGCTGCCATCGTCGCGAGGAACACGACCGAGACGAGGCGCAAGGCGATCGCGGGCAGGATGCGGTCATGGGCGGAAGAGGTCACGCTGCCGCCCTATCGACCTTGCCGGCGGCATCACAGCGAAAGCTGAAGCCTGTTCGCGGTGCGCTTCCCCTCACGTGCTCGGCAACGACATGGAAGCATAGAAGTCGTCGCCTCGGTCGCCGGGCAGGGTATCCACCGCGCGGAGAAAGCCCAGGCCGAGCGCGCATTGCTCGTCGGGCGTCGCCCGCCGCAGCGCTGCCTCGTCGAAGAAGCTGCGCACCGCCGACGTGCTCAGGCCGCCGGCCGACATCGCCGTGGCGATGGTGCGCCAGGTGGCTGCATTGGGCCTGGCGACGATGCGATGCACCGGATGGTCGCGCCCGGCGGCATTCGCCTCCCAGGTGGCCTGCCGGAAATCGATCAGCACCTTGGCGGGAAGATGGTTTGGATCGTTGGAACGGAAGGAACCCTGTTTGAGATATTGGGCGCACAGGGGCGGGCTGGCGGTCTGCAAGGATTCGACCACCGCGATTTCGGCGCGGCGATAGGCGGCGAAGGCGGCATGCGGTGCCTGCAGCATATCGCGATTGTGCCGCCGGCCCGCCTCGATCAGGTCGGTGAGGAGCGCCTCCTGGAGTTCGCTCCGCGTCGCGCCCGCTTTCGTCCTGGCGAGCATGTCGAGCGTGATGTGGTCGAATTCCGCCGGATAGGTGCGCTTGATCGTGTCGAACAGCGCCCCGGCGTCCGGATCGGCGAGCAGCTTCGCCTCGACCGTGGCCGGGGTTTCGGCCGCGGAGATGCTACCGGCCATGGTGGAGCACATGCGCAGCCCGAAGGCCAGCGCGACCAGCGCCAGCGCGCCGCCGCCATAGGAGATGCCCTTGTATCCGTCCGCGCGATCGCGATAGCCCATGATCGTCCCCCCGTTTCGTCCCTTGCCCCGGCGGCACTAGATCACCGGGATTTTCCCGATGCAAGGCGGTGGCTGCGCGCTTGGAGCCGCGCGACTTTCCCGCTATCCGCGCTCGCATGATCAAGCATGCACTCCCCGTCACCCGCGAGGCCGATTTTTCGGCCTGGTACCAGTCCGTCATTTCGGAAGCCGATCTCGCCGAGGAATCCGGCGTGCGCGGCTGCATGGTGATCCGGCCATGGGGCTATGGCATCTGGGAGCGGATCCAGCGCCTGCTCGACGACCAGATCAAGGCCACCGGCCATGAGAATTGCTATTTCCCGCTGTTCATCCCGCTCTCCTATTTCGAGAAGGAGGCGGAGCATGTCGAAGGGTTCGCCAAGGAGATGGCGGTCGTCACGCATCACCGGCTGGTGAGCAACGGCAAGGGCGGGCTGATGCCCGATCCGGAGGCGAAGCTGGAAGAGCCGCTGGTCGTGCGCCCGACCTCGGAGACGGTGATCGGCACTGCCTTTGCGCGCTGGGTCCAGTCGTGGCGCGACCTGCCGGTGCTGATCAACCAGTGGGCGAACGTCGTCCGCTGGGAAATGCGTACGCGCATGTTCCTGCGCACCAGCGAGTTCCTCTGGCAGGAGGGGCATACCGCGCATGCGTCGGCCGACGAGGCGCGCGAAGAGACGCTGAAGATGCTCGAAGTCTATCGCAGCTTCGCCGAGGACTGCCTCGCGCTGCCCGTCGTCGCGGGCGAGAAGCCCGAGAATGAGCGCTTCCCGGGTGCTGTCGCGACCTATTCGATCGAGGCGATGATGCAGGACGGCAAGGCGCTCCAGGCGGGCACCTCACACTTCCTCGGCACCAATTTCGCGAGCGCGCAGAATATCCGCTTCCAGAACGCCGCGGGCGAGCTGGAGCTGGCCAACACGACGAGCTGGGGCGTCTCGACCCGGCTGATCGGCGGCGTGATCATGGTGCATGGCGATGATGACGGCCTCCGCGTGCCGCCGCGCATCGCGCCGTGGCAGGTCGTGATCGTGCCGATGCTGCGCGATGCGCCCGAGGATGGGGCGATCGTCGATTACTGCAAGGCGTTGCAGAAGGAACTGGCGCGCCTTTCCGCCTTTGGCGAGCCGGTCCGCGCGTTGCTCGATCTCAAGCCCGCCAAGGCGGCGACCAAGCGCTGGGGCTGGGTCAAGAAGGGCGCGCCGGTCATCCTTGAAGTCGGCGGGCGCGATGTGGCCGGCGGCAACGTCTCGGTCGTCCGGCGCGACCGGCTCTATCGCGCGGACGGCAAGCTCGACAGCCAGGTCATGCCGCAGGGCGATTTCGTCGGCGCGGCGGCGGCGATGCTGGAGAGCGTCCAGGCGAGCCTGCATGCGGAGGCGCGCGCGCGGCTCGAGGCGAATATCGCCCGCGACGTGACCGACTTCGCCGGGATCGAGCGCGCCTTTGCCGAAGGCGCGAAGAATCCCGGCTGGATCGAGGTGCAATGGTCCAGGCCGACCGGCGCCGCGCTCGATGCCGTGGTCGAGCGCCTCAAGGCGCTCAAGCTCACCATCCGCAACGCGCCGATGACGGCGGCGGTGGCGGATGGCGCGTGCCTGTTCACCGGCGCGCCCGCGGTGGAGCGCGTCCTGGTCGGCCGGTCCTACTGAGGCCGGCCGCCTATTCCGGCAAGGCGGCCTTGGGAAAGCCCGACCAGACCTGGTCGTAGTCCTCGTCCAGCGCGCTGGTCTCCAGCGCCTGGTCGGTCGCGTGGAACACCCAGCGGCTCTCGATCATGAAGGCCATGGTGTCCTCGATCCGGTGCGGCTTCAGCTCCGCCTCGGTCGCGCCCTGCCAGCTCGCGACATCGGGGCCGTGTCCGCTCATCTGGTTGTGCAGCGACAGGGCGCCGGGGACGAAGCCGTCTGCCTTGGCATCATAGGCGCCGGCGATCAGCCCCATGCACTCGCTCATCACGTTGCGGTGGAACCAGGGCGGCCGGAACGTGTCCTCGGCGACCATCCAGCGCGGCGGGAAAATCACGAAATCGATGTTCGCGGTGCCCGCGACGTCCGATGGCGAGGTCAGCACCGTGAAGATCGAGGGGTCGGGATGGTCGAAGCTCACGGTCCCGATCGTGTTGAACCGTGCCAGGTCATATTTGCACGGCGCATAATTGCCGTGCCACGCGACCACGTCCATCGGCGACCGGCCGAGCTCGGTGGTCCACAGCGTGCCGAGGAACTTCTGGACCAGCTCGAACTCGCCCTCGCGATCCTCGAACCAGGCGACCGGCGTCTCGAAGTCGCGCGGATTGGCGAGCCCGTTGGCGCCGATCGGGCCGAGATCGGGCAGGCGGAACGGCGCCCCGTGATTCTCGGCGACATAGCCGCGCGCCCGGCCCTCGGGCAGCACGACGCGGAACCGGATGCCGCGCGGGATGAGCGCGATCTCGCCGGGCCGCACATCGATGCGTCCCATCTCGGTATAGAGGGTGAGGGCGCCCAGCTCGGGCAGGATCAGCATCTCGCCGTCGGCCGAGAAAAAGGCGCGATCGACCATGTCGCGCGACGCGCGATAGACATGCATGGCCACGCCGGTCTGGCTCGCCGGGCCGGCGCCCGCGACCAGCATCGTCGTCAGGCTGTCGAGCCAGTCGGCGTCCTCGATATCGAGCGGCCCCCAGCGCAGCCGGTTGGGCGCGAGCGGCGCCTGGCTCACGCCCGGCGCGAAGCGCGCAGCGCCGGTGTAGCGCGTGAAGGCCGGATGCGTCGCGGAGGGGCGCAGGCGGTAGAGCCAGGAGCGGCGGTTCTCATGGCGCGGCGCCGTGAAGGCCGAGCCGCTGAGCTGTTCGGCATAAAGGCCGAAGGGCGGCTTCTGCGGCGAATTGCGCCCGATCGGCAGGGCGCCGGGGACGGCTTCGGTGGCGAAATGGTTGCCGAAGCCGGTCATGTAGTCGATCTTGGTCATGTCACCCTCTCGTGGCCGGCCGGCTTGTCGCGCCGGCCGGCTTGGTCGGGCGCCGTGGCGCCCGCGTTCCGCAAATGCTCAGGCGTTGGCAGGGATGACGCCGCGCCGGATCTGGTCCAGCTCGATGCTCTCGAACAGCGCCTTGAAATTGCCCTCGCCAAAGCCGTCATTGCCCTTGCGCTGGATGATCTCGAAGAAGATCGGGCCGACCATGTTCTCGGTGAAGATCTGCAGCAGCAGCCCGCCGCCGGTCTCCGGTGCGCCGTCGATCAGGATGTCGCGCTTGCGCATCTCCTCGACGTCATGGCCGTGGCCGGGCAGGCGTTGGTCGATCAGGTCGAAATAGGTCTGCGGCGTCGTCTGGAAGCGGATGCCGTTGGCGCGGAGCGCATCGACCGTGGCGAAGATGTCGTCGGTCGCCAGCGCGAGGTGCTGGATGCCCTCGCCCTTATAGTCCTTGATGAACTCCTCGATCTGCGAATGCTCGTCCTGGCTTTCGTTGAGCGGGATGCGGATCTTGTCGTCGGGCGCGGTCATCGCCTTGGAGAACAGGCCGGTCGCCTGGCCTTCGATGTCGAAATAACGGATCTGGCGGAAGTTGAAGATGCGCTCGTAATAATCCGCCCAATAATCCATCCGGCCGCGCTGGAGATTGTGGGTAAGGTGGTCGAGCGTGTGCAGGCCGACCGAGTGCGCCTCGCTGTCCGCGCCTGGGACCGGCTCGAAATCGATGTCGTAGATCGTCGCGGCACCGCGACGGTCCACCAGATAGAGATTGGCGCCGCCAATGCCTTCGATCGCGGGGATGTTGAGCTCGGCCGGGCCGACCTTGCCCTCGACCGGCGTCGCGCCCCGTTCGATCGCGAGCTTCAGCGCCTTGGCCGCATCGGCGACGCGAAACGCCATCGCGTTGGCCGAGGGGCCGTGCTGCTCGCGGAAGTTCGCGACCTGGCCGGTCGCATCCATGTTGAGCAGGAAGTTGATGTCGCCCTGCGCATAGCGGCGGACATTCTTCGAGCGGTGCGTGCCGACATGCGTGAAGCCCATCTTCACGAACAAATCGGCCAGCGCCGCGGGATCCGGGCCAGTGAATTCGACGAACTCGAAGCCGTCCAGGCCCATGGGGTTATCGTGCGGGTCGGTCATGTCGGAAGGCTCCGTGCGGGAAAGTGGTAACAGATGAAACTATATCGTCGTTTCAAGCCTGCGTCCACCTCCCGCTTTCGCCTCGCCACATCGCTGGCAGTTCCTTGGCCGTCACTCGGCCCGTACCCTTCGCACGCGGAAGCGGGCGGCCCCGAAAAGCCGCCCGGTCGGGATCAGAGCGCGGCGCGCTTGCCGCCATCGACATTGACGATATGGCCTGTGATGAACGACGCCTTCTCCGAGGCGAGGAACAGGACGGTCTGCGCGATCTCGTCGGGATCGCCGGTCCGCTGCAGCGGAATCGTCGAGGTCAGGCTGGCCTTGCCTTCGGCGGACCCGCCGGTGAAACGATCGAGCATCCCCGTATCGATCGGGCCGGGAGCTACTGCGTTGACGCGCACGCCGAACGCGGCGCCTTCGAGTGCCGCCGTCTTCGTCAGCCCCTCCACGGCGTGCTTGCTCGCGGTATAGACCGATGCACCCGGATAGGCGGCCTGGCCGAGCACCGAGGAGATGTTGATGATCGCCCCGCCGCCCTGCGCCTGCATCGCGCGGATCTCGTGCTTCATGCTCAACAGCGTGCCGAGGACGTTGGTGTCGAAGGTGGCAGCATAGCTTTCCGGGGTCTGGTCGGTCACCGGGCCGGGCTGACCCTCCGTACCCGCGTTGTTGACTGCAACGTCGAGGCGCCCGAACTTCTCGACCGTCTGGTCGATCAGCGCGCGCAGATCCTCGTCGTGGCGCACGTCCGCGCGGATGAAGGCCGCCTCGGCGCCGAGTTCCTTCAATTCGCTAACGAGCCTGGCGCCGGCATCGTCATGACGTCCGGAAACGACGACCGTCGCGCCTTCGCGTGCAAAGGCCTTGGCGGTAGCATTGCCGATGCCGGTTAGGGCGCCGGTGATCAGAACGACGGGTGCTGTCATGGTGTTGATTCCTGATGCATTCGGCAGGCGAAGTGCGCTGCGGTGCGGGAAATATGTACGTACGTATTATTCTTCAAGCATCGGCACCGCGCAGGGGCATATTATTGGACGAAGACGTTGTCTGCGGCGTCGCTTTCTGCCCGATCGGAATCAGCGCAGCACGCGCCCGAACAGGATCCGCTTGAGCCGCTTCATCGGCTCGCCACCACGTTCGACCTTGGCGAGGAGGTTGGCGCCCTGCAGAGCGGCGACGAGAAAAGCGGCCACATCCTCGACGTCAAGATCGGGCGCAATCTCGCCCGCGTCGACCGCCGCAGCGAGGCAGTCGGAGATCGCGGCACGAACTTCCGCGAAGATTTCCCCGAGGCGGGCGCGGATAACATCGCTGTCGCTCGTTTCGGCCGCGAAGTTGCCGATCATGCAGCCGTTGCAGCCTCCGGCTCCCTCGGCACGTTCGATATTGGCATCGAGAAACGCGTTCAAGCGCTGGAGGGGAGGGAGGGCTTCATTGCGAAGCGTGTCGGCGAACACGGCCAGACTGTCATGGAAATAGAGGTCGAGGACCTCCAGCCCGAATGCCTCTTTCGAGGCGAAGTGATTGGTGAAGGATCCCTGGGGCACGCCGGCGGCCTGCACGATATCGCGGACGCTGGCGCCGCCAAAGCCACGCTCATGGACCACCTGAACGCCGGCGGCCAGAATCCTGTCGCGATTGGAGGGCCTTGTCATCGGAAGAATATGGTCGTCCATATTGAGCAGTCAAGCGCCGTGCGGGGTGACGAAGCGGGTCGGGCACAGTAGCAGGGTGCCATGCCTGCGCTGAAGCTCGACCTGTTCCTGCCCTACCGGCTGTCGATCGCGTCCAATCGCGTGTCCTCGGCGATCGCCACCGCCTATCAGGCGCTGTTTGCCCTTAAGATTCCGGAATGGCGCCTGATCGCGGTGATTGCCGAGAGCGACGGCTTGACGCAGCAGGCGCTCGGCGTGGCGACTCGGATGGACAAGGTAACGGTTAGCCGCGCGGCAATCGCCCTGGTTGAGCGCGGCCTGTTGCGGCGGCGCCCCAATCCCGATGACCAACGTTCGCACCTCCTGTCGCTGACCGAGGCGGGCCAGACGCTTTACGAGAGCGTCGCACCGAAGGCGCTTGAACTGGAGGCCCGGATCTTCGCCGGATTTTCCGCCGATGAGGTGGCGACCTTCAGGGCCATGCTCGATCGACTGGAACAATCCGCCGCACCGCTCGACCCCGAACAGGCTTGATGAACCCACCACCGCTGCACTAAGCGCCGCGCAGCCCTCCCCAGGCATCGCGATCTATCAGGAGGCCCCAATGCCAGAATCGCTCGACCGTGCCGGCCTAGCCGTTGCTCCCCAACTCGCGGCCTTCGTCGAAGAGCAGCTTTTGCCCCCGCTGGGGCTGGACGCCGGCACCTGGTGGCATGGCGTGGCCGGCATCTTCACCGCCTTTGCGCCGGAAAACCGCGCGCTCCTCGCCAAGCGGGATGGGCTGCAGGAAAAGATCGACTCGCGTTACGCCGCTGGCGGGGCTGCGGACGAGGCGTTCCTGCGCCAGATCGGCTATCTCGTCCCGGAGCCCGCGCCTTTCACGATCGGCACGCAGAATGTGGACGCCGAAATTGCGACGATGGCGGGGCCGCAACTCGTCGTGCCGGTGCTCAATGCCCGCTTCGTCCTCAATGCGGCCAATGCGCGGTGGGGCAGCCTGTACGACGCGCTGTATGGCACCGATGCGCTTCCCGGCATGGCGGTACCCGGCGGTTACGATCCCGTTCGCGGCGCGCAGGTGATCGAATATGCCAAGGCTTTCCTCGATGAGGCCGTGCCCCTCGCCGGGGAGAAATGGGCCGATTGCCGCGGTGGCGTGCCGGAACTGGCCGATCCGACGCAATTGGTCGGTCGCAGCGGCGACTCCATGTTGTTCCGTCACAACGGACTTCATATCGAGGTAGTCGTCGATCCTGCTTCAGTGATCGGGAAAGATGATCCTGCGGGCATTTCCGATGTGATCCTGGAATCGGCGCTCACCACGATCGTCGATCTGGAGGACTCGATTGCCGCCGTCGATGCCGAGGACAAGGTCGCGGCCTATACGAACTGGCTTGGGTTGATGCGCGGCGATCTGGTCGAAAGCTTCGACAAGGGCGGCAAGACGATTACGCGCAGGCTCAACCCGGACCGCCACTATCAGGCGCTCGACGGCAGCAGTTTCACGCTGCCAGGTCGCAGCCTGTTGTTCGTGCGCAATGTCGGCCATCTGATGACCAACCCGGCGGTGATGCTGGCAGATGGCGGGGAGGCTCCCGAGGGCATTCTCGACGCGATCATGACCAGCACGATCGCGCTGTTCGACCTGCGCGGACTGGGCGCGCACCGCAACAGTCGGGCCGGTTCGGTCTATATCGTCAAGCCGAAGATGCACGGACCCGAGGAAGTCGACTTCACCAACCGGTTGTTCGACGCAGTCGAGGATCTGCTCGGCCTCGAGCGCCACACGATCAAAGTGGGCGTCATGGACGAGGAGCGCCGCACCTCGGCCAATCTCGCCGCCTGTATCGAGGCGGTGAGGAATCGTATCGTGTTCATCAACACCGGTTTTCTCGACCGCACCGGCGACGAGATGCATACCGCGATGCGCGCGGGGCCGATGATTCCGAAGGCCGAGATGAAGTCGAGCGACTGGATCAAGGCCTATGAAGACCGCAACGTGCGGATCGGTCTGGCGCACGGCTTTTCAGGCAAGGCGCAGATCGGCAAGGGCATGTGGGCTGCTCCCGACCGCATGGCCGACATGATGGAGCAGAAGATCGGCCATCCCCGCTCCGGCGCCAATACCGCCTGGGTGCCGAGCCCGACCGCGGCGACGCTCCACGCGATCCACTATCACCAGGTAGATGTATTCGAGCGGCGGGGCGAGATCGCGCGCGAGGCCATTCCCGGTTTGACGCCGCTGCTGACCATCCCGGTGGCGATCGGCCGAAACTGGACGCCCGATGAGGTGCGTGCCGAACTCGACAACAATGCGCAGGGCATCCTCGGCTATGTCGTCCGCTGGATCGATCAGGGCGTCGGGTGCTCGAAGGTGCCCGACATCCATGACATCGGCTTGATGGAGGACCGCGCCACGCTGCGTATCTCGTCCCAGCATATGGCGAACTGGCTGCTCCATGGTGTGGCGACTGAGGCCGATATCGACGCTGCCTTTGCACGGATGGCCGCCAAGGTGGACGTGCAGAATGCGGGGGATCCGATGTACCGGCCGATGTCGGGTCACGAGGATACGAGCCTTGCCTACCAGGCGGCGCGCGCGCTCGTGTTCGAGGGAATCACCCAGCCCAACGGCTATACCGAGCCGCTGCTCCACGCCTTCCGCGCAAAAGCGAAAGCTCGATCGCTCTGACGGCAGATCGCTCTCCCACGCGGCGCGAAAACATTGCGGATCGAAACTGATCTTTGCGTCGCCCGAGAAAATCGAATATCGGGTATCGTGGGAGAGCGATAATGGGCGTTGAGCATTTCGATGTGGTGGTGGTTGGTGCCGGCATTTCCGGCGTCGGTGCGGGGTATCATCTGCAGAAGCTGAGCCCGGACCGCAGCTATGTGATTCTCGAAGGGCGCGCGGCGATGGGGGGCACGTGGGACCTGTTCCGCTATCCCGGCATCCGCTCCGATTCGGACATGTATACGCTGGGCTATTCCTTCAAGCCGTGGACCGAGGCGAAGGCCATCGCCGATGGCCCGTCGATCCTGAAGTATGTCAACGATACCGCCCGGGAATATGGCATCGATCAGCACATCCGCTATCGCCATCACGTCAAGCGTGCCGCCTGGTCGACTGCCGATGCGCGCTGGACGGTCGAAGCGGACGGTCCAGACGGGCCAGTCTCCTTTACCTGCAATTTCCTCTTCATGTGCAGCGGCTATTATAATTACGCCAAGGGCCACATGCCGGACTTTCCCGATGCCGAGAAATTTACGGGGCGGATCGTCCACCCGCAATTCTGGCCCGAGGATCTCGACTATTCCGGCAAGCAGGTCGTGGTGATCGGCAGCGGCGCGACGGCGGTGACGCTGGTGCCTGCGATGGCGGAGAAGGCCGCGCATGTCACGATGCTGCAGCGTTCGCCGACCTATGTCGTCTCCCGACCGGCCGAGGACGGGTTCGCCAACTGGTTGCGGCGCAGGCTGCCGGCCATGCTTGCCTATGACATCACGCGCTGGCGCAATGTGCTGTTCCAGATGTTCTTCTACAACCTGGCGCGCAAGCGGCCGGAAAAGACCAAGGAACGCCTGCTCGAGATGGTGCGCGCCGAACTCGGGCCGGAGTACGATATCGCAACGCACTTCACGCCCCGCTACAATCCATGGGACCAGCGATTGTGTCTGGTGCCCGACGGGGATCTGTTCGCGTCGATCAGGAACGGCGAGGCATCGGTGGTGACGGACACGATCGAACGCTTCACGACGACAGGAATCAAGTTGGCGTCAGGCGCTGAACTGCCCGCCGACGTGATCGTGACCGCGACCGGGCTCGAACTGCAGTTGCTGAGTGACGTGCAGTTCAGCGTGGACGGCGCCCCGATCGATCTGTCGAAGACCTTCAACTACAAGGGCATGATGTACAGCGATGTGCCCAATCTGGCCTCGTCCTTCGGCTATACCAATGCATCCTGGACGCTGAAGGCGGATCTCACCTGCGCCTATGTCTGCAGGTTGCTCAACACGATGAGAAAGCGCGGGCTGCGCCAGGCGACGCCGCGGATCGGCAACGATGTGCTGACGCCCGAGCCCTTCCTCAGCTTCTCCTCGGGCTATGTGACGCGGGCAATGGAGAAATTTCCTAAGCAGGGCAGCAAGAAGCCTTGGAAGCTTCACCAGAACTACGCGAAGGATATCGTGGCATTGCGCTTCGGTTCAGTCGACGACGGGATGGAATTTTCCAATCCGGCGCCGGTGAAGTCAACGGCGGAGCCGGCGCGCGAGCGGGTACCCGCCTAGCTCGGAACAATTCCGCCGACACCGTGTTTCCGGCTCGATTGCGAGGAGGGCGGGCCGTTCTGCTTGCAGAACTTGCCTTGTTCGTTCGAACGAACTAATTCATCGGAGTGGTTCAGCAGCGCCTCCTCGACATCGCTATCCGGGAGTTCGGCCTGAAGGGTATCGAAGGCGCCAGTACGCGCGCGATCGCGGCGGCGGCGGGCACCGCAATGTCTTCGATCACCTATCATTATGGCGGCAAGGAAGGCCTTTATCTCGCTGCGGCAGATCATATCGCTGTGCAGATGGGCCAGCAGATGGCGCACGCGGTCGGAATTGGGGCGCTGCCCGAGACGCCGGGGGAGGCGCGAGGCATCATTCACCGGATCCTTGCCACATTCGCTGCCAAAATGGCGGGCGACGCAACGAAGGACTGGTCGCTGTTCATCGTGCGCGAACAGATGAACCCGACCGAGGCGTTCGAGCGCATCTATGGCGGGCCGATGGGGCAGATGATGGAGCGACTGGTCGAACTGGTCGGTATCGCAACTGGGCGGCGCGACGCTGACGCTGCGCGGGTGGCGACGATCACGCTGTTCGGCCAGGTGATCGTGATCCGGGCTTCGCGGGCCTCCTGTCTCAAGCTCCTCCAGCGCGCCTCGATCGATGCGGCGGCCTTGTCCGGGCTGCAGGCACGGATCGCCGCCAATACCGACGCCATTCTCGACAGGCTGATAGCCGAGCGACAGGATTTCTCATGAGCGACGATAGCAGGGACGTTTCCAGCTCTGACCGGCTCGTCACCGAGGGGCCGGACACCAACGGTGACGGAGGCGGTGATGGGGGGAGGCCGCCGGTTTTCCGGCGGCCATTGTTCTGGATCATCCTGGTCGGCGTCGTGTCCGTCGTCGTAATCGGCGGTACGTTCTACTGGCTTGATGCGCGGCGCTACGAGTCGACCGATGATGCCTTTGTCGACGCGCATATCGTGCGCATCGCGCCGACGGTTGCCGGTACGCTCAAGGAAGTGGCCGATGTCGACAACCGCCATGTCGAAGCAGGACGCCTCCTCGCGGTGATCTCCGCCGAGGGCCCGCAAGCACGGGTTGCCGAGGCGGATGCGAATGCCAAGCAGGCGCTCGCGCAATATGAGCAGTCCGTGGCCCAGGTGATCGCGGCCCAGGCAAGCCGCGATCAGGTAGCCGCACAGGCGCGCGCGCCAATCGCCAACGCTGCGAAGGCTGCGCAGGATCTGGCTCGTTACCAGGAATTGCTGCGGATCGACCCTGCCGCGGTTGCCGCACAGCAACTGGACGCGGCCCGTGCCCAAGCGCGCGCTGCCGCCGCCGACGCGGCCGCCGCCGCCCGCCAGGTTGCCAGTGCCGACGCCAATGTCTCGGTCGCCCGCCGCCAGATCGGCGCAGCGCGTGCGCTGGTAGAGGCGCGGCGGGCGCAGACGTCGCAGGCGAAGGTGACGCTTGGGGACAATCGGCTGGTCGCGCCGATTTCCGGCCAGGTGGTCAACCGACAGGTCGCGCTTGGCTCCTATGTCGCGCCCGGAACCCAACTGATGGCCATCGTGCCTGATCATGTGTGGATCACCGCGAACTTCAAGGAAACCCAACTCAAGCTGATGAGGGTCGGTCAGCCGGTTACGATCAAGGTGGACGCTTACCCTGATGTCGCGTTCAAGGGGCATGTCGATTCGATCCAGCGCGGCGCGGGCCAGGCTTTCGCGCTGCTGCCGCCGCAGAATGCCACCGGAAACTATGTGAAAGTGGTGCAGCGCGTGCCTGTCCGGATCGAATTCGATCCCGGGAATGGCCCTGATCCGCGGCAATATCCGCTTGGCCCCGGCATGTCCGTCGTCCCGACCGTCAAGGTTCGCTGACCATGGCCGAGGCCGCAGCCGCGGCGCAGCCGGGCGACGCGAAAGCGGTTCCGGGATGGGATCCGACGCGGTCCGCGGCCGGTCCGTACAGCCCGTGGCTACTCGTCGCGATCATCAGCATCCCGACCTTCATGGAGGTGCTCGACACGTCGATCGCCAACGTATCGCTCGACCATATCGCCGGGGGCCTCTCGATCTCCACCGACCAGGCGACATGGGTGCTGACCAGCTACCTCGTCGCCAACGCGATCGTGATTCCGATCAGCGGCTGGCTGTCCGACGCGATCGGGCGCAAGCGCTATTTCCTGATCTCGATCGCCCTGTTCACCCTCTCGTCGCTGATGTGCGGCCTGGCGCCGAACCTGTCGACCCTGGTGATCGCGCGCGTCCTGCAAGGGATCGGGGGAGGGGGACTCGCGCCGGTGGAGCAATCGATGCTGGCCGATACGTTCCCGCCGAAGCAGCGCGGCATGGCTTTCGCCGCGTTCGCGATCGTGATCGTGGTTGGGCCGGTGCTCGGGCCGACGCTCGGCGGGTATATTACCGAGACCTGGAGCTGGCATTGGGTATTCCTGATCAACGTACCGATCGGGATCGCCTCCTTCTTCCTTGCGCACACCTTCGTCCATGAAGCCGATGCGATCAGGAAGGATCGCGCCACGCGCCTGAAGAACGGCCTTCGCATCGACTATATCGGGGTTGCCTTGGTCGCGCTCGGGCTCGGCTTTTTGGAGATCACGCTCGACCGCGGCGAGCGCGAAGATTGGTTTTCGAGCGGTTTCATCGTTGCTTCCGCGAGCATCGCGACGGTCTCGCTGATCGCGCTGATCATCTGGGAGCTCAACCATGATGAGCCTGTGATCGACCTGAAGCTGCTCAAGAGCCGCAACTTCTCGCTGACGCTGCTGGTGATGGGCGTGACGGGGATGATTCTGTTCGGCACGACCCAGTTGATCCCGCAGATGCTGCAGCAGGTGATGGGATACAGCGCTTTCGACGCCGGACTCGCGCTCACGGCGGGCGGCGTCGCGACGTTGGTGATGGTACCCTTTGCCGGACGGCTGACCGGTATCGTCGACGTGCGGCTGCTGCTGTTTCCGGCGCTGATGGTGCAGGCCTTCGCATTATGGAACATGTCGCACCTGACTGCCGACATTTCCTTTACCGATGCCGCGATCGCCCGCCTGTTCCAGGCGGCGGCATTGCCGTTCCTGTTCGTGCCGATCAACGCGGTCGCCTATGTCGGCCTCCCGCAGAACAAGACGGCGCAGGCATCCAGCATGCTCAACGTCGCGCGGAATCTCGGCGGCACGCTCGGTATCTCGGTGGCGCAGACGCTTCTGGCTTCGAACCGCCAGATTCACCAATCGGTGCTGGTCGAGACCCTCAATCCACTCGATCCACGTTATAATGACTGGATATCAAAGGCGCAGGGGGCGTTCGCCGGGGTGGGTGACGCAGCCGTCACACCGGTGGCGGTGCTGTACCAGCAGGTCCAGCGCGAGGCGACGATGCTCGCTTTCCTCGACGTGTACCGACAATTGATGATCGTGGTGTTGATTGTTGCACCACTCGTTTTCCTGATGCGCGCCGGAAAGTCCGGTGGTGGCGGAGGCATGGCACATTGAGCTGGAAACTTGGGACTAGGACCGTCCCCACCGGGAAGCGCGGCCCCGTCGCGATTGGCATCGCCCTGCTGGCAGGCGCCTGCACCGTTGGCCCTGACTATCACGCGCCGGAACTGCCGGTGCCGGCAGCCTTTGTCGAACCGCAGGTGGGTGTGCCGGGCGCGAATGTCGATCCAGCGCACTGGTGGTCGGCCTTTGGCGATCCGCGGCTCGACTCGCTTGTCGAACGGGCGCTGAAGGGCAACCCCGATATCGCGGTCGCCGCTTCTCGGGTCCGGCAGGCGCGGCTACAGGAAATCGTCGCGCGCGCGAGCGGTAAGCCGACGGTGGATGCGACGGCGAATGCCAGCCACGTCGAATTCTCGAAGAACGCCGGCTTCTCCTCCCTTGCGCGGCTGTTTTCGGGCGGATCAGGTAGCACCGGCGGGATTGCACTGCCGGGTAGCGGCATTACCACTTATGCGGTCGGCTTCGACGCAAGCTGGGAAATCGACCTGTTCGGCGGTGACCGGCGTGGGGTCGAGGCAGCGGTAGCGCGTACCGATGCGGCGATCTGGACGCGACACGACGCAGCCGTGACGCTGGCGGCCGAAGTGGCGCAGGCTTATTTTGCATTGCGTCTCGATCAGGATCAGATCGCGATTGTCGAGCAGGAAATAACGCGCCAGCGGCGGGCGCTCGAGATTGCGGGCAATGTTGCCAAGGTGGGGCTCGTGCCCCAGGTCGACGTCACCCGGCAGCGGGGGACCTTGACCAGCCTTGAAGCGCGACTTGAGCCGATCCGGGCTGACATGCGCATGCGGATCCACGCCCTTGGCATTCTCATCGGGGAAAGCCCGGAAATGCTCGACGGGGAACTTGCCGCAGCGGGTGCGTCCCTGGCGAACCTCCCCGTCGTGCCGGCGGGGCTTCCTTCCGACCTGTTGCGCCGGCGCCCGGACGTGCGCGCGGCGGAGCGACAGCTTGCCGCCGCCACCGCGGATATCGGCGTCGCCGTGGCGGACCTGTATCCGAAATTCTCGCTGACCGGCGCGGGGCAGTTGCTGTCGACGGCATTGGGCAATCTTTTTTCAGGAGATAGCCTGCAGCTCACCGCCTCCGGTGCCGCGAGCTTTCCATTGCTCGACTGGGGACGGCGCAAGGCAACTATCAGGATTCGACAGGAGCAGCGCGACGAGGCGTATGCGCAATATCGTGCGACGGTCCTGGGTGCGCTTCGCGACGTGGAGGATCCGCTCGCACGGCTTGATGCCGAACGGCGGCGCAATGCGGCGCTCAGGCGTGCTGCGGCGGACGCGGCGGCGACGGCTCATTCGGTGGAGGCGCAATATCGCACCGGTTTCGTCGCGCAGGACTCGCTGCTCAATGCCGAGACCCAGGTGCTCAGCGCACGAGAGCAGGTTGCCGGAAGCGACGCGCAGTTGCGCCAGGATACGGCCGCGCTGTTCAAGGCGATTGGCGGGGGCTGGAGCGAGGCCACGACCGGGGTTGGTTGAGGCGTTCCGACGGCGAGTGCCTCAGCCACATATGGGGTGCGGAAAAGCGGCGGGATTGGCTTCGTTGCTTGCGGCCGGCGGCGGTGAAGCAAGCTGCCGCGACGGGCGGAAGGTCGGAAGCGCGTGGCTTCGACCAGGCAAAAAAGAAGCCGCCATTATGGCGGCTTTGATTAATGAATCTGCGCCAGTCCCGAATCAGGACAATGTCCGAACGGGATTGATTAACCAAAATTCACGGTCCCCAACCCGCGCCGCAGGAGGCCGTAAAGGTATCGACCCGGCTTGCGACTAACTCACTCATCTACATGGTGATTCAACTGCCTGCCGGGTCGATCAACTGGTTTACCAGGGGCGAACGCCCTCGCCGTAAATCAACGCAATGATGAACTTCAGCACTTGCTTTCTCCCTTATTGCACTCAGGCGAGTGCCAAAGATTCTTAAGGGAAAATTAAGCATAAAGCAACCGGATTCCCGGGGTTTGCGAAGCCATGGCGGGCGCGCTTAAGAGTTCCTTCAGTGACTTGGTGCTACCCGCTTTGAGTAATGGCGCGGGCTTCACAGAGATATCGTCCCCCGGAGGGCTTGGATCGGCGCGGCACGCCGCCGATGGTGTCGAGTGTGTCGCACCCATCGACGGAGGACGTTGGTGGCCAGGAGCAACCGGCCAGGGCAGAAGCCCCCGTCGCCATGCGGGACTTTCTTTCGTCGGTGAGCGCCGCTGTGCCGATGCAAGGCGCTTCCCTCGATGGTGTCCCACCGCTTGCCCCGAAGGCATGGCAATTCCTCTGCCTCGCCGAGATCGCGAATTTTGCCGCGCTGCGGCGTCATCTGGGCAAAGCCCGTGCGGACCTTCTATCGAGCGATGTGAGCGATCGGGTAAATGCCAGCCTCGCCGATGCGCGTATAGCGGCGGTTGGCCGCGCGACGATCGAAGTCGCCTTCGAGGGCGATTCGCTGACGGATCTCGCGGCCGCGCTTGGCTGTCTGACGGCTGATTTCGATCTTCCGTTCGACCTCGAGGGCGAGCCCCACCGGCTCGAGATGCACTTCGGCGCGGCCGCAGCCCCTCTGGGCAATGCCGAAGATGTCCGGCTCGTCGAAGAGGCGGAAAGTGCATTGGAGCAAGCGCGCACCGAGGCGCATGCCGTGATCCGCGATCTTTCTGCGGGTACCCCTGCGTTCGACCGACTGACGCTGACGCGTGAACTCCCCGGTGCGATCACCAAGGGCGAGATGTTCCTGCAATATCAGCCCAAGGTGCATGTGCGTCGACAGGAAGTGGCCAGCGCCGAGGCGCTGGTACGCTGGCAGCATCCGACCCGGGGCTTGATCCTTCCGGGCGATTTCATCACGGTGGCGGAGGAGGCGCGCGAGATCTCGGCGTTGACGCTGTGGACGCTGGATCAGGTCATCGCCGATCAGCGGCTGATCGCGGCCGATGGCAACGACCTTACCATCTTCATCAATATTTCCGGTCAGTTGCTTGCCGATGTCCGTTTCGTGAAGCGCGCCTGC
>Ga0255338_1003591_pt1 | contig 18177 bp, 16 predicted proteins | sample MeOH1_35cm_T4_19_FD_203715 | JGI IMG/M metagenome (GOLD analysis project Ga0255338, IMG submission 203715) | Sandy soil microbial communities from University of British Columbia, Vancouver, Canada - MeOH1_35cm_T4_195 | ecosystem: Engineered > Artificial ecosystem > Sand microcosm > Unclassified ...
CGCTGACCTTCTTCGTCGGCGGCGCCCTCGGCGGCGCGGCCGGCGTGCTGTACGGGATGAACTACGGCTCGATCAAGTACAACCTCGGCTTCCTGCCCGGCGCGAAGGCCTTCACGGCCGCGGTGCTCGGAGGCATCGGCAACATCCGCGGCGCCGTGCTCGGCGGGTTCATCCTGGGCTTCCTCGAGGTCCTGGCCTCGGGCTACATCCCCAACGGCGCGCAGTGGCGCGACGTCATCGCCTTCACGGTCCTCATCATCGTATTGCTCGTCCGCCCGTCCGGTCTTCTCGGCGAGAAGATCGCGGAGAAGGTCTGACGCCATGAAGAAGATACTGAACTGGCGCTGGACGCCCTGGGTCGCGCTGGCGCTGGCGGCCGTCTTCCCGTTCGTCGCCGCGAGCATGGACGCGCAGTACCTCGTCCGCGTCGGCGGCGTGATCGGCCTGTTCATGATCCTCGGCCTCGGGCTGAACTTCACCTTGGGCTACGCCGGGCTGTTCGACCTCGGCTTTATCGCGTTCTACGCGATCGGCGCCTATACCACCGCGATCGCGATGCGGGCGGGCGTCCCCGCGCCGGCGGCGCTGATCCTGGCCGTGCTGATGTCGCTGGCGGTGCGCGCGCTGCTCGGGCTCACCATCCTCCGCTTACGCGGAGATTACCTGGCTGTCGTCACGATGGGCTTCGGCGAGATCGCGCGCCTGACCATCAACAACCTCGACGCGCTGACCAACGGCCCCAAGGGCCTTCAGCTGGCGCCCTGGCGGCCGCTCAAGTTCATCTCCGCCGACCCCAACGTGCAGTATTACCTCCTCATCCTCGCCGCGGTCGCCGCGGGCGTCGCCGCGTCGAGCCGCCTCGAGGATTCGCGCGTCGGCCGCGCCTGGATCGCCATCCGCGAGGACGAGATCGCCGCCCGCCTCTCGGGCATCCCCGTGCGCCACTACAAGCTCCTCGCCTTCACCATCTCCGCGGCCTTCGCGGGCCTGGCGGGCGGCCTGTTCGCCCAGTGGGAGCAGTTCGTGACGCCCGAGTCCTTCGTCTTCTGGGAGTCGATCCTCGTCGTCTCCATCGTCGTGCTCGGCGGCATGGGCTCGATCGCGGGCGTGCTGGTCGGCGCCCTCGTCCTCGTCGGCTTCCCGCCGATCATGCAGTGGAAGCTCTCGGCGGACTGGATCAACTACCGCTACCTGTTCTTCGGGCTCATCCTGGTGCTCGTCACCTTGTTCCGCCCGCAGGGCATACTGCCCTCCTCGCGGCGCGAGGCGGAGCTGACCTCATGAGCCACAAGACCCCTCCCGCCGGACGCGTCCTCCTCGAGGTCAAGGACCTCGCCCAGCACTTCGGCGGCCTCAAGGCCGTCGACCAGGTCAACCTCACCATCCACGAGGGGGAGATCGTCTCGGTCATCGGGCCCAACGGCGCCGGCAAGACCACCTTCTTCAACGTGCTGACCGGCGTCTACCCCGGCACGCGCGGCGAGATCCTGTTCAACGGCCAGGAGCTGCGCGGCATGTCCGGCCACGACATCGTCGCCGTGGGCGTCGCCCGCACCTTCCAGAACATCCGCCTCTTCTCGCACATGACCGCGCTCGAGAACGTGATGGTGGGCCGCCACACGCGCACCTTCCAGTTCCTGCTCGGCCCGCTGCTGCGCACGCCCGCCTTCAAGCAGGAGGAGAAGGGCGTCGAGATCATCGCCAAGGACCTTCTTGATTTCGTCGGTCTAAAATCGCTCGGGAACGAGCTCGCAAAAAACCTCCCGTACGGCGCCCAGCGCAAGCTCGAGATCGCCCGCGCGCTCGCCTCCGAGCCGAAGCTCCTCATCCTCGACGAGCCGACCGCCGGCATGAACCCCACCGAGTCCCAGGACCTCGTGGCGCTCGTGCGCAAGGTCCGGGAGCGGGGCGTGACCGTGCTCCTCATCGAGCACCAGATGCGCGTCGTCATGGACATCTCCGACCGGGTCTTCGTCTTCGATTACGGCGTGAAGATCGCCGAGGGCAAGCCCAAGGAAGTGGTGGCCAACGCGCGCGTCATCGAGGCCTATCTCGGCAAGGAGGGCGCGTCATGAGCATGAAGCCTCCCGCGATGCTCGAGCTCGACTCGGTCCATGCCGTTTACGGGAAGAAGATCCGCGCTCTGAAGGGCGTCTCGCTCACCGTCAACGCGGGCGAGATCGTGGCGCTCATCGGCAACAACGGCGCCGGCAAGACCACCATCATGAAGACCGTGGCCGGGCTGCTGCAGCCGGAGAAGGGGACCGTCCGCTTCCAGGGGCGGGACCTCCCGGGCCTGCCCCCGGACCAGATCATGCGCATGGGCCTCTCGCTCGTCCCGGAAGGACGCCGGATCTTCCCGCGCCTGACCGTGATGGAGAACCTCGAGATGGGCGCCTACTCGCGCCGCGAGAAGGACCTCTCGCGGGAGTACGACCACGTCTTCCACCTCTTCCCCGTGCTCGGCAAGCGCCGCGGCCAGTTCGGCGGCACGCTCTCCGGCGGCGAGCAGCAGATGCTCGCGATGGGCCGCGCGCTGATGTCCGCGCCGAAGCTCCTCATGCTCGACGAGCCGTCGATGGGCCTGGCGCCCGTGGTCGTCGACAAGATCTTCGAGATCATCGAGCTCATCAACAAGGAAGGCGTCACCGTGTTCCTCGTCGAGCAGAACGCCAAGCGCGCCCTGCGCGGCTCCACGCGCGCCTACGTGCTCGAGACGGGGGAGATCGTCGCGTCCTCCGACAGCGCGACCTTGATGAAGGACCCCGCCGTCCAAAAAGCGTATCTCGGCCTCCACTAAATAGAGTAAAATGTTCCTCACGCCGGGATAGCTCAGCGGTAGAGCAGCTGTTTCGTAAACAGCAGGTCGTCGGTTCGAATCCGATTCCCGGCTCAGGTTTCAAACGACGTCCGCGCGTCGCCGTGAATGCGCCCGCCCCTTCGGGGCGGGCGCTTCCTTTTTAAACGGAGCTCGAAGCCATGAAGACCATCCGCGTCAAGGTGAAGCCCCAATCCCGGGAGTCTTCCCTGCAGGAGGCCGGCGACGGGACCTGGATCGCGCGCGTCAAGGCGCCGCCCGTCGACGGCAAGGCCAACGCCGAGCTCGCCGAGCTGGTGGCCGAGCGCTTCGGCGTGCGCAAGGCGCAGGTGATCATCAAGAGCGGCGCGGGCGCGCGGCTCAAGCTCGTTCAGATCGATTCCTGACCCGACCGGAGGACTCGCACCGGTGCGAGTCCGACTTTTTCCGGGTGATGGCGGGGATCATACGCCATCTAAACTAAAATCCTTCAATTTTGTGCTGCATGCGGCACAAAGACTCTTCCCGGGGCGAGTGGGCGTGCTGTATAAGGCACATTGGGGTCGGGGGCCCAGATACGATGTCTCCGATAGCGGGAGCGCCCGTCACATAAATCAGGTATTTGCTAATCTTTTCCTCAATGAACACGGCCCGGCGTTGGCTGTTGGTGACGGCGCATTTCATGTGCCCCCTGCTGTTCTTCACCAACCTCACGCGAAACCCCTACGTCACGCAGATCGCGCTGCTCAACATCTGCCTGGCGCTCGCGCTCGCGGCCTGGGCGTGGCGCGAGGCCGAGCGCCCCGAGGGCGCGCGGCTGCCCCTGCTGCCCGTCGCCTGGCCCCTGGCCGCCTTCGTCGCGGTGTGGGGAGCGAGCTGGCTGAGGGCGTACTTCGGCCACGCCGAGTTCTTCCGGCCCGCGATCGCCGCGGAGGGCTCGCGCGCGATGATCTTCCTGCTCTGCAACTGCCTCGCCGCATTCTGGCTCGCGTCGACCGCCGCCGCCGAGGACGACGCGTCGAGCGACGTCCACCTCGGGCACTGGACCGCCTTCGTTGTGTTCTGGGGGCTGCTCTGGGTCGCCTTCCCGTCGGCGCGCACGCGCCTGGGCGCCGCGCCGGACGCCTTCTTCGCGCTCGCCTGGGACCCGTACGGCGCCTTCGTCTGGGCCGTCGGGCTCGGCGCGGCGGGCTGGCTGTGCCGGCGCGGTCGCACGGTCGACTTCCTGCACCTGGCGTTCGCGGCGGGCTTCCTCGCCTCGATGTACGGCGTGTGCCAGTATTTCAATTACGAGCTGGTCTGGCCCAACGTGCTGAACCCGTACGGCGGACGCGCGGTCTCGACCTTCGGCAACCCCAACTTCCTCTCGACCTATAACGCGGCGCTGATGCCCTCCGCGCTGGCCCTGTTCCTCGCGGAGAAGGACGCCGCGCGGCGCTGGGCGTACGGCCTCCTGTTCCTGATCCTCGAGGCGGCCCTGCTCGCCACGCTCACGCGCTCCTCGTGGGGCGGCGCGGCGGTCGGCGTGGCGGCCCTCGCCCTGTCGGCCCGGCTGAGGACCCGGCTCAAGGAGGAGCCGCGCACGGCGGGGCTCCTGCTCGGCCTGGCGCTGGCCCTGGCGCTCGCCTGGCCGTCGAGCACGATCTCGTCGGGCTACACGCCCACCTTCGTCGGCCGCCTGACCGAGTTCTCCGCGATCGCCAAGCGCGACGGCTTCTACAGCCCGTGGCATCAGCGCGTCCTGATCTGGACCTCGGCGTGGACGATGGGCAAGGAGGAGCCGCTGCTCGGCAAGGGCGGAGGGCTGTTCGAGCTGTTCTACCCGTTCTATCAAGGGAGCCTGCTCCACGCCGACAAGTTCTACCACAACATGCGCACCCACGCGAACAACTCGCACAACGAGATCCTCGAGGTGTTCTCGCAGACCGGGCTCATCGGCCTGGGCGCGTTCCTGTGGCTGTGGGCGACCTTCTTCCTCACGGCGTGGCGCTGGGCCAAGACGAAGGCGGGGGAGGACCCCGTCTGGGCCGGCGCCGTCGCGGGCGTGGCGGCCGTGCTCGCCGACAACCTCCTGAACGTGTCTCTGCATTTCGCCGTGCCCGCGTTCATCTTCTGGTGGCTCGCGGGCGCCGCGATGGGCCGGGGCGCGCGCGACGGGGGGGCGTTCGCGCCGGGAGCCTTCCCGAGGACGGCGCGCCGAGCCGCGGCGGCCGCGCTCGTGTGCGCCTGCCTGTTCGCCGCGTGGTGGCAGGTGCGGTTCTGGAACCGGGAGGCCTGGTACTTCGCGGGGTTCAAGCAGATCCGGCAGGGGAACATGCCCGCCGCGACCCGCTCGCTCGAGCGCTCCCGCGCCTGGGGCCCGCGCGAGGTCAACGCGATCTACGAGCTCGGCAACGCCTACGCCCGCTCCGGCCAGCCGGCCAAGGCCGCCGAGGCCTACGAGGGCGCGCTCAAGGCCAACGCGGGCTACGACGAGATCTTCTTCAACCTCGGCACCGTGTACGCGTCGCACCTCGGGCGGCCCGACAAGGCGGGCGGCTATTTCGAGACGGCGTGGGCGCTGAACCCGCTCTCGGACTCGGTGGTCAACGGGCTCAGCGCGTTCTACCTCCGGGACCCGGCGAAGAACAAGGCCGCCGCCGAGGCCCTGCTCTCCGAAGCGACGCGCATATTCCCGGAGAACACGAACCACTGGAACAACCTCGGCTACCTGATGACGATGGACCGGCGCTGGGCGGAGGCCGAGGCCGCCTACTCCCGCGCGCTCGAGATCCAGCCCGAGGCGGCGGTGCTCGAGCAGAACCTGTACGCCGTCGCCAACCAGTCGGGCCGGCCGAAGGCGGCGATCCTCGGGGACCTCGGCGAGCTGCGCGCCATCGACGCGGCCGCCGCGAAGGGGGACTGGTCGGCGGGACAGCTCAAACGGGCCGCGGCTCTCGTCCAGCGGCGGCCGTCCTTCCTCAAAGCCCGCTTCATCCACGGGAGCCTGCTCCTCGCCAACGGCCGGGCGCCGGAGGCCGCCGCCGAGCTCGAGGGCGTCGTGGCCCGGGACCCCCGCCGCGCCGCGCCGCGCGTGAACCTCGCCAACGCCTATCTCGCCATGAAGAGGAACGAGGACGCGGCCGCCCAGCTCCGCGCGGCCCTCGCCCTGGAGCCCGGGAACCCCCTTATACGCTCCCGTTTGGCCGCTCTGGGGCTGGCGCCGTGAACCGGGCATGAGTCCGTTCGGTAAAATTCGCGTAATAATTCAGCAATCGCGTTCTCTTATGATTCACCTTGTCCGGGAGAAACGCGCCTGGAACCGAGCTATTTCACGTCTTTGAAGAACATCGCCATCGTCGTCGTCGTCCTCCTCGGCCTCGCAGGCCCGCCCGTTCTCGCCCAATCGGACGACGAGAGCGGAGGCGCCGGCCTGAGCCGCCCCATGCAGATCGCCGTGCATTTCTACGAGCAGGGCGAGGACATCCAGGCCATGGACCGGTTCATGGAGATCCTGACCAAGGGCGACCCCTCGGAGCGCTCGATGGCCAACGAGTACATCAACCTGATCACGCACCGGATGAACACATCCGGCGGCGCGCAGGGGACCCCGAAGGCGAAGCCCGGCGTGTCGGTCGCCGAGCCCGTCAACCCCGGCGTCGCGAGCCCGATCAAGCGCGCCGACCCCGCCGCGGGCGCCCGCGTCGCCCCCGAGACGATCAGCGACGGCGAGGCCGCGCCCGCCCGCTCCACCCGCTTCGACGCCATCGACGACGACTCGGCCCGCTCCTCGGCCCGCAAGAAGGCCGCTCCCGCGCGCGCGCGCGCCGACGACATGCCGGCGGCGAACAAGGCCCTGATGCGCAAGGAGATCAGAGCCCGCCTGCGAAGCGCCGTCGAGAAGAGCCTCGCCGACATCAAGTCCCTCGCCGGGGTGCGCGTCGTCATGCGCGAGAACGGCGACCCGGAGGCGATCGGCATCCCGACGGGCTCCCTGTTCCAGACCGGCATCGCGTTCCAGCCCGGCGCGTCCAAGATCCTCGATCCGCTGACGAAGCTCGTGTTCGCCCTCGGCACGACGCAGGCCGTGATCCTGCCCGAGGGCACCGCGGTCGGCGACGCCAAGGTCATGGACATGCGCCGCACGATGGGCATCTCGTCGCACTTCTTCAACGCGGGCGTGGCGCCGCCCCGCGTGCGCGTGAACCTGCTGAACACGCAGGTGGACATCCCGAAGGGCCTGATGGACTTCAAGGGCGTGGTCATCGTGTTCGTCTACAACCAGCCGCTGAGCCTCGTCGTGGAGAGCGCGGTCGGCGACGAGCTCGGGCCGCCCATCTCGCTCGGCGTCTACCCGCCGTCGTTCCGGCCCGCGCGCGGGCAGGGCGTCATCATCGAGTTCTCCGTCTCCGACCCTCCCGCGGGCCTCGTGTCCTGGAAGTTCCAGCTGCTGCAGCCGTCCCGCGACGGCACGGAGCTCGCGCCTCTGCAGGACGTCGTCGGGGGCGGCCCTGTCTTCCATCAGATCTTCTGGAACGGCAAGCAGAACTATTTCGGAGAGTCCCTGCCGGCCGGCCGCTACGAGTGCGTGCTCACGGCGCTCGACGCCAAGAACCGCCAGCGCTCGCTCCACCGCTGGATCCAGGTGCTCGACGACGGCTCGTCCGAGAAGCTGCTCGCCGACCAGGCCCCGTCGGAAGGCTCCCGCGCGGAGCCCGTCGGGGCCGCGGAGAAGCCGGCCGCCCCCGCCGCCTCGGCCCCGCTGGCGCCCAGCGCCGACATGGCCGGCGCCGCGGAGAAGCCGCTCGTGGCGGGAGTGAAGGCCGCGCCGAAGGCGGTCGAGATCAAGCCGCGCGCCGAGGTGCCCCGCGTCAAGCGCCAGGTCGTCAAGCGCCCCGTCCGAGGCAAGAAGGCGGGGAAGGCCGATAAGGGGAAGGCCGCCCGCGTGACCCAGCCCAAGGCCGCCGAGGCTCAGCCCCAGGAAGAGGCCGCCCCCGCGGCCCCGGCCGAGGACGCGGCGGAGAAGACGCCGGCGAAGCCGGCGGCCACGGAGTGGGCCTTGACGTTCAACAAAGGGACTTACCAGCTGACGGCGGCGGCCGAGAAGCTCCTCGCGGCGGCCGCCGCGGCGGTCCCCACGCACCCTCTCGAAAACCTGCGCGTCACGGGCCACAGCGGCTCCGAGGAAGCCAACGGCGCGGCGCTCGCCGACAAGCGCGCCAAGATGGTCGCCAGCATCCTCGTCAACCGCTATCAGGTGGATTCCAAGCGCATCTTCATGACCTCCGACGCCTCCGGCGCCGGGGCCAAGGTCGATCTGGCGTTCGCGAGGACCGAATGAACCCCAAGATCGACCAGCTCATCGATCAGCTCGCGTTCGGTAAATCCAAGCCGGCGTCCGGCCCGTGCCTCGGCCTGTACCTGAGCCCGGAGATGCTCTACATCGCCGAGACCCGGCCCGGGAAGGGCGGCGCGATCACCGTCGACCATCTCGTGCGCGTCCCGATCCCGCCGGACGGGAAGGCCGCGGCCGCCGGCACGATGACGATGAGCACGGACTTCCTCGCCGACCCGGTCAAGATCGGCGGGCTGATCCGCCAGTCCATGTCCCAGATCCGGTGGAACTCGAAGAACGTGGTCGTCACGCTCTCCCACCACCTCGGCCTGCTCCGCTACTTCCCGATGCCGCCGATGGAGCGCCGCTTCCTGGTCACCTCGGTGCCGATCGAGGCCAAGAAGTACATCCCGATCCCTTTCGACGCGCTGGCCCACGACTTCCAGGCCGAGGCGATGCCCCCGGACGCCGCCGGCAAGCCGCGCCTGGGCGTGCTCATCGCGGTCACCCAGAACAAGAACCTGGCGAACATCCAGGGCCTGCTCACGTCCCTCGGCCTGAACCTGATCGGGCTCGAGGTGGCGCCCTGCTCGGTCCTGCGGCTGTGGCAGGCGGTCGAGCCGGCCAAGGGCCCGGAGCCGTTCGTGCAGGCCCATTTCGACGGCGGCAACGTGCGCATCATGATCTGCGACCGGGGCCTCCCCGTGTTCTTCCGCGAGGTCTTCATGGGAGCCACGGCCTCGCTCTCCGACCAGCGCAAGGTCGACATGACCGGCTGCCTCTCCTTCGCCCAGAAGCAGCTCGGCATGACCGGCATCTCGAAGATCAAGCTCAGCGGCACGCCCGCGACGCTCGGCCCCTGGAAGGACGCCTTCGCGACCGAGACGGGGGTGCCCGTCGAGATCCAGGACACCGCGAAGCTCCTGTCGATCAAGGGCGGGGACTGGGGAGGCTACGCCGCCATCGGCGCCTCCACGCGCGCGTCCGTCAACTCGGCGGTCACGATCGACCTCGCGACGACGGACCGCGTCGGCGAGGACGAGCGCCAGGTGGCGCGCGACATCATCATCGCCGGATTCGCCCTCGCGGCGTTCATCGCCGCCGTCGGCCTTTACCAGATCACGACCTACAGCCAGCGCGCGCGGGTGCTCAACGACTACAAGATCGAGCCCGACGTCCAGGCCGCGCTCCAGGGCCTTCGTCCCGCCGACATCGACCTGAAGCTCATCGAGATGAAGGACCAGCTCGAGAAGCTGCGCGCGGTCACGGGGACCAAGCGCCTGATGATCTCGACGGTCCTGCGCGACGTCGTCACGCTGATGCCCGACAACATGTGGCTGACCAAGGTCACCGTCCTCAACCCCCTGGCCAACGACAAGGCCGTGCTCGAGCTGAGCCTCAGCGGCCGCGTCCGCGGCGCCACGGGGGCCGAGGAGCAGGACGTCGCCATCGCGTTCAAGGAGACCTTGCTGCGCGACCCCAGCATCGGCCCGTTGTTCGACGTGCAGCTGTCCCTGCAGGGGAAGGCGGCCGCCCCGGAGATCTCCGGCCAGGGCCTCGACCCCGAGGCGCTGGCGCGCAAGCAGGAGAGCCGGACCGAGTTCGTCATCGAGATGAAAAGGAAGAAAAGCTGATGGCCGCCCAGAACATCGACCTCAACGTCTATCTGAACGCGGTCAAGGCCGAGGGCGAGCTCGTGCTCAACACGATCCGTCAGCGCGGCGCCAAGCGCTTCGGCAAGGCCTTCGGCATGGCCGGGATCATGATCGCCGCCGCGTACTTCGGCGTGTACAAGCCCCCGCAGGACAAGATCTCCCGGCTGACGGCGCAGATCGAGGCCGCCCGGGCCATGTCCCAGTCCAGCGCCGCCTACAAGGACGTCCGCAACCAGCTCGCGGGCTCCTACGGCTCCCTGCCCCTTCTGAAGGACCAGTCCCAGTGGCTCTCCAACGCGATGATCGACTCGCTCCGCGCCGACAGCCTCACCCCGGAGATGTTCCGGCCCGTGATGGAGAACGAGGTCAGCGGGCTGATCTTCCAGACCTCGACCGTCCAGCTCACGACCGGGTTCTCCAACGTCTACACCTGGCTCATGCGCCTCGAGGGCGCCACGCCCTTGATGCACGTCAGCAACCTCGAGATCACCAAGAAGCAGGACATGATCGGACAGAACGTCGTCTCGGCGTCCGTGATGACCGCGATCCCGAAGAAGAGGTTCAACTGATGGCCGGCACCGGCAGCGCCCGCGGCGGCCTCGGCTGGGTGATCCTGGTGATCGCCCTCGCGGTGCCCGGCGTGCTGTTCTACAACTGGTGGTCGCACCTCAAGGCCGACCGCGAGAAGGCGGTCGCCGCCAAGGCCCGCGGCCGCGTCCCCGAAGGGGGGGTGTTCCAGTCCTCGCCGAACGCCAAGCTCGTCAATCCGATGGCGCCCGCCGCCTCGACCGCGGCCGTCTCGGCCGCGGCCGCGGCCCCCGCGGCCGCCGCCCCGGTGACCGCCGCCCCCGTCGCCGCCCCGGCCGTCGCCTCCGCCGCGACCATCGACGCGCCCGCCGCTTCGACGGCGCCCGCCGAGGGAATTCAGCCCGCCGCCTTCGCCGCGTCGACCGCGACCTTCGTGCCGCTCAAGCGGGACCCCACCTTGTCGCCCTTCGACCTCGTCCGCATCCTCGAGGAGGAGGAGGCCAGGCGCAAGGCCGCTGAGGATCTCGCGAACGCGTCGAAGCCCCGCGGCGGCGGCAAGAAAGGCAAGCCCAAGGTGGTGGACCCGGCGAGCAAGGTCAACCTGCAGGGCATCGTGAGCAACCCGGACTCCGGCTTCAAGGCCATCGTCAACGACGAGGTGCTCGGCGTCGGGGAGTTCATCGGGGACACCAAGATCAAGATCGTGAAGATCACCGATCTGGGCGTGACTTTCCTCTACCAGGGCAAGAAGTTCTCGAAGGGCGTCAGCCGTGATTAGGGCCGCTGGAGGCATCATGATTAGGATTCGCACTTACGAAAGCCGCTGGACGAAGATCGCGAGAAGCGGGGTCTCGCTCCTCGCCGCATTCGCCGTCGCGGCGGCGGCCCCCGGGGAGGCGTTCGCCCAGCGCCGCCGGGCCGAGCCCGAGGCGAACCCTCAGTTCCAGCAGCAGTCTCCCGCGCCCGGCGGCGGCCCGCTCGGCGAGGCGGAGCCCGCGGCTCCCTCGGGCGGCGGCCCCGTCGCCGACCCCGACGAGCCCGCCGCGCCCCGGTCGGTGCAGGGAGTGCAGATCGGCGCGTCCGCTCCCTCCCGCGGCGGCGCGACGGCCTCGCTCGCCCCTCTCGACATGCGCGTGACCGTGCGCGTGAAAGGCGCCCCGCTGGCGACCTTCCTCGACACGATCTCGGCCCAGGCCAAGGTGAACTTCATCATCACCGAAGGGCTGGAGTCCAAGCGCGTGACGGCCTTCCTGCAGAACGTGACGGTGCGCGAGGCCCTGCAGGTCCTCCTCGAGATCAAGGGGCTGACCTACCAGCAGATCGGCAAGAGCAACACCTACGTCGTGACCCCGCGCTCCAAGCAGGTGGAGAACCTCATCACCCGCATCTACACCCTGAGCTTCGTGCCCCTGATCCCGCTGAGCGGCGACTCCGGCTCGTCCCCGCTGCAGGCCGCGGGGTCGGCCGCCGGAGGCGGCAGCGCGGCCGGGGGCGGCAGCGCGGCCGGCGGCGGCTCCAGCGCCGGCGGCTCGTCGGGCAGCTCCGCGGGCGGCTCCAGCGCGGGAGGCATGGGCGGCGCCGGCGGCGCGAACTCCTCCGACGTGGCGATCATCAACGTCGTGCGCAGCGTCCTCTCCAAGTCCGGCCACGTCGAGATCGAGCCGCGCACGAACGCGCTGATCGTCACCGACATCCCCGAGGTGTTCCCTCAGGTCGAGCAGATCATCGCCGAGCTCGACAAGAAGGCGCCCCAGGTGCTGATCGAGGCCCAGATCGTCGAGATCGACTCGCAGCGCACCCGGGAGCTCGGCTTCGAGTGGGGCGGCCCCAACGGCGAGCTCGGGACCTTCACCGGCGGCGTGCGCGACACGGTCTTCCCGCTCAACATGCCGACCGACCTCAGCAAGACCCGCTTCTTCGACCCGCTCTCGGGCGTGACCAGCAGCCTCGGCGGCGCCGCGGCCGCGGCGGCGCCCGCCGCCGGCGGGACCTCGGGCACCGGCTCCGCGCTGGTCAACACCGGGAGCTTCATGAAGACGAGCGTGCTCGACCTGACCTCGCTGAAGATCGCCCTGCGCGCGCTGATCTCGCGCTCCGAGGCGCGCTTCCTCGGCAAGCCCAAGATCCTGACCCTCAACAACAAGTCCGCGATCATCGAGATCAGCGCCCAGGAGGCCACCAACTTCGAGGTGTCCCAGGCCGGCGCCAGCGGCGGCACCAGCCTGCAGGTCTCCGGCGTCCACCGGGAGGCCACGGGCCTCGTGCTGAAGGTCACGCCCCAGGTCAACAAGGAAGGCTACATCACGATGCTGGTCCAGCCCTCCTTCACCGACATCCAGGAGGCGTCCATCTCCGTGTCCTCGAACCGCGTCTTCAACCCCATCAAGCGTTCGGCCTCGACCTTGGTGCGCATCAAGAACGGCCAGACCTTGGTGCTCGGCGGCCTGCTGCGCTCGACGGAGTCCAAGGTCGTGCGCAAGGTGCCCTTCTTCGGCTACATCCCGATCGTCGGCTGGCTCTTCACGAGCTCCTCGACGCGCCGGGTGAACTCCGACCTGGTCATCTTCATCACCCCGACCATCGTCAGCGACTGACGAGGGCAACGGAACGGCCGTAGCCGGCGATGACCTTATTATGGAGTGGGCTTGACAAGCCGGGCAGGGGGGCTATACTTTCGGTAAAGGGACGGTAAAAAGGAACCCATGTCCAATCTAGCCGAGATCCTGGTGAGCAGCGGCGTCCTGACCGAGGACCAGCGCGACAAGGCCCAGAAGGCCGCGGTCCAGAGCCGATGCTCCTTCAACGAAGCGGCGGTCAAGCTCGGCTTCACCAAGGAGGACGACATCGCGGTCGCGCTGTCGAAGCAGTACGGCATCCCCTACGCCTCCCGCGAGAACAAGATCCTCAAGTCGGAGAAGGGCCAGGCCCTCGAGAAGGTCATCCCCGAGAACTACGCCCGCGAGAACCTCGTCCTGCCGCTGTTCCTCGACGAGAACGTGCTCGCCGTCGCGCTCTCCGACCCGGACAACGTCCTCCTCATCGACAACCTCAAGCTCCTCAGCGGGCACGAGATCCAGGCCTTCATCGCCACGAAGACGCAGATCCTCAAGGCGATCGACGAGTTCTACATCGGCGGCAGCGCCATCGACAACACCCTCGCCGCGAAGAAGGGCGAGGACGAGATCGAGGAGCAGCCGCAGACCGGCGACGAGCGGCTCAACCTCGACCAGCTCGCCGTGGACGCCGCCGGCGCCCAGACCGTCTCGCTCATCAACGCCATCCTCAAGCAATCGATCCAGGAACGGACCTCGGACATCCACATCGAGAAATACGACGACCGCGTCGCTCTTCGTTTTCGTATCGACGGGATCCTGTATGAGCGAAGTCCCCCGCCGAAGCACCTCTTCGCCGCCATGATCTCGCGCATCAAGATCTTGTCGAAGCTCGACATCGCCGAGAGGCGCCTCCCGCAGGACGGCCAGTTCTCCATCAAGGTGCAGAACCGGGTCATCGACCTTCGCGTCTCGATCTGCCCCTGCGTGTTCGGCGAGAAGGTCGTCATGCGTATCTTGGACAAGGGCGCCGTCGACCTCGACATCAACAAGGTCGGCCTCGACCCGCGCCAGCGCGACGACATCATCGAGGCGGCCAACAAGCCGCACGGCCTGTTCTTCATGACGGGCCCCACGGGCTCCGGCAAAACGACCACCCTCGGCGCCATCCTCAACACGATCAAGAGCCCCGACATCAACATCATGACGATCGAGGACCCGGTCGAGCTCAAGATCGAGGGCATCAACCAGGTGCAGGTGCGCGCCAACATCGGCCTCACCTTCGCCTCGGCCCTGCGCTCCTTCCTGCGCCAGGACCCCGACGTCATCCTGGTCGGAGAGGTCCGCGACCAGGAGACCGCGCAGACCTGCCTGCGCGCCGCCCTCACGGGCCACCTCGTGATCTCGACGCTCCACACCAACGACGCGCTGTCCTGCGTCGCCCGCCTCATCGACATGGGCATCGAGCCCTTCATGCTCGCCAACTCCCTGCAGCTGGCCGCGGCCCAGCGCCTCGTGCGCCTGCTGTGCCCGCTGTGCAAGAAGCCCGCCAAGGTCCCGGCGGAGCTCGCCGAGCAGGTCGTGCGCGAATCCCTCCTCGAGCAGCCCCCGGACCCCGCCTCCGTCGTGTTCTACGAGGCCCGGGGCTGCGACAAGTGCTCCCGGACCGGGTACTCCGGCCGAAAGGCGATCTACGAGGTCTACAAGCTCAACGCCGCGATGAAGGAGATCATCTACCGCTACGGCGCGGACGTGGGCAAGCTCAAGAAAGCGGGCGAGGAGGCCGGCATGTGGACGATGCGGGCCTCCGGCTTCCGAAAAGTGCTGAACGGGCTTACCACGATCGACGAAGTGATGTCCGTGACCGTGTCGGATTGACACGCCTTCCAACGCCTGTTACACTGAGAACATAATGGCCCGCTACGCCTACACCGTCCAGGACAGCAAAGGGGAGACCTCGTCGGGGGCTCTCGAGGCCAACAGCGAGAACGAGGCGATCAACGCCCTGCAGGCCAAGGGCTTCTTCATCCTGTCCATCATCGCCGACAAGACCAGCGCCGCCGGCGGCGGCAAGGCCGCCTCCGGCGCAGGCGGCAAGCCGGCCCTGCGCGACCTCATCTTCTTCGCCGAGCAGCTCTCCACCCTCCTCAACGGCGGCGTGCCGCTCGTGCGCGCGCTGTCACTGCTCGGGGAGAACTCGAGCTCCAAGCCGCTGCAGTACGCCCTGGCGCAGGTCACCAAGGACGTCTCGAGCGGCACCGCCCTGTACCGCGCCCTGGAGCGCCACCCGAAGGCGTTCGACACCCTCTGGGTCTCGCTCGTGCAGGCCGGAGAGATGGGCGGACAGCTCCCCAAGGTGCTCAAGCAGATCGGCGCCTACATCCATTCCCAGGCCGAGATCCAGGGCAAGATCATCTCCGCCATGGCCTATCCCGGCGTCCTGATGACGGTCTCCGGCGGCGTCCTGCTCTTCTTCATCCTCAAGATCGTCCCCGTGTTCGCCGAGATCTTCGCGAGCTTCAACGTGAAGCTGCCGCCCTTGACCGCGGCGATCATCGTCATCTCGAACATCCTCGTCCACCATCTCGGGGCGCTGATCATCACCTTGGTCGCGCTCTGGTTCGTGATCAACGCCTACACCTCGACGGAGTCCGGGCAGGAGACCAAGTGGGCCATCCTGTTCGGCCTGCCCCTGGTGGGGGACTTCCTGAAGAACATCATGATCGAGCGCATGCTGACCACGCTCTCCACTTTGATCGAGTCCGGCGTCAGCATCCTCAACGCGATCTCCGTGCTCGAGGGCGTCTTCGCCAACAACATCATCTTCAGGCGGGTCCTCGCGTCGGTCAAGGCCGACGTCGCCGGCGGCAAGTCCATCTCGCAGTCGTTCAAGAAGACCGGCGCCCTTCCCCCGCTGGTGACCGAGATGATGTTCATGGGCGAGGAATCGGGCAAGCTGCCCGACATGCTGGTCACTTTGTCCTCGTTCTACAAGGAGCAGATCGAGCAGTTCACCCGCAGCTTCAACGCGATCATCGAGCCGATCATGGTCGTCGGCATCGGCATGCTCGTCGGCGTCATCGTGCTCGCCGTCTTCCTGCCCGTCTTCAAACTCTCGAGCCTGGGGAAATAATGACCAAGAACCGCCGCCGCGAAGCCGGATTCACCCTCATCGAGCTGCTCGTCGTCGTGCTGATCATCGGCATCCTCGCCTCCGTCGCCGTGCCCTCCTATCTGAAGAGCGTCGAGACGACGAAGGCCGACGACGCGGTGTCGCTCGTCAACATGATCGGGACGACCAACAAGATGTACGCCCTCGACCACAGCAACAGCTACATCGTGGGGACCTTCCCGACGACGGCCAACACCGGCTGCGGCACCGGCGCCTGCCCGGCGAACGGCCCCGGCGGCGGGACCGCCTGCGAGCTCGTCTGGTGCAAGTACCTCGCGGACCAGAACTTCGGCTCCAAGCCCTACAACTTCTACGCGTGCAGCCCCACCGGCGGAGCGTGCTTCGCCAGCGGCGGATCGAACGTGACGGCGGGAGCGAAGCGGAAATCGGGCACGTACGCGGCGTGGGGCTACTCGCAGAGCCCCACGGGGGTCATCACCAACCATGGCGGCGCGCCGACACCGACCTATTGACGCAGGGCGCGGCCGCGCCCTTCGCGGCGAAGAGGGCTACACCATGGTCGAGGTCATGGTGGCGATGCTGCTGACCTCGATCATGGTGACCTCCGTGTTCAGCGTGGCGCTCACGGTCAAGACCGGCGGCAGCAAGGGCGAGCGCAAGATCAAGGCCGCGGCCGGCGCGCGCCAGGTCGCCGCCCAGCTCAAGAACTACGTCACGGGCGACCCCACGAACACGACCATCCTCGGCCCCGGCCAAGGCGCCGGCGCCGCGAGCTGGTCCATGGACTCGGGCACCGTCGACGACACGAGCTGCATGAACTGCTACGCGCTGACCGCGGGCAGCCACACCTTGACGGGCGTGCTCCCCGCTAGCTTCGAGGCGTCGCCCTACAACGCGCGGGTCATCTATTTCATCAGCACCACCGACACCATCACCGACGGGGTCAACACCCGCCCGGTCCCCTCGGTCAGCATCACGACGACCTGGAACGAGCCATGAGGAATAACTCGGGCCGCCTTCTTACGGCGAGTGGAAGCGGCACTTCCTCGCCGGATGGCTCGGTCGGTTTCTCGATCATCGAGCTCGTCATCGCGATCTCGCTCGCGTCCTTCGTGCTGGTCGGCGTGGCCACGATCGCCTCGCAGATGGCGCGCAGCCAGATCGACGGCATCCGCTCCGGGACCGTCACCGGCTGGTCGCTGGTCAGCTACCTCTCGATGGCCAAGGAGATCGAGGACGCCAACGTCCTCGCGTTCCCGATCGCCAACGGGGCGAGCTCGGACTCCCTCATCGTGTGCAAGAACTGGTCCCGGGTCGTCGGCGGCAAGCTCAACACCAACGCGGCTCCCCCGGGAGCCGACTTCGTCACGGTCGTCCAATACTGCGTGGACAGCACCGACGCCGCGAACCTCGTCCTGCGCCGGTTCGCGAACACGGGCGCGGGCGTGACCTGCCCCGACCCGGGCGTGCCCGTGGCCTGCGTCGCCGCGCCGGGCGGCACCTGGAACGAGAACGGCGCCGGCAACGGCATCAGCGTGATCGGCTTCCACCTGGAGAAGATGGCCGGGTTCCCGAACGTGTTCACGCGCGACAACAGCATCGGAGGCGTGCGACTGCGCTACGTCATCGGCCGGCAGACGCCCACGACGAACGACCCGAACCCCAAGAGCACCCCTTTCGACATCGGCATCGCCATGCAGAAGCAGTACAACAGCACCGTTGATTAAGAAACTGAACCGCCGCGGCTCCGTACTGGTCCACGTCCTGATCACGGGCGTCATCGTCGCGTTCATCGCGGCGGGCCTGCTGCGCATGGTGCTGATGAACTACATCGCCGTCGACCGCGCGACGAAGGGCGCCCAGAACCGCAAGGAAGCCGAGGCCATGCTCCAGCGCGCGATCACCTATTGGAACAAGACGAACTCGGTCTGCTCCACCGACGCGACCTACTTCCCCTGCACCGGCGCCGGCGTGGGCCTCAACCAGTGCAGCTGCACCTGCCCGAGCGCCGCGGCCCTGCCCCGCGTCGAGGTCACGGGCGGCGGCGCGCCCCCGTGCGCGATCACCATCATCTCCTCCGACCCCGATTGACCCGCCGCCTGATCGCCACCGCCGACGATTTCGGCGACACGCCGGAAGTCAACGCCGCGGTCCTCAAGGCCTACCGCGAGGGCATCCTGCGCTTCGCGAGCCTGATG